>Ga0302314_10007603_pt1 | contig 19462 bp, 18 predicted proteins | sample III_Palsa_N2_3_FD_200533 | JGI IMG/M metagenome (GOLD analysis project Ga0302314, IMG submission 200533) | Peat permafrost microbial communities from Stordalen Mire near Abisko, Sweden - III_Palsa_N2_3 | ecosystem: Environmental > Terrestrial > Soil > Palsa > Peat permafrost | place: Sweden...
CTCGGCCTCGCGGTTGACGCGCTGCTGGAAAACGCGGTCAAGCACACCTCCGCCGACGACGTCATCGAGCTGTCCGTCATCAGCGATGTGCCAGGCACAGTGCGCCTGGTCGTCGGCGACGCCGGCGTCGGCATCGGAGCTGACGAACTCCAGCACGTCTTCGAAAGGTTCCGCACCGGAAGCAGCGCCAGCGGAATCCGCGGCACCGGGCTCGGGCTCGCGCTGGTGCGCGCGGTCGCGAACGCACACGGCGGGTCCGCCGCCGTCCGCAGCACCCCGGGAAAGGGCAGTGAGTTCGAGATCGTGCTTCCGGTCGCCGCAAACCTCCAAATCGCATCGTAGATTGCCGCTCCGGAACCCGGCCGGACTGCACTTAAACCACTGTTCCGTGGTCAGGTCATTTCGCCCTTAGCGGCGCACCGGCGGGCTGCGCATTTGGCTTGTGCGGTCAAAACACAATGATTACAAATTTATCACGAAAATATCACGAAAATATCACGCGCATTTGCGTGTTTCCTCCGGACCGGCCGCGCTACGATCAAAAAAATTAGGTTAGCCTTAGCTAAGTTGGAGGAACAAGTGCGGCTTTACCTGGTCGCTTCCAAGCCAACCGACTCCGTCGTTTTCGGCTTCCTTCCCGCGGCCGCCCGGCTCGGCCTTGACGTCACCCTGCTCACTGACCAGCCGGCCGCGCACGAGCGTGCCCGGGCCGACGCGCGGCTGCTGCCGCGCCCGGGCTGCCTGCCCGATGTCGGGTGGCATCAGGCCGACACGGCACCCGCCCGGGTCGTGGAGTGCGACGTCTGGGACGCTCAGGGGCTGATCCGCGCGATCGCGGCGCGGCCGGCCGCGGACGCGATCTTCTCCAACTCCGACCATCTACAGACGCAGACGGCGCTGGCGGCGGCCTACTTCGGCCTGCCGGGCAAGGACTGGCGCTCTGCGCTGCGGGCCAAGAACAAGTCGCTCATGCGACGCCGCCTGGCGCAGACGGGGACCGAACGGGTCGCCGCGGCCGAGATCCGGCCCGATGCCGCCCACCCGCTTCGCCGCCTGTCGTATCCGGTCGTTCTCAAGCCGTCCGAGGGGGTGGCGAGCGAGGACGTCGTGCTCGTGGGCGACCCTGACGAACTGGCGGAGCGATGCGCGGAGATCTTCGCCCGCCGCCCGGGCGAGACCCTGCTGGCCGAGGAGTACCTGCCCGGTGACCTGCGGACCATGGAGACGTTGGGCGACGGCGTGACCACCTGGGTGCTCGGTGGGTTCCGTACCCGGCTCTCGCCCGCCCCGTTCTTCATCGAGGAGCGGCTCACCTGGGAGGCGTGGGTCCCGGGCGCGGCCACGAGGCACGTTCTGGCCGCGCTGGGCGACCTCGGGGTCTCGTTCGGCGCGTGCCATACCGAGTACGTGATCGACGTCGAACATGGCCCGCGGCTGATCGAGGTGAATGACCGGCTGATCGGCGACCACTGTGACTTCGTTCTCAGCGACCTGCTCGGAGTTGACCTGTTCGAGCTCGCCTTGCGGATCAGCCTGGGGGAACGCCTGCCGCCCGAGCCGCCGGTCAGTCATGGCCATGCCATTGTCGACTACGTGGTGGCGGACGCACCCGGCGTGCTCGCCGCGTCGCCTCCCGCAGGCGGGCAGGAGGGCACCGAGCCCGGCGTCACGGTCTCCTACTGGCCGATGCGTGCCATCGGCGATCGCATCGAGCTCACCCACGCCAACCGGGATTACCTCGGCGTGATCAGCGCGATTGGCGCGCAGCCGGCCGACGTGGAGGTCTCCGTCGCGGCGGTGCGCGCCACCGGACGCTGGGAGATCCGGCGATGATCGCCGACCGCGAGCTGGCGGCCGGGACCGAGCCAAGGACCGAGCATGAGCTGGCCGCCCGGGTGATCGACACGCTGCTCAGAGAGGACTACGCGGGCCTTTCCCTGCGGGTGCGCCTGAGCCAGGGAATCCCTGCCCTGCATCTTCCGGCCGCTCAGGGCGTGGCCGGGCTCGTGCTACCGCTCGAACGCGACGGGTTCCTAGCCGACCTGCGGATCAGCCGGGCCGCCTGCCCGCAGCTGGCCCTTGACGATGTGGACTCGGTGCTGGCAGCGGTCAGCGACCCGGTGGACAGCGCCGGGGTCGCGTCGTTCGCTGAGGAATGCCGACAGGCGCTTGCCACCCTCGAGCTGCGGGAACGCTGCCTTCCTGGCATACGCGCCGGGCTCGCCGGTCGCGGGCGCACGAGTCCAGGGACCTGGTGCGGGGCGAGCGGCATGCTCGCCTACGAAGCGCTCGCCGCCGCCATGCCCCATCCCGTCTACCCGACCTCAGCATGCAGGCGCGGGCTGGGCGAGGACGATTCGCTGCACTACACGCCTGAGTTCCGGCCGGAGTTCGGGCTCCGCTGGGCAGCGGTTCCGCGCTCCCGCCTGACCACGGCCGGATGGCATGACCGTCTCCCGCCCTGGTGGCCGGTTCCCGCCGAGGCGGGCCTGCCGGAGTCCCTCGCCGCAACCCACGACCTGATGCCGGTTCACCCGCTCACCGCACGCCACCAGCTTGCCCGCGCCCTCCATGAGGCCGGGCTGACCAGGCCGGGGGCCGGAGGGCAGGCGGCGGACCGGGCGATGATCGCGCCTGGCACCTGCCTGCGGGTCACCCCCACGCTGTCCACCCGGACGGTGGCTGTCGTCGGCCAGCCCCGCAGCCATCTCAAGCTGCCGCTCCCGACGAGCACCCTGGGCCTGCTGAACCGCCGTCTCATCATGCCGGGCACCCTGGCGGACGGCGCTCTCGTGCGGAGCATCCTGGCCACCATCACCCGCGCTGACGAGATGCTCGGGGGCCTGCTGCTGGCCGATGAGGGCACCTACGCGCACGCAGGCCATCCCTACCTAGCCTGCCTGCTGCGTCGGCTCCCGGCCGGCCTGGAGAGCTGCCGGATAGTCTCGCTCGGCGCGCTGCTGGCGCCGGGCCCCGACGCCGACGCGTTGACCGGTCGGCCCCTTGTCATCGAGGACCTCGCCCGCTGGGCGTCGGCCGGGGACGGGCCGGGGCTGTTCGGCGCGTACCTTGAGGTGCTGTTTGACACGCATGTCGGGCTGCTTACCCGGTACGGCATCGCCCTGGAGGCCCACCAGCAGAACACCGCGCTGGTGCTCGCCCAGCCAGGCGAGGCCGCCCGCGGGCGGGCGCAGGCTCGCCTGCTGGTGAAGGACTTCGATGGCACGCTGATCCATCTTCCGCGCCTGAAGTCGGCGCTGGGACCCGATGGCCCCGACGAGTCGGCGTTCTCGGATCCGCGCCTCATCACACAGTCGGATGACGAGCTGGCCGACGTCTTCATCACGATCATCGTGCACCTGTGCGCGGGCGCCCTTGCCTTTGGTCTCGCCGAAAGGGGCGTCGCGCCACTGCCGGACCTGCTTGCCATGATCAGGCAGCGGCTGGCAGCCGCGCTTGACCGGCAGGCCGGCTGGCCCGCGGCCGCCGTGCTGCGGGCACGTGTGCTCGACGCGGACCGCCTGCCGGGCAAGTCGATGGTGACGGCGGGCACCCTGGTCGCTAAATCGCGCACCGGGGCCAGCGACATCAACAAGTTCTACGGCACAAGCGGCCCCAACTACCTGAAAGTCAACGCCGACCTGAGGAGCTGTGCGTGGACCCCGACGCGCTGACCGCCCAGTCACTGCTGAACTGCCTGGTACGTGAGGTATCAGCCCCGGAGCAGCAGGCGTGGGAGAGCGGCGGTCACCTGATGGTCCGCCTGGCCAGATCGGACCAGCTGCTGCGGGCCACCAGCCGGCGGCCATCGGCCGGGCTCGGCCCGCGCCTGACCGGTGAGGTGCAGCGGCAGGACGGTAACTCCTGGCATCCGATCGGCTGGGAAGAGCTGGCCCGCCTCATCGCGGAAGAGCTGACGCTGGCCACCGGCACCGCCAATGCGGAGTTCGCGGCGCAGGTGCGCAGCAGCCATGCTGCGATCACCGCGATCGTGCAGGCCAGGCTACCCAGGCAGGGCCTGGGCAGCGCTCAAGTCGGTCCCGCGGGGCGGGATGCCGCAGGGCGGGAAGACACCGGAGATCCCCGCATCGATCGGTACCTGACCAGCGAGCAGGCGCTGATCGCGGGGCACCGGTTCCACCCTGCGCCCAAGGCACGCGACGGCAGCGTGCGCGACTGGCTGCGCTTCGCGCCCGAGGCGCGGGCAAGCTTCCGGTTGCGCTTCCTCGCGGTCCGCGACAGGGCGCTGGACACCGATGGCGACACCAGCGCCCTCGACGCGCTCGGCGCCCCGGAGCCGCCGCCGGGGTACCGGGTGCTGCCGACCCATCCCTGGCAGCTCCGCCTGCTGGCGCGGCGGCCGTGGCTGCGGCGGGCGCTCCGGGATCGCCTGCTGGTCGACCTCGGCGAGGGGCCGCGAAAGGTGGTGCCGACGTCCTCGGTGCGAACCGTCTACGATCCGGCGGCCGACGTCTTCTGCAAGTTCAGCCTGAATGTGCGGATCACCAACTGCGTCCGCAAGAACTCCTGGTACGAGCTCGCCGGCGCGGTCGCCCTGACCGGGCTGCTCGCCCCGGTTGCGGGCGACCTGGCGGAGCGCTTCCCCGGCACCGTCGTGCTCGGCGAGCCCGGGTACCGTACCGCCGCGCTGGCGAGCCGGGAAGCGGCCGAGGGACTCGGGGTGATCGTCAGGGACGGCCTGCGCGGCTGGCTTGCCCCGGGCGTGACCCCGCTGCTCGCCGCGTCGCTGGCAGAGCCACTAGGCGCCGCCGACGGAGTACTCGACAACCGTAGCCCCGACTGGCTGCTCGGCTGGTGGGAGGCTTATCTGCGCAAGGTAGCCCCTCCGGTGCTGCATGCGCTCTTCGGCCACGGGGTGGTGTTCGAGCCGCACCTGCAGAACGTCCTCATCGGGGTGGATTCCGACGGGCTGCCGGTGCAGGCCGTCTTCCGTGACCTCGAGGGAGTCAAGCTGATCTCGCCCCGTCATGACGCGCTGCTGGCGACGCTGAAACCCGGCGTCGCCGGCGCCCTCGCCTATGACTTCGAGCGCGGCTGGAGCCGCGTCGCGTACTGCTTGTTCGTCAACCACCTGGCCGAGATCGCCGCGGCCATCACCGACCGTCATCCCGACGCGGAGGATCAGCTTGAGGCGGACCTGTGGAACTGCGCGCGCGGCGTCCTGGTGGGGTTCGCTCGTGATCACGACTGGCCTCCGCAGCTGCGGGCGATGCTGGCCGGGGTCCCGCTGCCTGCCAAGGCGAACCTTCGACTGCGCTGGGCGCGAGGCGCGGACCGGGAGGCGGAGTACGTGCCTGTCCTGAACCCGCTCAGCGAGTACGCCTTCGCGTGGAGCCGCAAGCTGACCCTCCCGTGTCTAGCCCGGTGACCATGGCCGGCGACCACGACGCGGGCGGCGTCAAGATACCGGCCCCGGTACGCGAGCTTGCCGAGCGCCTCGGCGGTGATGATGCCGCGCTGCCCGCTTACCTCTACGACCTGGACAGGCTGGCCGCGTACGTGGCCGGGATCAGGGCCGCCATCCCCAGCGGGATCGAGGTTTTCTACGCCGTCAAGGCGAATCCTGATCCCGCGCTGCTTCGCGTCGTGGCCCTGCACGCTGACGGACTTGAGGTCTCCTCGGGCGGCGAACTGCGGCACGCGGCCAAGGCGGTGCCCGGCTGCAGGCTCGCGTTCGGCGGTCCAGGGAAGACGACGGCCGAACTCGCCAGCGCGATCAGCGCGGGAACGTTCCGGTTCCACGTGGAGAGCCCGCAGGAGCTTTACCTTCTCAGCGCGGCGGCCAAGGCCGCAGGCCGGGTGGCCGACATCCTGCTCCGAGTCAACCTCCCGGCCGATGCCGCCCCGGGTTCGGCCTTGCCTGACGAGGGAAGCGGGCTGGTGATGGGAGGACGCCCGGCTCCGTTCGGCATGGATCCGGATTTGCTTGACCACTGCGCGCAGTGGCTCTCGGCCGACCGGTCCGGCCACGTGCGGTTGCGCGGATTGCACGCTCACCTCGCCAGCGGCCTGGACGCCGACGCACTGCTCGGCACCGCCGCCGCGCTGCTCGGCTTCGGCCGGGAGTGGTGCGCCCGGCATGGCGTGGGTCGCCCGGAATTCAACCTGGGCGGTGGAATGGCGGTGGATTACCGGAAGCCGGAAACCGCGTTCGACTGGGCCAGGTACGGGCGCGGTCTCGCCTTGGCCAGTCGGCCAGGGGAGATCCTGCGCATCGAGCCGGGCCGCGCGATGACGGCGTACTGCGGCTGGTACGTCACGCGCGTGCTTGAGGTGAAGCGGAGCCACGGTGAGGCGTTCGCGGTGGTGGCGGGCGGCACCCATCATCTGCGGACCCCGGCCGCTAAGGGGCATGACCAGCCGTTCGCGGTCATGCCGGTCGACGCCTGGCCGCACGCCTGGCCCAGGTCCGGCGTGACGGCAGAGCCAGTGACGATCGTCGGTCAGCTCTGCACGCCCAAGGACGTGCTGGCCCGGCGCGTCACCGTAGCCCGGCTGCGCGCGGGTGACCTGGTTTCCTTCGGCCTCGCTGGCGCCTACGCATGGAACATCTCACATCATGGTTTCCTCATGCATCCGCCGCCCGGCTTCCATTACGTCGGCACCGGATGACCGGCCGCTACATCGAGACGTGGCCGCTGATCAGGTGCCCGATCCCGTAGGCCGCGCCGGTCGCGAGGAAGGCGGCCGTGAACTGGCGCAGTCCGCCCAGGAACATCGACTTCCCGGTCAGCTTCGCCAGTGCGGCGCCGCCTATGAAGGCCGCCGCCGCCGATACGCCGAGCGCCACGGACAGCACCGGGAACCCGAGGAGGAAGGGGCTCAGCGGAATCAGCGCGCCGACGGTGAAGGCGGCGAACGACGCCGTCGCCGCGGTCCGCGGCGAGGGCAGGTCATCAGGGTCGATCCCCAGTTCCTCGCGCACGTGCGTGTCGACCGCCCGGTCCGGGTCGGCCGATATCTGGCGCACGACCGCCTCCGCCAGGTTGGGGGAGACCCCCTTCTCGGTGTAGATCTCGGTCAGGCGATCAAGCTTTCCCTTGGGATCGTGGAGGTGCTGAAGGCGCTCAATCTCGATCTCCGCCTTTGTCAGGTCGTTCTGCGACCCCACCGAGATGTACTCACCGGTCGCCATGGAGAACGCGCCCGCTATCAGGCCGGCGATTCCGGTCAGCACGATCATGCCGTGGCCGCTCCCGCCGGCGCCGACGCCGGCGATCAGCGAGGAGTTGGTCACCAGCCCGTCCATGGCGCCGAAGACGGCCGGGCGCAGCCAGCCACCGGAAATGTCCCGGTGCTGGCGCACGCCCTGGTCGCCGTCGAACTGCGTGTCGCGCGGGAGCAGCACCAGCCGGTTGCCGAACGGCAGCCATCCCATGATGCTCTTGCCGCCGACCGGCAGGTAGCCACCAGGGGCGGCCCGGCCGCCCGGCCGCGGGTAGCCGAAGGCGGCCCTGTCATCGGCCAGCAGCGGGTGGCTGGGAGCCGACCGCGGGTAGTTAAAGGCGGCCTGGTCGGCGGCGGGCGGGTACTCCTGAGCGGGCCTGGCACGGGGCGGCCGGTAGGCGGGCATCGGACCGCTGTCGGATGGCGGGTACCCCGGCCTGCCACCGGGCGGCCGGTAGGCGGGCATGGGACCGCTGTTGGATGGCGGGTACCCGGGCCTGCCGTCGGGGGGCGGGTATTCCCGAGCGGGCCTGCCACGGGGCGGCCGGTAGGCGGGCATGGGACCGCTGTCGGATGGCGGGTACCCGGGCCTGCCGTCGGGGGGCGGCCGGTATGGCGCGGTCGGCCGACCATCGAGCAGCGGATAGCCCCGGCCCACCCCGCCGCCGTTGGGCAGCACATACGCCGGGTAGGGTCCGCTGTCGGGTCGCGGGTATCCCCGTGTCCTGGCATCGGGTGGCGGGTATCCCTGGGCGTCCCAGCCCTGGCCCATCGGGGCCTGCATTCCAGGATAGGCGTGCTCTGGGGACCATGGTTCTTCAGGGCGATAAATGAAGTCATCCACGTCATTCACCTTGTTCTTTGCGGGGCGATTACGCATGGCCCGGCGCTTCGCAGCGGCGCCGAGAGCGCGCTCCTGGCTTCCAGAATCGCGGAATAGACGTCGTCCCAGAACGTAATATGCTCCCAGATCTCTAGCCTCGCGGCTTCGATAAGCCGTCTGGTGTCCGTCTTGTGATCGTGGGTCATTGCTTCCCACAGGCCCCGGAAGTGCGCTACCTCGATGGTGTCGTGCAGGCCGAAGAACTCCAGGCCGGAGGTCACGCCGTAGTGCTCGGGAAGCGCGCTCAGAATGATCCTGTTGCGACTGGGTACGGCGAGTTCCCGCCCCGCTAGGGCGGCCAGTGCCTCGTCTCCGCTGCGGTCGCCCGAGAAGTAGCAGCGGAGAAACGACTCCGCGTAGGTGTCGGTCACAGGAAGCGCCGCGATACGCGACGGGTCGTCGATGCCGAGGGCGGCCAGGAATGACAATGCCAAGCCGTGGTGATCTTCCCTGATCTCTTGCCCCAGGCACTCGATAAGCTCGCCGAGAATGCGTGAAACGTTCAGTGATGCACCGAACGGGGCGCTTCTCGCGACGCAGATGCCAAACCAGCGGTGGAATTGATTGCGCCACAGATAATACTGGCCGAATACACCGCGGACGTCCTCTGGAGTGACCCGTCCGGAAGAGAGGTCAGAGAAGAAATTGCTCTCGGCGATAAGATTGCCCACGTATGCTTCGAGAATTTTCGCCACGAACCGGCTGTCGTGCGACTCCATCCTCGCCTCCTTCGCGACGCGCGGCCTTTCGTAAGCACTAAACGTCGCGTTACAGCAGGCTGCGACCAAAGCCTCATGAAGATGAGCATAGCTTCACTCGATGGCCACATACAGGGAGAATCAGCGTACGGCGGCGTTACAAAAATATCATCGTAATCGTCCCGAGATAGGGCCATGGCTTGGTCCTGCGGAAATAACGGGAAGTAACCATTACCACCGTAGATTCGTTCATGGCAATGGTTAGGCTAACCTACTACCGGATACGGGCGAAGGCGGCCGCCTCGTAGCGGATCTCTACCTTCGGCTTGTCGTCGGAGCACGACAGGTAGGTCGGCGCCAGCCGACACCGGGTCATCGTCATCCGGTAGGCCGTTTCCTGGCTGCTATGCGGCCGGTGGGTGACCTCGACCTCCCAGAGGTCCTCGGCGTCCGCTGGATCCTCCGCCAAGCCGGTACCGGCTCCGGCCGGGAGCGGGCGCAGCGAAGATACCCCGACCGCCCCACGCCGGTAGTCTCCAATCCGGACCGCCGCGATGTGCAGCGCGGCCTGTACCTCGGCCGGCTGCCCGCAGCGGCCTCGGTAGTTGGACAGGACTAGCTGGCCGGCGTCGAACCGCTGCAGGATCTTGGGGGCGGACTCAGGGTCCAGCCAGCCGAACATGTCCCCGGTGGGCAGGAGCAGGGCGGTCGCCGCGAAACGGTGTCCGCCGAGGTGCGAGCATTCCCAGGTATCCCAGTCGGTGGCCGCGCTGACCGCCGCGGCTACCGGTCGGCCGCGAACGGCACAGCACTGGTCACGTTTGCCATTCGTGCAGACCAGGGCCAGCCGCTGCGGCCCGGTGGCCGCGCAGTCGTCGGGGATGGGGGCGGCTAGATCCAGGCCGAGTAGATCAGCCGGCTCGCGCCAGGAGCCCCACCGCACGCGCTCGACTTCTGGCGAGGTGTCGGCGATGGCCCAGGCCAGGGCCACCGGCTCGGTGCCTGAACGCGCCGACGGGTGGCGGCCCGGCCGCCGGATAAGCAGGACATGGGTGTCGGCGGCGGATGCCGCCGCGGCCAGCTGACGGGTGATGCCGGCGTCCATGCGGCTCTCGTCAAGCGCGGAGCTTCCCCATGGCCCGGGCATCTCGAGCAGGAGAAACCGGTGGTACCGCACGGCGCTGGCATGAAGAGGCTCTCCGCGCATCCGCGCCGTGTCCGCGCAGCGCGTCGCGGGCAACTCAAGCAGCGTCTCCAGTTGATCGGCCTCCAGTCGGCAGGGTCCCGGCTGGCCCGTCTCCAGGTGGTGCTCACAAGGGCGGACTCCGGGCAGCGCGCGGCCGAGGGCGTCGGGCGGGCATACGTCTTGCGTCATTGCCGTCCTTGTCTGGTGCTAGAGCGGTCTCGTCGTGACCACAATGACGGGCCGGCCGCCCTGACGGCGGGCCAGGTAACGGTTTGGTAATTGATCTTTCGTGTGGCGACGCAGCCCTGTCCGGAGTGCGGGACGGGCGTTTTTCCTGTTCAAACGGCGCAGTGGACCGGCTAGGCCAGAGCGGAAGCGCTCGCAGGCCTGCCCCGCGAACGTTCGTGACGACGATTGGTTCAAAGCTTCGGCTTAACGAACTATTACGAAGTTAGGTAAGCCTATCCTATTGACCGACCAAGTTAGGCATGCCTAAGCTCCAGTTGCTTGCAGGCATGGACCCACGGGGGGCCGCCATCCTCGCAGAGGCAGGGACGACAAACTGTGGAGAGCAACGATGATCACTGTGAGCCATCGGAACAGAGCGCGGACTCGCGCGGGAGGGCCGCCGGCGCTGCTGGCGCTGGCGCTGCTGGCGCTTATCAGCGCCTGCAGCTCGGGAGGGCAAACCACCGCGTCCACCGCGTCCACCACGCAGACGGCGGCGCAGCAGACCTGCCAGACGGTGAGCGACGTGCTCAGCGATGGCCCGGACCCCGACGCGGATCCGGTCGGCCACGCTCAGGCGCAGATACTGCCGCTGGAACAGATCCACACCACGGACCAGACGCTCAGCAAGGCGATCAGTGCGCTCGCCAGCGGCTACAGCAGCTACGTCGCGGCCAATGGCACGGACAAGGCGGCCACCGCGGCGCTCACGGCGGCGATCAACAAGATCAACGCGCTCTGCCCAGGGGCGGGGGCGGAGACATGAGGCCGGCCAGGAAGTGGGGCGCCGTCACCGCCCTCGTCGTCGGGTTGACCCTCGCCGGCGGTGCCCTGGCGGGCTGCGGCGGCGCGGCGTCGGGAGCCCAAAGCCTGACCATCACCCTCTACAACGGCCAGCATGAGCAGACCACCGACTCGCTGGTGGCCGGGTTCGAGAAGGCCACCGGCATCAACGTCAGCGTGCGCGACGATGACGAGGACACCCTCGCCGACGACATCGTCAACGAGGGATCCCACTCTCCGGCTGACGTGATCTTCACCGAAAACTCTCAGGTCCTGGAGTTCCTGCAGGGCAAGGGCCTGCTGACCAAGGTGGACGCGTCGACGCTGGCGCACACCCCGGCCAAGTACAACTCGCCGCAAGGAGACTGGGTTGGAGTGTCGGGCCGGGTCAGCGTGCTCATCTACAATCCGGCTCTGATCAGTGAGAGCCAGCTGCCGACCTCGGTGCTGCAGCTGGCCGACCCGAAATACAAGGGGAAGCTGGCGATAGCCCCGCAGGAGACCGACTTCCAGCCGATCGTCACCGCCGTGGAACAAGCCTACGGCCAGGCGAAGGCGCTGAGCTGGCTGGACGGGGTCAAGGCGAACGCCGGCTCGCATAACTACCCCGACAACGAGACCATCGCCGATGAGGTGAACCGGGGCTCGGCCGCGTTCGGCATCGTCAACCAGTATTACTGGTATCGGATGAGCGCCGAGCTCGGCGCGGCGAACACCAAGGCGAAGATCGCTTACTTCGCGGCCGGTGATCCCGGCTATGTCGTGGACGTCTCGGGCGCCGCGATACTGAAGTCGTCCAAGCACCAGGCGGCGGCCCAGAAGTTCCTCGCCTACCTGGTCAGCACGCAGGCGCAGGAGGTCATCGCCAACCCGAAGGAGTCGATCAGCTTCGAGTACCCGATCGCCTCCGGCGTGACCACCCAGGCCGGCGAGACGCCCTTCGCCCAGCTCCAGCCCTATTCGATCAGCATCGGCGAGCTCGGCACCGGGACCGCCGCGATCGCCCTGATGCGTGAAGCGGGCCTGCTGTAATGGCTTCCTCGCAGACTCTCCTCAGGTCCGGTCCGCCGGGCGGCCCGGCCACGCCTCCGGCCGGGCTTGCCCGGCGGGCCAAGCGGCCCGTGTTCCTGATCGCGGCCAGCTGCCTGGTCGCGGCGCTGCTCGCGACGCCCTTGGTGTTCCTGCTGTTCGAGGCGCAGGGTGCGGGGGCATCGGCGGTAGCGCACCTGATCTTCCGCAGCCTGACCGCGAGCCTGCTGTGGAACACCATCAGGCTGACCATCGTCGTGACCGCGCTGTGCACGGTCATCGGCACGGGCGCGGCCTGGTGCATCGAGCGGACCAACCTGCCGGGCAAGCGCGTCTGGGAGATCCTGATCGTGGTGCCGCTGGCGATTCCCGACTTCGTGGTGAGCTTCGGCTGGGCATCGCTGTGGACGTGGGTGCAGGGCTTCCGCGGCGCTGTCGTGGTCATGACCCTGGCGGTGTACCCGCTGGTCTACCTGCCGGTGGCGGCGAGCTTCCGCGCCGCCGACCCAGGCCAGGAGGAGGTGGCGCGCAGCCTCGGCGTCGGCCGGTTGCGTACGTTCACCCGGATCACGCTGGCCCAGGCCCGCGGCGCGATCCTCGGCGGCTGCGTGCTGGTAGCCATGGTCATGCTGGCCGAATACGGGGCGTTTGAGATCCTGGGCTACCAGACCTTCACCACCGAGATCTTCGGCGAATTCTCGCTGTCGTTCAGCGTGCCCGCCGCCTGCGCGCTCTCCCTGGTCCTGGTGGCGCTCAGCCTTCTGGTGCTGGGCGGGGAGGGCATAGCGGCGCGCGGCCGGGGCCGGGTGAGCCGTTCGGGTCCCCTCGTCGCCCGCAACCTGCCGCCGCGCCGGCTCGGAAAGGCCACGCTGCCTGTGCTGGCCTGCTTCGCCGCGCTGGTCGTGCTGGCGCTTGGAGTGCCGGTCGGCTCGAGCATCTACTGGATCTTCCAGGGCGGCGCCCACGCGATCTCCGGCGTCACGGTGCCCACCGCCGCCCTGACCACGGCCGGCTACGGCATCGGCGCGGCCGCGGTGGACACCGTGCTCGCGCTGCCGCTGGCGATGTTGGCGGTCCGCGGCACCGGCCGGATCCGCCACTTGCTTGAGCGCAGCACCTACCTGGTGCTCGCCATGCCGGGCGTGGTCGCCGCGTTCGCCCTGTCGTACTTCACCGAGCACTACGCGAATGGTTTCGGCTACCAGAGCGCCCCGCTGCTCATCCTGTGTTACGCCATCATGTTCTTCCCGCTGGCGCTGGTCGGGGTGAAGGCGTCCCTCGCCCGAGCTCCCGCGAGCCTGGATGACATGGCCCGCTCCCTCGGCCAGCGGCGGCTCGCGGTGCTGCTGCGGGTGACGCTGCGGCTCGCGCTGCCCGGCCTGGCGGCAGCGTTCTGCCTGGTGTTCTTGTCCGTGGTCACCGAGCTGACGGCGACACTGCTGCTGATCCCGACCGGGGCCCAGACGCTGTCCACGCAATTTTGGGCCTATGAGAGCAACCTGTCCTACGGCCAGGCGGCCCCGTTCGCCCTGGTGATGATCGCCATCGCCGCGCTGCCGAGCTACGTGCTTGGCAGGTTCTTCAACCGCTCAGGAAACGCCGAAGGGATCACAATCACATGACCCAGCTCGCCGTCACCGGCCTGACCAAGGCATTCGGGGGCCGCCCGGTCCTCACCGATGTCGACCTTGACGTGCCAGAAGGCTCACTCACCGCGATCCTGGGCCCGTCGGGCAGCGGCAAGACAACCCTGCTGCGGATCATCGTCGGCTTCGAGCACGCCGACGGCGGCACGGTAACCCTCGGCGGCGCCGTCGTCGACGGGCCCGGCGCGCACGTGCCCGCTGAGCGTCGCCGCGTCGGCTACGTGCCGCAGGAAGGCTGCCTGTTCCCGCACCTCACCGTCGCGGCGAACGTCGGGTTCGGCCTCCCCCGGCCTGAACGGCGCACCCAGGCCATCGGCGACCTGCTCGACGCGGTCGGCTTGGCGGGCCTCGGCGGGCGCTACCCGCATCAGCTCTCGGGCGGCCAGCAGCAGCGGGTCGCGCTGGCGCGCGCACTTGCCATCAAGCCCAGCCTCGTCCTCCTCGATGAGCCATTCGGCTCGCTCGACGCCAACCTGCGGGCCACGATCCGCGCCGACGTCAAGCGCCTGCTGGCCGAGGCCGGCGCCACCGCCGTCCTGGTCACCCATGACCAGGACGAGGCACTGTCCACGGCCGACCGGGTCGCCGTGCTCCGCGACGGCATCGTCGCCCAGTGCGCCGCCCCGATGGATCTGTACACCATGCCCGCCGACCCGGAGCTGGCGCGCTTCATCGGCGACGCAAACCTGGTCGACGGCATTCTCGGCGACGGCTCGGTCGAGACCATCCTGGGTCCGCTGCCGGTCCAGTCAAGCGGGCGGGCGAGCCTCAATCCGGGCCCGGTCACCGTGCTTGTACGACCGGAACAGATCGACATCGCCGCGAAAAACGGCACCCACGGCCTGGATGGCCGGATCGTCGCTTACGGCTACCACGGACACGACGCGGTCGTGCACGTCGTGCCCGAGCTGGAGCCGGGCCTGCCCGCCATCGTCGTCAGGACGCTGGGCGGATGCAGGCTCCCGGCCGGATCCCCGGTCACCCTGCATGCCCGCGGTCCGGTGCTGGCGTGGCAACGCTAACGGCAAGAGCGGTACGCACCGACGGTTAGGCACCCGACATGACAGGGATGGGCGGGATCCTCACGGTCGGCCAGGCCGGCACCACGGCCGAACGGCGCTGCCGCGTCTTGGTCGCCGATAAGGAGAACCTGGTCCGCCAGCTTCTTGTCCGGATCCTGGACGAGCATGGCATCGATGCCGATACCGCCGCCGACGGCCGCGAGGTGGCGGCGATGGCCGCGCGCGGGTGCTATGACCTGGTGATCATGGACCTGATGCTGCCGGGTCAGGCGGATAGGTTCGCCGCGCTGCGGCAGATCATCCGCGTCCGGCCGGATCAGGAAATCCTGGTGCTGTCCGGCCTGGCCGACCCGCAGTCGAAGATGGTCAGCCTCAGCCTGGGCGCCGACGATTACGTGCCCAAGCCATTCCACGAGGGCGAGCTGGTGGCGCGGGTCCGGGCGCGGCTGCGCGCCGCCGCGCGGACGGCGCCCGGCATCTTCGCGTTCGGGCGGCTGAGGCTGGACATCGTGCGCCAGCAGGCCGATGCGGGCGAGGGGCCGGTGCCGCTGACCAGCCGCGAGTTCCAGCTGCTGTTCGAGCTGATGCGCCGTCCTGGTGCCGTGGTATCGAAGGAAGTCCTAATCACGCGCCTGTGGGGCACGCCTCTCGGCACCACGTCCAATGTGGTCGACGTCTATGTGCGCCGTCTGCGCTCCCGGCTCGGGGCCGATGTGATCACGACCGTCCGAGGCGCGGGCTACCGCATCGCCTCCTGACGTGAGCCGCCCGGAATCCAGGGACGAACACGCGCTGGCGGGCGCCGACGGCTGACCGCCGGCGCCTGCCAGCGCGGGGATCTACGCCTAGACCGCGAACTCGACCGTGGTGATGTGGCCGATGTCGGCCGAGACCGACTGCTCGAGGCGGACGCCGCCCGGCGCGAGCACGCGCAGCGTCCAGTCGCCGGGAGCGGCGAAGAAGCGGAAGCCGCCGTCCTCACCCAGCGGCACCTCGGCCACGAACTCGTCGCCGGTGCCGAGCAGGCGGGCGTAGCCGGTGGCGACCGGGGCGCCGCCCTTGAGCACGCGCCCCTCGACGATCGCCTCCTTGCCCGCCTTGTCCTTGGTGATCGTCACTCCGCCGGCCGGCGCGCCGCAGCCGTCGTTGCTCACTTGCCCTCCCCCAGCTCGATCGGCACGCCTACCAGCGAGCCGTATTCGGTCCAGGAGCCGTCGTAGTTCTTGACGTTGGGCAGGCCCAGGATCTCGTGCAGCACGAACCAGGTGTGCGCCGAGCGCTCGCCGATCCGGCAGTACGCGATGGTCCTCTTGCCGAAGTCCACGCCCGCCTCCTCCTGGTAGAGGGTGGCCAGCTCGTCGTCGGCCTTGAAGGTGCCGTCCTCGTTCGCGGCCTTGGACCAGGGGACGTTCTTGGCGGTCGGGATGTGGCCGCCGCGCTGCGCCTGCTCCTGCGGCAGGTGCGCCGGCGCGAGCAGCCGCCCGGCGAACTCGTCGGGCGAGCGGACGTCGACCAGGTTCTGCTTGCCGATCGCCTCGATGACCTCGTCGCGCTTGGCCCGCAGGGAGGCGTCCTGCTCGCTGGCGCTGTAGCTGGTCTTCGCCCGGGCCGGGACGTCGGTCGTGAGCTCGCGCGAGTCGAGCTCCCACTTCTTGCGGCCGCCGTCGAGCAGCAGCACGTTCTGGTGGCCGTAGAGCTTGAAGTACCAGTACGCGTAGGCGGCGAACCAGTTGTTGTTGCCGCCGTAGAGGACGACGGTGTCGTCGTTGGCGATGCCCCTGTCCGACAGCAGCGCCTCGAAGCCCACCTTGTCCACGAAGTCACGGCGGACCGGGTCCTGCAGGTCCTTCTTCCAGTCGATCTTCACCGCGCTGGGGATGTGCCCCTTGTCGTACGCGCTGGTGTCCTCGTCTACCTCGACGATGACGGTGCCGGGGGTGTTGATGTGCGCCTCGACCCAGTCGGCGTCGACCAGGACGTCGGAACGGCTCATGTCTGAAAAACCTCCTTGAACGGCCCGCCTCAGGCGGCCGGCCGGATCCTTTGGATAAGCAGGTACATGTGGCAACCGAGGCAGAAATCGAAGGCCGCGTTGAGAAACGCGGCCGCCAGGGCGAACGCGGCGAAGACGATCCCGAGCACCGGCACCCCGGCCGCGAAGCCGATCGCGCCGATGCCCGCGAACACCATGCCCACGCCCTGGGAGAAACGCGGCGGCGCCTCCGGCTCGGTCTTGGACGGTGGTCCGATCCGCGGCCGGACCAGATGACGGTAGATGAGCCCGTACGGCGCGTAGCGCAGGCCCGCCAGGGCCCCGATTGCGAAGACGAGTGTCTGCGCGAACAGGAGCCAGCCTGCGAACGCGTGCCAGCGGAAGGCCGTGACCAGGACAACGGCGAGCACCACGGTGGTGATCGCCGCACCGAAGCGCGGCCCGCGCGAATCGATGACGGGCGAATCTTGTCCGCGCGAACCGATGGTCGGCGAATTAACGGTCATGGTCAGGCTCCCAGCTGCCGGTCAGATCTTCTGTTCCCCGCCCGGCCTGCGGCTGAAGCGCGCTACTGCGGCAGCGCTGAGTTCAGGCGGCGGCAGGCACCGGGCGGGACGTACACACGGCCGTTGACACCCGGCAAAAGTCGACCGCACGTCGCTTGGTGAGCATCTGCGCCCTTCTGGAAGACACGTACCAGATGCTATTCACTAGCGCCGCCACTGTCACCCTCCCCCTGGCTGGCTCGGACGGACCGGCCGACACCAAGGGCATTGTCGCCTGATTTAGTGGGAAACTCAAGCGCCGCCGTCCTCGCCGAGCACGGCGCCAACCGCCGCGAGCAGGTCTGACTTGCGCGGCTGGCCGGACGAGCGGCGCTCGATGGCGCCATCAGCGCCAAGCACCAGCACCGTCGGCGTGGCCATGACGCGCAGCCGCCTGGTCAGGTCCATCCGGTCCGCCGCGTCGATCTCCACGAAGGCGACGCCGTCCCGCTGGCTCGCCAGCTCGGCCAGGAGCTCCCTGGTCGGACCGCAGTAGGTGCAGAACTCGGTCGAAAACTGGACCAGGGTCGCGCGCTCGCCCAGCGGCGCGCCGAGGTCGGCGGCGGTCAGCGCGTTGCTAGGTGCGGCCGACGAGACCGAATCACCCCGGCCCGTCCCCCCTGGAAGAGCGGTTGACGCTGGCTTCTGCGGGCGGAACCGACCCTGACGCGCGCGCAGCCCAAACCCGGCCGCGGATGCCACGGCGAGGACGACGACGAGCACAATAAGGCCACCGATCACGGACATAGCAGCGCAGACGGTGCGCGGCGGTATTCCCGCCCCGGTGGCGACTTTCCCGACAACGGCTTCCCGGATGGCTTACGTCGTGAGGTTGAGGGTTTGGGCGGTGCCGACCGTGACTTGGAAGCCGCGCACTCCGCCGCCCGCCATCCCGGCCGACCCGGGGTACCAGACGGTGCCCTCCTTGTTGTCGGTTACCCAGCCGCCCGCCAGCGTGCGGCTGCCGTCGGCGCCGATGACCCAGAGCTGGCAGGAGGTGCCGATTGGGATGCCGTTGACCTTGACCGCGAGCTGGGTGCCCCAGCCCATCGACCGGTACGCCACCGAGGCGGACATGCCGCTGGCCGATGTGGTGACGGTCCGCCAGGGGCCGTTGGCCTGTCCCGGGTAGTTCACGCCGGATGCGGCCGGCGGCGGTGTCGTGCCCCCGCCGAGCCGCAAGCCGCCGAAGACTCCGATCGCGACGATGAGCGCGGCCGCCACGCCGACGCTGGCGTCCCGCCAGCGGCGGCGCCTGCGCCGGGCGGCGGTGAGGTCGATGACGCTGGCGAGCAGTTCCGGCGGCGGCGCCTGGCCCCCGGTCCTGGCGTCCGCTGACGGCTCCTCGACGCTGGCCAGCGCGAAGGCCTCCTCGGCCGAGACCCGGGAGAGCAGCGCGGGCAGCCCGGCCAGCCCGGCCAGCTCATCGCGGCAGTCGCGGCAGGTCGTCAGGTGGGCGTCCACCTGCGCCCGGTCGGCCGGGTCGATGGCGCCGAGCACGTAGACGCCAAGCGACACCCGCGCCTCAGGACACTCGATGGCCTGGGTCATGGAGCCAGCCCCCGTTCCTGCAGGGCCAGCTTGAGCGCCTTGAGCGCGTAATAGGTGCGCGACTTCACTGTGCCCGCCGGGATGCCCAGGGTGGCCGCCGCCTCGGCCACCGAGCACCCCCGATAGTAGGTTTCGACGATGACGGTGCGGTGATCGGGCCGGAGCGACGCCAGGGCCTCCGCGACCGCCCACGACTCGAGCGTCCGGTCCGCGTCGTCGTGCGCCGGCAGCGTGTCGAAGGCCGCCTGCCCGACCTCGTTCGGCCGGGACTGGCGGGCGCGGTGGGCGTCGACCGAGAGGTTGCGCGCCACCGCGAACAGCCACGGGCGCGCCGGACGGTCCGCTAGGGCCCCCGGGTGGCGCCAGGCCCGCACGATGGTTTCCTGCACAAGATCCTCCGCCCGCTGTGAGTCCCCGCCGGTCAGATGCATGGCGTACCTGAGCAGGGCGCCGCCATGCTCGGCGTACAACGCCCTGATAAACGCTTCATCGGCCACGCTCTCGCCGCTGGCCGTTCCTGCGTCCGGCACGTTAGGTAGAACGTTGCCTTGGGCTGAGCGGTTCAAAGGCGGCGGAAACTTTCGCTGCCCGGCCGTACCCGGTTCGGTGCTCACACTCCCGATATACCGGCTCGAATCACTCAAAGCAACCGATTCGCCTCAATCGGTTACTTTTTGTAGCCAATGTTTCTCTTGTTGACAGTGATGCTT
>Ga0302314_10007605_pt1 | contig 19460 bp, 15 predicted proteins | sample III_Palsa_N2_3_FD_200533 | JGI IMG/M metagenome (GOLD analysis project Ga0302314, IMG submission 200533) | Peat permafrost microbial communities from Stordalen Mire near Abisko, Sweden - III_Palsa_N2_3 | ecosystem: Environmental > Terrestrial > Soil > Palsa > Peat permafrost | place: Sweden...
GGACGGGCTGGAGCCGATGCCTAGGCGATGGCCTTGGCGATGTCGGCCGGGGTCAGCTTCGAGAAGGCCTTGCCAGTCTTCAGCGAGAGCCAGCTCTGCACTTCACCGGAGTGGCCTGCGGTGCCGATGTGCGCCTTGATCTTGGCGATGATGCGCTGCTCGCGGTTGACGCGCGCGGAGACCTTGTGCGGAGCCTTGCGATGACGCGTGGAGATCTTGTGCTCGGCGAGGCGCGCGAGACGAATTTTACGATGCCGATGCATGCCACGAGCCATGACGAACTCCCAAAATGAGGGGTGGGAAGCTTGTCAGACCTGCCTGCGGTGTCCAGCACCTTCCCGGGGCGTTCCCGCGCCGATCCAGGTCGTGGATGCGGGATTAGACGGGTAGTTCCGCGTTATTGTAGACGTCCTGGACGTCTTCGAGCTCCTCGAGCTCGTCGATCAGATCGCTAAGCGCCTGGATATGCTCGGGCTTGGTGACCACGACGTGGTTGTCGGGCACCTTGGCGAGCTCCGAGGAGGCCACGGTCAGCTTGGCGGCGGCCAGGGCCTTATGGATCGCGTCGTACTGCGCCGGCACGGCGGTGACCGAGACCTGGGTATCGATCTGGCTGATGTCCTCAGCGTCGGCATCGGCGCTGAGCAGGGCCTCGATGACCTGGTCCTCGGTCGCCGCGTCGATCAGGAACATCGCCTTGTCCTTGAACTGCCACGATACGCAGCCCGGCGCGCCGATCGCGCCGCCGACCCGTTCGAAGGCCTTCTTGACCTCCGGCGCAGTGCGGTTGCGGTTGTCGGTCAGGGCGCTGACCACCACCGCTACACCACCCGGGGCGTAGCCCTCGTAGGTCAGCTCGTCCATGGTCTTGCCCGAGGCGCCGTCGCCGGCGGCCTTGCGGATGGCGCGCTCGATGGCCTCGTTGTTCATCTTGTTGGAGCGGGCCTTGGCGACCGCGAGACGCAGGCGTGGATTGTCATCGAGGTTCGGGCCGCCGCCGACCTGCACCGCGACCGTGATCAGCTTGCCCATGCGGGCGATCACGCTGGCCTTCTTCTTGTCGTTGGCCGACTTCTTATGCTTGATGTTGTCCCAGTGGGAGTGCTTGGCCATGTCGCTTCGCTCGCGGTGCGCCGGGGCGCGTCCTACGTCGTCTTACTTTATCTTACTTCTTCTTACTTCTTCTTGATGCGGCCGGACTTGCTCGGGCTGGCCTTGGCCTTCTCGGCCTTGAGCCCGAAGTTGATCGGCTGGGGCTCATCCTCGCCAGCGGCGTGGAAGACGTGGACATGCTCGCGCAGCACGCGCGACAGGCGCAGCATCTGCTCCGAGTCGAGGGCCTCCTCGATCTTCTTCACGCCCTGCTGGACATTGAAGTGCTTGGGCACGCCGCCCAGGAACTTCAGCAGGCGGAACTGGTCCTCGTCGCAGGGGAAGACCTTGACGTCGAGGGCGAGCAGCAACGAGCGCTCGACCATGTCCTTGCGGATGTTGGTGGTCTCGGGCAGCGCGCGCAGCGTCTCGATGCCTTCGGCATTGAGCAGATCATGGATGTCCATGCGCCGGAAGGCCGTGTAGAGATCGGCTAGGAGATGCTTAATATCCTCGGCCTTTTCCCGCGCGCGGTAATACTTCCCACCTAGTATGTCTTCGATCTCGCGCACTGACGCGACCCGCATGTCGTTCCAGTCGATGTACTCGTCATGCAGGCGTTTGAGCGCCGACTTGGCCGGCGCCTCCTGGACCCCGAGCTCGAGGATCTGGTAGATCAGGGCCTCGATGAAATCTTCGAATTTCTGGGGCTTGCGCCGACCGTAGCGCTCCTCGAGGGCCTCCGTGACCTTGATCAGGTCGGGATTGAGCGACGATGTGCTGCTGCCGCTGGCTTTGGCCATGATGAACTCCGCTAAGGCAAACCTCATCCAAGGAGGCAGTGTGGGGTGGGGACCGTACTCCGGAGCCATGTGCGGTCAATTGATCGCTTAACGGAGCGTGATGGCGCACATTCTCCTGTCGTTTATCTGCTAGGGTGCACATGATCGGATGCGCATGGATTTTCGCCAGTTGACCGCAGGCCACGCCCGGAACCATACATAGAAGATGGAGCGCACGGACCCTACCCCTGAGCCCGTTTTGCCCGGTGCCGACTCGGGCCCGCAGCTTAGCAGCAGCGATCTGCAGAAGACCCAGCTCATCGCCCAGGTCCCGCCCGCGCATCCGACCCCCCTGCCGGCGGCGGTCGACCCCGACAAGACGATGATCCGCGACCTCTCGGGGGTCCCCGACCGCCCCGAGATGACGTCCAACGGGCTGATCAACACCCGCGCCACACAGCTCGGCCAGGGGCCTGCCGGGACCGGGAAGCCGATGCCCACCGGCATCACCCAGCTGCACGTCCCTTCCGAGGGTTCGGAGAATGCCGCAGGCACGCACCGCGGCGAAGTCTGGGACGACTTCAAGATCGGCGAGCTGCTCGGACGCGGCGGCATGGGCGCGGTCTACAAGGGCCTGCAGCTGAGCCTCGACCGCCCGGTGGCGATCAAGGTCCTGCCGCAGGAGCTCAGCCTCAACGAGAACTTCCGCAACCGCTTCCAGCTCGAGGCCAAGGCGGTCGCGCGGCTGTCCTCGCCGAACGTCATCCAGGTCTACGCCGCCGGCTCGCACCTCGGCAAGAACTACTTCGCGATGGAGTACGTCGAGGGCAAGGACATCGCGATGCGCATGCGCGCCGGCTTCAGGCCGAGCCCGCAGGAGGCGCTCGAACTGGTCACCCAGGCGGCGCGCGGCCTGGCCGCCGCCGGCGAGCTGGGCATCGTGCATCGCGACATCAAGCCGGCCAACATGATGCTCACCAGCAAGGGCGTGCTGAAGATCATGGACTTCGGCCTGGTCAAGCTCGCCAGCGAGGACCAGAGCCTGACCATGTCCGGAACCATCATGGGCACGGTCAGCTATTTCAGTCCTGAACAAGGGCGCGGCGAGCGCTGCGACTGCCGGACCGACATCTACGCCCTGGGTGTGGTCTTCTATGAGATGCTCAGCGGCCAGCTGCCCTTCCGCGGCGCGGATGCGACCTCGATCATCTATCAGCACATCCACACCCCGCCCAAGCCGCTGATCGAGCTCGATGCGAACATCCCCGCCAGCTACCAGGCGGTGGTCGACAAGTGCATGGCCAAGAGCGTCGAGGACCGCTACCAGGACGCCACCGCGCTGCTCCAGGACCTGCAGCTGCTGAGCCTCGGCCAGGCGCCCCTGGGCGCCGGCGCGCCCGGCGCCGCCGCCGCCCCGAAGCCGGGTCGCGGACTGATGCTGGTCGGCGCGGCGCTCGGCGTGGTGGTGGTCGCCGCCCTGGCGGTCGCGCTTATGCACCACGGCACGGCGAGCGCAGCGCCACCGCCGGAACCCATCGCCGTGAGCGCTCCCACCGCGGTGGCACCGCCCAGCGCCGAGCCCGTGACCATGCCGGCGCCGGTGACGACGCCTGCGATCCCGCCCGCGCCCACGCCGTCGCCCGCCGCGGGCGTCCCGGACGCGAGCGCGGGCATGGCCCTGGTCCAGCAGGGCCGGCTCGACGAGGCGCGCGCCCTGGCCGACCAGGTCCTGGCCAACGATCCCGGCAACAGCGCCTGGACCAAGGTCGCCGCGGCGATCGCCGACGCGCGCGCGGACCGCACCCTCGACGCGCTGCGCCAGGCCCTGCAGCGCAACGACCTCGCGGCGGCGCTCACCGCCCAGGCGCAGGCGCGCGCGGCCATGGGCGAGACGCCGGCGCTGCAGGCGCTCGACGGGCGCGTGGCGGCACTCCAGACGCGTGGGCGGCGCATCGCCCAGGCCGAGAGCGTGCTCGACAACGGCGATATCGCCACCGCCCTCGCCCAGCTGACCGCGCTCGACCAGGAGCAGCCCAATGATCCGCAGGTGACCGGTCTGCTCGGTCGCGCCAGCGCCCTGAACGCGCGCGCCGAGGAGATCCGCAAGTCGGTGTCCGAGCAGCTGCACAACGCCGACCTCGCCATCGCCCAGAAGGACTACGACGCGGCGCTGATCTCCTACACCGCGGTCAAGGGCATGGATCCGACCAGCGTGGCGGCCAGCACCGGGCTGGATCGGATCGCCAAGATCAAGAGCGCCATCTCCGAGGAGCGCTCGCTCTTCGACGCCGACCTGGCCAGCGGCGACCTGGCCAAGGCCACCGACCAGCTGGCCAAGCTGCGCGACCTGGCGCCGGGCAGCCCGACCCTGGTCGTGGCCGAGGACCAGCTGTCGACCGCCAAGCTGTCGACCGAGCGCAGCCAGCGCGAGAACGACCAGCGCGAGGCGCGCATCGCCGCCGACACCCAGGCGCTGCTCAAGCGCCTTGCCGATCCGAAGGAGCCGCTGCCGGGCCTTGAGGCCAGCGCCGCGGCGCTGCTGCCGGTCATGGATGGCGGCAACGCCGACCGCGCGCTGATCCAGACCCGCCTCGATGACCGGCGCGCGCACGACCAGGTCGGGACTCTGCTTGCGCGGCTCGATGCGGCGGTGCTCGCGGGCGACCGGAAGACCATCACGACCCTGGTCGCCGACAGCGCCTTCGCGGACCAGCTGGCGGACCTGCACTCCTATCAGGGGCTGGTCTACGAATCGCGCCTGACCGACCTGCAGCGTCATGACCAGGATGCGACCGCGCAGGTCTCGATCCGCACCGCCATGGCGCTCTCGCCCGAGAGCACCCTGAAGTACTCCTTCGATCTCCACCGCGACAGCGACGCCGTCTGGCAGATCGTCGCCGCCCATCTGCTGCAATGAGGTATCAGTGATACGTGTCCTCCTGGCCGTCTGCCTGCTTCTCGCCGTGTGCCCCGCCGGCCGGGCGGCCGACCTGCCGCTGGGCCTGGTCGAGTCGGTCGATGGCCAGAGCCTGGTCGTGACCTTCGAGGTCGATCCGCAGCTCCTGCCCGGGACCATGCTTGCGGTCTTCGGACCGGGCACGGTGCAGCGCCATCCGCTCACCCACCAGGTGATCGTCGAGAACCGCACGCTGGTGGCCAAGGCCCAGCTCACCGGCGGCGTGGCGCCGCACCTGCAGGCGCGCGTGCTGTGGCTCGCCGCCGGTGCGGCGATCCTATCGGGCGACGACGTCATCCCGCTGCCGGGCGAGGCCGCGCCCAACGCGCCGCCGGTCATGGCCGAGCCGCCCGCCATCACCGCCATGGCCGGCAGCACCGTCGCCATCACCCTGCCGATCACCGATCCCGACCACGACCGGGTCACCTACCACTGGAGCCTGGGCGGCACGCCCGGCCACTGCGGACGCCTCGATGCGCGCACCACCACCCAGCCGAGCGTGCTATGGAGCGCGCCCGCCACCCCCGGCAAGGCCACGGTGACGGTCGTGGCCCGCGACGCGGTCGGCCATGAAGTGACCTTCACCGCCCCGTTGACCATCGTCGCCCTCGATGATCCGCGCCGGCGCGATCTCCTGCTCTTCGCGCGCTGGGGCGCCGACGCCGAGCATCCGCTCAACGCACTGGCGCGCCTCGGCGACGGCTGGTGGTCGGGGGTGAGCGCCGAGGACGGGCGCGTCGTGCGCATCGATCCGGGCTGGATGCAGTGGGGCTGGCTGGGCGGCAGCTCCAAGACCGCGCCGGTGGGCATCGCCCTTGCCGGCCGCGCCAGCGACACCTACATCCTGAACAAGGATGGCACGATCCTGATCGCCGCCGGCGACGGCTCCACGCATGGCTCGCTCGGCGGCCTGGAGAAGCCCAGCGCAGTGGCGGTGGCCGACGACGGCACCGTGTTCGTTGCCGACCAGGGCGCGGGCGGGGTCATGGTCTTCGAATCCGGCGGCGGCTACCGCGGCCGCCTCGGCCGCAAGGGCGATGGCGAGGACTCCTTCGGCGAGCTGACCCGCATCGCGCTGGGTAGCGACGGATCGCTGTATGCCCTCGACGCCAAGCATCGCGCCATCGAGCGCTTCGACCGCTTCCAGCACCGCCTGCCGAGCTGGGCCGTGACCGGGGATCCGAACCTGGAGCCGGTCGACCTGGCTATGCACGCACGTGGGCTGCTGCTCTTGATGGCCAATGGCGCGGTGCAGATCTACGACGACAAGGGCCTGGCGCGCGAGGCGTTGCCGGCACTGGCCGAGAGCGGCCTGGTCGATGATCCGGGCGCGCCCGCCAGCATCACCGTCGACGCCAGCAACGAGATCTTCGTCACCTTCCCGGACAAGGGCTACGTCGCGCGCTACCTGGCCACGGGCGGGGTCGCGGGCGTGCGCGGGGTCGGCCTGCGCGACCGCACCATGCTCGCCGCCGACGGCGCCGGGCACCTCTACGCCCTGGATGACGACGGCAACCTCGACACCTTCGATGGCGAAGGCTGGCTGGTGGCGCGCCAGGGCGGCCTGAGCCGCAAGCACTGCAGCAGCCTGGCCGCCAGCAGCGACGGCGCCTGGGTCGAGGCCCTCGACCGCAAGGGCCGCACCGTGGTGCGTCTCGGCGTAGCCGAGCGCAAGGAGCTGCTGCGCTTCGGCCAGGAGGGCAAGAACAACGGCCAGTTCCAGGATCCCATCGCCCTGGCGGTGGACGATGCCGGGCGCAGCTACGTCCTGGATGGCGATGCCTACCGCGTCTCGGTCTTCGACCCGAGCGGCTCCTTCCTCTTCGCCTTCGGCAGCCACGGCAAGGGCGAGGCCGATTTCAAGGAACCCCTCTGGCTCGCGGTCAGCCCCCTCGGCACCGCCGCGTACATCTACGACGATTATCGTTTGGAGATCAAGAAGTTCAGTCTCGACATGGCCGGCAATACCGCCTCGCACGTCACCAATACCGGCGGCAAGGGCGATGGCGCCGGCCAGCTGCGCGCGCCGGTCGGGATCGGCTGCGACCGCGACGACATCGTCTATGTGGTCGACTCCTCGCGCAGCGACATCCAGGCCCTGGACTTCCATGGCAACAGCGCCGTGGCACTGTGCGCCCATCACTTCGGCGACGCCGGGCTGCGCTCGGTCGATCGCATTTGCCTCTCGCCTGATGGGCAGCTGTGGCTGGCCGGCGACGGTACGCTCAGCGGGCTGCGCTGGATGACCAAGGACAAGTAGTCAGCGCGCAGCCCGCAGCACTGCGCCCATGGTCCTGAGGCCTGCGGCGGAGCAGGTGCGCTGAACCTCCCAGTCACTGCCGGGTTTACCCTCGGTCAGAGCCGCACTGGCCTGTCAGGAGGGGCGAGCCACAATGGCGTTCCATACCGCGCACATGCTCGACTTCACCAACCGCAAGCCACCGCCCCCAGCCTTCAGCCTGGATCGCAAGGATCACCTGCGCCGCAGCCAGATGCGGCGGCGCGAATGGCGCACCGTGCTCATGCTGCCGCTGGCCATCCTCGCGGTCGCGGTCTTCATCCACTTCGCGGTGCAGAAGACCAACTCCTTCGGCACGGTCTCCGCGCACCGCCCCCTGGCCCCGGGTGATCAGCTGCAGCCGATGGCCAAACCGGTCCTCGACCTGGCGCCGGCGCTGCCCGACCCGGGCCAGATCAGCGCGGCCGCGCCGGCCGCGGCCAAGCTCCTGGCCAGCGCCATCCTGCCCGACGCGGTCAACGCCACCGACCCCCTCGCCCTGGCCTACGCCAAGGCCGAGCTCGCCGCCGACGCCGTAAGCCCCCCGATCCCGCAGCGCCTGGGCGCCAGCGACCTGCTGCTGGGCAGCGTGCGCAGCGGCACGCCCGTGTCCCTGACCGGGCAGCTGGTCGACATCCACGAGGGCGCGCCGGGTTCGTTCCGGCGCCTCCTGCTGTCGCTGGACCATGGCCAGTGGGCGATCGCGCTCAGCGACGCGGACCAGCCGCTGACCATCGGCGACCAGGTGCAGGCGGTCGGGCGCTTCCTGGGCTTCGACCGCCTCCCGGTGGTGGGCGGCGCGCAGGAGCGGGTGCCGCTGATCGTGGCGCGGGTGGTGGTGCCGGTCGAGGCCCCCGCGCCGACCGATCCCAAGCTGCTGCCCGAATGGAGCCGGGGCGGCGTCTTCCAGATGCCGGAGAACCTTTTCGCCGACCTCGATGACGAGCGCACCTACATCGAGTCGCGGCCCTACTACTACCTGCTCAACCAGGTGCGCCTCGAGGCCTCGACGCCGGGCGTCTTCGAGCATCCCTATGATCTGAACAAGCATGGCGACGACGTGCACCAGGCCCCGGACACCTTCCGCGACCAGATGATGAAGGTCCGCGGCGTGGTCTACCGGGCCTGGGAGGACCCCGACGTCGCGCAGGACAAGCCCTTCGGCATCAGCCGCGTGGTCCGGGCCCTGATCTACCGCAACGACTTCGGTCCGATCACCGAGACCATCGACGGGGTCGCGATCCGCCGCGACCGCCTGGTCGAGCGGCTCTTCGAGGTTGCGATGGTCACCGACCAGCCGGTCCCGCAGGTCGGCCAGGACATCATCGCGACCGGGCACTTCCTCAAGTTCCATGCCATCCCGGTCAAGGCCGACGCCTACCGCGACCGCGTGCACGGCGTCGAGCGCCAGAGCGGCAACGCCTACACTTACTTCCTGGTCACCGGCCCGTACCAGATCATCCCGCCGGCCGACTCGTACTCGTTCTCGGGCCTCGAGATCGCCATCGTCTCGCTGATCCTCGGCACCATGGGGGTGTTCTGGTTCCTGTCGCGCAAGGAGCGCACCGCGGCTGACGTGGTCCAGGGCCAGGTGCGCCGCATCCGCACCTCGCGCCAGGTGCTCCTCGGCCGCAAGGTGGCGGGCGGTCCGGTCGCGGGCGCGGCTGCGCTCCCGCCCGTCGCGCCGCGCAGCGATGCACCGGCTACGCCGCCGGCGGCTGCGGACCTGCCCCCGCCGCCAGCGGATGCACCCGTGGATCCGCCTGCGGATGCGCCGCGGCCGTCCTCGCCCGACATCCCGTCCTGAGGTCCCATCGCGGCGGTCACCCGGCTTGAGCGCTCGCGCGCTCGGGCATGATCGGGCCAATGCACGTCCTCGCTGCGCCCCTGAGCTTCATTCCCCGCTATCAGACCGTGCTGTGGGGTGGACGCCGCATGGCGGCCTGGCGCTCGGACCTGCCTGAGGGCCCGATCGGCGAGAGCTGGGACATCGCCGACCATGAGCGCGGCATGAGCGTGGTGGCCGACGGGGCCCTGGCGGGAACCAGCCTGCGTGCGCTGACCCAGGAGCATGGCCCGGAGCTGGTCGGCGGGCATTTCAGCGGCGGCGACTTCCCGCTGATGGTCAAGCTCATCGATGCCCAGGACCGGCTCTCGGTGCAGGTCCATCCCGATGACCGCCTGGCCCGCGAGCTGGGCGTTGGGGTGCGCGGCAAGACCGAATGCTGGCTGATGATCGACAACGGCGGGGAACTCTATGTCGGCACCAAGCCGGGCCTGGACCGCGCGAGTTTCGAGACCGCCCTCAACCAGAACCGCCTGGCGGATGTGCTCAACCGCTATGAGGCCCGCGATGGCGACTTCTACTTCCTCGCCGCCCGCACCGTGCACGCGCTGGGCAGCGGCTGCCTGCTTTATGAGGTGCAGCAGACCTGCGATGTGACCTTCCGCGTCGACGACTGGGGACGCGTGGGCGCTGATGGACGGCCCCGCCAGCTGCACCGCGAGCAGTCGCTGGCGACCATCGACTGGAGCGCGGGCGGCCGGGCGGTGGTCAGTCCGGTGCAGACGCATGCCCAGGGCGGGACGGTGCGCTACCTGGCGGAGTGCGCCTACTTCACGGTCGAGGAGCGGCGTGCGGCTGCGACCGGTGGCGGCGGCAACGGTGCGTGTTCGATCATCGTCTGCCTGGATGGCGCCGGCACCCTGGCCACCGCCGGCGGCACGGTGGCACTGACGCCGATGCGCAGCTACCTGGTGCCGGCCGTGGCCGGCGCCTGGACCGCGCGTGGCGACGGGGTCAAGCCGCTGCGACTGTTGGCCAGCCAGCCGGTATGACCGCACCCGGCCTGCGGCTCGGGATCATTATCTCAATCCATCGCGGCTGACGGACCGGGGCAGTGGCGGGCACCACCCGCTCGCGGGACGGACGCGGCTCTGGCACGGTGCGCGATGCACAGCATGCCGCCGCAGCGCGCTGGCCGGTGACTAGCCGTTGGTCGCGGGCAGGACCGTGAAGGTCGTCTGGTCCTGTGCCTGGAGATCGCCCGTACCAGTCTCCTGGACGACGACCTGAATGACATAGGTGCCCGGCGACGAGAATGTGACCGCCGACGCTTCGACAAGGACACCAGAGCCGGACACCGTCACCACCTGGCTGCGTGGATCGATGGAGACAATGCCGCCGGTCGGCGCAGACAGGACATTATAGTAGATGTTCAATGCCGTGGCGGTGCCACGGTAGTAGACGGAAGGCTGCAGCTGCAGGGTGCTTCCGACCGTGGTCTGCCCTCCATTCGGCTGGCCCGAAAGGCTCACCGACAGGGTCACGCCCTGCTGGGTGTTGCACGACATCAAGGACAGGAGCATGAGGGAGATTGCAAGTACCGCTGCGAAAGTCTTCGTCATATCGATTATCTACCCGAATGGGGTTGAAAAGGCAAGCCTGCCCTGGTCCGGGGACCCGGACCGGTCTTCACAGGACGTTTTCCGCGGGGATCAGCTCACGCAGGCGTTTGATGGCCTTGGCCTCGATCTGGCGCACGCGTTCGCGCGTCAGGCCGAAGACCTTGCCGATCTCCTCCAGGGTCATGACCGGGAAGTCGTCCATGCCGTAGCGATAGCGCAGGACCTCGGCTTCACGCTCCGGCAGCTGGTTGAGGCGGCCCTGCAGAAAGGCCACGTCCTCGGCATTGCCGACCATCGCCTCGGGGTCGGCATCGATGTGGTCGTCCTCGAAGTAGGAGCTCAGGTCCGAGACCTCCTGGGTGTCGAGATTCGCGGCGTTGATCAGGCTGGTGCGCTGGATGCGCTGCACCAGTTTGGCGTTTTCCGTGGGCAAACGCAGGGCTTTGCTGATCTCGGCGATGGAGGTCACATGCGGGTTGTCGCGGCTGAACTTCTTGTAGCGCGCCACCAGCTCGGCCATGTAGGCCGGGACGCGGATGTTCTTCACCTTCTCAAGCAGCGCACGGCGGATGGCCTGCTTGATCCAGTGCACGGCGTAGGTCGAGAAGCGGCACTCGAGATCCGGGTTGAAGCGCACCACGGCGCGCATCAGGCCGATGTTGCCCTCCTCGATGACGTCCAAAAGCGGCATGCCCTGGTTGTCGTACTGGCGGGCGACACTCAGCACCAAACGCAAGTTGCACTGGATGAGCTCCTGGCGGGCCTGCTGGTCGCCGCCGCGCAGCCGCAGGGCCAGGGTGACCTCCTGCTCACGGGTCAGCACCTGGTAGACGGATACGTCCTTTAAATACATATCGAGCAACGCGTCTCGGGCCATTTTCGCAGCTCCAGGGCCAGTCAGTAGAGCGAGTGGAAGTCAATTTTCAATCATTCCAATTGCTGTTTCTCCTGCATTTCCCGGCAAAAATCCCACGGCAAACGCGCCAGATGCTGCAATCGGGGCAGGTGGCGAGATCGACTCAGCGGCGCCGTTCAGCATCCAGGGCGATCGCCTCGATGACCAGGCGCGGCTGGAGATTGAGGTTCAGGTCGCGTTCCAGGGACAGGACCCGCTCGATACGGCTGGCCAGGACCGGATCGGGGTCGGTACGCAGCCGCCGGCTGAGGTCATGGGCCAGGACGTTCAGCCACTGGCGCACCGCCCGACGCTGCTCGCCGGCCACGGTCCGTCCGGCCTCCTCCTCGGCGCTGGTCAGGCTGCTGGGCAGCGCGGCCACCGCCTGCATCACCAGCTCGGAGCGGAAGCCCTCGAGCGCCAAGCTGCGCAGCTGGGTCAACGGGATGGCCTCCAGGTCCTGCCACAGACCGCGATGGCTGCCCGAGCCGCGCTGGGCGCGGGCTTCGGCCTGCTCGGCGGCGACCCCGCCGGCGATGAGGATGGCGCGCAGGTGCGCGCTGGTCAGGCCCTGCATGCGGAAGAGCTGGGCGCGCGAGCGGATGGTCTTGAGCACCGCGCCGGCCTGGCTGGTGGTGAGGATGAAATAGGTCCCCCCCGGCGGCTCCTCGAGGGCCTTGAGCAGGGCGTTGGCCGAGGATTCGCGCAGGCGCTCCACGCCATAGAGGATGAAGACCCGGCGCTCGCCCATCAGCGGGCTTTCGAAGGCGCGTCCGACGACCTGGTCGCGCATCTCATCGACACCGGTCTCCCCGCCCTCGGAATCGTGCCGGGTCTCGACCAGGTCGGGATGGCTCCCGGTCGCGGCCACCAGGCAGGAGCGGCAGCGGCCGCAGGCGTCGCCCCGCACCGGCTCGTGGCAGAGCAGGGCCTGAGCCAGCGCCTGCGCCAGGGTGCGGCGGCCGCAGCCCGGCACGCCTTCGAGCAGCAGCGCATGCGACAGCTGGTTCGCCGCCAGCAGGCGAACCAGCAGCGCACGCAGCGCCGGGTGGCCGATGATCTCCGACAGGCGCGGCATGTTCTCGAGCCTACTTGACGAACAGCTCGCCCGGCTTCTGCGGATGCACCGAGGCCACCACCTTCAGCCCGACCAGGTAGGCGAAGTAGACATCGCCCTGGGTCGAGGGGATCGGCGAGGCGGTGGTGATCAGGACCGTGTCGGGATTGAGCTGCTCGAGCGGATCGGTGGGCGCCACATAGAGCAGCTCCTGGCCGTTGACCGGATCGTGGAAGCGGTTGACGCGGTTGCGGTCGCGCAGCACCTGGTGCGCCCACAGGTCGTTGAGCTTCTCCGGCCAGTTGCCGAGCTTGTATTCGTACTCATGCACGGAGTTGCCGATGATCTCGAGCATCAGCCGGCAGTCGTCGGCGTTCATGCCCTTGGCCGGCTGCCAGTTGGGATTGACGTAGTCCTCCTTGCCGAGGCCGTCGAAGACGATGGCGTTAAGCAGCTGCTTCTCGGGACCCGAGATCTCATTGGCGTGCACCAGGCCGCTCTTGACCAGGGCGTCGATGTGCTGGGCCGCCATCCATCCGACCTGGACGGCCTGCGGCGCGTCGCCGGCGGGCGCCTTGCCCTGGGCCTTCATCGAGGCGCGCAGATCCGGCTGGGTCTCGATGCACTTGGTCAGGGCCATGTACCAGTCGAAGGCGTCCTGCTCGCGGCCAGCACGGCGCAGGCTCTCGGCGATGACCAGCATCTTGTTCTCGACCAGGTCGTCGCGCGTGAACTCCTCCTGCGCGACCGCCTGGATGAAGTTGTCGCAGGCGATGGTCAGGAACTGCTTGTAGGCATCGAGCATGCGCTTGCGCTCAAGCACCACCCCCAGCAGCAGGGGCTTGGACTTGCTCTGGTCCATCTTCTGGAAGCGCTCGTCCATCTTGTGGAGGATGTCGGTGCACAGCGACAGGTCGCCGTCGCGCATCTCGAAACCGAAGTACGACAGTCCAGCCACCATGTAGCCCTCGTTGGTCAGGCCGTCGGTGTCGAAGATCTCCTTATAGATTGGCAGCCACTTGGTCAGCTGGAAGGTCTCGCCGTCGGTGACGTGGCGCTTGACCTTGTCGTCGACCTCCTCGTAGCCGCCGTCGATGGCCTGGTTGCGGAACAGCACGTTGCAGAAGCAGCGGATCGCCCAGGCGCCCATCAGCGCGGTCTTGGCCATGACCACCGGACGCGCGCCGCGCTTGGAGTAGCACTGCAGCGCGAACTGATAACGCTTCTCCAGCGGTATCGACTGCTGCGACATGACGAAGTCCTTGCGCCCGGGCGCGGGCTGGCCGAGCGCCTGGGCCGTGGACAGGGCGTTGTCGTAGGCGCGGGTCTGGTCGACCTGCCATTCGCTGTTGAAGGTGTCGATCACCCAGGGCTTGATGTCGGGCGAGAGCGCGCCTTCGAAGCTGCCGTTGTCCTCATTCCACTCCGCGGCCAGGGCCGAGAAGTAGGAATGCGGATCGGTGACCACGTAGTAGTAGTATTCGCACTCCCCCGAGGAGTGGCGGCAGCCGTCATCGTCGTAGCCCATGTCCGACAGCGATGAGCCAACGACCTGGGCGATCGGCACGATCACCGCCTGGAAGGGTTCATTGGTGATCGGCGACTGCAGGTTCACCGTCTGGATGGACAGGGCCATGGCCGGCGTGGCGGCCCAGGCCAGGCAGCAGATGGCGACCAGGTTGCGCAGGTATGTCATGTCGGCTCCGTCCCTGCCTGTGCACGGCGATGCATGGCGCTGCCATCCTGGGATCCCGGATGCGGGATCCAGGCTCCGGACGAGAGCATGGAAGCGGTGGATGGCGCACCGAGCGGGTGCGGCCGCGCGCTTAGGCGGTGACGGAGACCACTTCGACGATGGTCTGCGAGGGGCGGAAGCCCTTGCGACGATTGGTCATGTGCTTGCGGCGCTTGAACTTGCCAACGGTGATCTTGTCGCCGCGGACATGCTCGAGGACCTTGATCACGGCCTTGGCGCCGGCGACGAAGGGAGCGCCGATCTTGACGGCTGCGCCGTCGCAGAACATCAGCACCGGCACCTCGAAGGTCGAGCCGACATCGTGGGCTTCGGCGCGGTCCAGGGTCAGGCGCTCTCCGGGGGCGGCGCGATACTGGCGATTACGATCCTGGATGACGGCGTACATGGCGGCTCACTTAAGGTGGCAGGGGACAGGTCAACGACGACGGCGTCCCCGACCGAGGCGGGGCGGCACTCTACTAGGAGCGGGCCGGGGCGCAAGTTCGCTACGCGGCGGCGCTTCTGCTATCCCGTTAATGACGACCCCGTGATTGGCGCTAAAGAGCAGGCGTCGCAGGGTATTGGCCTCCTCCCAGACAGTGGCCACCTTGCGCTCCACGACCGGGGGTGCGACCACCGCAGCCGGGGCCTCGACCGGCTTGGGCCGCGTCTCGCCGCCCGCGACCGGATCGGCCTCGAGCTCGCGCTCCAGGTCGGCCGGACGCATCGCCGCCAGCTCCTTGGCCAACTGGATGGCCTTGGCCTGCTCGACCAGGAGCGGCGCCAGGAGGCTGGGACGGATCGGCTCGACCTTCTCGCGGCGCTCGCGCCGCTCGCCCTTGCGGATGGTCGGCACCAGGCGGAACTCGCGGGCCTTTATCAGCTGATCGCCCGTGAAGAGGATGCGGCAGTCGGTGCGGTTCTCGAGCTCCCCGATCTCCTTGTGCCGGGCGTTGAGGATCGAGATCGCCAGGTCCTGGGGCACGACCACCTCGAGACGCGACAAACTGCGCGAGTGCAGCATCTGGCGGATCTCGCGCATGCAGTCGATCTCGAGCGTCTCAGCGGTCTTCACCGAGCCGGTGCCGGCGCAGTACGGGCACTCGGAGGAGGCGACGATCTTGTGGCTCGGGCGGGTGCGCTGGCGGGTCATCTCGACCAGGCCGAAGCGCGACAGCGGCGAGAGCTGGATCTTGGCCTTGTCGACCGTCAGCGCGCGGCGCAGCGCGAGCTGCACCAGGCGCTGGTTGTCGCGGTTCTCCATGTCGATGAAGTCGATGATGATCAGTCCGCCGAGGTCGCGCAGCACGAGCTGCTCGGCGATGGTCGAGACGGCCTCGAGGTTGGTCATCAGCGCGGTACGCTCGACATCGCTGGAATCGCGGTTGCGGGCGCTGTTGACGTCGATCGAGACCAGGGCCTCGGTCTGCTCGATGACGATCGTGCCGCCCGAAGGCAGCTGGACCTTGCGGTCGTAGATGCGCGCGAGGCGCTCCTCGAGACCGTAGAAGGTGAACAACGGCAGCTCATCGCGGTGCAGCTGGATGCGCGAGCAGAGCTCCGGCATGAAGACCTGGGCGAAGGCCCGGGCCTCGTCGAAGAGCTTCTCCTGGTCGATGACGATCGACTGGACGTCGGCATTGACGATGTCGCGCAGGGTGCGGACCACGACGTCCGCCTCCTGGTAGGCGCACACCGGCGCGCGCGCGCGACCGGCCAGGGATTCGATCTCGGACCACAGGCGCTTGAGGAACTCGTAGTCGAGGCGGATCTCCTCGTCGCTGCGGTCGGCGGCGGCGGTGCGCACGATGAAGCCGAAGCCGGCCGGCGGCTCGCAGGTGGCGAGGATGGTCTTCAGGCGCTTGCGCACCGCGGGGTCCTCGATGCGCTTGGAGACGCCCTTGGCGGCCTCGGAGTGCATCATCACCAGGTAGCGGCCGGGCAGGCTCAGGTACATGCTCATGCATGGACCCTTGTCCTTGATCGACTCCTTGGTGATCTGCACCAGGAGTTCCTGACCGGGGCTTAAGACATCCTCGATGCGCTTGCCGCGGCCCTTGTCGTGGATCACTTCATCGATGTGGATGAAGCCGTTCTTGCCGGTGCCCAGGTCGAGGAAGGCGGCATCCAGGCTGGGTTCGACATTGGCGACGCGCGCCTTGTAGATGTTGCCGAGATGCTGGCCATCGCCGAGGCGTTCATGGATCAGCGCTTCAAGACGGCCATCACGGATCACCCCGACGCGCAGTTCCTGCTCGTCGAGGACGTTCATTAGGATATGGGATCCCATACGGGAGACTTTTCATTCAGAGGAAACAGCCAGGGAACACGCCACACGGCGCGCTCGACCTCGGCTCGATTCAGCGATGCTACGGCAGCGGTACGGGCATCAAGCGCAGCGCCAGGGGCCTGGCCAGGCGCCCATAGGCCGCCTGAAAGCCGCAAACAGGCAGCACCGGCGGTTTGGCCCTGCGCGGACTGGTCCCGGGCCCACGGCCCGGGTGGCCGGACTAGGGCGAGGCGGTGAACGGCGCGGTCGAGCCGAGCGTATTGGCTGGGCTGGCCGTGGTGGCCGCGGAAGGCTCCGGGACATGCCCGCGGGTCGGGTTGGCCAGGTCCTGGCGCAGGCTGTCGGCCGCGAGCTCGTAGACGCTCTTGGTGGTCAGCGGGATGATGTGCGGCGAGACGAAGATCGTCAGGTTGCGGCGCTCGACCGTCTTCGAGGTGTTCTTAAACAGCCAGCCGAAGACCGGGATCGAGCCCAGGAGCGGCACCTTCTGCTCGGTGTCGTTGTCGTCGTTGGTCAGCAGTCCGCCGATGACGCCGGTCTTGCCGTCGGCGACCATGATGTTGGCCATCAGGCTGGTCGTGGCCTTGTCGGGCAGCTGGATGACCGAGCCGTTCGGATCATTGGGGTTCGCGGCGTCGGAGAAGGTCACCAGGGTGACGTTGTCGTTCGAGGCCTTGAGGGCGATCTGCACATAGCCGTCGGAGGTGATGTGCGGGGTGACCTCGATCGAGATGCCATCCTTGACCGGGCTCGAGGCGGCTTCCTTGAGCGAGCGGATAATGGCGTTGTTCTCGCTGGAGACCGTCTCCTCGGCGAAGTGGATCTCGCGACCGATGATGATCGTCGCCTTCTCGTTGTCGGTGGTGAGCACCTGCGGCGTCTGCAGGATCTCGGTCGAGTCGAGGCTTGAGATCGCCTCGAAGGCAAGCCCGCCGCTGATGTCGCCGGTCGAGGTCGGGATGTTGGAGCTGGTGCGGGTCAGCGAGCCGCCGGCGGTAGCGGGGCTGTTGCCGGGCGAGAAGCCGAGACCGACCTGGCCGAGTTTCTCGATGTTGAAGTTCAGCGTGACCGGGTTGAAGCCGAGGTTCAGGGCGTCGGTGTCGAGGAAGTCCACGAACTTCATGTCGATGAGCACTTCCTGGGTGCGCATGTCGACCTTCTCGATGATGCGTTCGATGGCGTCCAGCGCGGGCAGGGTGTCGGTGATGATCAGGTTGTTGCTGCCCGGATCGACGACGATCACGCCGTCGCGGCTCTTGCCCGAGGCCAGCACCGGGGCGACGTCGGCCGCGCGGGTGTAGTCGAGATGGCGGATGCGGGTGACGAGGTCCTTCTGCAGCTTGTCCGGCGTGACGACGCGGACGATGTGGTACTGCTGCTCGATCCAGGCGTAGCCGGTGGTGCGCACGATGACGTCGAGCGCTTCCTTCCAGGGCACGCCATTGAGGGTCATGGTGATGCGCCGCGACGAGTCGACGTCATCGCCGATGACGATGTTGACGTTCGCCTGGCGGGCCAGGGCCTCGAGGACCACGACCAGGCGTGCGTCCTGGAACTCCATGCGCACTTTCGGCGGACGCGACAGGACCCACAGGCGGTCGCTGGTCTTCTCGATGACGAGGTCGTACTTGGCGCAGATCTGGCCGATGGCTTCGTCGAGGGTGACATTGACCAGGCGCAGGGTGACGCGCGGCTGCTCCGCCTCGTTGTAGACGACGTTCACTCCGGTCCGGCGGCTGATCCATTGCAGGACGGTATCCAGCGGCTTGTCGGAGGTCTCAATCGTAAGCGTATCGCTCGCCACGCTCTCCGTGGACGATGCATCGGCGGCGATCAGGCCCCCTCCGCCCATGGCCAGGGCGGCAATGCTGGATATTACGAGATGGCGGACGCGCATAGTGGCTCGCTTATTTCGTCGAGTCCTCCCCGACGTATCGGGGAAACTCGAAGCGCTTTCTCTTGTAGTGGTAACGGAATTCGACGCGGTCGGTATCGATGACGACAATCACGCAATCCTTCACGCGATCATTGACGGCCAAGGCATGAGGTTCGCCGGCGATCAGCGCCAGTCGAGTCCCATTTTCAGACCACAGGATGCCTTCGACCTTCAGCCCAAGCGAATCGAATGATTCTTCTGCTTCCACGCGCAGGAGCGCGTCATCGGCCAGGTCGTGGTCGGCCTTGATGCGTTCGATATAGTGGTTGATCTCGGGATTGCTGGCGAAGGGCTCGAGCTTCTTGAGCGACGCGTCGGCGATCTTCTCGGCATCATCATATTTGTGCTGCCCGAGGAGCAGGTCGAGCTGGACGATGGTCTCCTTGCCCAGCTCGATCGCGGTATCGTTGGTCGCCTGGCTGGAATTGATGGTCGGCAGGCCGGTGCGCGCCGTCTCGCTGGAATCGTCCTGCGCGCGCAGGGTCTGGGTCAGCGTCAGGAAGCTCCGGTAGTCGTAGAACACGTCCGGACGTCCGGGTGTGGGGTTGAAGACCCATTCCTTGGCATCGTCTTGGCCATGTGCCGGGGCCGGGGGCGGCGGGGTGTCCTCACCCGCGAGGCGGGCCGCAGCCAGCATGACGCAGGTCAGCAGCCGGATCGACGAAGGTGCGTGCGGCAGGCGCATGGACTATTTCTTCGTATCGGGGTTGTAGACGTAGGTCACGATGTTCAGTTTCACATGGTGAAGCCCATCGATGATGCGGTGCGAGACCGGATCAACGCTCAGCCCTCCCGACTGCAGGCTAATGGAATCGACGGTCATGAAGCGCTGATTGCGCTCGATGGCATAGATGTAGTCGATGATCGCGTCCTGCTGGCCGACCAGCACCACGCTAAACGACAGGGTCCGGGGCCCGGAGCCGGAGCCGCCGGCGGCGTGCTCCGTGTCGTCCTTGATCGCCACCGACTTGATCTCGATCTCGCCGACCGCCTTGGGGATCTCCTTGGCCAGGCGCTCGATCAGGTCGCGC
>Ga0302314_10007606_pt1 | contig 19459 bp, 13 predicted proteins | sample III_Palsa_N2_3_FD_200533 | JGI IMG/M metagenome (GOLD analysis project Ga0302314, IMG submission 200533) | Peat permafrost microbial communities from Stordalen Mire near Abisko, Sweden - III_Palsa_N2_3 | ecosystem: Environmental > Terrestrial > Soil > Palsa > Peat permafrost | place: Sweden...
CGTTGATCTGGGCACTCGCGTTGCCCCCGAAGCCGCCGGCGCCGACCGACCCGGCAACACTATCCACCGCCGGATCACTGCGCAGGATCTTCGCCACCTGCTGCAGCTTGGCCTTGATGAGTCCGAACGAGGCGGCCGCATCGCCGCGGATGCCGCCCTGCAGCTGACCGGTATCCTGTTGCGGGAAGAAGCCCTTTGGCACCGCGACGTACAGGTAGAAGTTCAAGCCGATCGTGGCGATCAGGGACAGCATCATCAGTCGCGGATGGTCGAGGGCAAAGCCCAGCGTGCGCTCGTAGCCGACGCGCATGGACTCGAAGCTCTCATTGAATGCGCGCGCGAAGGCCCCGGGTTTGCGGTCCCGATCGCGGCCGAGCAGCCGCGCACACATCATCGGGGTGGTGGTCAACGAGATGACCAGCGAGATCATGATGGCCACCGACAGGCTGACCGTGAACTCCTTGAACAACCGGCCGATGATCCCACCGATGAACTGAAAGGGAGCGAACACCGCGATCAGCGACAGGCTCATGGACACCACCGTGAAGCCGACCTCGCGCGAACCCAGCAGCGCCGCCTGCATGGGTTTGACGCCGTTCTCGATGTGGCGCGTGCAGTTTTCCATGACCACGATGGCGTCATCGACCACGAAGCCGGTGGCGATGGTCAGGGCCATGAGGGAGAAGTTGTCCAGGCTGTAGCCGGCCAGGTACATGACCCCGAAGGTCCCGGTCAGCGACACCGGGACCACCACCGCGGGAATCAGCGCGGCACGGACGCTGTGCAGGAAAATGTAGACGACCAGGATCACCATCAGCACGGCGATCACCAGCGTTTCCTCGACCTGGCGCAGCGAGCCGCGGATGGTTACGGAGCGGTCGGAGATCACCTCCAGATCGATCGGGCCCTTCGGTTCGATATCAGCCTTGAGCTCCGGCAGTTCCTTGAGCACCGCGTCGACCACCTGGATGATGTTCGCGCCCGGCTGTTGGAACACCTGTACGGTGATGGCGGCTTTGTCATTGTAGAGGCCGTAGGTACGCCGGTTCTGGGTGGCGCCATCCTGCATGTCGAAGACCTGCGCGATATCGCGTATCCGCACGAACGCGTTGTTGCGGGAGGCGATGATGAGGTCCCGGTACTGGGAGGCGTCGCGCGCGTTGTCGTTGGTGTAGATCTGGTAGTGCAGGCCTTTGACTTCAATGGCGCCCTTGGGCGCGTTGGCATTGGCGTTGGAAATGGCAGCCTGGACATCCTGAAGTCCGATGCCGTACTTGGACAGCGCCAGTGGATTGATCTCGACGCGCACGGCGGGCAGGGCGCTGCCGTTGATGTTGACGACGCCGACACCGTCGATCTGCGACAGGCGTTGGGAGATCACCGCATCGGCGGCATCGTAGATCTGACCCTGCGTCAGGATGTCCGAGGTCAGGGCAATCGTCAGGATCGGAAACTGGGAGCTGTTGACCTTGCGATAGGACGGATTGCGGGTCAGCGCCGAGGGCAGGTCGGCATGCGCAGCTTCGATGGCGGCCTGGACGTCACGGGCCGCGCCATCGATGTCGCGGTCGATGCCAAAGGTCAGCTGGATGTTGGTGCTGCCGACGCTGCTGGTGGAGGTCATGTCGTCGACATCCGCGATGGCACCCAGGTGCCGCTCCAGCGGCGTGGCCACAGTCGCGGCCATGACCTCCGGACTGGCGCCCGGCAGGCTCGCGGAGACGAAGATCGCCGGCACGTCGATCTTGGGCAGCGGCGATACGGGCAGCAGGTTGAAGGAGGCGGCCCCGGCCAGTGCTACCCCCAGGGTCAGCAATATGGTGGCGACCGGCCGGGCGATGAACGGCGCGGAAATGTTCACGTCGGCTGATCCACCAGTCGCGTCCCGGCGGCTGCGGCCGACCTGCCACTGATGCGCTTGGCGATCCGGTCAAAGGCCAGGTAGATGACGGGCGTCGTGAACAGGGTCAGCACCTGGCTGACCAGCAGACCGCCGACGATCGTGACGCCCAGCGGATGGCGCAGTTCGGAGCCGGTGCCGGTACCGAACATCAGGGGCAGCGCGCCGAAAATGGCCGCCACGGTCGTCATCAGAATCGGCCGGAAACGCAGCAGACAGGCCTGGTAGATGGCCTCGCGCGGTTCCATGTCCTGGTTGCGCTCCGCATCGATCGCAAAGTCGATCATCAGGATGGCGTTTTTCTTGACGATGCCGATCAGCAGGATGATGCCGATCAGGGCAATGATGGTCAGATCGTCGCCAGAGACGATCAGCGCCAGCAGCGCGCCGATGCCGGCGGAGGGCAGCGTCGAGAGGATCGTGACCGGGTGGATGAAGCTCTCGTAGAGCACGCCCAGCACGATGTACATGACCGCCACTGCCGCCAGCAGCAGCAGCAGCTCGTTGCTGAGGTTATTGCGGAATGCCAGCGCCGCACCTTCGAAGGTCGTGGAGATGCTCGCCGGCATGCCCAGTGAGTTCTCCACCTCCTCGATGGCGTCCACTGCCGCGCCCAGCGAAGCTCCGGGAGCCAGGTTGAACGAAATCGTCGCGGCCGGGAACTGGGCCAGGTGATTGATCAGCAGCGGGCGCGTCTCGATGTCCAGCTTGGCCACCGCCGACAGGGGTACCTGGCCGCCCGCGGCCGAGGGCACGTACAGCGACTGGATCGAGTTGGTCGAGCCGTAGGTGCTCGGGTCGGCCTCCATGATGACGCGATACTGGTTCGACTGCGTGAAGATGGTGGACACGATGCGCTGCCCGAAGGCGTCGTACAGGACATTGTCCACCGTGCCGACGCTGACACCGAGCCGGGCGGCGCTGTCACGGTCGATGGTGATGAAGGCCGCGAGGCCGCTGTCTTCCAGATTGCTGACGACATCGGCCAACTCGGGTCGCTGGCGCAAAGCTGCGACCAGCTTGGGCGTCCAGCTGGCCAGGTCATCGGCCAGGGCGCTCTCCAGGAGGAACTGGTACTGGGTGCGGCTGACCGTATTGTCCAGTGACAGATCCTGGGAGGGCTGCATGTAGAGCATCACCCCCGGTACGCGGGCGGTCTCCTGCTGCAGGCGATGGATCACGCCGCTCACTGACAGATCCCGCTCATCGAGCGGTTTGAGATTGATCAGGAAGCGGCCGCTGTTGAGCGTGACGTTGTTGCCGTCCACACCGATGAATGACGAGAGGCTCAGGACCGCCGGATCCTTGAGCACCGCGGCGGCGAGCGCCTGCTGCCGCTCGGCCATGCCCTCGTAGGAAATCGACTCGGTGGCAACCGACACACCCTGGATGAGGCCGGTGTCCTGGTCGGGGAAGAAACCCTTTGGGATGAGGATGTACAGCCCGGCCGTGACGGCCAGGGTGGCGACCGCGACGATCAGCGTCAGGCCCTGATGATCCAGCACCCACGTGAGCTGCCGTCCGTACCAGGCGATGGTGGAGTCCAGCCACTTTGACTTGTCCTCGTGACTGGCCTCGCCGGGCTTGCGCTGCTTGAGCAGCAGGGCGCACAGCATGGGCACCAGCGTCAGGGAGACGACGGCCGACAGGATGATGGTCACGGCCAGGGTGACCGCGAACTCGCGGAACAGCCTTCCGACCACATCCTGCATGAACAGCAGCGGGATGAGCACGGCCAGCAGGGAGACGGTCAGGGAGATGATGGTGAAGCCGATCTGACCGGCGCCCTTGAGCGCGGCATCCAGTGGCGTCTCGCCCGCCTCGATGTAGCGGGAAATGTTCTCGATCATCACGATGGCGTCGTCGACGACGAAACCGGTGGCGATGGTCAGGGCCATCAGCGACAGGTTGTTGAGGCTGAAACCCGCCAGGTACATGACCGCGAAGGTACCGATCAGGGACAGCGGCACGGACAGCGAAGGAATCAGCGTGGCCGGGAGGTTGCGCAGGAACAGATAGATCACCAGCACGACCAATGCCACCGCCAGCATCATTTCGAACTGCACGTCCTTGATCGAGGCGCGAATCGTGATCGTGCGGTCGGTCAGGACCTGGAGGTCGACTCCGGCCGGCAGCGTCGACCTCAGCGATGGCAGCATCGCCTTGATCTCGTTGACCACGTCCACCACGTTGGCGCCCGGCTGGCGCTGTACGTTGATGATGAGGGCGGGCGTGGTGTTCATCCAGGCGGCGAGCTTGGTGTTCTCGGGAGCCTCGAGCAGGGTGGCCACGTCTTTCAGCCGCACCGGTGCACCGTTGCGGTAGGCGATGACGATCTCGGAGTACTCCGCCGCGCTGCGCAGCTGGTCGTTGGTGTTGATGGTGTAGGAGCGCGTGGGACCGTCGAAGGTGCCCTTGGGGCCGTTCTCGTTGGCGACGCTGATGGTCGTGCGCAGGTCATCGATGTTCAGACCATAGGCCGCGAGCGCGCGCGGATTGACCACGGCCCGCACTGCCGGGCGCTGACCGCCGCTGATGTTGACGACACCCACGCCCTTCACCTGGGACAGTTTCTGGGCGATGCGTATGTCCGCCATGTCCTCGACCTGCGTCAGCGGCAGCACCTCGGAGGTCACCCCGAGGGTCAGCACGGGCGCGTCGGCCGGATTGACCTTGGCGTAGATGGGGGGCGCGGGCAGGTCCGCCGGCAGGAGGTTCTGGGCGCCGCTGATGGCCGCCTGGACCTCCTGCTCGGCAATGTCGATCGCCAGCGTCAGGCTGAACTGCATGGTGATGACCGATGCGCCGGCGGAACTGGTCGAGGACATCTGGCTCAGGCCCGGCATCTGGCCGAACTGTTTCTCCAGCGGCGCGGTGATCGCGGAGGTGATGACCTCGGGACTGGCGCCGGGATAGAAGGTCTGCACCTGGATGGTCGGGTAGGCGACCTCAGGCAGCGCTGCCAGCGGCAGCTGCGTGTAACCGATCATGCCCACGACCAGGATGGCCACCATCAGCAGCGTGGTGGCCACCGGCCTCAGGATGAATATGCGTGACGGATTCATCCTGGGGGTCTGCCACCGCCGGGAGGTCCGCCGCCCGGCGGGCCATTGAATCCGCCCTGCCGGCGCCGGCGCCCGGGCTGGGAGCCTTCGGCCTTGTGCTGTGCCTGGGCCTGGGTGCGGGCCTTCGCCACTTCCGCGGCCGTCGCCTCCGGCAGCTCGACGGCGGCGCCCTCGCGCAGTCGGTCGCCGCCATCGGTCACTACCACATCATTGATGCCGACGCCGGATTTGATCTGTTGGGTCTCCCCATCCACCACCCCTAGCTCCACCGGGCGCACCGATACCGTGTTGTTGGCCTTCACGAGGTAGACGAAGGCGCTCTGGACCCCGTTCGGGGCCCCGCGCCGCACGGCGGCCGCCGGCATGACCAGCTGATCCTTGAGCGTCGTCACCACCAGGTTGACGTTCACGAACTGACCGGGGAACAGGGTCGAATCAGAGTTATCGAATATGGCACGCAGCTTGAGCGTGCCGGTGGTCACATCGATCAGGTTGTCGGTGGTGTCCAGATGACCGTCCGCCAGGTGCGAAAGATCGGTGCGGCCGGTCGCTTCGACCGTCAATGTCGCGCCGGATTTGACCTGGCTCATGATGCTCGGGACATTGTCCTCCGGCACCGTGAACAGCACCGAGATCGGCTGCAGCTGCGTGACGACGACGATGCCAGTGGCATTGCCCACGGTCACATAGTTGCCCTGGTCGACCTGCCGCAGCCCGACCCGTCCGGTGACCGGAGAGGTGATGTGGCAGTACATGAGATTCAACTCGGCGGTCTTCACCGCCGCCTTGTCGGAGGCCACGGTGCCGATATCCTGACCGACGGTGGCGCGCTGCGTGTCGACCTGCTGCTGCGATACCGAGTCCTCCTTGATCAGGTCCTCATAGCGTTTCATGTCGAGCTGCGCATCGGCCAGTGAGGCCTCGTCACGCGCAAGATTCGCCTTCGCCTGGTCCAGTGCCGCCTCGTACGGGCGGGGGTCGATGACCGCCAGCAGGTCGCCCTTCTTGACCATCTGGCCTTCCCTGAAATTGACGCTCTGCATGACCCCACTGATCTGTGACATCACCGTCACGGTGGTCAGCGCGGTCACGGTGCCCAGGCCCGGCACGCGCACGATGATATCGCCCTTCTTCACCGTCGCGACCGAGACGGCCACGGCGTTGGTGTTATTGCGGCCGAAGGCGAAAGTGGGTCGTACGTTGGCGGCATTCTGCTGCTTGGCCCGGTGCAGGAACCAGGCACCGCCGGCGACCACCACCACCACGATGATGATCAGCAGGCGATGGCGGCGCGCGAATGCCAATGGTCCACTGGAGGAGACCCTTGTCTCCGGGTCAAAATCATTCAAAACATTTTCCCCGCAATTCGAAAAATCTTTCAGAGCGCTGACGGCCGAGGCCCGCGCCGCGGACGCGAAGTTGCCGACTCAAGCGGCCGGATGAATCTTCTCTTTTTTGATACTCGTTAACATCCGGACTGCCTCGCGGGGCCAAAGATTAGCATGCAGAATGTCACGGGTTGAGTAACAGAATGTGCAGGATTAACGAACTGCTGCCCCGGGATCACCGGGTGCACCAGGCCGTGCTGAAGCGCGTGCGGGGCGGGCCTTGCGGCCCGTGCTTCAGGGGTAGCCGGGACCGCTCTGGCCGCGCCGTCCCCGGTCCCCGGCCAGGTCGAAGCGCGAAACCCCCGGGGGCGCCACCAGCAACGAGGCCCAACCATCCGGCGCCCGGGGCGGGTGCCACAGCAGGGTCTGGGGATCCAGTCGTGCCAGCTGGCGGGTACCGGCCCAGGCGGCACCTTCGGAGACGTGCAGTGCCTCGAACGGGCCATAGGCGGCCGAGGCGAGGCCCGCATTGTTCTCAAAATAGATGACCACGGGGTCCAGGGATTCGGCCCTGGCAAACTCCCCATCCCGCAGCAGCCAGCGCGACATCCAGGTGGCCACCGCATCGTTGCCGGCACCGCGGCAGAGCATCGTGCCGATGAAACGGAAAAACTCCCCTGGCTCGATGCTCTCCGCCGAGCCCTCTCCGGGTGAATAGAATCTCAGTCGCAGCATGACGGTTCGGTACCTGTAGCGGCAGCCGGTCCGTTCAGCCGACCTGCCGGGCGCGATAGAAGTTGCCGGAGCGCACCTTTACCAGCGCGGCCTCCGCATCGAAGGTGACGCCGGTGGGGTCGCCCCCGGCCTGCACGACCTGCATCTGCTGCAGCAGCATGCGTCGCAACATCATGATACCGCGATCGGAGCTCACCAGATGCTCTTCGGAGTGCAGCGTGATCGGCCCCTGGCCGGCCTGGGCCTCGTAGTCGCCCGGCGTATTGCGGTGCTCCGCCTCGGTCATCTGGCCCCAGGTCTTGCCGTTGAAGAGCATGCTGCGAAACGGTGCATCCTTCGGAACCTTTGCAACCATGGCCTGTACGTAGTGCGTGTCATCCACGGGCACCACCCAGGAAATGCCGGACGACGGACCGGCCTTCAAGGTCACATCCGGAACGCTCATGATGTTCGGCAGCAGCCAAGAGGAGACCCGGTCCACTTCACCTCCGTCGGGCAGCTGGCGCACCGCCGAATAACAGACGCCCGATTCGGTCTCGAAAAAATCCACCCGCGGCATCACCGCAAACTGCGGCGCGAACTGCACCGTGCTGAACGTGGAGTGCAGTACCTGCACGTGGAACGGATCCATGACGTTGTCATTCATGTGCAGCCAGCTGTAGGGCACCACCTGCAGCGAATCATCGCCGGTGGCGCCGAAACCCCCGAAGCTGCGCCACAGGGTCTCAGCGGGGGCCAGGGGTTCGAGATTATCGAAGGCCGGCAGCAGCGGTCGCTTCTGCGGTGGCCCGAGGTAGGCGAACACCAGTCCATAGCGTTCCTGCACCGGGTACCAGGGCTGGCGCGCGCCTTCGCGGTGCCGGCCATGGTCGGGCTCGCAGGGTTGATCGAGGCAGCGGCCCTCCACATCGAACAACCAGCCGTGGTAACAGCAGCGAATGCCGTCCTGCTCGACCCGCCCGTAGTACAAGGAGGTGCCGCGATGCATGCAGCGCGGATAGAGCAGTCCGGCGCGGCCCTTGCGGTCGCGGAACAGGACCAGGTCCTCCCCCAGTATCCGCACCTTGCGGGGTATCGCTTTGACGCTCTCGGACAGGCCGACCGGCTGCCAGTAACGCCGCAGCAGTTCGCCGCCGAGCGTGCCGGGTCCGACCGCGGCCAGCGTTTCATTGAATTGCGCCCGCGGACGCCCATAGGCGCTGCCCGGCGTTTCTTGCGTCGACATCGATCCCCCCTTCGTGGCGTGCAGCTGGCAGGTGTCCGATCTTCCTACGGTTGAGTCGGCAACGCTAGCGCGTGGGGGGATGCACGACGCGCTCGACCTGCTCCTGCAGGCGCTTCTCGGAAACGGGCAGCAGCGTGCGCAACTCCTGCGCGTACAGCGAGACCCGGAACTCCTCCAGCATCCAGCGCAGCTGCTGCAGCGCCGGCACCGCTGCGAGCGGCACCGCGCGTTCACTGAGCTTTCGGTATTGTTCATCAAAGGGGCGGATACGCGCGGCGAGCGCCGTGTCGCGCTCCAGGTTCGTGCTGATGCGGGTCGCGCGTCGCGAGATGCCCTTCAGATAGCGCGGCAGCTGGTTGAACCAGGGTTGGGCGGGCGCGGCCGGGAAACCGTCCGCGAACAGCGCGCCCAGCTGCGCGCGCATCTGGGCGATGCCGCCTGCAAAGACATCCCCGCGCAGCGTATCGATGGCGGTACGCGCGGCACGCCGCTCCTCGAGGATGGTCTGCAGGATGCCCATGAGGCGGGTCGTGGTCTCATCCAGCTGCGCGCGCCGCGCCTCGAGCCGCTGCGCGAACGCGTGCGCATCGCGCGGCAGTTCGCCGCCGTTGAAAAAACACTCCTGAAAGATCCGATCGGTGCAGGCCTCGGCGAGCGGCCGGGGCATTTCGAGGCCCTGTGCCAGCAGCACCAGCGGGCGCTGCTCGGTGATGCGCCGCGCCGTATGCCGCGCCAGCTGCGACAACGCCAGCACCGCCAGGCGCGTCAGTCCGGCGCGCGACAGCTCCTCGGCCTGCGCGAGGCTCCTGGCCTCGACCAGCGATACGCCGCCGCCGACATCGCGCAGTGCCGGCCACACATTGAAGCTGACGCCGGAGCGTTCCACGGTGCGCACCTCGGGCAGTGGCCCGAAATCCCAGCTGCGATGGCTGTCGGGTGCCGCCGCCGCGGCGGCCGCTGGGCGCGCCGCGCCGCGCACCTGGCGACGCAACTTCGCGAGGTCGCGGCCCTCGGCGATCACCGTGCCATGGTCCAGCACCCGCACGTTCAGCCGCAGGTGATCGGGCAGTACGGCGGCGGTGAGCTCGGCGGCGGTTACCGCGCTGCCGGCGCGCGCCGTGATCCAGCCGGCCAACCAGGTATGGAACGGCGGCAGCGGACCGGTCGTTACCGAGTCCAGCGCCAGCCGCGCGTGGTCGGTGACCGGCACGATCTGGCGGCGGATCGGCTTGGGCAGCGAGCGCAGCAGCTCGGCGATTTTTTCCAGGCGCGCGCCCGGCACCAGCCAGGCGAGCTGTTCGGCATCCAGCTCCTCGAGCAGTTGTGTGGGCACGCTCAGGGTGATGCCATCGGCAGCGGCACCCGGCTCAAACAGATAGCTCAAGGGGAGTTGATTGCCGGCGATGTTCATCGTCGGCGGGAAGTTCTCCCCGACAGCCTCCGGCGCATCGCGGCGGCTCAGATCGGCGAGGCTCATGTGCAGGCTGTCCGGATTGGCCCGTGCGGCCTCCCGCCACCAGCTCTCGAATCCGGCCACCGAGTTCACCTGCTGCGGGATCCGCAGCGCATAGAACTGCGCCTGGGTGGCCTCATCGACCAGGATGTCGCGGCGCCGGATCCGCGCCTCGAGTCCTTCGACATACGCCCGCAGTTCGCGATTGGCCACCACGAACGCGGCCGTGATGCTGCTGCGCTGGGCGACCAGCGCCTCCTGCACGAAGATCTCGTGGGCCTCGCGCGGTGCGACGGCGCCGTAGCTGACGCGGCGGCGACTGGCGAGCTGCAGACCGTACAGCGAGACCGTTTCGTAGGCGCTGACCTGGCCGCGGGCGCTGACCCAGTGCGGATCGGAGTATTCGCGGCGCAGCAGCGCTCCGGCGACGCCTTCGATCCAACCGGGCTGGACCGCGGCCACCATGCGCGCGTAGAGACGGGCCGTCTCGACCAGTTGCGCGGCTACGAGCCACTTCGGCGGTTTGGCCGCAAGTGCCGTGCCGGGCGCAATCACGAAGCGCGTGCCGCGCGCACCCAGATATTCGCGCCGCTCGTCGAGCACGCCGATCGAACCCAGCAACCCCGACAGTATCGCGCGGTGCAGATCCGCTTGATTGGCAGGTGCCTCATTGGGTTTCAGTTCCAGGTCCCGGGCCGCGCGGCCGAGCTGTGAGTGCAGGTCCTGCCATTCGCGCATGCGCACGAAGGACAGGAAATTCGCGCGGCACCAGCGGCGCGTTGCGGCGCCGCCGAGGTTCGCCGTCTGCTCCTGGAATCGCTGCCACAGATTCAGCATCGTCATGAAATCCGAGCGCGGGTCCGCATAGGTCGCATGTGCTGCATCGGCCTGGGTCTGGGCATCGGCCGGACGCTCGCGCGGATCCTGCGCGGCCAGGAAGGCGGTGATGATGAGCATCTCGGACAGGCAGCGCAGGCGCGCGGCCGCGAGCAGCATGCGTCCGAGCTTGGGGTCACAGGGGAGGGAGGCGATGCGTCGCCCGAGCGGGGTGATGCGGCGACGCTCGTCCATCGCGCCCAGTTCCTGCAATTGCCGCACCCCATCATTGATCTGGCGCGTGTCGGGCGGATCCGGAAAGGGGAAGTCCTCCGGGTCACCGAGCCCCGAGGCCGCCATCTGCAGCAGCACGCTCGCCAGGTGGGTGCGCAGGATTTCCGGCGGCGTGAAATCCTCGCGCGCCAGGAAGTCCTCTTCGGAGTAGAGCCGGATGCAGATGCCCGGCGCCTCCCGCCCGCAGCGACCGCGCCGCTGATTGGCGCTGGCCTTGGAGATCGGCTCGAGCGGCAGTCTTTGCACCTTGGTGCGCACGCTGTAGCGGCTGATGCGTGCAAGTCCGCTGTCGATGACGTGGCGTACCTGCGGGACCGTCAGCGAAGTTTCGGCGACATTGGTCGCGAGGATGACCCGCCGCGTGCTGTGCGCCTCGAAGATGCGTTCCTGCTGCTGCGCGGTGAGCCGCGCGTACAGCGGCATGACCTCCAGTTGCGGCAGCCGTGCGCGCTCGAGCGCGAGTGCAGCTTCGCGGATGTGTTTTTCGCCGGGCAGGAACACCAGGATGTCGCCACGCGCGCCGGCCAGTTCGTGCACCGCCGCGACGATTCCCTCAGGCAGCGACAGCTCCGCGGCATCTTCATCGGGGTCCGCGAGCGGCCGATACCGCACTTCGACCGGGTAGCTCGTGCCCTCGACGTCGATCACCGGCGCGCCGCCGAAGAATTCGGCCAGGCGCCGGGTATCGATGGTCGCCGAAGTGACGATGACCCGCAGCTCTGGTCGACGGGCGCACAGCCGCTTGAGGGATCCGAGCAGCAGGTCGATGTTGAGGCTGCGTTCGTGCGCCTCGTCGATGATCAGGGTGTCGTAGGCCGAGAGGTTGGCATCGAAGGTCAGCTGGCGCAGCAGGATGCCGTCGGTCATGAGCTTGATGCGGCACTGCGGTCCGGTGCGGTCCTCGAAACGGACCTGGCAGCCCACCGCCTCGCCGACCCGGGTGCCCAGTTCGGCCGCGATGCGGTTGGCGAGGGCCCGCGCGGCGATCCGCCGCGGCTGCGTATGGCCGATGAGGCCGCGCACGCCGCGCCCGGCCGCCAGGCAGATCTTGGGCAGTTGGGTGGATTTGCCCGAGCCGGTCGCCCCGCAGACGATGACGACCGGGTGGTCGGCCAAGGCGGCGGCGATCGCCGCGGCGTGGGCGCTGATCGGCAGCTGCGGGTCGAGCGCCAGGTTCAGTTGCATAGGGCGCGGATTCTGGCCGAACATAGGCCATATGCAAACGACCCAAGCGACTCCGGCTGGCTGGCCGAGGATGTCCTGCTCCCTGTCCTACCAGGACCCGGCGCGCGCCATCGACTGGCTGGTCGGCGCGTTCGGCTTCCGGGTGCGCATCAGCATTCCGAACGCTGCCGGAGGCATCGAGCATTCGGAGCTGCTGTTCGGCGATGCCGTCATCATGGTTGCCGGGGAGCGGCAGCAGGAACCGCTGCTCGCCCGCTCGCCCAAGTCCCTCGGAGGTGCCAATACCCGGGGTCTCTTCATATACGTCGATGATGTCGAAGCGCATTTCGCCCAGGCGGTGGCCGCAGGCGCGGTCGTCGCGCGACCCCTCGCGACCACTGACTATGGTCCCGAGTACTGGATGGACCGTGGCTATGCGGCCCTGGATCCGGAGGGTCATGCCTGGTATTTCGCGCAACGCCTGCGCGATCCGCCCCAGGGCTGAACCGCGTTCGACGGGCATTGCGGCCGCTGGCGGCCCATGTCATAAAAGCCCGCTGATTTAGCGGGAGGGGGTGTACGTTGACTTATTCCAAACTGCGGGCGCTGGGCCTGGCGCTGCTGGGCGCGGGCGCGGTGCAACCGCTCTTTGCGCATCATTCATTCGCCCTGTTCGATCACCAGAACCGGGTGACCGTGAGCGGCACCGTCGTCAAGTTCGAGTGGACCAACCCACACGTCTTCATCCAGCTCGAGGTCCCTGATGGCAGCGCGACCAAGCACTACACGGTGGAATGCGCGAGCCCCAACGTGCTGACGAGAGTTGGCTGGAAATTCAGCGACATAAAGCAGGGTGATAAGGTATCGCTGCTGATCAATCCGCTGCGTAATGGCCAGCCGGGCGGGATGCTCGAGACCGCAACGCTCGCCAACGGGCGCCAGCTGAGCGACGGCAATCCCCCGCAGGGCGTTTTCCCCCGGTCTTAATCATGAATTTTCAATCAGTTGGCCGACATTTCGGCATCCTCCTGGTGGCTTCGGTATTGGTACTTGCGGCCGCCCGGGCTGATGATGCGCCCAAGATGCTGGCCACCAGCGCCGCGCCCGCTAATTTCACCGGCGACTGGCAGCGCTATCCGCGCATCGGACGGGGTCCACCGGCCGACCCGGCCACGCTGCCGCCGCCGGACGGCAAGATGATGCTGAAGGCCAAGTACCGGGGACCCTACGAGGCGAAGCGTGCCAAGGAGCGCGAATCGGATGCGAAGGGGGAACCGATCGCCGCGGCCGGGGTCGACTGCCTGCCCTACGGCATGCCCGAGATGATGTCGGCCATCTATCCGCTCGAGATCCTGCAGACGCCCGGACAGGTGACCATCGTCGCGGAGGCATTCTCGCAGGTGCGCCGGATTTTCATCGGCAAGCCGCAACCGAAGATCGACGAGGTGCCGCCGGGCTACTACGGGCACTCGGTGGCGCACTGGGACGGAACGACGCTGGTGGTCGATACGGTCGGCGTGAAGGAGTCAGTGCTGGGACACAGCGAGATGCCGCACAGCGATCAGATGCGCATCACCGAGCGCCTGCGCCTGGTGACGCCGGACATCCTGCACGATCAGATCACGGTGACGGACCCGGTGACGCTCGAGCAGCCCTGGACCTTCAGTTTTGCCTACAAGCGCATGCCCGACTACGAAATGCTCGAGTACGTGTGCGAGAACAACCACGAGTACACCGATGACCAGGGCGTGACGCACCTGCGTCTGCAGGACAACAAATGAGGACCCGATCATGAACGCAGCTCTGAAACCGGATTTCGCGGCGCCCCTGGCCTTCGTGGCGAAGAAACACGGGCTGTTGATCGATAACGAATGGGTCGAGCCGCGCAGCGGGGGCCGCATCGAAGTACTGAACCCGGCGACCGGCAAGGTGCTCGGATACGCCGCCGCGGGTGGTGCCGAGGATATCGACCTTGCCGTGCGCGCCGCGCGCAACGCCTTCGAGACTGGGCCGTGGCCGGGCATGCCGCCGATCGCGCGCGCGAAACTGCTGTGGAAGCTGGCCGACCTGATCGAACAGGCGGCGGACGAAATCGGGCAGGTGCTGAGCCTGGACAACGGCATGCCGTTCGGGATGGCGAAGTTCGCCGGCGCCCTGGGCACTGCCAACGGTATGCGATACACCGCCGGCTGGAGCGGCAAGGTGCATGGTGAAGTGCCGGAACTGGCCGAGCCCAACAAGCTCGCCTACACATTGCATGAGCCGATCGGCGTCGTCGGCTGCATCACGCCCTGGAACTTTCCCTTTGCAATGGAGGCGGACAAGGTGGCCGCCGTGATCGCCTCCGGCTGCACGATGGTGCTGAAGCCCGCCGAGCTGACACCCTTCGGCGCCTTGCTGTTGGGGCGTCTGGTGCTCGAGGCCGGGATTCCCCCGGGCGTGGTCAACATCGTCACCGGCTACGGTGATCCTGCCGGCAAGGCGCTGGTCGAACATCCGGATGTCGACAAGATCGCCTTCACGGGCTCGACGGCCACCGGCAAGTGGATCGTGCAGGCCGCGGCGGGCACGCTGAAGCGTGTCACCCTGGAGTTGGGCGGCAAGTCCCCCACCATCATTTTCCCGGACGCCGATATGGCCCGCGCCATCCCCGGCGCGGCCATGGCCGTATTCGCCAACTCCGGCCAGATCTGCGTGGCCGGTTCGCGGCTCTACATCCACAAGAAGGTCTTCGATCAGGTCGTCGCCGGGATCACCGGGATGGCGCAGTCGCTGAAGGTCGGCCCGGGCCTCGAGCCTGATTCGCACCTGGGTCCGCTGGTTTCCCAAGGGCAGCTGGATCGGGTGACCGGGTACATCGCCAGCGGCCGCAGCGAAGGTGCCGAAGTGGTCACGGGCGGGCAGCGCCAGGGCAGCGAGGGTTACTTCGTGCAGCCGACCGTGCTCGCGCAGACGAGCCGCAGCATGAAGGTGGTGCGCGAGGAGATTTTCGGGCCGGTGGTGTGTGCGATGCCGATCGATGATGACGATCTCGATCGGGTGGCACGCGTTGCCAACGACACCACCTATGGACTGTCCGCGTATATCTGGACCCGCGACGTTGGCATCGTCCACAAGCTCGCCCGCAAGATCCGTGCAGGAACGGTGCAGGTGAACGGCGGGACCGGTCTGGATCCGGCGGTGCCTTTCGGCGGCTACAAGCAGTCCGGCTGGGGTCGCGAACATGGCCGGGCCGGGATCGAGAGCATGCTGGAGACCAAGGCCGTCGGCATCACGCTGTAAGGCGCCCACGATCGACGCGCAGGTCGCAGCTCATGCGCTGCGCGTCTTCCACCGCCTGGTAATACCCGCGCATCACGGCGCCGGCCTCATAGCCCATCGACTCGTAGAAACGCTGCGCGCCGACATTGCTGGCGCGCAGCTCCAGACTCAGGACGAACGTCCCGGCGACCCGGGCGGTCTCATGCAGCCAGCTCATCAACTGCCGCCCGACGCCGTGGCGCTGATGCTCGCTCTCGACGGCCAGCAGATTCAAATGGGCGTGTTCGTCACCGAATTGCATGATGGCAAAACCCACCAGCTGAGTGACCCAGCGGGTTTGCCAGCGGGCGGCCAGGACGACGCTATCGGTGCGCTTGATGTGGCAAAGTACGCGGTCTGCCGGCCACGAGGGACGCAGGCCGTCCTCGATGAGGCGGCGCGACAGGGCGGCGATGGGCGCTGCATCGCGGGGCAAGGCAAGCTCGAAACGGTACTCGTCCATTTGCGGGATTAGAATACCACCAAGGATTGATATTCAGGCATGTCAGGCAAAGACCATCCTCATCTCAGCGTCGTCATTCCGGTTTACAACGAGGAGGCGAACCTCCCGCTGCTGTTCACCCGGCTGTACGCGACGCTCGACCGGCTGGAGTGCAGCTGGGAGTGCGTCTTCGTGGATGACGGCAGCAAGGATCGCTCGGTCGCGCTGTTGCGCGCGCAGTACCAGGCGCGACGCCAGCATACCCGGGTGATCGTGTTCCACCGCAATTTCGGCCAGCATTCGGCGATCCTGGCCGGCTTCGCCGCCGCCGCCGGCGATGTGGTGGTCACGCTCGATGCCGATCTGCAGAACCCGCCGGAGGAGATTCCGCGACTGCTGGCGGCCGCCGATGCCGGTCACGACTACGTCGGTACCATCCGCCTGGGGCGCCAGGATCATTGGGCCCGCACCTTTCTGTCGCGGCGTATCAATGCGCTGCGCGATCGCATGACCCCGATCCGGATCACGGATCAGGGCTGCATGCTGCGGGCTTACTCGCGCCATGTGATCGATGCGGTCAACGGCTCGCAGGAGGTCAACACGTTCATCCCCGCGCTGGCTTACCTGTATGCGCGCAATCCGATCGAGATCGAGGTGGCGCACGAACCGCGCCACGCCGGCACGTCGAAGTACTCCTTCTACAAACTGATCCGGCTGAATTTCGACCTGATGACGGGCTTCACGGTGGTACCGCTGCAGCTGTTTTCGATGCTCGGCATGATCATCTCGGGTGTTTCGCTGCTGTTGTTCCTCTACCTGATCGCCGATCGCATCCTGCACGGCCCGGACGTCCAGGGCGTGTTCACGCTGTTTGCAATCGTGTTCTTCCTTCTGGGTCTGGCGCTGTTCGGCATCGGTCTCATCGGTGAGTACGTCGGCCGCACCTACGAACAGGTGCGCGGCCGTCCCCGCTACCTGATCGCGGCCGTGCTCGCGCCTGACCAGGAACCGGATCCCGAGCGCCTGCGGGCGCTCGAGACCACCCGTGTTTAGTGCGGTCGTTTTCGCCTACAGCGAAGTCGGTCATCGCTGCCTGCAGGTGCTGCTGGATCATGGGGTGCGGGTGCCGCTGGTGTTCACGCACGAGGATCAGCCGGGCGAGCAGCGCTGGTTCGCAAGCGTCGCGGACCTTGCCGCCGCGCGCGGTGTGCGGGCGGTGACGCCGGCGCAGCCGGCAGCGCCCGAATGGCTCGAGCAGATCCGCCGGCTGGCGCCGGACTACCTTCTCGCCGGCTACTACCGTTCCATGCTGCCCCCGCAGCTGCTGGCGCTGGCAGGCCGTGGTGCACTCAACATGCACGGTTCGCTGTTGCCGCGATATCGGGGTCGCGCGCCGGTCAACTGGGCCATCGCCAACGGCGAAACCGAGACGGGAGCCACCCTGCATTACATGGTGGAGCGCCCGGACGCCGGCCCGATCGTGGCGCAGGAAGCCGTGGCCATCGGGCTGAACGATGACGCCCTGGCGGTGTCTTTAAGCGTGGCCGCCGCCGCTGCCCGCGTGCTGCAGGCGACCTTGCCGGCCATGGCGTCGGGGCCGCCGCCGGGTCGGCCGATGGACCTCGCCGCGGGGTCCTACTTCGGCGGCCGCAAGCCTGAGGATGGCCGCATCCAGCCGGACTGGCCGGGGCTGCGGGTACACGCCATGATTCGCGCCGTGGCGCCGCCGTTCCCCGGTGCGTTCGTGCAGGCTGCCGGCCGGCGGGTGCTGTTGGCGAGCTCGCGCCTGAGCGCGGAAGCCGCGCGCCATCCGCACCTGGCGCCGTGCCTGTATGCGTCCGACGGTCGGCTGTTCGTGGATTGCCAGGATGCAGTGCGGCTGCAGATCGGGCAGGTGCTGATCGATGGCGAGGCCTGCGATGGGCGCGAGTTTCAAGAGCGTTACGGCGGGGAGCCGTGGCGCTTCGATTTCATTGTCCGTGATTGATTAAGGAACCCGATCATGAAGAAGCTGCTCATCCTGGGGGTCAATGGCTTCATTGGCCACCATCTGAGTGAGGCGGTCATCCGCGAAACGGACTGGGACGTTTACGGCATGGACCTGGAATCCGACCGTCTGGCCAATGTCATGGGCCACCCGCGATTCCATTTTTTCGAGGGTGACATCACCATCAACCGCGAGTGGGTGGAGTACCACATCCGCAAGTGCGATACGCTGCTGCCACTGGTCGCCATCGCGACGCCCGCCACTTACATCTCGGATCCGCTACGGGTCTTCGAACTCGACTTCGAGGCGAACCTGCCGTTGATCCGCCAGTGCGTCAAACATCGCAAGCGGGTGGTGTTCCCCTCGACCTCCGAGATCTACGGCATGTCGCAGGAGGCCGAGTTCCATCCCTACGAGTCGCCGTTGGTGCTGGGGCCGGTGCCGAAGTCGCGCTGGATCTACTCCTGCAGCAAGCAGCTGCTCGACCGGGTCATCTGGTCCTACGGTCAGGAAGGCAAGCTCGACCACACGCTGTTCCGGCCGTTCAACTGGATCGGCCCGGGCCTGGATCGGATGATGACGCCGAAGGAGGGCAGCTCGCGGGTGCTCACCCAGTTCCTCGGCAACATCGTGCGCGGCGAGGACATCAAGCTGGTCGATGGCGGCACGCAGCGGCGCTGCTTCTCCTACATCTCGGAGGGCATCAGCTGTCTGCTGAAGATCATCGCCAACAAGGATGGCATTGCCACCGGCAAGATCTACAACATCGGCAACCCCGCCAACGATCTGTCCATCCGGGAACTCGCCGAACTGATGCTGTCCACGGCGCGCTCGATCCCCGAGTACGCGCAATTCGCGCAGCCGGTAAAACTGGTCGAGGTTACGGCGGAGAAGTACTACGGCGCGGGCTACCAGGACGTGCGCGCCCGCCGCCCGTGGATCGACAACACGGTTGAGGAGCTGGGCTGGAAGCCGGACATCGACATGCCCACCGCAGTGCGGCGCGTGTTTGATTCCTACAAGGCGAATCTCAAGGATGCCCGCGCCTTGATCGAAGCGCCCTGACCGCCGTGGAGACACGCCGGATCGCGTTGAAGGTCGATGTCGATACCCTGCGCGGCACCCTGGAGGGGGTGCCGCGCCTCGCCGCGCTCATGCGCGGCGTCCAGGCAGGTGGCAGTTTCTACTTCAGTCTCGGGCCGGACCATACCGGCCGGGCGCTGAAGCGGGTGTTCCGGCGCGGATTCCTCGGCAAGGTGCGTCGCACCAGCGTGGTCGAGCATTACGGCATCCGGACATTGCTGTACGGCACCCTGCTGCCGGGGCCGCGGATCGATCGTCGTGGCGGCGCCGCCATGCGGGCGGTGCGTGATGCCGGCTTCGAGGTGGGCGTGCACTGTCATGACCACGTGCGTTGGCAGGACGGTGTCGCGCAGGCCGATGCGGCCTGGACCAGACGCGAGTTCGTGCGTGCGTTGGAAGCCTTCCAGGGCGTGTTCGGCACGGCATCGCGCTCGCACGCGGCGGCCGGCTGGCAGCTCAATGCGCAGGTGCTCACCCTGGAGCGCGAATTCGCGCTCGAATACGCCAGTGATACGCGCGGCAGCGGGCCGTTCTGGCCGACGATGGGCACGGTGCAGGGGCAGTGCGTGCAGTTGCCCACGACTTTGCCCACGTTCGATGAACTGATCGGGGTGGACGGCCGCGACGCCCAGGGCGCCGCCCTGGAAATCCTGCGGCTGTCGCGTGC
>Ga0302314_10007607_pt1 | contig 19458 bp, 16 predicted proteins | sample III_Palsa_N2_3_FD_200533 | JGI IMG/M metagenome (GOLD analysis project Ga0302314, IMG submission 200533) | Peat permafrost microbial communities from Stordalen Mire near Abisko, Sweden - III_Palsa_N2_3 | ecosystem: Environmental > Terrestrial > Soil > Palsa > Peat permafrost | place: Sweden...
CCGGCGCTGGCGCTGCTGGGGCTGTTGCTGATCGCCGTGCTGCAGGCCTGGAAGGTCAAGGGCGCCATCCTGATCGGGATCATCCTGACTTCGCTCGCGGGCTGGGGTCTGGGCCTGACCCACTTCACGCCGGGCTCCTACAATCTGTCCAGCCTGTCGGCCACCGCGTTCAAGCTGGACATTCCCGCCGCCCTGAGCCTGAAGGGCGGCATCGGTCCGACCCTGGTGGAGATCATTTTCGTCTTCCTGTTCGTCGACCTGTTCGACAATGTCGGCACCCTGGTCGCCGTGACCAAGCGGGCGGGGCTGGTGGCCGAGGACGGGTCGATCCCGCGCCTGAACCGAATCCTGCTGGTGGACTCCGCCGCGACCATGGTCGGCTCCCTGGCCGGCACCAGCACGGTGACCAGCTATATCGAGAGCGCCGCCGGGGTGGCGGAGGGTGGGCGCACCGGTCTGACCAGCATTGTCGTGGGCCTGCTGTTCCTGATCACCCTTTTCTTCGCGCCCCTGGTACAGGCGATCCCGGCCGCGGCCACCGCCCCGGCGCTGATCCTGGTGGGGGCGCTGATGGTGGGGGCGGTGGCCGAGGTGGACTGGACCGACGCGGCCATCGGCATCCCGGCGTTTTTGACGCTGATCCTTATTCCGCTCACCTATTCCATCGCCAACGGCCTGGCTTTCGGCATCACCAGCCACGCGGCGCTGAAGCTGCTGCGGGGGCAGGCCAGGCTGAAGCAGGACTGGCTGCTGTTCGTGCTGGCGGCGCTGTTCATCGCGCGGTTTGTCTATTTGGCGAAGGGGTGAGGATGTTTGCCGCCGATGACGCTGGCCGCGATGTTGGGGGGAATGGCGCGAGTGGGCTTGGGCGCCCATCAGCGTTTCGCCGCGTCAAGGCCGGCGCGAACACCCCCAACCCTGCCCTTCCCCCATGGAGGGGGAAGGGTTCTCCTTGGCTGACGGCGACCGCCGCTCTATTTGGCGCGGTGCTTGCGCTGACGGCCACCGCCTCCGCCGCCCCAGCCTCGAACGCTGACCGCACCGCCCGCTATTTCGCGCAGATCAAGAATCAGCCAGTTCCCTTGGCGATGTTCCTGCGGCGGATGCCCAAGGGCGGCGATCTGCACAACCATCTGTCGGGCGCCATCTATGCCGAGAGCATGATCGCCTGGGCGGCCGAGGATGGGCGTTGCGTAGATCTCAAGACCATGGTGGTGGCCCAGGCGCCCTGTGCTGATGGCGCCCTGCCGGTGTCCAGCGCGATCAAGGGCGGGACCGCCTATCACGACATGGTCGACGCCTTTTCCATGCGCGACTTCGTGGCCCATTCCGGCGAGAGCGGGCACGACCACTTCTTTGCGACCTTCGACAAGTTTGAAGGCGCCGACGACGGCCGGGACGCCGAGAGCATCGCCGAGGCGGCGAACCGCGCGGCGGAGGACCATGTCTCCTATCTGGAGCTGATGACCTCGCCGGGGATGATCGAGGCGGCGATCGGAGCTGCGGCCAGTCCCTGGACCGACGACTTCGACGCCCAGTATGCCAAGAACGCCCCCAAGGTCGCGCCACTCGTCGCCAAGGTCCGCGGCCAGATGGACCAGATCGAGGCCAAGGCGCGCAAACTGATGGCCTGCGACACCCCGGCGGCGCAGGCCGGCTGCGCCGTGACGATCCGTTACCTGGCCCAGGTGATCCGCACCTTCCCGCCGCAGATGGTCTTCGCCCAGTCGCAGTTCGGCTATGCCCTGGTGGGCGCCGACCCTCGCTTTGTCGGGGTGAATTTGGTGGCGCCCGAGGACGACCCGATCACCCTGCGCGACTATGACAAGCAGATGCGGCTGCTGGGATATCTGGGCAGACGCAGTCCGGCCGTGTCGCTGACCCTGCATGCCGGCGAGGTGACCCTGGGCCTGGTCCCCACCGCCGACCTTCATTTCCACATCCGCGAGGCGATCGAGGTCGCCGGGGCGCGGCGGATCGGTCATGGGGTGGATGTGAAATACGAGACCGACGCCGCCGGCCTGTTGCGGGAGATGGCGGCCAAGAAGGTGCTGGTGGAGATCAACTTGACCAGCAACGACGTCATCCTGGGGGTGTCAGGCGCCGACCACCCGTTCCAAGCCTATCGCGCGGCGGGCGTGCCTTTGGCCCTGTCCACCGACGACGAGGGCGTCTCGCGCATCGACCTGACCCACGAGTATGAGCGGGCGGCGCGGACCTATCCGCTGAGCTATGCCGACCTGAAGACAATGGCGCGCAACAGCCTGGACTACAGCTTTGCCGGCGGGGACAGCCTGTGGGCGTCGAATGCACCCTACCGGGTGGCGGCGGCGTGCGCGGGGGTTCGGCTGGGCGAGGCGTCGCCGCCGGCGCGTTGCGAGGCGCTGCTGGACCGGAGTGAACGCGCCAGGCTGGAATGGGCGCTGGAGGGGCAGTTCGCGGCGTTTGAGGCGAGCGGGTGGACGGGGGCTAAGCGGTGAGGGTGGTGATGATGTTGTGGACGCGCCTGCGCCTGGTTTTGCGAGATCGTAACCCCTCACCCTCCCAAGCTTCGCTTGGGCCCCTCCCTCTTCCTTCGGGAGAGGTGTGGAAGCCAGTGCAAAACACCTCTCCCGAAGGGAGAGGGAGGGGCCCATCCGCAGGATGGGAGGGTGAGGGGTTACGCGCTCTCAGGATAGGGTGTTTCGCGGCCCTCATCCTCCTCGCCCCCGCCGCCCACGCGTCCCCTCCGAAAATCCCGATCCGTGTCGTGGTGGTCACCACCTTCGAACTGGGCAAGGACACCGGCGATGTCCCCGGCGAGTTCCAGAACTGGGTGACGCGGCTGCCGCTGGACCAGACCTTGCCGTTTCCAGAGGGAAACCGGGCGCTGCGGTACAACGCAAACAAGCATGTGTTGGGGATCGTCACCGGCTCCGGCTCGGTGAATGCGGCGTCCTCGATCATGGCCCTGGGACTGGATCCTCGATTCGACCTGACCCACGCCTATTGGATTATCGCCGGGATCGCCGGGATCGATCCGGCGCATGGGTCGGTGGGCTCGGCCGCCTGGGCCAGCTATGTAGTCGACCGCGACCTGACCCATGAGATCGACGCGCGGGAGATTCCGCCGGGCTGGTCCACCGGCCTGATCCCCCTGGGCCGCTCCAAGCCGTTCGAGGCGCCGGTTCCGGGGCCGGGCATCTACAGCCCCAATGTCTACTCCCTCAATCCGGGGCTGACCGAATGGGCCTATCGCCTGACCGAGACCGTCAAACTCGACGACACCGCCGACCTGAAGGGCATCCGCGCCCACTATCACCAGGCCGAAGCGATCCTGCCGCCGCATGTGATCAAGGGCGACGAGGTCTCGGCGATGAACTGGTGGGTCGGGACCATCATGACCAAGACCGCCGAGGACTGGATGGCCTATTGGACCGGCGGCAAGGGGGTGATGACCACCACGGCGATGGAAGATTCCGGGGTGCTGAATTCCCTGCGGATGCTCGCCAAGACGGGCCGGGTGAATGACCACCGGGTGATGGTGCTGCGCACTGCGTCCAACTATTCCGCGCCAGGAGACAACGACACGGCTGCAGGGTTGATCGCGGCGGAGTCGTCGGATGATACGGCCACCCATCTGTCGGCCTTCATCCCGTCGCTGGAGGCCGCCTACCGGGTGGGGTCGGTGGTGGTGGACGAACTGTCCGGCCACTGGGAGCGGTATCGGGATCACGCGCCGGGGGCGACTCAATAGCGCCCTGCCACCCCTCTACGTCATCCTGAGCCGCGCCCACCTCGGGCGCGTGTCGAAGGACGCACGCCGCCGCCGCTGCGTCCTTGGACGCGCCGCTTCGCGTCGGCTCAGGATGACGTGCATTTTGGAGGCGCAGCAAACCTCCCCCCTCACCGATAGCTCACAACCTCATACTCAATCCCGTCCGGATCCAGCAGGTAAAACCGGCGGCCTGGTTCGTAGTCGCCGTGGTTGAACGGGACCAGGCCGGCAGCGACCGCCTTGGCCTCCACGGCGTCCAGATCGTCGACCTTGATGCCGATGTGGTTCAGGGGCCGGCCCTTGATGAAGTCGTCATCCGTGTAGGCGACGTTCCCGCCGGTATAGAGGGCCAGGTAGTCGCTGTCGGAGCCCACGTGGATGGTGTGGCCGCCGTTCCGCGCCGGGCCGCGCCAGCGGATGGACCAGCCGAACAGGTCCTGCATCAGTTTGGCAGCCCGGTCGGGGTCGGAGACGGTGACGTTCACATGCTCGATACGGGGCGAGGCCATTGCTTTTCGATCCTTGGCGGCGGGCGCGAGTTTGCGCCCGTTGCGGGTCGTACAACCTCAAGCTAACTTGAGGTCAAGTTCTGATTGGAGGTTATTTTGCCGGCCCCGCCATCCCTGCTCACCATCGGCGACCTGGCCCGCCGCACGGGCCTGTCGGTGTCGGCGATCCGCTTCTACGAGAGCCGGGGACTGGTGCGGGCGATCCGCACCGGCGGCAACCAGCGCCGGTTCGCCCGCGCCGACATCCGCCGCCTGTCCTTCGCGCTGATCGCCCAGAGGATGGGCATGACCCTGGGCGAGATCGAGGACGAGCTGAAGACTCTGCCGGAGGGACGCACGCCGACGCGGGGGGACTGGCAGGCGATCAGCGAGCGGATGCGCACGGTGCTCGACGCCCGGATCACCCGGCTGATCGAGACGCGGGATCGGCTGGACGGCTGCATCGGCTGCGGCTGCCTGTCGCTGGATCGGTGCGGGCTGTACAATCCGAGGGACCGCGCGGCGAAGGCGGGGCCGGGCCCCAGGTTCCTGCTGGGGGACCGGTCGTCGGATTTCGAAGACCAGGTCTAGGCTCTTGCGCGGTCAAAGCCCGCCGCAGGCTGGTCGAGAGACCTGGATGGCGCGGACCGTCTGCGCCGCCGGATCGAACGACAGCAGGACGTGTTGAGCGCAGGTGGAAAAGACGTAGAAGGACCGCTCCCGGTCACAGAGCAAATCCCTTGTCGTGGTGAGGTTGGTCCGTTCGCAGGCGAAGCCCGCCGCGGTCAGCGAGGATGAGGCTGCCTGTGCGGTCATTCCGGGTTTTACCCGCCCGCTGACTTCATCGCTCAATCGCGCCTGCGAATCCGACGTGCAGCCCGAGCCGACCAGGGCGATGGCGACCAGGATCGGGAAGCTGCTACGAAGCCGGCTCATCCTGAAATCGCAAACCCGCCGTCCACCGGCAGGGAGGCGCCGGTGACGAAGTCGGACGCGGGGCTGGCCAGGAAGACCGCCGGGCCTTCGAAGTCGACGGCGTCGCCCCAGCGTGCGGCGGGGGTGCGGGCGACGATCGTGTCGCTGAAGGCAGTGCCCTTGGCGCCGGCGGTCATGTCGGTGTCGATCCAGCCGGGCAGAATGGCGTTGACCTGGATATTGTCCGCCGCCCAGGCCGCCGCCAGGGATTTGGTCAGCTGGACCAGGCCGCCCTTACTGGCCGAATAGGCCGGGGTGAAGGCCCCGCCGAACAGGGAATACATCGAGCCGATATTGATGATCTTGCCGCCCCCGGCCGCCTTCAGGATCGGGTGAACCGCCTGGGAGGCCAGGAAGACGGCGGTGAGGTTGGTCTGGATCACAGTGTTCCAGTCTTCCAGGCTGAGGGTCTGCGGCCGCCCGCCCTTGGCGACCCCGGCATTGTTGACCAGCACATCCAGCCGGCCGAACCGCGCCCGGGCCGCTTCCGGCATGGCGCGACAGGCGGCCACGTCGGCGACGTCGATGGTCATGGCGTCGGCCTCGGCGCCCAGGGCCTTCAACTCGGCGACGGCGGCTGTGTTCTTCTCGCCGTTGCGGCCGGCGACCATGATGGCGCAGCCGGCCCTGGCCAGGCCCCGCGCCATGCCCAGGCCAATGCCGCCATTGCCGCCGGTCACCAGGGCCACGCGGCCGGTCAGGTCGAAAGCGCTCATGAAAATACCTGTGGGATGAAGGGCGGTCAGGCCACGCGGCGGGCGCTGAGGATCGGGATCGGCGGCGACAGAATCTCGCCGTGCATCACCCCCGAGCCGGCGGTCCTGGAGGTCGGCGAGGTGAAGATAGTCTGGACCACATCCATCCCGTCCACCACCTGGCCAAAGGCGGCGAAGCCCAGGTTGTCGCCTGAGCCGGTGTCCGCCGCATTGGGGTCGGCGTCATAGCCGGGCTGATCGCCGATGCAGATGAAGAATTCCGCCGCCGCGGTGCCGGGCTTGAGCCGGGCCATGGACAGGGTCCCGTCCTTGTGGGTCAGGCCGGTCTTGAGCGTGCTTTCGTGCGGGATCGGCCTGAACACCTTGGCTGGATCCCCGCGCAGGCCGCCCTCGATCAGGCCGCGTTCCGGCTGGGTGGGGACCTGGGAGGCGCGGTAGAATTTGGCCCCGTCATACCGGCGGGCGTCCACATAACGCAGGAAGTTCTTGGCCGTGATCGGCGCCTTGCCGATGTTGATGTCGGCGGTGATCACGCCCTTGGACGTCTTCAACGCCACCCGGACCAGGCCGCTGTCGGTCTGGGCGAAGGCGGGGAGGGCGACCAGCGAGAGGCCGGCGGCCAGCAGCGTGCGGCGGTGAGGATCATGGCTCATGGCCAAAGCTTAGCACCGGCATGCCGTTCGGCAATGTTGGTCATGGCGGGAGCCGTCCGGGTAAGCGAGCGATGGCGTGTCTGGTATATTTGACATCATGTCTGGTCAAGCATACATCCTTTCATGTCTGATATCTTTGACATGGAGGAGGCGATGGCCTTTCGGGAAAAGTCGGCGTGGATTTCGCTTCTGGCGACGCTGGTCGTCTACACGGTGTATTTCTACTATTTCGGCCGCTCGCTGGCGGAGGGGCAGGCGTTCGGGATCGGCGGGCCGATCATCCTGTCGATCGTGGCGCTGGTGGTGATCCAGGTGGTGTTGCACATCGTCGCCGCCATCGCCTCGCCGAGCGAGGCGCGCGCGCCGGAGGATGAGCGGGATCAGGAAATCCGGCGGCGCGCCAATACGGGCGGCTTCATCATGATGCAGTGCGGCATGGCCCTGGTCGCGGCCTCGGCCTACTTCGTCGACAAGTGGTTCATGGCCAATCTGGCGGTCGGCGTGCTGGCCGTGGCGCAGGCGGGCTTCTACGGCGCGGTGATCTTCGGCTATCGGCGGGGCGTCTGATGGGTCGGCCGCCGCCTCGGATCACCAACCAGATCCGCAAACTGCGCTTCGAGCATGGGGAGATGACCCAGCAGGCGTTGGCCGACGCCATTGGCGTCACGCGCCAGACCATCATCGCCATCGAGCAGGGCAAATATTCCCCCACCCTTGAGGCCGCCTTCCGCATCGCCGCCGCGTTTGGCGTCCCGCTGGAGAATGTCTTCCAGTTCACCGAGGAGAAATAGGGCGTCGCATGGCCGTGATGGGCGTCTTATTGGGTTCGGCTGATGCGAATCCATGATCCAAATCCGGCTTCAGCCGTTCTGAACCCGCCCCCCAGCCAGGAGAAAGCCATGAGCCGCACGGTCGCCGATGTGATGGTCGAGGTCTTGAGCGAGGCGGGGGCGAAGCGATGCTACGGCGTCGCCGGCGACACGCTGAACTATTTCACCGACTCCATCCGGCGCAGCGATATCCGCTGGGTGCACATGCGCCACGAGGAGGCCGGCGCCATGGCCGCCGGCGCCGACGCCCTGTTGACCGGAGAGCTGGCTCTGTGCGCCGGCTCGTGCGGCCCGGGCGGGCTGCACTTCATCAACGGCCTCTATGAGAGCCACCGCAACAGGGCCCCGGTGGTGCTGATCGCCAGCCAGATCGTCCGCGACGAACTGGGTTTCGACTTCCCGCAGGAGGTGGATTTCAAGGCGGTCTATAAGACCGGCACTGTCTTTTGCGAGGAGATCCGCACGCCGGCCCAGGCGCGGCGAATGACGGCGATGGCGGCCCAGGCGGCCCTGTCCAAGCGCGGGGTCGCGGTGCTGATCGTTCCGCTGGATGTCTCCAGCGCCAAGGCGCCGGACGAGCCGGCCTTCGCCGTCCACCGCGCCAAGCCGGTGGTGCGGCCCAGCGACGGAGAGCTGGCCAGGATCGCCGAGGCGCTGAACGGCGGCGGCAAGGTCGCCATCTACGGCGGCTCCGGCTGTGAGGACGCCCACGACCAGGTCATCGCCCTCGCCGAGCGGCTGCAGGCGCCGGTGGCGCGGACGTCCCGGGCCAAGGACTTCCTGGAGCACGACAATCCCTTCGACGTCGGCATGACCGGCATTTTCGGCGCGGACGGCGGCTATCACGCGATGATGTCGTGCGACGTGCTGCTGCTGCTTGGCTGCGACTTCGCCTGGCGGCAATTCTATCCGAGCAAGGCGACGATCATCCAGGTGGACATCGACGGCGCTCATTTGGGTCGACGCCATCCGGTGGATATCGGCGTCGTGGGGGATGTCGGGCCGACCCTCGATGCCCTGCTGCCGCTAATCAAGGCGCGCTCCGATCGCGGCTTCCTGGAGGAGGCGCTTAAGCACAACGCCAAGGCCGAGGCGGAACAGGACAAGCGGGCGGTGGTCGGCAAGAGCGGCGTGATCCACCCGCAATATCTTACCGAACTGATCTCCAAACACGCCAAGCCGGACGCGGTTTTTACCGCCGACGGCGGCTCGCCCATGGTCTGGTGCCTGCGCCACATCGCGTCGACCGGGCAGAACCGCACCGTCATCAGCCTCAGCCACGGCACCATGGCCAACGCCATGCCCCAGGCCCTGGGCGCGCAGGCGGCCTATCCGGGCCGGCAGGTGATCTCCATGTCCGGCGACGGCGGTCTGTCCATGCTGCTGGGCGACCTGCTGACGACGATCCAGGAGGACCTGCCGATCAAGGTTGTGGTGTTCGACAACGGCTCGCTCGGGTTTGTCGAGCTGGAACAGAAAGTGGAGGGTCTGCTGGACGCCTATACCGACCTGAAGAACCCCGACTTCAGCCGCCTGGCCGAGGCTATGGGCTTGTGGGGCCGGCGGGTGGAAAAGCCGGAAGATTTGGACGCCGCCGTGCAGGACTGGCTGGCCCAGCCGGGTCCGGCGCTGCTGGACGTGCTCACCGACCGCTATGAACTGGTCATGCCGCCCAAGATCGCCCCCAGCCAGGTGTTCGGCATGGCCCTCTATTCGGCCAAGGGGGTGCTGTCCGGACGCGGCGGCGAGGTGGCGGATCTGATCAAGGGAGCGGTGACGACGTGAGGGCGCCAAAGCGCGCAGCGCGGTTCCGGGGGATCAATCCACGGCCGGATCGTGCTTGCCATGAACTTCGTGCCCTTCGTGTGCTTCGTGGTTCATTCTTCTCCTGGCGCGCCAAGCTGCGCGGACGGTCAGGGTTCACCACAAAGCACACGAAGGGCACGAAGTTTAAGATCACATCGTAGACCTCTGGCGTGGTGAGGCGTGAGAATCCCGGCCTGCGGCCGGACCTCGGCGGCTAGTGAAGCGAGCCGTCAGAATTCATCACACGGCCTGCAACCAAGTGCTCGGGTCAGTGTTTATTCTACAGTAGGCGGTCTGCCGTCCCCCCCGACACCCAAGCCGCCTCAAGGGCCCGCCGGCATAAAGCCGGCGGGCCTTTTCATATCCGCGCGCGCCGTCTCACGTGCTCGCCCTCGGCCGGTACTGTGGGGCAAAGAACATCAGGGCGCCGAGGCCGGCGGCGATCAGGACCGCGCCGGGGACGAAGCAGGAGACGCTGACGCCCACCACATAAATCACCAGGGTCGCAAAACCCTTGGCGCGCTCGGCGCGGATGGGGGCGGCGAACTCCGGGTGGATGGCGTTCTGGCGGTAGACGATCTCCGACAGGATCAGGAAGCTCAGGCCGCCGGCGATCAGCACCAGGCCATAGACCATGTTGGGAACCGGCGCGGTGAGATGCTGGCCCAGCCAGGCCGTCGCCACCGGAATCAGCGAGATGGTGAACAGCTGCAACATGTTGGCCCACAACAGGCCGGTGGTGACCCGGGTGGCGTAGCGCACCACATGGCGATGGTTCACCCAATAGATGGCGACGATAAGGAAGCTCAGGGCGTAGCTGAGGAAGGTCGGCCATTCCACCAGCAGGGCCGCGGCCGTGGCCTGGGCCGGCGCCTTCAGTTCCAGCACCATGATGGTGACAATGATGGCGATCACCCCGTCGGAGAAGGCCTCCAGCCGGGTGGTGCTGACGTCATTCGTCTCAGGAGGCGGGTTGGTCATGAGCACGGTTCCGGGCGCGGTTCGAACGCCGCCAACAGGCCTTATCTGGAGGGCGCCCGGCAATCTCGTCAATAAGGCCGCAGGCCTGCAACCAAGGGCGGAGTTCGTCGTTTGGTATAGGTAAGGCGGCTAGCCGTCCCCCCCGACACACAAGCCGCCTGAAGGCCCATCGGCGTAAAAGCCGGTGGGCCCTTCGTTATTATCCGACAGAGTGCGACAGATCGCGACAGATCGCGACAGATCGCGAAATGGGTGATATACTGCTGGTTGATCCCAAAATGATGTTTTGACGATTGGGTCAGCGTTGCCGAGACTTCGCCGGGTATGGCTTTCGCTTCGCGAGCCTCCGGTCACCGAGGAAGGGCCAGTCATGGCCGTCCCGCCTGCCCCACCCACCGTCGCCGAAAGCCTGACGCTTGCGTTGATCGCGTCCTCGGATGCGCCGTTGCTGCTTCTGGACGGCGGCCTGACCGTGATCGCCGCGAGCCAATCGTTTGGGCGGGCGTTCGGGATCGACCCGGACCAAGCGTCCGGCAAGGCGGTCTTTGAGTTGGGAAACGGCGAGTGGAATCTGCCGAGGCTGCGCTCGCTGCTGCGCGCGACCGCCTCGGGAGATGCGGCCATCGACGCCTATGAGATGGACCTTCACGGCGATGGTCCCAACGCGCGTCGCCTGGTGATCAAGGCTCAGAAGCTTCAATATGGCGACTCGGTCGCCGCCCGCCTTTTGATGACAGTCTCCGACGTGACCGACGCGCGCCTCGCCGAGAAGGTCAGGGACGATCTGGTGCGGGAAAAGGCGGTCCTGCTGCAGGAGGTCCAGCACAGGGTCGCCAACAGCCTGCAGATCATCGCCAGCGTGCTGCTGCAAAGCGCGCGCAATGTGCAGTCGGAGGAGACACGCACCCATCTTCACGACGCCCACAACCGCGTCATGTCCATCGCCACGGTTCAAAAGCAGCTCGCGGCCTCCGCGGTGGGTCAGGTTGAGCTGGGCCCTTATTTTTCCCAGCTCTGCCTTAGCCTGGGCGCGTCGATGATCCGCGATCACAAGAAGCAGTCGATCGAGGTGACGGCGGACAAAAGCACCGTCGCGGCGGACGTCTCGGTCAGCCTGGGTCTGATCGTCACCGAGCTGGTGATCAATGCGCTCAAGCACGCCTTCGGGGACAGCGGCGAGGGCATGATTTCTGTCGACTACCGCTCCCATGGACCGAACTGGACCCTGTCGGTGGGCGACAATGGCGTCGGCATGCCGCCTGAGTCCGCGAGGGCCACCCCAGGGCTCGGCACCAGTATCGTCGAAGCGCTGGCGCATCAGCTGCGCGCGCGGGTGCGGGTGTCGGATCGCAAGCCCGGCACGCTGGTGTCCGTGGCGCACACTCAGATCGCGGCGGTCGACGACGCCGAATCTGCGACGCACGCGGTTTAGGGCGCCGCGCGTTTAGACCAAGCCAAACCCCGCACTAGGCCCGCGCTTGCAGCCGCGCGCCGGGGGTGTGGGGGCTGCCGCCATGGACCAGTTGGCCGAGGGCGTTGGCCAGATCTTCGGGGGGATAGGGTTTCGGCAGATAGATGCTGTCGTCGGGCAGTGTGGTCAAATCGACCGGCGTCAGGCCGGAGGTCACGATGATCCTGATCGGCGGCCAGCGCCGGGACGCCTGATGAGCCAGCCGGACGCCATCCATGGAGCCGGCCATCCTGATGTCGGTGAACAAGACCGAGATTTCCGGATGAGATTCCAGGAGGCCCATGGCCTCGTCGGCGCCGTCGGCCACCAGCACGGCCATGCCCATCTCCACCAACCGGCTTTTCAATTCCAGACGAAGGAGGGCTTCGTCATCGACGATCAAAACAGTCGCGGGTTTGGGTGGGAGGGACGATGCCATTGTTCTGTAACCCCTCAACCCTGGTTTGGGTCCATCCGCGAGTTGTGGTCGCCCTATGGTTAACGGATTGGTAGCCTTGGCAGTCTCGTCTGGAACGATGGACGTGACTTCGCGAAGTCTCACCGTTACCCGCTTGTAATCCGCCCCATCCTTGCCAACGCTTCGCCCTCGGATAAGGTCGCGGCGTCAAATTCGGGGTGTGGCATGCGTATCTTGGCGATTGCGGGTTCGGTGGCGGCTCTGGCCTGGGCGGCCTCCGGCGGTGGGGCCGTGGCGCAGGGGGCGCCGCCGCACATCCTGCAGCAGCCGGCCATCAGCCACGACCTGATCGCCTTCGCCTATGGCGGCAACATCTGGACCGTGCCGCGCTCGGGCGGCAAGGCCACGCGGCTGACCATCGGTGTCGGCGTCGAGAGCATGCCGATCTTCTCGCCGGACGGTCAGACCATCGCCTTCACCGGCGAGTATGACGGCAACACCGACGTCTTCACCATCCCGACGCAGGGCGGCATTCCGCACCGGGTGACCTATAATCCCGCGCCGGATTCCGCGGTGGCCTGGTCGCCGGACGGCAAGTCGATCCTGTTCCGCTCGACACGCGCCTCCTCAAGCCCGCGCTTCACCCAGCTGTTCTCCGTGCCGGCCGCGGGCGGGGTGGCCAGGCGCCTGCCCCTGCCCACCGCCTATGCCGGCCAGATGTCGCCGGACGGGGCCGAGATCGCCTATGCGCCGGTCGCCCCCGCGTTCGGGTTCAACTACACCAGCTATGTCGCCTGGGGGAATTACCACGGCGGGATGGCCGGGACGGTCTGGCTGACCACCCTGCCGGGGCTGGACTCCGTCGAGGTGCCGCACGAGACGTCGGCGGATTTTTCGGCCGTCTGGCTGGGCGGAAAGATCTATTTCCTGTCGGGCCGCAAGGGGCCGATCAGCGTGTTCTGCTATGATCCGGCGACCAAGGCGGTCACGGAAGTCTATCACAACACCGGCTCGGACATCCGCAGCCTGGCCTCGGACGGTCAGGGCCTGATCTTCGATCGGCTGGGCGAACTCTATACCCTGCAGCCCGGCGCCGAGCCGCAGATGGTGGCCGTGGACGTCACCGGCGACATGCCGGACGTGCGCGAGCGGATCAAGAACGTCTCCGACGAGGTGGTCAATGTCGGCATCTCGCCCACCGGCTTGCGGGTGGTCGTCGAGGCCCATGGCGAGATCCTGACCGCGCCGGCCAAGCACGGGCCGATCCGCGATATCACCAACACCCCGGGCGTCGCCGAGCGCGAGCCGGCCTGGAGCCCCGACGGCCAGTCGATCGCCTATTTCTCGGACGAGTCCGGTCTCTATGCCCTGCATGTGGCCTCGCAGACCGGGGCGCGGGATAGCGGGCCGCAGGCGGTGAAGAAGTATCCGCTGGCCAATGAGCCGGCCTATTATTTCGCGCCGATCTGGTCGCCGGATTCCAAGAAGATCGCCTTCTATGACAACCGGCTGAACACCTATGTGCTGGACCTGATCACCGGCAAGCTGGTCAAGGTAGGGGACCCGGACACCTATGGCGGCTTCTCCGGCTCGACCCATGGCATGGCCTGGTCGCCGGACTCCCGCTGGCTGGTCTATCCGCACTCGACCCCCAACCATATGCATGCGCTGGAGCTGTTCTCGACGGCCACCGGCGCCTCGACCCGGCTGACCGACGACATGGCCGACGCCTTCGATCCGGCCTTCGACCGCAACGGCAAATATCTCTACTTCCTGGCGTCCAACAACGCCGGCGCCACCGAGGCCGGGCTGGACATGACCAGCGACCTCTATCACCCGACCCAGTCCATCTATGCCCTGACCCTGACCGCCTCCACCGTCTCGCCGATCGCGCCGGAGCTGGAGGACGAGAAGAGCGCCGCCGACGCCAAGGAAAAGGCCAAGGAGGACGCGGACGCCACCCCGGCCGGCGTGGCGGGGGAGGAGAAGAAGGAGGCCAAGGCCCATCCCGACGCGGTGACCGCGCCCAAGGGTCCCAAGCCCACCGAGATCGACCTGGCCGGCATGACCCCGGCGCAGATCCAGGGCCGCATCGTCGCCCTGCCGCTGCCGGCGAAGAACTATGACCTGCTCGAGACCGGCAAGCCTGGCGTCTTCTACTACCTCGAGGCGCCCTCGATCCCTGAGCCCGGCGCCACCGGCGATGACGCCACGCTGAACCGCTATGTGCTGGAGGATCGCAAGGGCGAGAAGCTGGCCGATCACGTGGACAGCTACCAGATCACCGCCGACGGCGAGAAGATGCTGCTGGCCCTGGGCGGCAAGCCGGGGGGCAAACAGCATTATGTGATCGCGCCAGCCGGCGCGGCCGTGAAGCCGGGGGACGGCGACGTTTCCCTGGACGGGCTGATGGTGCGGGTCGATCCGCCGGCGGAATGGCGGCAAATGTACCACGAGGTCTGGCGCATCGAGCGGGCCTACTTCTATGACCCCAACTTCCACGGGGTGAACACGGTCGCCAAGGAGAAGGAACTCGAGCCCTATGTCGCGTCCATCCAGGCGCGATCGGACCTGAACTATGTGTTCCAGGAAATGCTCTCGGGCTTCTCCGTCGGCCACCTGCGCGGCACTGGCGGCGCCATCGCCGAGCCGGACAAGGTGCCGGGCGGCTTGCTGGGCGCCGACTATGAGATCAGGAGCGGCCACTACTGCATCACCAAAATCTACACCGGCGGATCCTGGTCGCCGGAGGCCAAGGCGCCGCTGGCGCAGCCGGGCCTTAACATTCATGTCGGCGACTGCATCCTGGCGGTGAACGGCGAGGCGATCAGCGGCGACGAGGATATCCAGAAGCCCCTGGAAGGCACGGCCGGCCATGCGGTGACGTTGACGGTCAGCTCCGGCGCGGCCACCCGCGATGTGACGGTGGTTCCGGTGGCCAGCGAGGCGCGGCTGCGCAATCTGGACTGGATCGACTCCAACCGCCGCCTGGTGGACCAGATGTCCGGCGGCAAGCTGGCCTATGTCTATCTTCCGGACACGGGGGAGGGCGGCTTCACCGCCATGAACCGCTACTATTTCGCCCAGACCAGCAAGCAGGGCGTGATCGTCGACGAGCGCTATAACAGCGGCGGCCAGGTGGCCGACTACATCATCGAGGTGCTGAACCGGAAGATCGAGGGCTATTGGTCGGCGCGCTATGGCGCCATCGACCACACCCCCAGCAGCGGCATCTATGGCCCCAAGGTGATGATCGCCAACGAATGGTCCGGCTCCGGTGGCGACGCCATGCCGTGGCTGTTCAAATACAACAAGATCGGCCCGCTGGTGGGCAAGCGCACCTGGGGTGGCCTGGTGGGCATCGGCAATATCCCCGTGCTGATGGACGGCGGCAATGTCACCTCGCCTTCGGTAGGCTTCTTCTCGCCCAACGGGACATGGGATGTAGAGAACCACGGGGTCGAGCCGGACTATCCCGTTGAGCAGGACCCCAAGGCGGTGGCCGCCGGCCACGACCCGCAGCTGGAAGCCGCCGTGGCCCTGGCCATGGACAAGCTGAAGACCGATCCGCCCGCACCGACGCCGCAACACCCAGCCTATCCGAACTATCACCCGGCGGCGGGGCAGTAGCTAAAAGCCTTCCCGTTGGCGGATGGGGAAGGTTGGATGGGGGTGTGGCCGCTAAGTTGGGGCGAGAAACGCGGCTCGGCGCCGTGCCATCAGAGCTTCAGACATCAGCCTCGGCGCGAACACCCCCAACCCTGCCCTTCCCCCATTGAGGGGGAAGGGTTCTCGTGAAAGGCCGCCCCCTCATGCCCACCCCGCGCAAACTGCCGCCGATCTGGCTGTTGGGCTTTGGCTTCTTTCCGCTGGGGGCGTCGGGGTCGCTGATGCTGGCGACCCTGCCGATCCTGCTGGCGTCCAACCACGTGCCGGAAGCGCGGATCGCGGCCATCACCTCGGCGGGTCTGCTCGCGGGCATCATCAGCTTCGCCGCCAGCCCGCTTCTGGACTGGCGGTTCAGCCGCAAAACCTACGCCATCGCGTTCGCGGCCCTCGGCGCCCTGTTCGTCGCCGCGGCCCTGACCTTCATCCGCCAGCTGACAGTCCTGCCGTTCCTCGCGTTCGCCGCAAGCTTCTCGATTTCTCTCTGCATCAACGCGGTGGGCGGCTGGTTCGGCAATCTGATGGCCTCGGACAAGCACAAGACCGCGCTGGGGGTCTGGTTCACCGTCTTCAATCTTGGCGCCGGCGGGGTGGTGGGCAGCGTGTCCATCTTCGCCCTGCGCGACCTGCCCGCAGGCGTTGGCGTCGCGCTGCTGGTCCTGACAGTGGCGGCGGCCATACCGCTCTACGTCTTCGTCGATTGTCCGCCGGCGGATAGCAAGCTGGCCAGCGAGCGGTTCACCGCCTTCGCCGCCGACGTGGTGGCGTTGGTGCGGCGACCAACCGTGCTGTGGACGCTGCTGCTGTACGTCGCGCCGGCGGCGTCCTTCGCCCTCACCAACACCTTGCCGGGGTTCGGCGCCGACTTTCACACGCCCGAGAAGCTGGTCGGGCTGATTGCCGGCGTCGGCGTTGCGATCGCCGGTATCTGCGGCAGCCTGATCATCCTGCCGCTCGCCGCCCGCCTGGCGCCGCGCACCCTCTATCTGCTGGTGGGCGGGTTCGGGGCGGCCTTCAGCCTGGCCCTGATCCTGATGCCGCGCACGGCGCTGACCTTCGGCCTGGCGGTGCTGGGCGAGAATGTGTTCCAGGCGGCGTCCTTCTCGACCCAGAACGTCATCACCCTGCGCACCATCGGCCAGGCCAACCCGCTGGCCTCGACCCAGTTCGGCCTGCTGGGCGCCGTCACCTTCGCGCCCCTGACCTATATGCAACTCATCGATGGCTGGGCCTATGGGGTCGGCGGGGTGAACGGCTCCTACGCCGCCGACGCCCTGGTCAGCGGCGGCGCGGTGGTGGCTCTGGGCCTGGTGCTGTGGCTGCTGCGCGCCATCATCCCGCCGATCTCGGTTGCGGCGGAGGCGCCGGACGCCATGGCGGCGGCTTAGGGGACGAAACGCCCTTTCACCGTTCCCCAGGGAACGCGCGGCGGATGATGAGATCGCGTGAATGATGAGCCTTTGATTCAATTTGTAAGCTTGAGCGCCCAGACATAAGTTCCCGCTCAAATCGGGGTTCGGCACGGTGTCCGACACCTGTCGGGCGTTGGGAGTTCAGCATGATTTCGAGAACGGCTTCGGTGGCTTTGGCCGCGGCGGCGCTATTGGGCGTTGGGACGGCGAGCGCGGCGGTGGTCCAGCCGCAGCCGGCGCCGGCCACCCCGCCGATCGCGGCGCCGGTGGACACCCCCTATCCGGGCGGAGTCATCCGCCTGAACGTCGACGCCACCGACCTGGCCCACGCCATCATGACCGTGCACGAGGTTGTGCCCGTCGCCGTCGCCGGACCGATGGTGCTGCAACTGCCGCGCTGGCTGCCGGGCAACCACGCGCCCTCAGGCTCCATCGACAAGCTGGCCGGCCTGATCATCACAGCTGACGGCAAGCGGATCGAGTGGAAGCGCGATCTGGTGGACGTCTTCTCGTTTCACGTCGACGTGCCCGCCGGCGCCAAGGCGCTGGACCTGAACTTCCAGTTCCTCTCGCCGGTCTCCACCCGCGAAGGCCGGGTGGTGATGACGCCGGAGATGCTGAACGTGGAGTGGGACAATGTCGCCCTCTATCCGGCCGGCTACTTCACCCGCGACATCCAGATCCAGCCAACCGTGAAACTGCCCGACGGCTGGACCCCGGCGACGGCGCTCGAGACCGACACGGTCGCCGGACCGGTGTTCACCTACAAGACCACCACCTTCAACACCCTGGTGGACTCCCCCCTGGACGCCGGCAAATATCTCGAGAAGTTCGACCTCGATCCCGGCGGTCCGGCGCGGGTGACCCTGGACGTGATCGCCGACCGGCCGAGCGAGCTGGTGGCCAAGCCGGAGCAGATCGCCAAGCACGCGGCCCTGGTGCAGCAGGCCTACAAGCTGTTCGCCTCGCACCACTACGACCACTATGACTTCCTGTTCTCGCTCAGCGACCGGATGGGCGGCGCGGGCCTTGAACACCACCAGTCCAGCGAGGACGGCACCAGCCCGAAATACTTCATGGACTGGGACAAGAGCCCGGCGGGCCGCGACCTGCTGGCCCACGAATACACCCACTCTTGGAACGGCAAGTTCCGCCGGCCCGCCGACCTGTGGACGCCGTCCTTCAATGTGCCCATGCGCGATAGCCTGCTGTGGGTCTATGAGGGCCAGACCCAGTATTGGGGCTACGTGCTGGCGGCGCGGTCCGGCCTGCTCTCCAAGCAGGAGGCCCTGGACGCCATCGCCATGACGGCCGCGCAATACGACACCCGCGTCGGCCGCAGTTGGCGGGCGATGGTGGACACCACCAACGATCCGATCATCGCCCAGCGCCGGCCGCTGTCCTGGCTGAGCTGGCAGCGTAGCGAAGACTACTATTCCGAGGGCCAGCTGATCTGGCTCGACGCCGACACCCTGATCCGGGAGAAGACCGGCGGGAAGAAGAGCCTGGATGATTTCGCCGCCGCCTTCTTCGGCGTCGACAGCGGCAGCTTCGTCACCCACCCCTATACGTTCGACGATGTGGTCGCGGGCCTGAACGCGGTGATGCCGAACGACTGGGCGGGTTTCCTGCATCAGCGGCTGGACGGTCACGGACCCGGCGCGCCCTTGGATGGGGTCGCCCGGGGCGGCTACAAGCTGGTCTACACCGACGAGCCCACCGCCTATTTCAAGAGCGCGGAGATGGGCCGAAAGGTCACCAACCTGATGTATTCCATCGGCTTTGTGGTGAACAAGGACGCCCTGCTCACCGAGGTGCAGTGGGACGGACCGGCGTTCAAGGCCGGCCTGACCGAGGGCCAGACCATCGTCGCCATCAACGGCCAGGCCTATGACGCCGACTACCTGAAGGAGGCGATCAAGACCGCCAAGGGCGGCGGGGGCCCGATCGACCTGCTGGTCAAGAACAAGGACGAGTTCACCACCGTCCACGTCGACTACCACGATGGCCCGCGCTACCCGCGCTTCGAGCGGGTGGCGGGGGCGCCGGCGCGGCTGGACGATATTCTGGCGGCGCGGAAGTAAGGGGCGGCTGGCGGCGGAGCCTCCTTGAACCCTCGCCCCGCGCAGAGGGGCGAGGGTTCAAGGGCAGCTTCACCGCTCCGTCATCTTCTCCAGCTGTTCCGGATAGCGGCCGCCTTCGATCTCGATGGCCGCGGCGGCGTCGTCGATCTTGCGCAGATCGGCCGGAGTCAGGGCCAGCGTGGCGGCGCCGATGTTCTCTTCCAGCCGGTCGAGTCTGGTGGT
>Ga0302314_10007609_pt1 | contig 19455 bp, 17 predicted proteins | sample III_Palsa_N2_3_FD_200533 | JGI IMG/M metagenome (GOLD analysis project Ga0302314, IMG submission 200533) | Peat permafrost microbial communities from Stordalen Mire near Abisko, Sweden - III_Palsa_N2_3 | ecosystem: Environmental > Terrestrial > Soil > Palsa > Peat permafrost | place: Sweden...
ACCTTCGCGATCTGGTTGACCTCGTCGACCAGCTCGATCACCTGCCCAGGTATCGCCAGACACATATGGTTCCCGCGCTCTCCTTTCATCACCACGTCATCGACATGTGCGGCTCCCCGGTCGGCCGAATCTTGGTGTACCACCCGCGGACGACCGTCGCGAGTACCCAAGTAATCCGCGTGACCGTAAGCAGCGTTACTGAAAGGTTCGCTTGACCGACGGTTGGGGACCCGACATCGCGGGAATCCTGGCGATCGCGAGCCGCGCCGCCGAGGCGTATGCTCGCAACCAAGACAGGTCGGCAACGCGGATCCAAAGGACGGCGTGGCGGAGACGGAGAGGCACAAGGAGGGTCCTCGGGGTACCGACCCGCAGCTCGGGTCCGAGGTCCAGTGGCGACCGCGGCCGAGCGGACCGAACCTCGGTCGCACCGGCGGTCTGCGGTATCTGCTCGACATCGACACCGACCTGGCCGAAGGCCTCGGCGGCCGTCTGCGGCTCGTCGCACGACCCGCGGCCACAGCGGTGGTGTTCGACGCCGACGCCGGCGAGGTGGACCTTTCGGCGGCGCTGGCCCGGACCGCCGAAGGCCCGGGCCTACTGGTCATCGACGGCGTGATCGCGACCAGCGTCCGGGTGGGTGACCGGGTCGCCTCGGAGCTGTTGGGAGCGGGCGACCTGCTCGAACCCGGTGAGGTCGACGTCGACGAGCTGGTCGCCTGCCTGACCGAGTGGCGCGCACTCGCGCCCACGCGCTTCGCGGTGCTCGACGGCGCCTTCGCAGACCGCATCCGCCCCTGGCCGCAGCTGACCCAGGCGCTGCTGCGACGGGTCGAGCGCCGCGCCCACAATCTGAACGTGCAGCGCGCGATCGCCTCCCAACCCCGGCTCGAGCTCCGGCTGACGCTGCTGCTGTGGCATCTGGCCTCGCGCTGGGGTCGGGTCGAGCCGGGCGGGATCCGTCTGCCGCTGCCGTTGACCCACCAACTGCTGGGACGGCTGATCGGCGCCGAGCGGCCGTCGGTGTCGCACGCGCTGGCGCGGCTGTCACGGGCCGGCGCCGTCACCGGACACGGCGACGAGTGGCACCTGCACGGCAAGATCGAAGAGTTGCTGGCGCTGCTCGGCCATACCGGCGACGGAGTCGCGCCACTCATCCGCGCCAGCCGACCGGCGTGATCGGATCGGAGCGATGCCGATCCGCGTGATCTTTCGGTGCCACCGCTGCGACGCGGTCCCCGATCCGCTGACCCAGCTCAGCCTGGAACGAGGCCTGCGTGAGTTGGCGTTCGGCGAGTACCTCGAGGTCGCCCCCGGTCACTGGCTGCTGTGGCTCGGCGGCGGACCGCTGGGGCCACGGCGCTACGCCTGCCCCGAGCACCGCGGCGATCTGGTCGCCTACCTGCGAGAGCACTACGGGACGATCGCGCCGCACCCCTGGAAGCGCCCGCCGTACCCGGCCACGCTGCGCTCCTCGGACACCGAGCGCGCGATCCGCAACGGTGGGCTGTCGGCGATGCCGAAGTGGGGGTTCACCGCGTGAGCGCCGCCGAGGACCCGCTCGCTCAGCCGGTGGCCGCACCGGGCGGCCGTCAGAGCGGCTCCAAGCCGTTCGGGGAATTCACGATCACAGACGTGCACGCCCGTGCAGCGGAGCTCTCGTCGGTCGTCGGCTTCGGGACGGCGCGGGTCGCCGGCGTCGCCCGCGGCTGGTCGGAACTCGCCCGCGCGATGGACTCTGCCGGCGCTGCCTGCGTGGCCGACCTCGGCCCTGAGCGCGGCGCGGAGTTTGCCCGCAAGCTCTGGGTGGTGCCGCCGGGGGGCAGCCTGCTCTGAGCTGACGGCCCGACCGTAGGAGCGTCGTCGGCGACCGGGGCGAGAAACACGCCTATATGGCGTGTTTGCGGCCCCGGTTCACTCGTCGGTCGGGTCAGAGCGCGACGGCGCGGACGAGCGCCACGACCCGCGCGACGGCCTCCTCGAGCGTCAGGTCGCTGGTGTCGACCGTCACCGCGTCGTCGGCGGCGCGCAGCGGCGACTGCACCCGCTCGGTGTCACGCTGATCACGGATCGTCTGCTCGGCGAGCACGACCGCCGGGTCGGCGCCGATCTGATCTGCCCGCCGGCCGGCCCGGGCGGCGGGCGAGGCGGTCAGGAACACCTTGACCTCGGCCGACGGCCAGACGACGGTGCCGATGTCGCGACCCTCGGCGACCCAGCCGCCGTCCGCCAGCAGCCGGCGCTGCTCGGCGACCATCGCGGTCCGGACCGCCGGGTCGGCGGCGACCACCGAGGCCGCCTCGGACACCTCCGGCGCGCGGATCGCCGCGGTCACGTCCTCGGCGTCGAGCAGGACCCGGTCGCCGAGCTCGATCGAGACCTGCCCGGCGACCTCGGCGGGCGGGGCGCTCCGCCGCAGCGTCGCCAGCGCCACGCACCGGTACATCGCGCCCGAGTCCAGGTAGGTGAACCCCAGCCGCTGCGCGACCGCGCGGGCGACGCTCGACTTGCCGGCACCCGCGGGACCGTCGATCGCGACGACCGTCACCAATGCTCCCCGGCAACCATCACCAACGATCCTCCACGACCGCCCCGCTGCGGCGCCACAGATCGAAGAACGTCGGGCAGGTCTTGGCGACCACGCCGGGGTCCTGCAGCTCCACCGGAGCGTGGGTGCCGATCAGGGAGAACGCCATCGCGATCCGGTGGTCGTCGAACGTCGGCAGCCGCGCGGTCCGCGGGCGACCCGGATGGATCCGGAGCGAGTCCGGACCCTCGTCGACGGTGATCCCGAGCCGGCGCAGGTTCTCCGCGGTCGCAGCGACACGGTCCGATTCCTTGACCCGGGCGTGGCCGATGCCCGTGATCGTCGTCGGCCGGTCGGCGAACGGCGCGACGCAGGCGAGCGTCATGAACACGTCGGAGCTCGAGCCCATGTCGACGTCGATGCCCCGCAGCTGCCGCGGGCCCGTCAGCGACAACGGCGCCCGGGCGCCGACCACGCAGCCCATCCGCTCCAGATGGGCGACCAGCTCGATGTCGCCCTGGCCGGTCGCGTCGAGGTCCAATCCGGGCAAGGTCACGGTGGTGGCGGTCAACGCGGCGCTGGCCAGGAAGTAGGACGCGGTTGAGACGTCGGGCTCGATCTGCAGCTCGGTCGCCCGGTAGGCGCCGGGCGCCACCGACAACGCACCCCCGCGCCGCTCCACCGCGACCCCGAACGCGCGCATCACGTCGACGGTCAACTCCAGGTACGGCGCCGAGACGAGCTCTCCGAACCGCAGCGACGACGGTGCGCGCGCGAACGGCGCCGCCATCAGCAGGCCGCTGAGGAACTGGCTGGAGACCGACGCATCGACCTGCACGTCGCCGCCCGCCAGGCCGCTGGCGGTCACGGTCAGCGGCAGCGATTCACCGTCGATCTGCGCCCCCTGCGCCCGCAGCGCCGCCAGCACCGGCCCGAGCGGCCGACGGCGCAGCTGCGGATGACCGTCGACCGCGAAGCGCCCGGAGCCCGCGGCGAGCATCGGCACGATGAACCGCCCGACCGTCCCCGCCATGCCGCAGTGGACGTCGGCCTCCCCGGCCGGCGCGCCGCCGATGCCGTCGACCGCCATGTCCGGGCCGTCCGCCGCGTCCACGAGCGTGACCCGCGCGCCCAGCGCTCGCAGCACGCCGGCCATCACCTCGGTGTCATCGGCGATCAGAGGGCCGATCAGCCGGCTGCGGCCCTCGGCCACGCCGGCCAGCAGCAGCGCCCGGTTGGTCAGGCTCTTGGACCCCGGCACCCGCAGCTCCCAGCGCGCGGGCGGCGCCCCCGGTGACACGCGAACGACGGATCCCGCGGACGCAGCGTGCTCGGCGGCTCCGGATACGGCCGCGTCGCTCATGGCCGCGCCACCGGGTAACCGAGGTCGCCAATCAGCTCGGTGGCATGCGCGGCCACGTCGGAGCCGGCGATCCACAGCGCGACCACGCCGGAGCTGCGGTCCTCGGTCGGGTACAGCGCCATGTCGGTGATGTTGACCCCGCCGCGCCCGAGCTCAAGCGCCAGTTGCGCGATCACTCCGGGCCGGTTGGGCACCGAGACCCGCAGCTCGAACAGCTCGCCGCCCTCCACCCCGGCGCCCAGCAGCCGCCGCCGGTCGCCGGCCGCGCCGTCGTTCCACGCCTTGATCGCGTCGGCGTCCGCGCGCCGCAACGCATCACCGACCGAGGCCAGCCGCTCGACGAACTCGTCGAGTTCGGACAGCAGAGCGTCACGGTTGGAGAGGTAGATGTCGGTCCAGATCGCGCTCGGGGCGCCGGCGACGCGGGTCGCGTCACGGAACGAGGGCCCGGTCGCGGGCAGCCGCTCGCCGCCGAGCGTCGCCGCCGCCTGCGCGACGAGGACGTTGGCGAGCACGTGCGGCAGGTGCGAGACCGACGCGAGCATTCGGTCGTGCGTGTCTGCGTCGATCGCCGTCGGGCGCGCGCCGAACGAGACCAGCAGCCGGTGCAGGCGCTGGTACAGCTCGCCGGAGGTCCGGGGGCCCGGGGTGAGGTACCAGACGGCGCCGTCGAACAGATCGACCCGGGCGTGCGCGACGCCGGCGGTCTCGGCGCCCGCCAGCGGATGGCCGCCGACGAACCGGGGATCGTCGTGGGCGGCCACGACCGCCCGCTTGGTCGAGCCGACGTCGGTGACGACGCAGTCCTGCGGGGCGGCCGCGAGCGCCTCGCCGACCAGCACGTCGAGCTCGGACACCGGCGCGGCGACGAACACGGCATCGGCCTCGGCCACCGCCGTGACGACGTCGTCGCATCCCCGGTCGACGGCGCCGCGCGTGACCGCCTCGGCCAGCGCGACCGGCGATGCGTCATACCCGGTCACGGTGGTGTGCACCCGCTCACGCGCGGCAAGCGCGACCGAGCCGCCGATCAGCCCGACGCCGAGCACCGCTACGCGCATACGACCGTCGAACGGGAAGCTTGGCGCAAATCGCCGGAGGGGTCGGCGGAAACTGCCAAGCTTCTCGGCGAGACAGGGCTCAACCGGCCGCCTAGGCGGCGGCGCGCCGGTCGCGAACGGCGGCGGCGAGACCGTTGAGCACCTCGACGGTCGTGTCCCAGCCGATGCAGCCATCGGTGATCGACTGGCCGGGCACGAGCGGCTCGGCGCCGCCGAGCTCCTGGCGCCCGGCGACCAGGAACGACTCGAGCATCACGCCGATGATCTCATCCGCGCCGCCGGCGACCTGGGCGCCGACCGCGTCGGCGACCTCGGGCTGGCGATCGGGGTCCTTGCCGCTGTTGTCGTGGGACAGGTCGATCATCACCCGCTCGGGAAGCCCGGCCGCGCGCAGCAGCGCCACGGCGTTGGCGACCGACCCGGGGTCGTAGTTGGGGGCACCTCGCCCACCGCGCAGGATCACGTGCGAGTCGGCGTTGCCGGTCGTATGCAGGATCGCCGATCCGCCGAGGTCGTCGATCCCGGCGAACGCGTGCGCGACGCCCGCCGCGCGGACCGCGTCGACCGCCACCTGGACGTTGCCGTCGGTGCGGTTCTTGAAGCCGACCGGCATCGACAGGCCCGAGCCGAGCTGGCGGTGGACCTGGCTCTCGACCGTGCGGGCACCGATCGCGCCCCAGCAGACGGTGTCGGAGATGTACTGCGGCGTGATCGGGTCCAGGAACTCGCAGCCGACCGGGAGCCCGAGCGCGAGCACGTCGAGCAGCAGCCCGCGCGCCATCCGCAGGCCGGCGTTGACGTCGCTGGATCCGTCCAGGCGCGGGTCGTTGATCAGGCCCTTCCAGCCGATCGTCGTGCGCGGCTTCTCGAAGTAGACGCGCATTGCGATGCACAGGTCGTCGCGCAGCCGCCGCATCTCGGTCGCCAGCCGGCCGGCGTACTCGCGGCTGGCGTCGACGTCGTGGATGCTGCACGGCCCGACGACGACCAGCAGCCGGTCATCGGAGCCGTCGAGCACCGCCTGGACGTCGGTCCGCCCGCGGAGCAGTACCTCGGTCGCGCGCGGTCCCAGCGGCAGCTCCTGCAGCAGCGATTGTGGCGATGCCAGCGGCACCAGCCGCTCGATCCGCTGGTTGCGGACGGGGTCGGCCACGCGAGTCGCGTCGGGGGGGCTCATCGGCGAGAGTCGGCGGCTCGCTTAGACGACGGCGACCGACGGGGCGGGCGACAGGGACTTGCCGGCGACGGCGGCGGCCATCAGCACGCGCTCCATGTAGCCGGCGAAGTCGTCGGCGGGCAACTGCTGCGCGGCATCGCAGATCGCCTCGTCGGGGTTCGGATGGACCTCGACGATGATCCCGTCGGCACCCGCCGCGGCGGCTGCCAGCGACAGCGCGGGGACCAGGCTGCGCCGGCCCGAGGCATGGCTGGGATCGACGATCACCGGCAGGTGAGTCATCTCCTTGAGCACCGGAATCGCGGTCAGGTCAAGCGTGAAGCGGTAGGCGGTCTCGAACGTGCGGATTCCGCGCTCACACAGCATCACCGACTGATTTCCCTCTTTGAGGATGTACTCGGCCGCCATCAGCCACTCCTCCAGCGTGCTCGACAGACCCCGCTTGAGCAGCACCGGGCAGCCAGAGCGGCCGACCTCGGAGAGCAGCGAGTAGTTCTGCATGTTGCGCGCGCCGATCTGCAGCACGTCGGCGACCTCGAGCAGCGCGTCGAGGTCACGGGCGTCCATCACCTCGGTGACGATCGGCAGCCCGGTCTGCGCCTTGGCCTCGGCCAGCAGCCGCAATCCCTCCTGGCCCAGGCCCTGAAACGCGTACGGCGAGGTGCGCGGCTTGTAGGCGCCGCCGCGCAGCATCGTCGCGCCGGCCGCCGCCACCGTGTGCGCCGTCGACAGCAGCTGCTCCCGGGATTCGACCGTGCACGGTCCGGCGATCATCGCGAAATGCGGCCCACCGACCTTGCGCCCGGCGATCTCCAGCACGCTCGGTCCCGCGTCGTGGCGGAACTGGGTCGAGGCGAGCTTGTAGGGCTTGGTGATCGGCATCACCTGCTCTACCCCGGGGACCGCCTCGAGTTCCAGCCCGGCGACGTGCTCGGCATCGCCGATCGCGCCGATCACCGCACGCTCCTCGCCCCGGATCAGGTGCGGACGGGCACCGGCGCGGGTCACTCTGTCGATGACGGATTGCACCTCGCCTTCGGTGGCCGTCGTTTTCATCACGATCATCATCTACGCGGTCCTTTCGGGATTTCCCTGGAAACTGTACGAAGCGCTGCTCGATCGCAGGCCGACGCGGCCTGTCGTGGTGGTTTCCGGCGCCCGACCCCGCGGGTACCGCCGCGCGTGACGGCGGCGAACAGGGCGTGTGACCGAGCGCCTAGATAAATCGCCAGGCGTAGAAGGGCGCGTAGGAGGACCAGGACCAGCGGTCGCCGGCAGCGGTGCTGCGGCCATACGTGCGGGCGTGGTCGTCCATTGCGCTGAGGCGGTTTCTACCAGACCGCGGCGCCGACCCGCAAGCAGGATCGGCCGGTTGGGGGATCGCTTAGCCCGTCACCGTGTTGGTCCTCAGGCGCGCGCACCGGGCGGCCTGCCCGGGCGGCTGGTTGTAGACCCGGACGTGCCAGCCGTGGTCGTAGGGCGTGAACGCGACGATCGGCGTTCCGGCGTTGATCGCGCGGCCGATGTGGTTGTCGACCTTGCCGACGTTGAGGCCGACCGCCCAGGCGAGCGTCGACTGGGAGCCCGGGATCGTCGCGGGCGCGCCGCACGAGCGGATCGCCTGACCCCCGCCGAGCCGGTCGACGACGGCGATCAAACGTCGGTTCTGGCGGCCGTTGGCGTGCGCCAGCGGCAGGTCGACCCGCCAGTCGTGAACGCGCAGCCGCGCCGCCGGGATCAGCGCCACGCCGAGCCCGATCGCGAGCACCGGCCCGCCCCAGCGCAGCGCCGCGGGCACCCAGCGCGGCGCGGCGACCTGGCCGGTCCACGGCGCCCCGCCGAGCAGCTGCCCGACGAGCGCCGCCGCGACCACGATGCACACGGCCGCCGGCTCGATCAGGTACCGGCTCGCGGCCGACCAGCCGTGCAGCGCGAACGCCATCTCCACGATCACCCACAGCAGCGCCGCGGCAACCACCCCCAGCAGCCGTCGATCGCGGCGCCAGATGCCGACCGCGACGGCGGCGACGAACGCCAACTGCATCGGCAGCTCGTACAGGTCGCGCCAGCGGTGCAGGACGCCGGCGATCTTCGAGCCGTGGATCGCGGTGTGCTGGTTAAGCGCCAGATCGCCGGCGCCGAACCAGCTCTTGGAGGTCAGTCCCGGGACGATGAACCAGACCGACGGGATCAGCAGCAGCGCCAACACGACGCCGATCCGAGCGCGCCGGTCGGTCCAGAACAGCCAGGCTCCGTAGAGCCCCGCGAACGCCCACGACTCCGGACGATCCAGCGACGCGAGCACGATCGCCGCGAAGGCCCAGCGGCGGTGCCCGCAGAGGTGCGCGTCGATCGCCGCCAGCAGCAGCGCCACGACCAGCGGATCGGAGTTCGCGATCAGCACCAGGTGCGGCCATGTCTGGATGCCCATCACGGCGACGCCCGCGAACGCGCCGGCGACGAATGGGGCGAACCGCCGGCTGGGCAGGACCGGGCCGGTCAGCTGGTAAGCCACGCGGCCGGCGAACACGCCCGCCGCGATCGTCCCGGTCACGCTGGTCACGCTCCACAACCACACCTGGGTGTGGCCGAACAGCGCGTAGGGCAACGTGAACAGGAACGTCAGCGGCTTCCAGGACGGCGCGCCCGACGTGTTCAGCGAGCCATGCAGGACCTGGTGGCCCCACACCATCCAGCCGAACGGATCGAAGCCGGGCCGCATGCCGGTGGCGGCGACGAACACGATCGCGCCGACGATCGCCGCGGCCGCGATCAGCGCCCATGCCGCCCACCGCGACAGCGCCCGGACGCGTGACAGGGTCGTCGCGGCGGCCGGCTCGTCGCTTACGGACGGGCTGCCACCCGCCGCATCGGTCTCCACGAAGGCCCAGTGCTCCCGGCTAGACGAGTTCGCCGATCGCCGCCAGGAAGCGGCGGTTCTCGGCGTCGGTACCGACCGTCACCCGCAGCGACCCCGGCCGGCCGAGCGCCGCGCCGGCGCGCACCAGCACGCCCCGCTCACGCAAGCCGGAGACGATCTCAGGCTCGACCTCGGCGCTGGGCAGATGGGTCCAGACGAAGTTGGCATCTGACTCCGCGACCCACAACCCGATCGCTCGCAGGCCGTCCGTGACGGCGATCCGGGCGGCGACGGTGTGCGTGACCCGGCGTTCGACCTCGTCCTGGTGGCGCAGCGCCTCGACCGCGGCGGCCTGGGCGGGCACGTTGAGGTAGAACGGCTGCCGGACCTGGTCGACGGCGGCCCGCAGGTTGTCTGATCCGCACAGGCCGTAGCCGACGCGCATGCCCGCCAGCCCGTACGCCTTGGAGAAGGTCCGCAGCAACATCAGGTTCGGATGCTGGCGCAACAGCCCGACCGACGCGTAGGTGTCGCCGAGCACCAGCGCGAACTCGCAATAGGCCTCGTCGAGAATCACGCAGACGTGCGGTGGCACCTTGGCCAGGAAGGCCTCGATCTCCTCCAGGCCGATCGAGGTCGACGTCGGGTTGTTGGGGTTGCAGATCAGCACCAGCCGGGTGGCGACGGTGATCTCTCTCGCCATCGCCTCCAGATCGTGGCGATCCTCGGAGTCGAGCGGGACCTCGATCGCTCGTGCACCCGACGCGGCGGCCAGGTGCGGGTAGACGCTGAACGCCGGCCAGGCGTACACGACCTCGGCGCCGGGCTCCAGCAGCGCCTCGCCGACCGACAGCAGGATGTCGCAGGAGCCGTTGCCCAGCGCGATCCGCTCACGCGGGATCCCGTAGCGGTCGGCGAGCGCCTGGCGCAGCGGCCGATAGGACGGATCCGGGTAGCGATGGGTGCCGGCCATCACTGCGATGGCGGCCTTAAGGACCTCGCTTGAAGGCGCGAAGCAGGCCTCGTTGGAGGCCAGCATCGCCATGTCGTCGCCCAGGTCGTAGCCGGCCGCCAGCGGGTAGGCCGGGATCCGCCGGATGCGGTCTGCGAACTCGATCGCCATCGCTTGAGAACCTCCTACTGAGCCGAGCTCAGATCGCGTCGCAGCGCCTCGGCGGCGCCCAGGTACACGTGCTGCGGATCGTGGTCGGACTCGGCGTAATAGTGGACCATCACCCTGATCACCGCGGGCAGCGCGCCGGGCACGGGAATCTCCTGGGCACATAGCAGCGGCACCCGCTCCAGACCAAGCCGTCGGGCCGCGACGGCCGGGAACTGCGCGTCGAGGTCGTGCGTGAGCGTGAAGATGCAGCTGACCATCGCCTCGGGCGTCAGTGAGTTGCGCGCCATCAGCTCGCGGATCAGCAGATCGGTGGCGTCGAGGATCGCGCTCTCGTCGTTGCGCTCGACGCTGTTGGCCCCGCGGAGCGCGAACAGACGCATCGTCGTGATCTTGCCAGAGCGCCCGCCCCCGGCGTCCCAACCCGGGCGACCGCGCAGCGCGACGGGCGAAGAACGACCAAGAACGTCAGCCGGCGAGCCGGTTCTGCAGGCTCATCGAGGCTCGGCCGGCCGGCGTGCTGAGCGGGTTGATGTCGTGGTTGGACAGGTATTTGGTCACGCCGGGGGCAAACGTCAGCACCAGGAACACGGTCATCACCGCGGTCATGCGCCGCAGCCCCGGGCTCGTGCTCAGCGCCGCCAGCGGCAGCACCCAGACGATGTACCACGGGACCAGCCAGGCGAGGCTGACCAGCAGCGCCAGGGTCGACCATCCCGCTCCGGCCAGCCAGTCGCGCCGGCGCAGGAACTGGTAGATCACGACCGCGACGACGAGCAGGTCGAGCACGTCCAGCAGCGCCGCGGTGCCGCCGCCGACGTGCAGCACCAGCCCGATCAGGTTGGCGATGCTCAGCTCGGTCAGCAGCGAGCTCTGCTGCTGCAGGTTGGGCAACGAGGTCCCGAACAGGGCGACGCTCATCGCCGCCAGTGGGATCGCGGCGATCACCCCGCCGATCACCAACTGCTTGGATCGTTCGCGGGTGCCGACCGCGACCAGCAGGAACGGGCCGAGCAGGATCGCGGTGAACTTGACCGCGATCGCCGCCACCAGCGCCGCACCGGCCCAGCGGTCGCGGCCCGAGAGCACGAACGCGATCGCCGCCATCGACGCGAACAGCATCAGGAAGTCGTTGTGAAAGCCGGCCACGGCGTACAGCAGGTAGATCGGGTTCAGCGCGACGAAGCCGACCACGAACCGCGGATCGCGCCCGAGCTTGACCGCGCACCACCACACCAGCGACAAGAAGCCGAGGCTGAACAGCACGACGAGCACCTTGATCACCCAGAACGCGACCGGCAGCGGCAGCCACGCCAGCGGGTAGCTGAGCGCCGTGAACAGCTCGCCGTAGGGGCTCTTGAGGTTGTCCCAGCTGGCGAACTGGAAGATCGGATCGAAGTGCTCGGACGAGATCCCGTGCGCGTACGGCGAGATGTGGTGCAGCGCCCCGAGCCGCGCGTAGCCGAGGTAGTTGAATATGTCCGACAGCTGCAGCGGCGGGCTCAGCAGCAGGATCAGGTGCAGGATCACCACGACGATCACGATCGAGCGCATCGTCAGGCTGCGGATCGCGGCCATCGCGATCCCGTAGGCGACCACCATCGCGACGAGCACGAAACTGAAGATCAGGTCCAGCGTCCACGGGTCGGTCAGCGGGCGGCTGGTGATGTCATGCAGCGGCCCGGCCTCCCAGTTGGGGAACACCCGGACCGACCGGGGCACGAGGATCGTCGGCCCCGACGTCGCGTAGGCGACGACCGCGAGCGTCGCCAGCAGCAGCACCGACAGCGCGATCCAGCCGCCGCGCCGGCCAACCGCGATCGGCGGGCGGGTCAGCCACCGGGGCCGCGCCAGCGCGAACCGCGGCAGCTCGTGGGTCGCCTCGGTCGCCATCCCATGCGCAGATCCAGCCGCCGCCACGACGCGCGGTTCAGGTCCGGCGGATTCCTCGCGCATCAGGCAAAGATAGTTGTGAATCGGGACGTTCCCGATACACCACATGTTGGGATCACGTTTCGCGACCGCCCGCGCGCACGCGTCAGCATCGTGTCGCGATCGTGATCGTTTGCGACCGAGCGACCACGTGCCAGCCGCGCCCGTGCGGGATCTTCGGTTCGGCCGCCGCGTCCGCGTCGGCCCGGCCGCGGATGATCACCGGGCCGCGGGTCGCCTCCGACGCGCCGATCGTCTCGTGCAGCGTCCAGGCCACGATCGGCGCCAGCTGCGCGTTGGTCTGAACGGTCCCGCAGGCGCGCAGCGTGGCCGCTCCGCCGGCCTGGCGGACGGCCAGATCGAGACCACCGCGCAGGCGCGCCTGAAAGCGCAGCCCCGACCAGGTCGACGACAGCCCGCCGACCGCGTGCACGGCGCTGGGAGCCACGGCCGCCGCCGCGATCGCCGTCATCACCCCCGCGCACGCCGCCGCGACGACACGTCCGCGCCACCGAGCCGCGACCATGAACGCGCACGCGACGATCCGCGCCCAGCCGACCATCGCGACGATGATCAGCAGGCACGCGCCGGCGAACAGGTAGCGACCGTTGCCCGAGAACTTCAGCTCGGTCAGCACCGCGTCCTCGACGAACAGGCCGAGCCCGGCGACCAGCAGCAGGCACACCGCGATGTCCAGGCGGCGGTCCGCGCGGTCGGTCGCCTGCGGCGCCGCGGCGACGCCACGACCCCGGCGGGCCGCGCGCACGAGCTCGACCATCCCGGGCACGAGCGCCAGCAGCACCCCGATCCGGTACGGCGTCCGGATCAGTGGCCACTCGTAGCTCGTCACCTCGGTGCAGAACGGGCAGGAGCTGGTCCCGGCCCCGCGCGGATAACTGGCGTACTCCGCACCGCGCAGCAACGAGCCCGATCCGATCAGGTCCGGCACCAGCCAGATCACCGGGATCGCCGCCGCCAGGCAGATGATCATCGGCCGGGCGCGGCGGTCGATCCGCCACTGCCAGAGTCCGTAGAGGATGAACGGCGGCCACATCTCCGGCCGATCCAGCGACGCGGCGAACAGCAGCAGCTGGGTCTGGCGCGGGGCGCCGTCAAGGTGGCGCAGCACCGCCAGCAGGACGACCGACAGCAGCACGCCCTCCGAGTACCCCTGCGCGACCACGTAGACGAACTGCGGCAGCACGAACAGGCCCGCGGCCGCGCCCAGGCCGGCGAGCCCCGGCAGCGCCCAGCCGGCCCCCGGCACCCGCCCCACGATGACGCTCCGTGACAGCCGAGCGGTCAGCAGGAACGTCAGCGCCAGCGCCGTCAGCCCGCCGGCTCGGGCGATCGCCACCCACATGTTGGGCGCCGCGGAGCCGAACGGCGCGACGATCGTCGTGAACACCATCGCCAGCGGCTTGAGCGTGGGACCGCCGGTCGTCGACAGCTGGCCGTGGACGATCTCCCGGCCCCAGATCAGCCACACCCACGGGTCGTAGTTCGGCGTCGACGGCAGCCGCAGCGAGAGCGCGCCCGCCAGCACGGCGAGCACGATGATCGCCAGGTAGACGCCGCCCATCCCGCGCCGGCGCGCCGGCGGGCCGGCGCGATCGACGACCCCAAGCAGTCGCGGGCCCAGCGAGCGCGCGCTGCCCGTGTCTTCTTGGACGGCGACGCTCATGACGTGCAGACGCTATCGAGTCCCACCGCGCCGTCTCCGGCCGGGGTGGCGGCGGATACCCTGCGCCGATGATCGAGTCCGAGCGGGCACCCGAGCCGCTCTCGCCCGCTTGCGGACCCGGCGACGCGACCGCCTCGCCCTCGGCGGCCCGTCATCTCGCGACCGAACTCGGCTACGCCGCGGTCGCCGGTGTGCTGGCGCTGGCGATCGCGCTGTGGGCGCTGAAGGTGTGGGACGCGCGCCTCAGCGTGCCGTTCCGATACTCCGAGGTCGACGACACGAAGTTCTACCTGATGCTGATCAAGGGCATCCTCGCCCACGGCTGGTTTCTGACCAACCACAACCTCGGGGCGCCGTTTCACCAGCAGCTGTACGACTACCCGCAGGGCGCTGACGACCTGAACCTGTTCATGGTCAAGCTGATCGGGCTGGTGTCGCCACATCCCGGCGTGGTCATCAACGTCTTTCTGTTCCTCACGTTCGTGCTCGACGGCGCGGCGGCCTGCCTGGTGCTGCGCCGGCTCGGCGTCAGCCCGCTGACGAGCATCGTCTGCGCGGTCCTGTTCGCGGTGCTGCCCTACCACTTCTTCCGCTCGGACTCGCAGGTGTTCCTGTCGTCGTACTGGTCGCTGCCGCTCACGGCCTACCTGTTCATTTCGGTGCTCGACGACCGGCCGCTGTTCGCCTGGCGCCCGTCCGGCGGGCGCGTGCGCCGCCGGCTGACGCCCCCGACGCTGGCGACCGTGGCGATGTGCGTCGTGATCGCCTCGACCGGGCTCTATTACGCCGTGTTCGGGCTGGTGATGATCGCCGCGGCGCTGGTCCTGAAGCTGCTGGGTCGGCCGCGACTGCGCTCGCTGGTGCCGGGGCTGGCCGCGTTCGCGCTGGTCCTGGTCGTACTCGTCGCCAACCTCGCTCCGACCGCCGTCTACCACGCACAGCATGGCGGCAACTCAGCCGAGGTCCACTCCGCCAGCCAGGGCGACAGCCTCTCGATGTCGGCCTCCTACCTGGTGCTGCCGCCGCTGCACGACCGGATCGCGCCGTTGCGCCACGTGACCGAGCACTACGCCAACGTGACGCCCCCCCACGGCTACTGCGAACAGTGCTACGAGTCGGTCGGCACCACCGGCGACGTCGGGCTGATCTGGCTGCTGGTGGTCGCCTTCGGCACGCTGACGGGCGCGGCGTTCGTGGGCCGGGTCACCCGCCTGTACCGCTGGTCGGCACTCGGGATCGCCGTCGTGCTGGCGATCGCGGTCACCGGCGCCGTCTCGAGCCTGACCCGCGTGTTCGTCTCCAACGACATCCGCGCCTGGAATCGGATGTCGGTGCTGATCGCGTTCTTCGCGCTGCTGACGGTCGGGCTGCTGCTGGACCGGCTGCGCGGGTGGATGCGCGACCGCGGCGCAGGCAACCGCCGACTGGCGCGGGTGGGCCCGTGGCCCGGCATCCTGTTGCTCGTCGCCGTGCTCGCGTTCGGCGTCGCCGACCAGACCAGCCGTTTCTTCGTGCCGAACTTCGCCAAGGACGCAGCCGAGTACCACTCCGACGCCGGCTTGGACGCCACGATCGAGCGGACCCTGCCCCGCGGCGCCGAGGTGATGGAGCTCCCCTACGTGCCCTATCCGGAGGGGTATCAGCCCTACATGGCCCCCGGCCAGACGCTGCCGTTCTCGCAGATCACGAACTTCGAGTACGAGCTCGGGCGCCCGTACATCCAATCCCACGGCCTCTCGTTCAGCTACGGGGCGATGAAGGGCCGCGCGTCGAACTGGTCCGCGCAGCTGGCCGCCAAGCCGCTGGCGCTGTCGGTGATCGGCGCGACCGCGGCCGGCTTTCAGGGCCTGACGGTCGACGCCGATGGCTACCCCGGCTCCGAGCCGGCGGTGGTGGCGACGCTGCGGCGGCTGCTGGGCGTCGACCCGCACTACAGCGCCGACCGCACGTTCCTGTTCTACGACCTGCGGCCGTACGCCCGACGGCTGCGGGCCGGGCACCCGGCCGCGCAGCTGCGGGCGCTGCGCCGGGCGACGCTGTATCCGCTGCGGCTGACCTGCTCGACCGGCCGGCTGACCGTCGTCAACCCAGCGGCGACGCCGCAACGAGCCGTGCTCGACGCCGGCGTGGCCCACGGGTCGCGGCTCACCGTCGCCGGCCGGACGGCCACCGTCGCGCGCGACGGCCGGCTGCAGGCGCAGATCACGCTCGCGCCGGGCACGACGAGCGTGTCGGTCTCGTCCGGGGCGGGCTCGACACCGGTCCGGCTGATCGCGCCGACGATCGTCGATGATGCGTTTGCTCCGTTCGATCGCGGCGTCCGCGGCGGCCCACTGACCGGGATCGTCGGGCCGCCGTGCACGTCGGTGAAGGTCGGCTGAGCGCGATGTCGGCGACCGCCGTGACGACCGCCGGCTCGCGCGAACGCGCGCGCCAGAGCGTGGACCGAGGCACGGTCGCGGTCGTCTGCGGGCTGACCGTGCTCGGCGCGGTGGTCCGTTTCTACTCGCTCGGTCGCCAGGGGCTGTGGTTCGATGAGTCCTACACCGCCGAGCTCGTCCGCTACGCGCCGGGGAAGATGCTCGGGCTGATCCCGCAGACCGAGTCGACGCCGCCGCTCTACTACATGGTCGCGTGGGCCTGGGTGCGGATCTTCGGCTACGGTGCCACCGCGCTGAGATCGCTGTCGGCGGTCGCGGGCGTGCTCGTGATTCCGGTCGCCTACGGCGCTGCCTCGGAGCTCGTCTCCCGGCGCGCCGGGCTGATCTGCGCCGCCTTCGCGGCCTGTAATCCCTTCCTGATCTGGTACTCGCAGGAGGCGCGCTCCTACGAGTCGTTGGTGCTGCTCTCCGGCCTGGCGCTGCTGGGGTTCGCCCGCGCGCGCCGCGATCCGACCCCGACGGCGGTCGCGCTGTGGGTGGTCGCCGCGGCGCTGGCGATGGCGACCCACTACTTCGCGACGCTCGCGATCGCCCCGCAGGCGGTGCTGCTGCTGGCGTCGCAGCCGCGGCGGCGGACGGTGCAGATCGGGGTCGGGATCGCGGCGCTGTGCGGGCTCGGGCTGTTGCCGCTGGCGATCTCTCAGAACGGCACCGGCAACGACTCCTGGATCGCGGGCGCGGCGCTGGGAATCCGACTGGCACAGATCATCCCCCAGTTTTTGATCGGAACCAATGCCCCGGTCCGTCAGGCGCTGAAGCTGGCGGCGTTCGCGCTGGCGCTGGTGGCGCTCGGGCTGCTGGCGGTCCGCGTCGCCCGGGCGTACTCCGGCCGCTGGGCGCGGAACGATGCCCGGACGCGACTCACGCGGGTGCAGCTTGGCGGAGCGCTGACGGCGGCGGCGCTGGCGATCGGCGGCTTCGCGCTCGCGCTGCTGCTGATCGTGGTCGGCTTCGACGAGGTGATCACTCGCAACCTGATCGAGCTGTGGCTCCCGGCGGCGATCGTCGTCGCGGCCGGATGTGCGGCCCCGTCAACGGTCGCCGCGCGGGTCGGGACGGTGGTTGCGGCGGCACTGTGCGCGATCGGGCTGACCGCGGCGATCGCGATCGCGGTCACCCCGTCGATGCAGCGGCCGGATTGGCCGAAGGTCGCGCGCGTGCTCGGATCTGAGCCGCCGGCCGGACAGTCGCGGGCGATCCTGATCCAGGAATACGGGACGCTGTTGCCATTGAAGCTGTACCTGCCGGGCCTGGTGACGCTGCGCGCGCCCATGGAAGTGAGCCAGCTGGACGTGATCTCGATGCACTCCCCGGGCCAGCCGTTGTGCTGGTGGGGAGCGGAGTGCAACCTGATCAGCTCCCGGACGCAGCGCTCCTACCCGATCCCGGGCATGCACATCGCCTGGGTCCGCCACGTCCGCCAGTTCACGATCACCCGGCTGGTCGCCCCCCGGCCGGTGACGCTCACCCGCGTGACCGTCGCTGGCGCGCTGAGCGCGACGTCGCTGCGCCACGACGAGCTGATGGTCCAGCCGCCGTCCCGGTGAGCCCGGTGAGCTCGGCCGCGCTCAGCCGCCGGGCACGTCCCGGCGCCAGATCTCCCAACGTCAGCGGCCCGAAGGCGATCCGCTCCAGGCGTTTCACCCGGTGGCCGATCGCCTCGCACATGCGCTTGACCTGGCGGTTGCGGCCCTCGTGGATCGTCAGCTCGAACGTGTCGTGGGCGACGCGCCGAGCCGCCGCCGGCGCCGTCCGTCCGTCCTCGAGCAGCACGCCTTCGCGCAGCTTGGCCAGCTGAACGCCGGTCACCGGGCCGCGCCGCACGACCACGCGATAGACCTTGCGCACCTCGAAGCTCGGATGCGTCAGCCGGTGCGCGAGCGCGCCGTCGTTGGTCAGCAGCATCAGCCCGGTGGTGTCGATGTCGAGCCGGCCCACCGGATACAGCCGCCGCTCTGAGCGGACGAGCGAGACGACCGTCGACCGCCCCTGAGGATCGGACGCCGTCGAGACCACGCCGGCGGGCTTGTTGACCGCGTAGACCGCCAGCCCGCCGGCGCCCGGGAGCCCGACCGCCGCCCCGTCGAACCGAATTCGGTCGGCGTCGGAGACGTCACGCGCGGGATCGGTGACCCGTTCCCCATTGACGGTCACCCGGCCCGCCGCGATCAGCGGCTCGGAGGCGCGGCGGGACGCCACGCCCGCGTTGGCGAGGAACTTCACGAGGCGCATGCGGGCACTGCTGCCACCATAGAGACCGTGGACCTGGAATTGCTGACCGACACGCTGGCCGAGCTGGGTGAGCCGGGCTACCGCGCCGGGCAGGTGTGGCGCTGGCTCGCCTCCGGGGTCACGTCCTATGACGAGATGACCGATCTGCCGCTGGCGTTGCGCACGGAGCTCGCCGAGCGGGTGGCGTTCTCGTCGTTGACGGTCGTCGACGAGGCGCGGGCGTCGGACGGCACGATCAAGGTGCTGCTGCACACGGCCGACGGGCGGCCGGTCGAGGCGGTGCTGATGCGCTACCGCGACGGCCGCCGGTCGCTGTGCCTCTCGTCGCAGTCGGGCTGCCCGCTGACCTGCACCTTCTGCGCGACCGGCCAGATGCGCTTCGGGCGCAACCTGACGGCATCGGAGATCCTTGACCAGGCGCTGCACTTCCGGCGGATGGGGAGCGTCGATCACGCCGTGTTCATGGGCATGGGCGAGCCGATGATGAACCTCGATGCGGTCCTGGCCGCCTCCCGGCGGCTGCCGGACCTGGGGATCGGTCACCGCCACACGGCGATCTCGACCGTCGGCTGGATCCCGGGGATCGAGCGGCTCACGCAGGCGCCTGAGCCGATCCGGCTGGCGCTGTCGCTGCACGCCGCCGACGAGTCGCTGCGCTCGGAGCTGATGCCGGTCAACGACCGCTATGCGCTGTCCGACGTGCTGGCCGCCTGCCGCGCCCACTACGAGCGCAAACGCCGCATGATCTTCGTCGAGTACGTGATGCTGGCCGGCGTCAACGACTCCTACGTCCAGGCCCGCCAGCTCGCCGACGTGCTCGATCCGCGGATGTTCAAGGTCAACCTGATCCCGTTCAACCCGACCGACGCATCGTTTCATGGCTCCAGCCCGAAGGCGATCGAGGCGTTCCGGGCGGAGCTTGAGCGCCACGGAGTCGGCGCCACCGTGCGCCTCACCCGGGGCCGTGAGATCGCGGCCGCCTGCGGCCAGCTCGCCGCCCGCGTCGGCTGAGCCCGCCCTGGGGGCGCGATGACCCGGGCGTGACCCGCAAGGAGATG
>Ga0302314_10007610_pt1 | contig 19455 bp, 16 predicted proteins | sample III_Palsa_N2_3_FD_200533 | JGI IMG/M metagenome (GOLD analysis project Ga0302314, IMG submission 200533) | Peat permafrost microbial communities from Stordalen Mire near Abisko, Sweden - III_Palsa_N2_3 | ecosystem: Environmental > Terrestrial > Soil > Palsa > Peat permafrost | place: Sweden...
GACCGACGTCGAGATGCCCGGAAAGCGCCGAGGAATCGCGCCATGCTCGACAAGGTCGTGAATAATCCGGGCTAGGAGACTGTCGGTCAAAGCCCCGACAGACCCCGTCGTTAATAATCCGAGCCAAGGGATAGCCGACCTTCGGGAGGCTGCGGCGAGGCCAGGGACTCCCGTCGGGACGCCGAAGAGCCGCGCGGCTATGCTCCCTCGCGTGAGCGAGCCGCTGCACATCCGCCCCGCATCCCGCGATAGCTCATGACCCTCCGACTCGTCCGCGTGCTCTGGCTCTTCGGGGTCATCTTCGCCAGCTACCTCGTGCATTTCGCGCTGGTCCGCGTCCTCCGCCGCAAGGGGCAGCGCGAGGCGCCTTGGCTCAGGGCGCGCCGTGGCCGGGTCGACGAGCGCAACGCCAAGCGCCTCCTCCACGGGATGCTGCGGCTGAGGGGCGTCTTCATCAAGCTCGGGCAAGTGTTGAGCATCGTCGGGGGGTTCTTGCCGCGCGCATACACGCGCGAGCTGGAGAGCCTGCAGGATCACGTCCCGCCCCATCCGTTCCGGCACGTGGAGGTGACCTTCGTCGCGGCCTTCGGCAAGCGCCCCGACGAGTGCTTCGCCCTGTTCGAACGCGATCCCATCGCCGCGGCGTCGCTGGGACAGGTACACGCCGCCGTGCTGCGGACCGGGCAGAAGGTCGCCGTGAAGGTGCTCTACCCGCGCATCCGCGACGTCATCCGGGTGGACATGCGCGCGTTGAAGATTGCCATCGCCTTCCTTCGCCACTGGCTGCCGCTGCAGAGCCTGGAGACGGTGCACCGCTCGCTGGTGGATCTTCTGCGGCGCGAGACCGACTACCTGCACGAGGCCGAGTGCATGGAGCGCATGGCCAAGAACTTCGCCGGTGAGCCGGACATTCTCTTCCCGGCGGTGGTGCACGAGTGGACGACGCGGGACATCCTGACCATGACCTTCATGGAAGGCGTGAAGATCACCCGCCTCGACGAGCTCGACCGGCTCGGCATCGACCGGACCCAGCTGGCGACGCGCCTGGTGCAGTCGTTCTACAAGCAACTCTTCGTCGACCGCTTCTTCCACGCCGACCCGCATCCGGGGAACTTCCTCGTGCAGAAGGGCGAGGGCGGCCAGCCGCGCATCGTGGTGCTCGACTTTGGCGCCATCAGCGAGGTGTCCGACGCTCTGGTCGACGGTGCCTTGCAGGTGCTTCAAGGCATCATGTCCGCCAACGGCGCCATGGCGCTGGCCGGATTTCGCGGGATGGGTTTCGTCGCCGAGGGCGCCAACGAGGAGCTCCTCGAGCAGACGGTGATGACCTATTTCCGTCGGCTCCTCAAGATCAAGGACCGCAGCCCGGCGGCGCTCATCCGGGCCGATCGGCGCCAGCTCGAGGAGCTGGCCGACCCCGCGATGGAACGCGACGAGCTCCGCGAGCTGATGCGCTCCATCGCCTATCCCGAGGGTTGGTTTTACGTCGAGCGCGCCACCGTCATCGCCTTCTGGCTGGTCGGGCAGATCGATCCCGATCTCGATGCCATGACCATCGGCGTTCCCTACGTGCTGCCGCTGGTGATGGCGCGGCAGGCCAGGGCCGCGGCGGGGTAGGCAAGTTCGGGCAGGGGAGATCGGCGTCAGCGTAACTCGGCGCAGCCGGGGCGCGGTCACTTGCAGGCGCTGGCCTTGGGGGCGGCCTGCATCTCGCTGAACGCGTAGACGAGGCTCAGGGTGGTCGCCGTATCGAGGGTCTCCTTGCCGGGCAGCGGGTCGTGGTCGAACCTGGCGCTGAAGCCGACGCCGAGGGCCAGACCGCCGGAGACCTTGGCGGCGAAGAGCGCGTCGAAGTTGAAGCGGTAGCGCGTCGACTCGACGAGGCTCTGCAGATACTCCGCACCCAGGGTGAAGGTGACCTCCTCGTTGAAGGCGTGCGTGCCGCCGACGAAGGCGCGAACGGAGTGGTCGGTGGCCGTCTTGGGGAGGAGCTCCTGCTGCCCGGTTGCCGGGTCGATCACCGGAACGTCGTTGGCGTCGAACACCAGGCGGTCCGGATCCCGCCGCACGTCGGCCTGGAAGTCGTATCCCAGCTCCCCCCAGAGGCCGTTGGTCTCCTCCTTCAGAAAGAGGTACTTCACGCCGGGGTCGAGGTTGTAGCGAACATCGAGCCCCTGGAAGCGATCGTGGCGAAGCGTGTCGATGAGAAAGAGCGCCAGCGGATCGCTGAGATACCGGTCGTAGCGGAAGCGCAGCTGGAGGTTCTCCGCGGTCTCGACGATGGCGTTGCCCGGCGCCGCCCCCTCGCCGTAGTTCCCGAGCGCCGAGGCGCCGATGGCGTCGCGGCCGAACCGCGTGGAATACGCGCCGTTCACCGTCCCGGCCAGCTGGCGCGAGTTCCCGGTGGCGAGCTGGCCGCCGGCCGAGAGCGTCGCCGTCGTCCCGTCGAGCTTCTTCGAGACATCGGGCGCATTGGAGGCGTCCTTGGGAGCGTCGACGAGGGGCTTGGCGTCGGGGGGTGGCGTCCCGACGGGGGGCTCGTCGGCCTGCGCGACGGAGGGAAGCGCCGCGACCAACGAGGCCGTGACAAGAAGGAGGACACGCCTGTGCATGCCCCTTCACTAAGGAACTGCCGACGGCCCGTCCACAAGCATCATGTGCCGCGCCGAGGATGCGCGGGACTCAGCGGTGCGGCGTGTAGCTCTCGGCGAGAAGCGCGAAGAGGCCTCCGAAGATGGCCAGCAGGGCGACGATGAGGAGAGCGCCCATGCGACGGCGGCGGCGGCGGCCGTCGAAGGGGTTGTCGAAGTCGATGGGGATGTCGCGCTCGATGGCCTTCAGGTCGAGCAGCGGCGCCTGCGGTACCATCGCGATCGGGAACGCGACGGTGCGCACGGGTGCAGCGACGGCGTGCGAGGCGTGCGCGACGGCCGAGGGACCGGGCGTCGCCTCGACGAGGAGCTTCTGCGTCGCGGCAACGGAACGGCGATCCAGCTCGGCGATGCGATGCTGCGAGTCGACGATGGCGCGCTGGAGCGGAAGCAGAGCCTCTTCCACGATGGTGCGCACGATGAGGCGAACGTCGGCCGCGGTGAGGGCCGCCGGCTCCGCGGCTGGCAACGCAGCCGGGCCGGCGGCGGGCAACGGGCGAGGACCCCCGTGAGGGGTCGCGGCGACCACCGGCGCGGCCGGCGAGGGAGCCGGAGCAGGGGGCCGCGGCGCAACCTCGGCGGCGGCGAGATCGGCGAACCTCGCCAGAGCCCCGCGGTCGTCGACGCGTGTCTGCTCCCCGTCCCACGGGTCGTCGGTTCCTTGCATCGACGCGTGTGCGGGAGCGGAAGGCGCCGACGGAACCACGGGCGCGGGGACCTTCGGCGCCTGCAGGCCGAGCATGGTCGTCTTTCCCGCGCGCGCTGGAGCTGCGGGCGCAGCGACCTTGGAGGGCACCACACCCTTCGGCGCGACGGGTGGCGCAGGCGGCGTGGCGGGCTTCGCCGGCGCGGGCGCAGCAGGCTTCTGCGGCGACCCAGGTCCTCGAGGTCCCGCTTGGCTCATAGCCCTAGAAGGTGCCATGGATCGGAGCCTCCGCGCTACGGTCAAGACGCCCGCCGACCTCGAGCGGGCCAGCCCGCGTGATCCGTTTTCCCTCCTGCCGCACACATAGGGAGACGAATGGCCGGCGAGCTCCACTATGCGGTTTGCGTGCGTTGCGGGATGATCCTCCACGGGTCCGGCCAGTCTCTGGCCAAGCACCACGTCGCGCGGGGTCCCCTGGGGGATCTGGTCATCCGGGCGCTGCACCGCCGCGGATGCTCGGTGTGCGGGCACACCGAGGTCGAGGTGCGCTGGGGGGTGCCACCCCGCCTTACCTCGCCGGCTCCCCGGGCCGCATCGCTCGCCGCGCGCAGAACCTTCGACTGACCTACGACGCACGGAGCTTCGCCTGGCCGCCTCCGCAGGGGCGGTCGAGATCGGCGCGCTCGGCCTCTCAGCGGAGCGCCATCAGCGAGACCACCGCCCATCCGCCCTTCTCGACGTTCACCGTCGTGTCACGCAACACGCCCCGCGCGTCGATGTGCACGGTGTGTTTCCCGGCCGGAACGCGCACTCGGGCGACGGCGACGCGCGCTGGCAGCGTCTCCCAGCTCCGGGTGTCGGGGGTATCGAGGACGGTGAGCGTCGCCTGCGTGCCGAGCGATAGGATCTCGCCGAGGAGGCCGTTGTTGCCGGCCGCCGCCTTGGCCGCCGTTCCCAGGGCGAGACGCGCGATCAAGCGCGTGATCGCGCTCACGATGATCTTGCCCTGGATCTTCTTCCATTCGCCGCGGACCTGCGCGGTCACGTCGACCGCCTCCTCGAGCGTGACGTACTGGCCGTCGAGCACGCACGCCGGCACCGTGTAGCCGCCCCGCTCAGGTCCCAGCGTCGGGAAATTGATCCAGGTGACGAGGCCCTGCGCGGCCAGCGCGTTGGCCTGGCGCACGCTGTCCGGCGAGAGCGCGTCGGCGTACAAGGTGAGCGCCAGGCCGATGGGGACGCGATCGGCGATCTTGTGCGGCACGCGCCCGTAGCCGACGACGAAGACGAGCTCCCCCTCCCCCGTCTGCATGGGATCCGGCGTCGCGGGCGCCCCCGCCTCGAGCTCCTTCAGGCGCGACGAGCGGTACGAGCCTCGCTGCATCAGGCGCCGGACGGGACCGCTCAGCGCCCGGAAGCCGGTGAAGGCCAGCGTCTGGTCGTACCAGCGGAGCGCCTCGTCGATCTGGCCGCTCTCCTCGAAGGTCAGGCCCGCCAGCATCCCTCCCAGGCCGATCACGGCGTTGTCGCCTTCGTGCAGCTCGTCGGACAGGTACTTCTGCATCACCGCCAGGCGCCTGGCCTCGACGCGCGCACCGTCGAGATCGCGGAGCTCCAGATAGGTCAGCATGTCGAGGGTGTTGACGAGAAGCTTCTCGTAAGGTGGGGCCTGGTACCTCCCGCTGGAGCCGGAGAAGACGTACTCGCCGAGGGTGTCTTTGGCGTCGTGCGCGATGTCGAGCATGTCGATGGCCTTGTCGGCCGCCTCGAGATCGGCCTTCGACCGGTCGTAGCCGCCGATGGACTGCTGGATGCTGCCGCGATCCAGCACGAAGAGCGCCTTGTCGCTCTTCATGTCCGCCGGAAGGTCGGCGTCGCTCTTCACGCCCATGTTCTCGTCCAGGAGGGCGATGGCGCCGCGCGGATCGCCGGCGTCGAGCGCAGAGCGCACGGGGAGCATCTGCTCGGAATGGCTGGCGCATCCTTCGACCAGGACGAGCGCAGCCAGGGCGAGGGAGAGCGCCCCTAGCGTACGGCCTTGGTCACATAGGCTCTTTGCTGCCACCGGATCTCGCTCGTCTCGCTGTCGATGACCTGCATGAAGACGAAATACTGGACACGCCGCGCCTCGGCGGTTCGCTCGTCGGACGCCCCGACCTTGCCGGTGATGAAGTACTTCACCCCGAGCTGCTTGCCGTACTGAGGGATGTGTCGCGGATCGAAGACGGGACGCTGCGCACCCTCCACCTCACGGATGGTCTGTTCCTGGCGCTCGTGGCTGATCACGCGAACGAGGCCGCTGTTCACCAGCCAGGTCTCGGTCTCGGAGAGCATCGAGTCGAGCTGCGGATCGATGTGCTCGGTGGTCTCGTTGAAGAACGGCGCGATGGCCACGGTCTGCCGGTCGCCCTGACCGGCGCGCACACGCCACTCGGTCATCACCGGCGAGTCGCGCAGCTGGTCGAGGAGCGTCTGCAGCGTGCGCTCGATGTCGTCCTTGTCGAGGCTGGTGCTCATGGCGGGCGCGTCGACGGTGGGGTCGTCGCTCCCGCGCACGTACTCGCGGGTCGCGCACCCGCTCGCGGCGAGAGGCAGGAAGGCAGCCAGCACGAGCGGTGCGATGAGAAAAGAAAAAGGCTTCATGGTGGTCTCCCCAGGTTCGGGCGGCGAGGGAATCATAGAAAGTCACCCCCTCGTCCGGCGAGTGGAATCCGGTGGGGCAACTCGCCCCCATGCGACGCTCGACCAGTGCCGCCCGACGCGCTTCCGTGACGCGGGAGTGTCACGAGCCGGCGCGAGCGAGCGCGCCCTGCAGCGCCTCCTCCAGCTTCTCGCGAGGCTGCGCGCCGACGATGGGCGACTCACCGATCCACAAGGTGGGCAGCGCGAACCCGCCGGCGGCCTGAAACTCGGCCTTGTCGGCGGCGATGAGCGCGTCCGTGGCCGGGTCCGCGACGCACGATTGGTAGGGGCCCAGCGAGAGCCCCACGCGCTGCGCCATCTTCTCGCACCCCTCGCGCGTGAGCTGCTCCACCGGGGCGCTGAAGAGCGCTTCCGCCATGGCCTCGCCCTGCCCCAGCTTGTCCGCGCAGCACGCCGCGCGCGCGGCGTCCATGGCGTGAGCGTGCATCCTCAGCGGGACCTGCCGCCGGACGAGGCGCACTTGACCGGCATGCGACGCCAGCAGGGGCTGCAGCTCGGCCTGCGTCATCCGGCAGAAGGGGCACTCGAAGTCCACGAAGTCCACCACCGTGACCACGCCGTGCGGGGTGGCGGCCATCTCGTCGCGGATCACTTGCGGGACCGTGCTGACGCGAAACCCGGCGACCAGAGGAACGGCCGGCGCGACCGCCAGGAGCGCCGCCCCCACGTAGACGAGAAGCCGGGGCGCCGGTACGTTCGCGCTCAGCCAGAGGCGCGCCGAGGCCACCAGGGCGGCGAGGATGCCGCTCCCGTCGGCGACGCAGCAGTAGGGGCAGAAGGTGCCGAGCTCGAGCTGCGCGACCAGCAGCGACAGCCCGACCAGCCCCGCCGCCGCGGCGAGCGCGAGCTGCACCAGCCGCGCACGCGGTCCCGCGAAGAGCGACGAAACGCCGAGGGCGAGGAAGCCCGCCATGCCCAGCGCGGGAAGCGGCACCCCCAGCGGCATGGCGAAGGCGGTGTGCCTCAGGGCGTCGCATCCGCCCCCCTCCGTGCAGAATACCGGCGCCGGGCGGGTGTAGTCGACGACGAGCATCGCGCTCGCCACCAGCCCCGCCAGAACGGGGAGGAGCGACCCCACCAGCCCCAGCACGCCGGCCGTTCGTTCGTTCGCCATGACCCTCTCTCGACCGAACAGGGGGGCATCGTCAAATGTTTCGGAAGGACGTGCTAGGTATCGCCGCCGATGGCCACGCGCCTCCCTTCCCGCAGCGACGTACTCGAGGTCTTCAGCAGCGACACGCGCCCCTTGCATGCCCGTGAGATCGCCTCGCGGCTCGACGTCTCGGAGGCCGACTACCTGGGTCTCCAGCGCCTGCTCGACGACCTGAGCTTCGAAGGGGTGCTCTCCGCGCGCGGCCAGCGCTTTCATCTGTCGCAGAAGACGGCCGCGTCGCGCGGGGCGGAGCGCGAGGGCCTGCTCACCGTGCACCCGCGCGGCTTCGGCTTCGTGGCCAGCCTCGACGCGGCGGGTGACGACGTCTTCATCTCGCCCGAGGCCATGAGCGGCGCCATGCACGGGGACCGGGTGCGCATCCGCGTGCGCTCGCGCACCGCGCGCGGCGCCGAGGGCGAAGTGGTGGCCGTCGTCGACCGCGGCATGAAGCGCGTGGCCGGCACGCTGCGCCGCAAGGGCAAGAGCGCCTGGCTCGAGCCGGACGACAATCGCGTGCGCGGCCCCATCGTTCTGCCGCGCGCCATCGACGTGGGCGGCGCGGAGGGCAACAGCGGCAACGACGGCGACGCGGTGGTGGTGCGCATCACGCGCTGGCCGGAGCTCCCGGGCGAGAACCCGGAAGGGGCCATCGACACCGTGCTGGGGCGACCGGGGGAGCTCGGCGTCGAGGCGGCGAAGATCCTGGTCCTCCAGGGGATCGACGAGGCCCACTCCGAGCAGGCGGTGCGCGAGGCGGAGAGCTTCGGCGTCGAGGTGCCGCTTCCCATGAAGGAGGGGCGCGAGGATCTGCGGCACATCCCCCTGCCCACCATCGATCCCGAGGACGCGCGGGATCACGACGACGCGGTCTGGGTCGAGCGCACCGATCGCGGCGGTTACCGCGCGTGGATCGCCATCGCCGACGTGAGCACCTACGTGACGCCGGGGACCGCCATCGACGACGAGGCCAAGGCGCGCGGCTGCAGCGTGTATTTACCCGACCGCGCCATTCCCATGCTCCCGCGGGCGCTGTCGTCGAACCTCTGCTCTCTCTTGCCGGAGGTGGATCGCCTGTGTCTGTGCGTCGAGGTGGAGCTCGACTCCAGCGGACACCTGGTGAAAAGCCGCCTGCTCCGCGGCCTCATGCGGTCGGCGGCGAAGCTGACGTACGGCGGGGTGGCGCGCGCGCTGGGGCTCTCCAGCGAGGCCACCCCCGAGCCGGCGGCCGACGCCATGGTGGAAGGTCTGCGCGTCGCGCTGGAGCTGTCGCGCCACCTGCGCGCGCAACGGATGAAGCGCGGGGCGCTGGACTTCGAGCTGCCGGAGGCCAAGGTCGTCCTCGACGAGACCACGCGGGAGCCCGTCGACGTGGTGCGGCGGGCCACCGATCCCGGCGTGAAGAAGGCCTACCAGCTCATCGAGGAGCTGATGCTCCTGGCCAACGAGACGGTCGCCCGCTGGTGCCAGGAGCGTGACATCCCCACCATTTATCGCGTCCACCAGCCGCCCGACGAGCAGAAGCTCGACCGCTTCGCGGCCATGTGCGACGCGCTGGGCATCGACTTCGACGTGGAGGACACGCGCGATCCCAAGAAGCTCGGCGATCTGCTCAAGTCCTTCAGCGCGCATCCGCTGGCGCCGGTGCTCAACTCGCTGCTCCTCCGGTCGATGAAGCAGGCGACCTACGACGTCGCCAACGTCGGCCACTTCGGGCTGGCGTCGAAGGCGTACCTGCACTTCACCTCACCCATCCGCCGGTACCCCGACCTGGCGGTGCATCGCACGGTGCACGACGTGCTGGAGGGGCGCGCGGTGCGCCGCGATGGGGAGGCGCGGGAGAAGCTGGCCGAGGCCGCGCTGGCGTCGAGCATCGCCGAGCGCCGCGCCATGGAGGTCGAACGGGCGATCGTCGATCTCTACCGCACCTTCATGATGAAGGACCACGTGGGGGAGCGCTTCGAAGGCACGGTGACCGCGGTGGTGGGGTCGGGCCTCTTCGTGCAACTCGACAAGCCGTTCGTCGACGTGCTCGTTCGCCTGGAAGACCTCGGCCAAGACCGCTACGAGGTGGACGACGAAGCGCTGCGGGTGGTGGCGACGCGCTCGGGCGACGTGGTGGCGCTGGGCGATCGCTTGCTGGTGGAGGTGATCGACGCGGCCATTCTCCGTCGCACGGTCTATGCGCGGCGCGTGGGAGGCGGCGACTCGGCAGACGGCAAGCCTCGCGCCCGCAAGCGCGAAGACCCCAAGACGCAGAAGGGACGCCCTGGCGACAAGGCTCGCCCTGGCGACAAAGGACGCAAGGCGGACCCCCGCGGAAGTCGCGACAAGAAGGGCATCAAGGCCAAGAAGGGGCGCCGCCGCTAGGAGACTGTCGGTCAAAGCACCGACAGACTCCGTCGTGACGATTCAGGACGCGGACGGCATTCGCCGCCGCTAGGAGCCCGTCGGGCAAAGCCCAACGGACTCCGTCGTGACGTTCCCAGGACGGGGACGGCCTTCGCCGCCCCTAGCCGCTCAGAGACGGGTGCTCAGAGGTGGATGTCGGCTCGCGGATCGCCCGGCTGGTGCTGCGCCAGCTCGTCCACCAGCTTGCCCACCTCGGGGCTCGCGTCGGTGGGGATCTGCACGAGGAAATGAACATAGAGATCCCCGGGAGAGCGGCCCTTCTTGTTCACGCCCTTGCCGCGAAGGCGCAGCGTGCTCCCGCTCTGGGTGCGCTCGGGCACCTTGAGGCTCACCGACCCGTCGACGGTGGGGACCTTCACCCTGGCCCCGTGGTAGGCCTCGGCGACGGTCACCGGGAGGTCGAGGTGCAGATCGTCGCCGTCGCGCCGAAACTGCGGGTGCGGGGTCACATGCAGCGTGAGCACGAGGTCGCCCTTGGCGCCCCCGTTGGGCGACGGTCCCCCCTGGCCGGCGATGCGCACGCGGCTCCCCTCCGCGGCACCGGCCGGGATGCGCACCGTCACCGGCGATCCCACCTGCCCCTGCGGTTGCAGCTCCAGCGTCGCGCCACGCAGGGCGGAGACGAAGTCGATGGTCACCTCGCTCTCCAGGTCGGGGCCCTTCAGAGGGCCACGCTGGCGTCGCGAGCGGTTCATCAAGTCCCCGAAGAGGTCCCCGAATCCGGCCGCCTGGCCCCCGCCGGCGCCACTGAAGAGGTCCTCGAGATCCACCGTCGGCTGGCCCGGGTAGCTGGCCCGAGCGCCTCCGCCTCCTCCTCCCCCGGCGCCCTGCCGCGAGGACCAGTCCCGGTAGTTGCGGACACGCTCGGGGTCGAACCCTTCGCGTAACCCGTCCTCACCGAACTCGTCGTAGAGCTTGCGCTTCTTTTCGTCGCCGAGCACATCGTAGGCGTGGTTGACCTTCTTGAAGTGCTCTTCGGCTTTCTTGTCGCCGGGGTTCTTGTCGGGGTGAAGCTTCCCGGCAAGTTTGCGGTACGCCTTCTTGATGGCACTCGCGTCGGAGCCCTTGGGGACGCCAAGGAAGGTATAGAGCTCGTCTGCCATCGCGACCGCGCCCGCGAACGTAAGTCGGGCCGCGGGCCCTCGCAACGAGCTTCGCGCGAGCTGGTCACAGCATCTCCTCGGCGCGCGGGACCGACAGGTAGAGCCCGCGCGCGTAGAGGCGCAAGCGCGCGGCAGCGTCGAGATCCCCCGCGCGGTCGCCGGTGGCGGCATGAAGGAGGATGGCCGCGGTCACGCTGACGTTCAGGCTCTCCACGAATCCGCGCATGGGGACCCGCACGCGGTGGACGCAGGCTCCGGCGATGGCTTCGCGGATCCCCTCGCGCTCGTTGCCGAGGACGATGGCGACGCGTGGGAGATCGGCCAGGCTTTCCGGTGTGAGCTCGCCGTCCGGGTGCGCACCGACCAGGGGCATGCCCGCTTCCCGCGCCCAGGTCAGTAGCGAAGGTGCGCCAGCGTGGCAGGTGACGTCCAGCCACTTCTCCGCCCCGCGCGTGACCGTGCGCGCAACGGCGAACGACGTGCCCGGTCGCTCGACGACGTGCAAGCGCTGCACGCCGAAGGCCTCGCAGGATCGCAGGACCGCCGCCCCGTTGTGCGGATCGTAGGGCCCGTCGAAGACCACCGCGACGCTGGCCAGCCGGCGCGCGATCACCGCCCGCAGCCGCTCCCGCCGCGCTTCGCCCACCAGCGGCTCCAGCACCTGGACAATCCGCGCCGGATCGTGCGCTTCCGCTCGCGCGATGCGCGCGTCCATCAGCTCGGCGGCGCCGAGAACGCCGGGGGTGGAGCGACGCATGACCGGGAGCCCGGGCGCTACCCTAGCGGACGTCCTGAAATCGTCACGACGGAGTACATCTTCCCCACCGCCGAGCGTGCCGGCATCTCCGGGTTTCCCCCGCGCTCGAGATGTGATCTCCTCGGCCCATGAAGCGCACCGCTCCCTGGCTCACGCTTGCCCTCGTCGGTCTGCTCGGCGTCGCCGCCCTGCTGACCGGCTGTCCCGACAATCCGCAGCAGCCCGCCTCCGCGGGGACGGCGAAGCCCGCCGACCCCCCGCCGTCCGCGCCTCCTCCTCCGGCGCACGGCGGCGGCTGGTAAGTACGAGCGTCGGCCGCCGGTGGGCTCCCTCGCCCGGGTCGCCGTGCTCCTCGCCGCGGCAGGGCTGGCAGGCGCCTGCCATCCAGGTGTTTCGGCGCCTGTATCGAGCGCTGCTCCGCCTGGAGCTCCGCCGGGGGCGACCGTCGACTCGCTGCGAGTGCTCCGCGACTTCGAGACCGCGCGGCGAGCGGCGACCGACTTCGCGCACCTCCCGGCCTCGGACACGACCCTCGGCGCCGACCCGTACACGCTGCGGCGGCTCCCGCTTCCGCGAGAGGCCTCGACCTCGACGCCGGCCGGCTCGCCGCGCTTCGTCGGTGCGCTGCGCGGCGCCTCGGCCATCGTGGTGCTCGACGAAGCCCTGCACGAGCAAGCGCGCCTCGCAGCGCCCGCCTCACCGTCCTCCCTCGCGCTCGACTCGGCCGGCGACGTGTTCGTGGCCGGCGAGCTCTCGCATGTCATCCAGCGCTACCGCTTCACGGGCGGGGAACTCCACGCCGACGGCACCCTCGACGTACCCGACGTCCGCGCCATCCGCGGGCTGGCCAGCGGACCCGAGGGGGTTCTCTACGTCGTCGAGGAGCACGACGGGCGGCTGCTGACGCTGGAGCTCGGCGGCGACGCGCACGTCTCGGCCGCGAGCGATGGCGCGCGGGCGCCTCTCCCCTTTCGTCGCGTCGACACGCGCATCGGGCAGGGGCCTCTTCGCGTCGCGCGCGTCGGACCGTACGTCCTGGTGGACTGCTTGACCGATCACGCCCTCGTCGTCCGCAGCGTCGACGCCGACGGCGTTCCGGAGTCGCGCGACGAAGTGCGCATCGTGCACGATGGCCCGATCTGGGGCTTCGACGCGCTGGCGCTCCCGCCCATCGGAGGCGCCGCGCCCGACCTGCTCGTCGCGGCGGGCGGCGTCGAAGACCACCCCCTCGATCGGACGGAGGGATCCTTCGGCTTCATCGATTCGTTCGTCTATCTCTATCGGGTCGGCGGAGGCATGGCCACGCGACTCGCGGCCGTCAATACCTCCGCCTTCGGCCTGCTCACGCCCAAGGCCATTGCCCTCTCCCGCGACGCGCGCGGCTCGATCGAGGTCACCGTCGCCGCGTATGGATCGGACCGGCGAGCTCGCCTGGTTTGGCCGTCCGGACCGGGAGAGACGACCGAGCCGACCGTCACCGTCGACGCCTGTCCTCCCGGAAGCGCGTCCATGGAACGCCTCGACGACGGCTCGCTGGCCATCGCCAACCCGCTGCTCGACGCCTGGGTGCACGTGCCGGCGAGAGGCGGCGGCCCCTTCGACATCGTGCCCACCGAGAGCGCGAGCTCGCCGCCGCGGAGCGTCGAGTCCCGGATGGGAGAGGCGCTCTTCTTCACCTCGCTGATGGCGCCCTGGAACCAGAGCGAAGGGCGCCTGAGCCGCTTTGCATGCGAGACCTGCCACTTCGAGGGCTACGTGGACGGGCGCACCCATCGCACCGGCCGCGGCGACATCCGCGCCACCACGCGGCCTCTCCTGGGCCTCTTCAACGATCGGCCCTACTTCTCCCGCGCGCTCGATCCCGACCTCGCCACCGTCGCCGACAACGAGTTCCGGGTGGCCGGGGCGAAGAGCGGCCACGACCCGCGATTCACCCTGACGCCGCGCGACTTCCCCTGGCTCGCCGAGCTCGGCGTCGCGCCGGACGAGGCGTGGACGCCCGACCACCTCCGCCGCGCGCTCATGACCTTCTTCATGGATCTCAGTCACCGGCCCAACCCCGCGGTGCTGGATCGCCGCGGCTGGTCGGAGGACGAGCGCGCCGGCGCCGAGGCCTTTCGCGATCGATGCGAGTCCTGTCACGCGGCGCGGCTGGTGGCCGACGATCCGTCGACCCGCGTGCCCTTCGAGGGCTGGGAATCGCGGGTCATGGCGCGCGAGGGCCCCATCCTCTGGGCGCGTGCGGAGTACGCCAAGACGGGGGTCCAGCCCTACGTCAGCGAGAGAGGTGCGCGCATCCCCTCGCTGCGGCGTCTCTTCAAGAAGGTCCCCTACTTCACGAACGGCGAAGCCGGGAGCCTGCGCGCCGTCCTCGATGGCGTTCGCTACGACGACACCACGTTCTTCCACGAAGACGCGCCAGCGAGCGGCGCCCTGCGCGCGCTGACGACCCGCGAGAAGGACATGCTGCTGGGCTTTCTGGATCTCCTGTGAGCGCTCGACGACGAACGAACCGTCACTGGGCGGGTCGTGGCACCGGCAGCACGATGGGCAAGTCGGTCGCAGCCAGCTCCGGAACCGGAACCGGGGCGACGACGGGGCCCGGCGAGCAGGCCGGGGGGCCGGCCGGCGAGATGGTCGAGGCGGCCACGGCGCCGAGGGGCATGGCGATCGCAGCGGGTGCGCGACGCAACGCCGCCGCGGTGACGCCGCTCACTCCGACGAGGACTGCGGCTCCCATCGCCAGCGCGGCGAAGGCTCGTCGCGACGGTTTCACGCCGCCTCCGTCGAGGCGCGACCATTTCCCCCGGCCAAAGGCGGGGGGCGGAGTCGACACCGTGGGGGAGGCCAGCGTGACGCTGGTGACCGGCTCGACGGCGACGGCCGGGTGCGGAGCGGTCGCCTCCACCGCGGCGCGGTTCCAGTCATGGTAGGCGCGGCACACCGCGTCTCGCATCTGCCTGGCGTCCGCCCAGCGGTCGTCGGGGTGGAAGGCCAACGCCCGATCCACCACCTTTACCAGCGCGGCGCCGACGTCCGGCGCAACCGACGCGAGCGACGGGGGTTCGCGGGTCATCGCGCTGAGCAGAAGGTCGTCGACCGTGCGACCCTCGTGCACGCTCCGCCCGGAGAGAAGGTGAAACATGGTGGCGCCCACGGCCCAGAGGTCACTGCGGGCGTCGACCTCTTCCCACAGGCCGCGCGCCTGCTCGGGCGGCATGTAGGCGGGCGTCCCCAGCCGCGCACCGGCCCGTGTGCCGTTGCGCACCCGCGAAACGCCGCTCGACCGGGCAATCCCGAAGTCGAGGAGCTTCACCTGCCCCCCGCGGGTGAGAAACACGTTCTCGGGCTTCAAGTCACGATGAACGATGCCCTTGGAGTGCGCCGCGGCGAGCACGTCGAGCAGGCCGCAGGCGATGTACAGCACCTCGTGCTGGCCGAGCTTGCCGCCTGATCGCGCGCGGCGATCGGCCAGCGTCTCGCCGTCGAGCAGCTCCGCGACCAGAAAGAGCGAGCCGTCCTCGGCGGTGTCGTCGTCCAGGATTCGACGCGCGCCATCGTGTCCGACGGCGTTGGCCACCTCTCCCTCGCGCAGAAACCGGCTGCGCAGGTGCGCGTCACCCGACAGCTCCGGGTGCAGCAGCTTGATGGCGGCGCGCGTCCCGTTGCGATGCGTTGCGGAGTACACGGCGGCCATTCCCCCGACCCCCAGCAGCGCATCGAGGCGCCACTTCTCCCGCAGCACCCGCCCCAGGCCACCCCGAGCGCGGTTGACGAGCTCGTCGTCCGACGCCGTGGTCGCATCGGTCGCGCCGTCGTGGGTCCCCTTCCACGTCTGTTCCTCCAGCATGCCGCGTATTCTGCCCACGCTTGTGTTTCGGTTGCCGGACGTCTTTGTTTCATCCTGGCGACGCGTTGCGTTATGTGGGACTCCTCGGCATGCCGTACCTCGTACGCAAGTGCGCGCCTTGCCAAGGGAAACGCTATGACTCGATCGTCCCCAGGCCCCCAACCGAATGCTTCGTCGAAACCGTTGGGGGCCCCTGCGGAATCGTGCGCTGGAGGGTCGTTCCCTCAGAACGTGGCGCGGATCTCGGCGTGCAGAATGTCGCGCAGGGCGTCGGCGAAGGCGCGAAGGAACGCTTCGTTGCGGTCCGCCGCGGCTTGCACGCCGCGCTTTCGAGGCAGGCGGAGGCCGGTCTCGCTGGGAGGAGCCTGCCCGACGCGTCCCTTGATCATGCCGGACATATTGAACGCTCCACCGAGGAGAGCAACACGGAAAAGGCGCGCAACGGCGCGTCACGCCCTCCTCTTTCTCGGGCCGGCCGCGCGGCTCAGGGAGGGGGCGTGCAGGCCGCGTTGCGCAGGGCGCCCACGTCGCTCGACACCATGGCACACGCGCCGAGGCCGACCTGCTCGCAGTCGAGCGGGAAGGAGGCGCCGCGATAGCAGGCATTCAGGGTGGTCGCGCCGGTGCACGACTCGGAGCACGTCGAGGCGTCGCCCGCGTCCCCGGCATCCCCTCCATCGCTGGCGTTGGCGGCCACCTGACACGGGCTCGTCCAGTCGAACATCGGCGAAAGCGCACCGGGAGTGCAGCCGTGGACGTCTTGCAGCAGGTCGTCGCAGTCCAGGGTCTCGACCGTCCCCGCCGGGCAGGACACCGCGATGCCGTTCACGCATTGAGCGGACGCGTCCGGCGCGCACGCGGCGGCGTCGCTCTGCGGGAGGCACGCCACCCAGGCGGCCGGATGGGCCAGGGTCGCCGTGGGGAAGCCCCCGCATCCTTCCGCGCCGTTGTTGGCGCAATCGATGCCGATGTCCGCACCCGCGTCGCTGCACCAGTGCAGGGCGGTGTCCACGCAGCCCTCGAAGGTGCACTGGATCGCCGTGGGGCCGGCGCTCCCCCCGCAGATCCCCTCGCTGAGGTCTCCGCCGCAGGTCTGACCCCACAGCGCGCAGTTCTCGCCGCTGGGCACTCCCCCGTCGGCGAAGCACTCCACGCGCACGTCGCCGTTGGGCGGGCCGCCGTCCTGCGAGGCGCAGGTGACGAACGCGCCGCCGCCGCAGAGCGGGCGCCCCTGCGGGAACACGCATGAGTCGACCGCGCCGCAGCTCCGCGCTTGCCACAGGCAATCCCAGAGAGCGCGCGCCTTGCCCTGCACGGGATGGTCCGGGTTGGCACGGCAGTCGTAAGCCAGCAGCGCCGCGAACATGCAAGGCCCGAAGGCGTTGCGTCCCAGCGGGCCCTCGCACGCGCCGAGCCAGGCGCACGCGCTCTCGGCGTTGGCGCGCGCTTCGCTCTCGGGCCACGCGCAGAAGTCGGTCGCTGCATCGACACCGGCCTCGACGACGCGGCCGCTCTCCTCCTGGCAGCCGGGCGTCCGGGCGTCACGCTGGCAGGCGGTGAGCACGTCGGCCGTGGAGTGGAACAGATCGAAGCAAGCGACCAGCCCGGCGCCGAGCGTGGTCGAGGCCACGGCGAGCAGGACTGCGACGCGCGCGCGCATCTCAGAAGCGTCCCGCCAGCCCCAGCGAGGCCAGGCCCACCACCATCTGCGCCGAGGCGCCGGACGAAGCGCGCTGCGACCCCGGGTGCGCCCAGGCGATGACCGCCACCGTCCCGACCCCCGCCGCGCCCAGCCACGCTCCCGCCGCGGTGAAGTCCCACGCGCGGACGCTGTTCTTCTGCGATTCGCAGGCCCCCGGCGCCAGGCTCGGCACCTCCCGGCACTCCGCGACCGCCGTCGTATGCGCGCTCCCCGCGAGCAAGAAGGCGGCGATCCCGCCGCCGGCGAGAACGACCGTGCCCACCGTGGCGACCGCCGCGCCGGTGCGCGAAGGACCCCGCGCTGCGGCGAGGGGCTCGGCCGGCAGTGCAGCGGGAGACCCCGGGACGAGCGGCGGGGAGGGCGCGATGGCCGCGGACGACGCGGGTGGCGGCACGGCCTGGACGACCCTGACGTCGGCCAGCCGGACGTCGAGGACGGTCATGTCGCGCTCGCGCAGGGTCACGTTCTGCGTCGTCGAAGGCCGATCCGGGGCGGTGACCTCGATGCGATGTTCGCCGGGATCGACGGGCAGCGCCGTCCCCAGGACCGCCGCTGGAAGGTTGGTCCCGTCCAGCGCCACCGCGGCGTCCGGCACGTCCGGCACCAGACGGAGAGTCAGCCGCGGCACGCGCGGACCGAGATCGGCGATCCGCTTGCCCACGATGGCGAGGACGTCCTGCGCGTTCTCCGCCCGGGCCTGACCCTCCGCCGAGGTGTATTCGTCGAGGGCCGTGGCCAGCTGACCCAGGTGCTCTTCGCAGAGCGCGATGTGATAGTGGATGCCCGCGGTGAGCTTCACGCGAGCGACCCGCCGCAGCTTGTCGAGCGCATCCGCCCAGCGCGCTGCGTCCTCGTCCTTCTCGGCGTCCGCGAAGAGCCGGCGCGCCACCCGTACGTCCCCCTCGGCGGGCGCCGCCTGGGCCGAGGACGGGGCGAGGGTCAGGGTCAGGGCGAGCAGCACCGCCACGCAACGCCAAGAGCGGAGTGAAAGCATGATGCGCGCTTCTCGCGAGCGACGACGAGAGCCTGGCCGACAGGATACCCGATCGGCGATACTTTCGCGCACGGGAACCGTGAATCGCACCAAGATCGACGGCGAGCCTCCGCCGCCTCCTCGCATTGTCCGGTCGGTGTCCGATCTCCGCGCGGCATGCGACGAGGTCCGGGCCAGCGGCGGGCGCGTCGGCCTGGTCCCGACCATGGGCGCCCTTCACGCGGGGCACCTCGCGCTCGTCGGCGAGGCGCGGCGCAGGGCCACCCTGGTGGTCACGTCGATCTTCGTCAACCCTACGCAGTTCGGACCCGGCGAGGACTTCACCCGTTACCCGAGGGACCTCGACGGCGACGTGCGCCAGCTGGGCTCCGCCGGAGTCGACCTGGTGTTCGCGCCGGGCCTGGGGGACATGTACCCGCCGGGGGACGACACGCGCGTGAAGGTGGGGGCCATCGCCCGCATGCTGGAGGGAGTCCACCGCCCGGGGCACTTCGACGGCGTGGCGACGGTGGTGGCCAAGCTCTTCGCGGCGGCGGGTGCGTGCGTGGCGGTGTTCGGGCAAAAGGATTACCAGCAGCTCCTGGTCGTGCGGCGCATGGCGCGCGACCTCCTGGCGCCGGTGGAGATCGTCGGTCATCCCATCGTGCGCGAGGGGGATGGGCTGGCCATGAGCTCGCGCAACGCGTACCTGTCCGCGGAGGAGCGCGGGCGGGCGCTGGCCATCGTGCGAGGCCTCGACGCGGCGGCCAGGCGCTTCGACGAGGGGGAGCGGGAGGCGCGCGCTCTCGAGCGGGTGGCGCGCGCGCCCATCGAAGCGGCGGCCACCTCCATCGACTACGTGGAGGCCCGCGACGCGGAGACCCTCGCGCCGATCGCCGCGGTCGAGACCGGGAAGCGAGCCGTCCTGGTCGTCGCCTGCCGGGTGGGCACGACGCGGCTCATCGACAACCTGCTGCTGGGCGAAGACGCGCCACCGCTCCACGCCCGCGCCGGCTGAGGGAGGGCCTCAAAGCGCCGGACCGGCGCCGGTGTTACACCCAGGAGCAGCCATGCCGGCGGACCCGAGATCCAGGATGAAACGCGCCGGCGCCGTCCATCTCGCCGTGTTTCTCGTCGTGACGCTGGCGGTCCTCGCCTTCCCTGCCCCGGCGCCCGCGCAGCCCCCATCGCCCCCCGGCCCCGCCGCCACGCCGCTCGATCCGGCCATCCAGGCGCTCGGGGAGGGGCGCTTCGCGGATGCCGACCGCCTGGCGACGCAGGGCACGGCCGCGGGCGGCGCGCAGCGGCTCGTGGCGCTGGCGCTGAAGGCGCGGATCCTGGCGGCCCAAGGAAAGGTCGACGCCGGTATCGCGCTGCTCGATCCCCAGAAGAGCGCCCAGGGCCTGGGGGGGCGCCGGGTTCGGCTGGAGCTCGGCGAGCTGCTCATCCGCGCGGGTCGTCGCGCCGAGGCCGAGCCTCTCCTCCTGGAGTTCGCCAGCGAGTACGGC
>Ga0302314_10007613_pt1 | contig 19453 bp, 8 predicted proteins | sample III_Palsa_N2_3_FD_200533 | JGI IMG/M metagenome (GOLD analysis project Ga0302314, IMG submission 200533) | Peat permafrost microbial communities from Stordalen Mire near Abisko, Sweden - III_Palsa_N2_3 | ecosystem: Environmental > Terrestrial > Soil > Palsa > Peat permafrost | place: Sweden...
CTGCATCCGTGAGTTTTTCGTTGACGGGAGGCAGTATCTCCGATTCCTGGCGCGCGGGTTCCACGCTGAAATCCGAAATAGTTTCATTACGGTTCTTGTTCTGCTGTGCTGCTTTCTTTGCGGAAAGATCCTCTACGGCCTTTTTGTATGCGGAATCCGTAGCCAGCCAGATCTTGCGGCGCAGCTCGTCGTAATTGTCGTCAATGGGAAGTATGTTGGTGCCGCTGCCCAGTGCGGCCAGCAGCGCCATAATGTCGCCGACGCCAGCGCGGTTGCTGTTATCCACGTCGTAGCTGCCGACGCGCACCGTAACGCTGAGGACGCGGCTGCGGGTTTCGCCACTGGAGGTGAGTGAGCCGAAGGCTGCCTGCGCCTCCTTGCGGTCTGTGTCCGTGATCTTGTAGGCGATGTAATACGGGGGCTGCGGAGAATCGGCGGAGTCCAGGTGCAGTTGCTTCATGGAGCGCTGCATCTCGTCGCGCATGGCGCGGCTTTCCACATCATTCTGCTGCGCACGCAAAGGGGCCGAGAGCAAAAGGAAGAGGCTGATGGCGAAGAGCTTGACGGCGAGGTGGCTCCGGTTCATTTCGCACCTCCCTGCATGGGTGTGAGAGGTGCGGGAAGAATAGGCGGACGCTCCTGCGACTTCGCCTTCTTCTGGACTTCGATCTGCGAGATAAGAATGGCCGGGCCGCTGGCGGAGACAGGGACCTGGCCGGATTCGGCGCCACAGATGCCATTGAAGACGTCCTTCTCGTCATCAGCGGCGAGAATTTTGCTGAACGTCGTGAGCGGTGTGCCGACGAGATCGACGCCGCGCACAAGCTCTTCGCGGCCATCCGGATAGATGCGATAGACCATGATGGGCAGCACGTTGAAGGCGTTGGGCAACGTACGGCCGGTCAGGGTAAATCCACCCTGTATATCGTCGAAAAACAGGCCGAATGGCTTATTTTGCTCTTTGATCTGGGCAATGAGGAGCTGCTTCAGCTGCTCTCGCGAAATCGGCTTGGAGTTGATGATGACGAGATTCGATTGCCGGGCCACGGGTTCAAAACCGGCCTGCGCGCGGCCATGACCGTTGGAGTTGGGAAAACCGTCGATGGGTGAGCGGCCCATAAGGAAATTTTCGAGGATGCCGTCCTTCACGGCGACGACCGGACGCGCACGAACACCTTCATCGTCGAAGGTGTAGGAGCCAACAAGGTCGACACCGCCATAACGCTTAAGTGTTGGATCGAAGTCAACGGAGAGGAAGGTGGGAAGGACCGGCTGGCCGATCATCTTCTTGAAGGTCTGTCCCTCCTCCTCGTTCTTCTGACGATGGCCCTCGATGCGATGGCCGAAGACTTCGTGAAAGAAAACCGCCGTGGCGCGGCCAGAGAGAATCGCGGGGCCTGTGTAGGGATCCACGATGGGAGCGGCCTGCAAAGCCTTGAGGTCGACGATCATTTTGTCGACGGCCTTCAGTACGGTCGCATCGTCGGGCAAGCCTTGTGGGGTCAGTGCGGCAAAAGACTCATAACGTGGGAGTTCCATGCCGTCGGGGGCCTTGGAGCTGGCTTCGATGAAGAGACGGTAGTACGTGGTCGAGGTCTGTATCCTGGAGCCATCGCTGGAGACGAACCAGCGAACTTCCTGGTCCGCCATCATCGTGGCGGTAGCGTTAAAGAGATCGCCGTAGCGATGAAAAGGTGCCGTGTACTTGCGAGCCTTGTCCTCCCAGAGCTTGCGGTCAACGTGCATCTCGGGGATCGGTTCGACGGCCTGCTCGGGCTTCTCGTGGGAGAAGTCCGCGGATCTATCTTCCTGCTCGACATTGACCTGGTTATTGGTCTGCACGGCGGCGAGTTGCGTGAGGGCACGCTTATAGCGGCGGTCCGTTTCGAGCCAGAGCGCGGAGCGAATAGGCAGCGGGTCATCTTCCACGGGAAGAGTGACCATCCCGTTGCTGCCGACCTCATCAGCTGCGCCTTTCCCGCGCAACTGGTGGGTATTGTCCAGGGCGTAGTCGCCGACCCGCATATCGATGTGCGCGACGCGATGGTGTCCGGCGGTGGATTGCACGAGGGCACCGAAGGTCGCCGCGACGGTGACAGTGTTCGAGTCGATGATCTCGTAACTGAGATAGTACGGCGCGATCGTTTCGCTCTTCAACGCCCCAAAGTCGCGGTCGAGCTCCGTCTTCGCTGCGGTAAGGACGGGAGATGCATCACCATTTTTCGCTGTTTGAGCGGCACACGTGCAGACCAGGAGAAAAGAGCTGATGCAGAGGCCGGCGGCAATTCGGAATAGCGACGAAATTTTCAAAAATTCTCCTGAGGTACCGCCCGTGGACGACCATCGTATCATCATGATGATACTGCGCTAAAGACGGATCATGACCGCTGAAAGCCGCGGAATGGGCGATGTATTTCGCGGGACGTACGCCTTGGCGTACAAAGCTTCTACCCATTTGCAACCTTAAGGCGTAATCTGCCATCTTCCAGCAATAAGCTTGTTTCATGGAGTGCGTATGCCGGCCAGATGCAGCGAAGTTCCTCCTCCAGAGGAGCCAGTAGCGGAGAAAGACGCCTCGGATATTACCCGCCGCGGCTTTATGAAAGCCGCCGGCCTGCTCGGTGCGGGGGCGGCGGTTGGTCTGCCGCAACTGGCGGAGGCGGCAACGGCGCAGGCGGCCGCAGCCAGTACGCCGCATAGTGCGACCGTCTCGCTGAACGTGAACGGCACTACACAAACGCTCACACTGGATACGCGCACCACGCTGCTGGATGCATTGCGCGAAGCCATGCAGCTGACCGGCAGCAAGAAAGGCTGCGATCATGGCCAGTGCGGCGCATGCACCGTGCTGCTCGACGGCCGCCGCGTGAATAGCTGCCTGACGCTGGCCGTGATGGCGCAAGACGCAAAGATCACCACCGTCGAAGGTCTATCGCAGGGCGATACGCTGCATCCGGTGCAGGAATCTTTTCTGGAGCATGACGGTTTTCAGTGCGGCTACTGCACGCCGGGACAGATATGCTCCGCAGTCGCGATGCTGGAAGAGGCCAAGCGCGGCGATGCCAGCCACGCCACAAAAGACCTGCGAAAGAATGTTGCCGAGCACAGCGGATCGTTCGGAGGCCCAATCGGCCATCAATGGGAGTATGACGCAACGATCCCAGCAGCCGAGCTCACCGACGACGAGATTCGCGAGCGCATGAGCGGCAATCTCTGCCGCTGCGGCGCCTATCCCAACATTGTGGCGGCCGTTCGCGCCGTCGCCAATGGGAGGGCGTGATGTATCCCTTCGAATACCAGCGCGCCGACTCTGCCGATGCAGCCGTTCGTGCGCTGCCCGCCAACCATAGCCTGACGGGCGCAAAGCTGATCGGCGGCGGGACCAACCTCGTGGACCTGATGAAAGACGGCGTGGAACAGCCGTCCAAACTCATCGACATCACGCATCTGGATCTTGAAACCATCGAGCGGATGCCCAATGGCGGTGTTCGCGTCAGTGCGCTGGTGCGCAATAGCGATCTGGCCAACCATCCGCTGATTCGCAGCCGCTATCCGCTGCTCTCGCAGGCGCTGCTCTCCGGGGCGTCGCCGCAGCTGCGCAATATGGCCACCACCGGCGGCAACCTGATGCAGCGCACACGCTGCTACTACTTTATGGACACCGCCTTCCCTGCCTGCAACAAGCGCTCGCCGGGAAGCGGTTGTGCCGCCGTGAAAGGCGTCAACCGTATCCATGCCGTGCTTGGCGTGAATCCACATGCCGACGAAAAAAACATCTGCATCGCGACACACCCGTCTGACATGTGCGTTGCGCTGGCCGCGCTGAACGCCACCGTGCAGGTGATGGGGCCGAAGGGGAAACGAGCCATTCCCGTGCGCGATTTCCATCGCCTGCCGGGTACGACGCCGGAGCGCGATACGAATCTCGCGCCCGACGAACTGATCACCTCCATCGAGCTTGCTGCGGAGCACTCGCACTACACCAAGGTCCGCGATCGCCAGAGCTATGCGTTCGCCCTTGTGTCCGTTGCGGCTGCGCTGGAGATGGACGGGCAGACCATCCGCAGCGCGCGGCTCGCGCTCGGCGGCGTGGCGCACAAACCCTGGACATCCAGCGAAGCGGAGACTGCGCTCAGCGGTACAACTGCCGGGCCAGACGTATTTCACCATGCGGCAGAATTACTGCTGGCCGGAGCCAGCGGGTACGAACACAACAAATTCAAGATCGCTCTTGCGAAGCAGAGCATTGTGCGCACGCTGACGCTGGCCAGCCGTGGGGGTGCGGCATGAGCGCGCAAGAGACGCCGCAACCTCGGCAGGCAAAAGTCCGTTACGACGGCAGACTTAAAGTCACGGGCAAAGCAACGTATGCCGCGGAGTTCGCCGTTCCCAATCTGCACTACGGCTTCATCGTGCAGAGCACGATTCCAAACGGCGAGATCGTAAGCATGGACACGGCAGCGGCCGAACGCGCCTCCGGCGTGGTCGCCATACTGACTCCGTTCAATGCGCAGCTGCTTCCCGCCTATGGCAAAGCAGCAGTGAATCCGCCTGCAGGACGGCATATGTCTCTGCTGCAGGACAAGATCGTTAATTACAACGGCCAGCCCATCGCCGTCGTGGTCGCGCGTTCGCTGCCGGAGGCTGAGTTCGCTGCCACGCTGCTGGAGGTCCGCTATAAGAGCGCGCCGGCGTTGCTGGACTTCAAGGGGCGGCTCGGCGAAGCGCGCCTGCCGAAGAAGAGTCCGCCGCCGCATGTGGATGATTCCGCCGCAAAGGTCGCCGCAGCTGTCGAAAGCGCTGCCGCTTCCATTGTTGAAACCTATACAACGCCGATCGAAAATCATAATCCGATGGAGCCGCACGCCACGATCGCGACATGGAATGGAGACTCGCTCACCCTGCATAACTCCACGCAGTCTGTGAGCGGTGATGCGCGCACGGTTGCTAAAACGTTGGGCATCCCCGTCGACAACGTACGCGTGATCTCGCCCTTTGTCGGCGGCGGCTTCGGCTGCAAGGGGTCGACGTGGTCGCACGTGGTGCTGGCGGCGATGGCGGCAAAAGCAGCGAACTGCCCGGTCAAGATCGCGCTGGACCGCACGCAGATGTTCGGCCCGGTGGGAGCGCGCCCGGCTACGGTGCAGTCGCTGAAGCTGGCCAGCGACGCCGGCGGCACGCTGACCGGCATCGCGCATGATGTGGTGATAAACAGTTCCGTGATGGAGGAGTTCGTGGAATCGTCCGCAGGCCAGACCAGGATGCTCTACAAGAGCCCGGTCGTCGCCATCTCGCACAAGCTGGTGGATGTGAACTACGGCATCTCCACGTTTCAGCGCGCACCGGGCGAAGCCACCGGCACCTACGCGCTGGAGTCCGCGATGGATGAGCTGGCGTACAAGCTGAAGATGGATCCGGTGCAGCTCCGCCTGGCGAACTACGCGGAGATGGACCAGAGCAACAAGATGCCCTTCAGCAGCAAACATCTGCGCGAGTGCTATCAGCAGGCGGGCGAGCGCTTTGGCTGGGCCAAGCGCACAGCAGCGCCGCGTTCCATGAATGACGGTGAGCTGCTGATCGGCTATGGCATGGCGACGGCGACATATCCTGCATTTCGCGCTGCGGCGCAGGCCAGTGTGGCGATGGCTCCCGATGGCCGCGTCATCGTGAGCTCCGGGACGCAGGACATCGGCACCGGCATGTACACGTTGATGCAGCAGACGGCTGCGGATGTGCTCGGCGTGGCAATGGATGTGGTGGATGTAAAGCTGGGCGATACAACGCTGCCGCCTGCGCCCGGGTCCGGTGGCTCGCAGTCGGCGGCGAGCGTCTGCCCTGCCGTGCAGGAAGCTGCCACGCAGGTAAAGCTCAAGCTAATGCAGCTCGCGATCAACGATGCGCAGTCTCCGCTGCATGGCGCTCGTGAGGACGACATCAGCGCTGAGAATGGCCGCCTTATCTCAAAGCAATCGCCGAAGTTGGCCGATGCGTATACCGCGATCATGGTCCGCAACGGCAGCGCCCCGGTGGAGGCGACGGCCGATGCGGAGCCGGGCGACGAGAGAAAGAACTTCTCTCTGCATTCTTTCGGCGCAGTCTTTGCCGAGGTCGCCGTGGATCCCTACCTCCACATGATCAAGGTCCGGCGCGTTGTGGCAACGTACGACATTGGCACGCTGCTGAACCAGAAGACGGGCCTGAATCAACTCGTGGGCGGCATCGTGTGGGGCATCGGCATGGCGCTGCATGAGGAGACGAAGATCGATCCGGTCTACGGGCGCACCGTGAACGAGAACCTGGCGGAGTATCACGTGCCCGTCAACGCGGACATCGGCGATATTGATGTCAGCGTGGTTGGCATTCCGGATACGACGCTTAATCCCCTGGGCGCACGCGGCGTTGGCGAGATTGGCATCACGGGTGCCGCAGCGGCGGTAGCCAATGCCGTCTATCATGCGACCGGCATACGCGTGCGCGAACTGCCTATTACGCTGGATAAGCTGATGGCCTAGCGGAACGTTCTACGGGCCTACAGTGGCTGCGATGGGCGTGGATACCGGTGTTGCGAGACCCACAAACTCAGAGACGGTGCTGTCGCCGGCGTTCGCCGTCCACACATTGCCGGAGCCATCCACGGCGACGGCTACCGGCGTGTTCAGTGAGCCGTATCCCGCCGAAGGAGAGATCGCGCCGGAGAGCCCCGCAGCCAGCTTGGAAATACTTCCCGCGGCATTCGCATTCGCGATCCAGAGAGAGCCCGCGCCATCGATAGCGATGCCGGTCGGCGCGCTGAGTCCGCCGCCGGTAAGCGGGCTCGACGTAAGCGCTGAGCCGCTGCTGTTGAAGCCGCTCACGCCTGCGATGAAGTTGGCTGCCACGTAGGCATTGTTATTGGAATCGAGCGCGATTCCCTGCGGATGAATGAGCGCGCCATCGGTGTAGCCGGTGCTGCTCTGCAATACGCCGGAGTTGTTGAACTCTGCCACCGTACCGTTGCCCGCGTTGCTCACCCAGGCATTGCCGTGTGTGTCGATGGCAATGCCCGTGGGCCGCGATATATTGCCGCTGCCGGTAAGCGGGCTGCTATTGATGGCCGCGCCTGCGCTGCTGAGCGCGGTGACGGAACCGCCATTGAAGTTCGTGACCCAGACGTTGTTGCCGCTGTCGATCGCCAGCGCTACCGGAGCGTTAATACTGCCTGCGGTATATCCGGACGTTCCCGAGAGCGCGGTTCCCGAGCTGTTGATCTCGACGATGGAGTTGCCGCCGGTATTGGCGATCCATATTTTCCCGGTGGTGTCGATCGCGATCCCGCGCGGCGACAGGATGCCGCCGCTGGAGTATGTTCCGGTCACCGCGCCTGCAGGACTGAGTTCAGTAACGCTGTTGCTGCTCTCATTCGCCACCCACACATCGCCCTGCGCATCCACGGCGAGACCGTAGGGAGTATTGAGCGCGCTTCCGGAGTATTTGACGGCCACGGTCCAGTCATTCGGCGTGGACGGGATAGTCGGCGAGAATTGTATGGCTGCGCCCGTCACCAGCGAAAAGAGCGCTGTGTTCGCAGGCGCGCCGGGATCGCCCGCGATCGCCAGTGCCGCGCCAATCGTCTCTGACGCGCCGGTAGCGGTGAAGAGCGTATTGCAGGACGCGCCGCTGCTGTTGCTCGTGGAGTTGACGCAGGCGCCCAGTATGTCTGCCAGTGCATTCAATTCGCTCACCGGCACGGTCGCATTCGCCGGAAGCGCCGCTCCGGGTGCGTAGCCCGTGGTGGTGTTCACCAGGTTGTTCGCGGTTGCAAAGGCATTGGCGATGCCGAGCGCGCCCGCGGTCGTGTTCGGCGCACCCACATGCTGGTAGTCCGCCATGTAGGGCGCCAGCGCATAGGCCGCGGCCACGGTGGTGAGCTCATTCACTGCCGTAAACGTATTGTTGGTTGTGAGCAAACTGCACGGCCCCAGAGTGGCCATAAGATTGATGGCGCTGTTGGTTCCGTAGCCGGCGCTTCCGCCGCTGACCGTGAGATAGACATCCGTCACGCCGGCGCAGCTGTAGTCTCCGGTGATGGTGAACATGCCGTTGCTGTCTGTCAGCACCGTGGTGGTGAGCAGAGGCGTTGCTGTGGACTGGTAGCCCAGCGTGCCCACGCCGTAGAGCTGGATGGTCGCGTTGGTCACCGGCTGCTGCCCGCCGAAGGCGCGGCCATGCAGGCCCGGCACTGCGGCCGTGGTGATGCTCTGCGGCGCAGTGTACATACCACTGCTGCAGCCTGCCATGGCAAGCGCCAGCGCCGATGTGGCGCATGCAATCAGCCGTCTTGTCGCCGTGCTATCTCCGCGCATCATTGCTCCAAAAAAACGTAAAGCCTAGTGGGACGTAAAGCTCTGTGAAACCGGCGTTGCCGCCGCAAAATTACTATTGCCAGCCTGTGATGCCGTCACCGTGATCGTGCCCACGCCGGTTACCGTCAGCGTGGAGCCGGAGACGGTGGCCGGGCCGGAGGCTACTGCATACGTCACTGCCAGTCCTGAAGTTGCCTGCGCCACAAGCGCCACCGACGCACCGTTCGCATAGCCATAGAGCGCCGGGAAGACGATCTTCTGTGCGGCGTTGCCGGTCACGGTAAGCGTTCCGTTCGTGGTGGTGAAGGTGTAGTTCGCTGCCGCCAGGGTGCCTGCGGAGACGTTGATCGGATAGATGGCCGCCGCTGAGTTCTGCGTGGCTGCCGTGGTCAACACAGGTGCTCCCGTGGTTGCACTGGCCTGCGTATCTCCGTTGACGAAGCTCGCAAGCGTATAAGTGAACGCCGGGTTCGCGGTCCCGAAGGCGCGGGTCGGCGAGCCAACCACAGACACGTTCAGCGTGGCTGCATTCACCAGCACCGTGCGCTGGACCGATGTGGCGGCCGCATAGCCACTGCCTCCCGGCTGCGATGCCGTGATGCTCACCGTGCCTACGCCGGTAAAGCTGAGTGCGTTGCCGACTAAGCTGGCTGGGCCGGAGACGATGTAGCTGACCGCTAATCCGGAACTTGCGGTTGCGCCCAGCGTGATGGAGCTGGCTCCATACGTCACGGGAGAAGACGGTGCCGCGAAGGTGATGGACTGCGCCGTCGAACTGCCGGAGGAGAGCACGGTGATGCTGATGGTCGCCACGTTGCTGTCCGTACCGTTATTGGCCTTGAAGGTGAAAGTGTCCGCGCCGGTGTATCCGGTGGTTGGCGTGTAGGTAAGGGCCGGAGCCGTACCGGTCAACGCGCCATGCGTTGGGCTGGCGACTACGGTGTAGGTAAGCGTTCCACTTCCCGTGGCGCCCAATGTGATGGGGGTTGCGGTGTTGAAGCTCACGCTCACGGACTGGCTCGCCGCAACGGGAGCTGGATAGTTTGCGGTCACCGTGTAGCTGCCAAAGCTCATCGCAGCGTAGTTGCTGTCGCCCGAGTAGGACGCCGTGTAGGTATGCGTGCCGGCAGTGACGTTGGGCACGCTGATGTAGGTGAGCCGCCCGCTGATCGTACCTGTCCCGACGACATTGGTGCCTTCAAGAATACTGATGGAGCCGGTGGGAGCGTTCTGCTGCGGATAGCTGATGGTACCCGCCACCAGCGGGCTGACGAGGTTCTGCAGAACGGCGGTCAGCGTCGCCGAGTTGCCGGCGGTGACGGTTGCGGTCTTCGCGGTAAGATCACCGGCGAGATAGACGAAGACACCGGTGCATGGGAAGGCCGTGTTGCTGTTGGTGACGGCATTGCTGACGGTGATGTAGTTCGTTGACACCGCTGCATCCGCTTCAAGGATCGAGGCAACGTTCACAGGGCCGGGACCGAAGGTGAACTGCACATTGTTGAAGTTGTCCGGCGCCTTGAAGTCGTTGGCGACAGCACCGTCAAAGTTGAAGTTGTCCAGGGTCACGGTGAGCGGATAGACCACGCCGTTGGTGTTGTACCCGGTCATCGTAGGCTTATGCGCGGAGTCGCGGATGAGCTCCGTGATGTTGCTGAAGGTGATGTCGTGGAAGTTCGGATACAGGGTCCCGGGGTCCGAGGTGTAGTACGGATCGATGACGATGGTGTCGCCGCCGTGGTTGATGCAGATGTTCTTGTAGAGAACGTCGTACACTTCACCGCCCTCGCTGGCGCCGGACTTGATGCGCAGCGAGTCCACGGACGAACCGCCGAAGCCGTTATCGATCACGTCGTCATGAACAAACATGTTGTTCAGGCCGGCGTTGGTTTCGCTGCCGATGGAGACGCCGTGGCCGCTGTAGAAGTAGTTGTAGTCCACCGTAACGTTCGCGATGTGGCCGGAGTCGGCCTTCGGCGAGACCCAGTCGTCGCCGTCGGAGATGTAGCTCTTGGTCACGGTCACGTTGCTGGAACCAGAGGGATCAACGCCATCTGTGTTGGGAGAATCCGGCGGTGCCTTGATCTTGATGCCCCAGACGGTCCAGTCATTGCCGTAGCCGGAGATATGGAACTTCGGCGAGTTCTGCAGCGTGATCTTGTACGCCGTGAAGTTATCCGAGCCTGCGCCGGTGGTGTGGCTGCTGAGATAGATCAGCCGCGGGCGCGTGTCCGAACCGGTGGCCCACCAGGATTCACCCTTATCGGTGAGCGTTGTGCCGCCACGGCCATCGATGATGCCGTCGCCCATGATGGCCGAGCCTGGCGAAGGATAGGTATTCGGTGCGATCTGGATGAGCGGGTTGCACCAGCTCTCGGATGAAACGCAACCATAGTCGGCATACTTGATCGACCCGAGAATCGTGACCTCGGGATCAACCAGCATGGTCACGCCGGCATTGAGCGTAATGGGCGCAATGATGAATGCGTTATAGCTGCCGCTGGATGAGAACTCGACAGCTTCGCCGGAAGGACATGCGTTGATGGCGGCCTGCACGCGCGTGGTGTCTGGATTTGTCTCCACCGGGCTCGTCACAATTTGATCTGCGACCAGAACGGTGCAGACCGGCGGATACGAAGGCTCGGTCACGGTGCGCGTATCGCCGGTAACGCCCGCTGTGTTGACGGCGAAGTTCGCACCGACGGTCTCATTGGTGGACATGGTGAGCGACGTCGGCGTCGTGGTGCCGGCGCTGGCGAGCGCGCCCGTCCAGCCATTGAAGAGATACTTGGAGGCGGCAACGGCGGAGAGAGAGATCGTGGTGCCGCAGAGATAGGTTCCTGAACTCGGCGAGATAGTGCCTGAGCCGACGACGCTGGTCGTGAGCGTGCAGGATGAGCCCTGCACAAAGGTCGCGGTGACGGTATCGTTCTGGTTCAGAACAACCGAACCCGGATTGTTCAGGCTGGTGTAGTCGCCGCTCCAGCCGTTGAAGACCCAGGTACTGTCGGCCGGGGTCGCCGTGATGGGCACTACACTTCCGCAAGCGTAGCTAGTGGTGCCGGACGGCGAGACCGTGCCCGAACCGCTGGTGAGCATGGTCAGCGTGCACTGAGGAATGGGATCGAACTCGGCGGTAATGGTGGAGTTCGCCGTGATGGTGAAGAAGGCGGGATTGTCCGTGCTGCTGAAGTCGCCGCTGTAGTCCGTGAAGTTGTAACCGGAGCCCGCGGTCGCGACGAGCTGGATCGAGGTTCCGCAGTTATACGCCGTGCCCGAAGCGACATTCAGCGTGCCGCTACCAACGATGTTGATGGTGACGGTGCAGGTGGCCACGCTGCTGAAGTTCGCGGTCACGCTGTGGTTCACGGTCATGGTGATGGGCAGCGGATTCGTCGTGGATGTGTAGTCGCCGCTCCAGCTGCTGAAGACATAGCCTGTCTGCGCGTTCGCCGTGAGCAGAACACCTGCGCCCGAAGGATAGACCGACAGGTTCGGATTGGACGAGATGGTGCCGCTGCCTGTACCGGTGCTGGTCGTGAGCGTGTACGTGGGCGGAACCGTGGCGGTCGCCGGGGCGAAGTCCAGTATCGATTCCGCAAGGCGGTTCGCGGTGCCGGTCCAGCCGATGCTGGTGGCTCCCGCCGTGGCGACTGCTTCCGTACTGCTGCCGCCGGTTCCGCTCGTTGCCTCCGCCTGCCATGCGATCGTCTGGCCGCTATCGGCGGAGAGCGTTGCCACATCGCCGTCTTCCACCACATCGACGATCCACGCATTGTTGGTAAGCGTGGTGATGCTCGAAGTGATCAGGTCGGCGCCGCTGGTGTTTTTGTTCGTCGTCACCACTTCAGGCGGGCCCTGGTTGACGCCGAAGAGTGAGACGGCTCCAGCGGAGATGCCCGCGATGGAGCCGGCAAGCGTCACCTGGATCGTGTACGTCCCTGCCGCTGGCAGTTCGGAGTCCAGCAGGTAGAAGAGCTGCGTCTGCACCATGCCGCTGGTGCCGCCGTAGACGACGGAATTGGGAAGCGGCGTGGCGTAGATGCCGTTGTAGGTAACGCTGCTCACCACGGCGTACTGATCGGGGCTGGCCACTGAATCCGTCTCGCCCACTGCAATGATGAGGCCGCGTGAGCTGCCGGCTCCGAGCGTGTGGCTCCAGCTAAGAGTGCTGGCGGAGCCGCTGCTGGCCGCATGGCTCACGGCGTCCTTCGTGATGACGGGCGTAGCAAAGGTCGCCGTAACATTTACCGAGCTGTTTACCGTCACCGTAGCCGGACTGCCACCGGTAGCTCCGCCGGTGAAGCCGACGAAGTAGGAGCCGGTGTTCGGCGTAGCAGTCAGTGTCACCTGCGTCCCGGTGGCGTAGTAGCTTGCGCTCGGATTCGCGGTGACCGTGCCGGACCCGACAGTGGTTACGTTGATCGGGAAGCTGGTCTGGGTAAATGTAGCGCCGACGGACGAGTTGCTGTTGAGCGTCAGCATCTGCGGATTGGTCGTACCTGTGAGCGCGCCGCTGAATCCAGTGAACGAGTACTGGCTGGCAGACGGAACCCCGGTAATCGTGAGCTGCGTACCGCAACTAAAGTTGGTACCTGTCGGGTTGACCGTGATGGAGCCCGAGCCGGTGACGCTGGTGGACAAGGTGCAGACAGTGCCCTGGATAAATGTCGCAGTGACTGTCTGGTTCCCGTTGAGCGTAATGTTCTGTGGGTTAGTGCCGCCCGTCAGTCCGCCGGTGAACTGGGAGAAGGTCCACCCACTATTTGCTGTGGCTGTGACGCTGACGGATGTGCCGCAGGGATAGGTGCTGCCCGAGGCCGGGGTCACGGTTCCGGAGCCGGTGACATTGATGGTCAGCGTGCAGGTGTTCACCGCGAAGTTGGCCGTTACCGAGCTGTTGCTGGTCACAGAGAAAGATTGCGGATTTGTTGTGCCGCTCAGCGCGCCGCTGAAGCCTGTAAAGCTGTAGTTGGTCGCGGGCGTCGCCGTTACCTGGACGCTGGTGCCGCTGGGATAGCTCGACTGATTTGGGCTGAGCGCGATGGTACCGCCGATGGAGGGACTCGCCGCCGCAGTTACGGTGTAACTAGGGACGGTGGCAGGGGCAAAGGCGGCCGCCTCGTAGGCATAACGCGAGACAGTGTCTGCCCAACCGGGAGTGACCGCGCCGGGCGTTGTAATCAGCTCATAGCTGCTGCCGGCGAGTATGCCGGCGTTTGCATTAGCGGCGGATTTTCCTTCGAGCTGAATATTGTAGAGTTGCGTCTGGCCCGTGTTCGGCGAGGCCGTTCCCGAGGAACCAAAGCCGCCGCCGAAGGAATCGATAATCCAATCGCCTGCGGTGACAGTCGTCAGGCTCGCCGTCATGGCTCCACTGCTGCCGTTGTAGACCGAGCCCACCGCTTCAGGCGCTGCCTGATTCATTCCGAAGAACGAAGTGCAGTCCGCCGCGATGGGGCCCGTGGAAGTTTGCGGAAGGGTCACCACGACCGTGTAGGAACCGGCGGCAAGCGAGCCGATGCTCGTATCGTTGATGTAGAACATCCCGGTTTCGATCTTGCTGGTGCTGGTCTCCGTATGCGTGGGAACCAAAGTGGTGGTCGGTGAAGCAGGTATGGTGACTGCCGTCATTGCAATCCCATTGAAGGTCATTGTCGGCGCGAACGGAGCAATGGCAGTATCTGTGTTCGCAATGGCTACGCCGCAGACCACCGCGCGATTCGAGCCGCTGCCGAGAGTGTGGCTCCATGTGAGGGATGTTGATCCCTCAACGGCAGTCTGCGTGGCACTTGACGCACTTACGGCGTCCAGTGTGATTGCCGCCGACGCCGGAATGCTGCTGCAAAACAAAGCCGCTAGCGTTAACAGAACGCAGCGGCTTACGGCGAGGTGCGAATTGGTCAGACCACTTTGCATTTAAATCTCTGCCAATCAATGCTGAATTGGGAGTCGGAGCAAGCCTATAGACTGCCCGCTTACTCTGTCAAATTCTGACTTATCACCATATCAACAATCTACTGCGGATCGATGGCGATGCCCACCGGCGCGCTGATACCGCCGGTCGTGAAATTGCCGATTGTGCCGCCGCTGCTGGTAAAGGCGCTCACACTGCCTGCATTGACCACCCAGATGTCCCCCGCGCTGTCAAACGCAATGCTGTTCGGCGTGCTCAATCCATTGCCGCTGTACACCGTGCCGGTTGTGCCGGTGCTGTTGAGTTTGGTGATCGTCGCGTTGCCGCTGTTGGTGACCCAGGCATTGCCGCTGGCATCGATGGCGATGGCAGAGGGAGCGCTCATCGGGCCCGCGGTGTAGCCGGTCGAGCCAGATTGTGCCGCCGCACCGGTGCTGCTCAGCTCGGTGACGCTGTTCGCGCCGCTGCCGGAGTTTGGCAGCCAGACATTGCCGTTGGCATCGTTCGCGATACCGTTCGGCTTATTCAGGCCGACGCCGGTGTAGTTGATGGCAATGGTCCACGCGTTCACGTTCGCAAGTGTCAGGTTCGTCGCAAAGACCGAGCCGGCGCTGGAGATGAGGCCGAAGAGCGCACTCACGTTGAGCGATGGGTTCTGCGCGATGTTCATCGCTGCCGTCACGGTGTCCGTCGGAGCTGTGGAACCGGGCTTCGCGTTATGAAAGAGCGTGCCGCAGTTGCTGCCGTCGTTATCGTTGCCGCCGCTTGAGTTGACGCAGGCGGCGAGAATGTCGCCGAGTCCGTTGATCTCGTCCGTAGGCAGCGTTGCACCCGACGGCAGCGCCGGGCCGGAGACCGTGCCGGTTGCAATATTCACCATCTTGTTCACGGCGGCGAAGGCGTTCGTGAGGCCAAGCGCATTGGTCGAACTGGTACCGATGTTCGTGATTCCTGTCATGAACGGCGAGAGCGCCCACACCGATGCGACCGTGGTGATCTCATTCACGTTGACGAAGGAGATGCCGGACAATCCGCCGCATGGGCCAAGCGCCGCCATCAGAGCGAGGTTCGGATTCGGCTGACTCGTTGGATAGCCGCCGGTCACTACCAGATACACCGGCGTGGACGACAACGTGGGGCAGTTGAAGTCGCCGGAGATAGTGAAGTTGCCGCTGGCGTCCGTCTTGATTGGATACGCCGCGCCTGCGGAGCTGGACGTAATGAGCGCCGTGGACGCCGAGCCGTAACCGCTGGAGCCGGTTGCGTAGAGTTGCACGGTGGCGAAAGCAACGGGCTGCTGGCCACCATAGACGCGGCCCTGAATCGCACTGCCCGGCACCGGAGCGAATGCGCTGGCTGGCCCGGCCGAACAACCGGCAAGCGCAAGACCGGCAAGAAGCGCTGCGGGTATCAGCATCCATCTCTGCATGCGTTGGCGGATCATGGGCGCACCCCCAGCGTTGTGTTCTTCGTGCCGATGGCGACAGGTGCAACGGGCGCTGCGCCGCCGATGATCTCGGTCACGCTGCTGTTGCCGTAGTTTGCGATCCAGACGTTGCCGGAGATGTCGATCGACACGCCTTTGGGTGTGCTGATATTGCCGCCGGTGTAGCCGCTGGCGGGCGAGATCGCCGTACCGCTGTTGTTCAGCACGGAGACACTATTGTTGCCGTTCGCTATCCAGACATAACTGTTGCCATCGATCGCAATTGCCGTCGCGGAGCTTAAACCGCCGCCGCTGTATCCGCTGTTGAGTATTGTGCCGGTGTTGCTTAACTCTGCGACACTGCTTCCGCCTGCATTGATGGACCAGATGCTGCCGGCATCGTCGATTGCAACGCCAACACCGCCGCCGGAGATTGCCGAGGCAGTGATCGCCGTGCCGGCATTATCCAGCGCGCTGATGCTGCCAGCGCCGTTGGCGATCCATATCACCTGTCCGGCGACGGTGTATGCGGTGGTGGCTGTAGCCGTCGCGTAGTCAGTCGTGTTCGATGGCGTAAAGACGGCCGAGATCGTATAGCTTCCCGCTTCCAGCACGGTGAAGGATGTGATGGCCGTTCTGGTTCCACCGGATGGCGTGGCGTAGTAAGTAAAACTACCGTCCGTAGTGCTGCATGTCGCGTTCAGAACGCTGGCGCCGATGGTGTGGCCTTTGTACTGCGATGTTGCGCCCGGGCTCCAGCTGATCGTTGGCGTTACCTGGCTCACGAAGTTCACGGTCATCTGGCCAGCGGCATAGGTGAAGGCATACCCCGCCAGCACCGCGCCCGAACATGTGATGGCTCCCGTGTATGTACCGGGCAACGTGCTTGCACTCGCCGATGAAACGCACGTCGGATTCGTGGTCAACGTTGTGCTGGGGCTGACTGTATACGTAAGCGTGGGCACGCTGCCGCCGAATGTCATCGACTGGTTCGTTGCGGTGATGGTCAGCGTTGCGATGGGAGTCACGGTCATCTGGCCGGCGACATACGCGATGGTATAACCCGACTTAGTTGCGCCCGAGCAGGTGATGGCTCCCGGATAGACGCCGGGAGCGCTGCTTCCATTCGCGGACGTGACGCAGGTTGGCAGGGTATGCAACGCCGCGTTGGGGCTGACGGTGTACGTCAGCGTGGGCGTGGTTCCGCCGTAAGCCACGGTCTGGTTCGTAGCCGTAAGCGTGAGCACGGGACCGCTGATGATCAGCGTTGCTGTGGTGCTGTTGGTGAGCGTTCCATCTGTGCCGGAGATCACCAGCGTGTACGTTCCCGGCGTGACCGAAGAGGTGGTAGTTATCGTCAGCGTGGATGTTCCGGAGCCGCCGGTAACGGTGGTTGGGCTGAAGGAAGCGGTTGCATTCGTGGGAAGGCCGCTGGTGACGCTCAACGCAACATTGCCGCCGTACCCGTTCAATGCGGCAAGCGTAACGGTGTAGCTGGTGCCGGCGCCGGGTGCGATGGTCTGCGAGGAAGGCGATGCGGCCACGGAGAAAGTTGCCGCCAGCGCCGACGACGCGTCTTCGTAGTGCGTCAGCGGCTCAAAGATGGTCATGTGGCCGCCGACATCGACCGGCAGCGTGCTGGGAAGTATCCCCTGCGCGATCCACTCAGCGGTGTTCGGCATGGATTGCCCGAGCCGGTTATGAAACTCGTTGTAGCCGATGACCCAGGTATAGCCTTCGCCCAGAGTGACCGTATTGTCTTCGTGGCCGTTGACGTCGGCAGAGCACATATCGCTGGGGACACTTAATGTTGTCCCGCTGATCGAGAGCCCCTGGTCTTCAAGATTGGCATTGAACTCCAGCCCGGTGATCAATCGCGCTTCCTGCGATGTATAGAGCGTCCCGCCCTGGATGTAATCGGTTTCGGCCGCAGCGATTGCCGATGAGATGCCGTAGGAGGTGTGCTTCATGTCACGGCATGTCTCCTGCGCGATGCCGCTTACGCTGGAGTTGAAGATCACCTGCCCGTTCCACGTCGTACTGCCGGTGTTCCGGGGAAATGCAGGCTGTGTGGTGCCGTCGATCGGATAGTAGTAGAAGTACGCCGGGATGCGCTGGCCCCAGTAGAGCTGCGCATGCGCCAGCAGAGCGGAATCTTCATTGAAGACGGCGATGCCCATCATGCCTTCGATCATGCTGAGTTCCCAGTTGCCGTTATCGCCGGAGCCGTTATAGAGCTGCGGCTCGTAGACGTTGGTCAGCATGTTCGAGAAGGCCTGTATATCGGCCGCAGCCCAGCCGGCATTGCTGTAGCGGATGATCTCCGCGGCCCGCGGCCACTTTGTGGAATCCCACGCCGCCTGCAATGGGCCGTTGGAACATGTAGTCGCCGCACCGGGGCAGGCGAGGCCGGTGGTGAAGCCTGCCCATCCCTGGAAGTTATAGCCATAGGCGTTCAGGATGGTGATCGCATTGGTCGCGTAGATCTGGTTGCCGGTGATGTACCAGAGCAGCGCCTGCACGTAGGCAGTGGTGGAGTCCTGGTCTTCGTCGGAGCAGCCGTTATCAGGAGTGGAGTTGGAGCCGCACTGGTTAATGCCGCCCGGGTAAGGCCCGAGCGGCGTGTAAGCCGTCGCCTGACCGTAGATGCTGGCCTGCGCGTTGAGGAACTCGGTGTAGAAGGGATTGACCTTCGCGGCGACCTCGGCCTTCATGAAGTCGAGCTGCGCCTTGCTGAGCAGCACGCCGGGATGCTGAAAGCTGGTCGTCTGCGCGGCGGCGGGCCGGACAGCAAATATTACAGCCAGGGCGAACATCACAACCGCCGGCACGTTCTTCCATACTTTTGTGAGGCTCCTCTTCATCCGACCTTTACGCCGATCTTTTCCTCGAGATACTTCTTGCTGCGCTCTGCATACTCTTTGGGCGATATCGCTTTGTCCGGCACATGGTCGAGCTCGACGACGGCCCAGCCCTTGAAGCTGATCTTGTTCAGTGCAACAAAGACTGCCGGTATATCCAGCCGTCCCGCGCCAAGCTCCACGAACTTGAACGGATACTTGGTGCCCGGCGAATCCAGCGGCACATCGATCACGTCCTTCAGGTGCAGGAAGAGCAGGTTGTCGCGATACTGCACGATGGCCTTGGCCGGGTCGCCGCCGCCGCCGAGATAGTGCGCCGTATCCAGCTCAAGATGCACATACTTCGGATCGGACGCAGCGAGTACGCGATCGAGATCGTCCGGCCGCTGACTGATGGTGTTGATGTGATTGTGATAGCCGAGTGGTATGCCGAGGTCCGCGGTGCGCTTACCCAGCTCCGTAAGCAGTTTGCCCAGCCGCGTGCATTCGGCCGGCGTCACCACGCGCGGCCAGGGCTTGAGCTGATCGAGGACCTGCAGATAATTGCCGCCCACATCATGCACAAACTTTGCGTTCGCGGTGTGCAGTGCAAGCTGGTCGGCCTCGACCGCGGGATCGATGTTCAACTCGCCGCTGGAGAGCGCGACCAGCGTGAGATTGTGCTGCTTCAGGATGTCGCGCAGTTCATCCGGCTTGAACTCCGTGACTGCATCGGCGCGCATCTGGATGCCGGGATAGCCCAGCGCGGCGATATCGTCGATAGATTGACGCTCCGCTTTGCCCCACGTGATCGAGGTGTAGCCGAAGCGGATCTGCGCCTTCGAGACGGCGAAGGCGAGGCGCGAAGGCAGCGCTGCTGCTGCGGTGAGCGTGCCGAGAGTGCCGAGGAATGTGCGCCGTGAACTGT
>Ga0302314_10007614_pt1 | contig 19450 bp, 16 predicted proteins | sample III_Palsa_N2_3_FD_200533 | JGI IMG/M metagenome (GOLD analysis project Ga0302314, IMG submission 200533) | Peat permafrost microbial communities from Stordalen Mire near Abisko, Sweden - III_Palsa_N2_3 | ecosystem: Environmental > Terrestrial > Soil > Palsa > Peat permafrost | place: Sweden...
CGACGCGCCCGAATTCGTCCCAATCGAGCTGCCGCGCGTATAGCTGTACGCGACACCAAGTTGCAGGGATGGGGTCACCAGGTAGGCGAGATTGATTTCGCCGATATTGAACGTCGCAGTGCCGGAAAGGTGACCCGGATTCAGGCCGGCCCCGGAGACGGAGCCGACGTTCTGGAACTGTACATTGCTATATACGCCGCCGATCGTTGCGTTGCCAATCCGGTATGCGCCGCCTGCGGTGATCAGCTGCCATGCGCCGGCTGACAGATAGCCGTTGTATACCGGCGTCGATGCGTTGATTGCGCTCGTCGAAGTTGCTGTGTTTGAGCTCGGGTTTGTACCGAACAGCGAATAGTTCGGATCCTTGGCCTTCTCGAACGCCGCGCCGAGTGCAAGCGGGCCATTCGCGTATCCGGCGGCGAGCCCGTACAACTGGTTGCGCGTGAAATCGCCGGCCTGGCCGCCGAAGCTGTACAGCACCTCGGTGGACAGGCCGCGATAACTGGGGCTCGTGTACTTGACTGTGTTGTTGATGCGGAACGAGTTGTCGAGGTTATCCATATCGCCCGGGTGTGCGCCGTAGATGCTACCCCATTGGGTGGCGGTGACTTCACCATATGCATTGCCAGATTCAAAGCCGCTCACGTAGTCTCCGGCGGGATCGTATTGGCGACCGGCCGTCAGCGTACCGTAGAGCGCACTCGACAAGCCAACGTAGGCCTTTCGCCCGAAGAGCGCGCCGCCCTGGCCGAGCGTGCCGTTCGCGGGGCTAAAGCCTCCCTCGAGGCGAAAGATCGCATTGAGTCCGCCACCGAGATCTTCGACGCCCCGCATGCCCCAGCGTGAGCCCTCGAGGTTCCCGGCGGTCATTGAATACTGTGAACTGCCCTTCGCATTGGAGCTGTACGTGAGACCGTCGTCGATCAAGCCGTAAAGCGTCACGCTGCTTTGCGCATGCGCCACGCCGACGAGCGAGGTGAGCGCGGCGATAATGGGGAGCGTTTTTTTCATCTTTGATTCCTCTGTGGTAGTAATTGTCGCAAACCGATTCACGTGTATATATGAAGGATTGCAAATGATTCTAGTTAGCCGTTTTTTGATCAGGAAGACCGCTTCGTGGCATCGCGATCTAAAACAGGGATCATGAAGACGCACTTGATGAACGCGTGACGGCTCGTCCAACCGTTGATGTGACGGAATAACCTGAAGAGCAGGTGTCGAGATGACGTTGAGTCAGTTGAGGGCGTTTTGTGCAGTGGTAGATCAGGGGAGCTTCAGGGCGGCAGCTCGGGCGCTCGATGTCGCGCAGAGTGCGCTGACCCGTGCTATTCAAACTCTGGAAGCGGAATTTGCGGTGCCGCTGGTGAACCGCACGCCTCGCGGCATTAGCTTGACGCCGTTCGGCGAACAGTTGCGGGGGCGCGCGCGATCGATCCTTGCTGATTGCGACCGTGTCGACCACGACATGCGCCTGTTGCAGGGCGAGCCGAGCGGCAGCATCGCGGTGGGCCTGACGGCCGAACCTCTTTCGGAACTCCTGTCCCCCGTATTGACCCGGTTCGCTGCCCGGTTTCCTCGGGTGTTGGTCCACGTGTCGAGCGGCTCGACGCAAACGCTGATACACAAGGTTCGCGACGGTCAGCTCGACTTCGCATTGTGCCCAATCGCACCCCATGTCACGGACATCGACCTGTCCATCGCGCGCCGTGCCCATCCGCGCGCGCGTGCAACGTCGATCCGCGAACTCGCCGACTGCGACTGGGTCGGTTTCAGGACCGACGGCATCACCGGCGGCGCGGCGAACCGTTTGTTCAGTGTGTTCGCGACGCTCGACCTGACGCCGCCGAAGATCACCATCACGGCTGACTCGCTGCTGGAGTCGCTGCATCTGGTATTGTCGACCGACTACCTGATGCTCGGGCCGAAGGTGCTGACCGAACAGGATCTGTTCGCGGGCTCGGTGACCGCGGTGCCGGTGCGCGAACGTTTCAGCCAGCGCGACGTGTGCTTCGTCCGCCGCCACGCGTCATCGCCCACGCTTGTCGCGCAGGAACTGGCCGGCATGCTGGTCTCATATTCGCGCATGCGGAGGCGACCGGTCGCTGCCGGTCTTACGGACGGCGAGGTCACCGCCCGGCGTTAGAAGACGGGCCCTGCCGTCGCGAGAACCAGCCCATGCGTCTCACATCTGGCTGGACGTTGACAGGTGGTGCTTCATCAGCGCGATTGCCCATTCCCGGTCGTTTCGCTCTAGCGCATCGAGGATTTCCAGATGCTGTTGGCACGAGTCGACGAGATTGATGTTGCGCGTCACGAAGTTCGAATATTCCTCGAAGCGCCGCAACTGGTTCTGCTGACGTACGGCCTGCTCGACGAAACGGTTACCGGAAAAGCGCGCGAGCATCTCGTGGAAGCTCGCATTCATCGCGAAGAAGTCTGCTGGCGATTTCGCCCGGCGCCGCGTATTGATGTAATGCAGATGTGCGCTTCGCGATTCCTGCAATTCTTTCTCGTCAACGCGGAATCCCGGCTCGGCGAGCCCGCCGCACTCGATCATCATGCGAAACCGGTAACTCTCATTGATTGCCTCGGTTGATTCGAGCATGGGCGAAAAGGTCCAGCCATGACCGCGGCGCCGCTCGATCAGGCCCTCGCGCGTGAGTCGCAGCAGCGCGCGCGTGACGAGCCGCTTTGGCGCGTCGTAACGCCCAAGAATCTCCGATTCCGAGAACGGCGACGACAGCTGGTTGGTCGCGCGATCCGCGATGATCGCGCGGTAGATCTCTTCTTCGCTCGCCTGCTCGGAGGTAAGCGGATCGAGGGCAAGTTCGAGCGCGACTTCGGCGACGAACACGCCGCTGTTCGCGCGCGATTCGACGAAGCCTTGTTCCTCGAGCAGTCTGAGCGCCTGTCGCACGGGCGTGCGCGAGACGTCGTATTGCTGCGCGAGCGCAGTCTCGGTCAGATGCTCGCCACGCGCGAATTTACCGTCCTTGATCTGCTGCGCGATGCGTTGGGCCAGATCAGTCTGGAGCGAGCTCGGCTGCTGGCTCGGATCGTGGCGTACGGATTTCAGTCGTTTGTTCATCCCTCATTGTCTTTCTTTTAAAGAATATGCACAACCTGCCGCGCGTACAGTATCACGCGAATGCCAGTTGCTCGCCCGTGGGGATGCGACTAGGTATCAGACGTGACGACACGGCCGCGGATCGGCGGCCGCTCGAGCGCACCGGAGTTCACGTTGACGCTACGTTCGAGCGTGAGGTTGTCGCCGTCGAAACGGCAGACGACCGTGTCGCGGAATGCTGATTCGACAAAAATCCAAGTCATCACGAACGTGCGGTCGTCGTGCCATCCGCCGCTTGCGACGACACGCATCATGTCGGGCTGATATTCGTGATGCAGCTTGTGCCCGGTCATCGACGTATTGCCCTCGACCGGTTCGGCCAGCCCAACGTCGATTTCGTGCGTACCACGCGCGTCTTCGACAATGAACCGGCATTGATCGTCGCGGAATGCAAAGCGGAGTGCGCGAACGCCGTCCTCGTTATCGTCGGCGACGTAGGTTTTGCCGGAAACGCGGACGGCGCGTTCCGCCCAGGCGGCACCGGTCGGCAGCGTCAGACACAGCGCGTTCGTGCGTGCCTGAAGAGCGGCGAACGCGTCGTCGTCGTCCGGCAGAGGCTGCGTTTCGAACAGCGCCGGGAAGTACCGGAACGCGAACCTGCCAGTGAAGTTGCTGCCAGCCGGCATCGCGGCGGTTACCGCGAGCGCCGCATCGTGGTTCGGAAACACGAACACGAACTGGCCGAACAGCCCGCGTGCCGAATAATTGTCGGGTCCGAGCCACCACTGGTAACCGTATTTGCCGGGCACATGCGCGGCCTGCACTGCGGCGACCCAGTCCGCCGGCAGGATCTGCCGCCCGTTCCACAGGCCGTTGCGCGCATGCAGCACGCCGAGCTTCAGCGCGTCGGCGGTGCGGCAGCTCAACCCGTTCGCCCCCGGGCTGATGCCATGGGGGCCGGTCGGCCACTCGTAACCGGTGATGCCGAGCGGCTCGAACAAGCGCGGCCACAGATATTCGCTCAACGGCTCGCCAGTGGTTCGCGTGATGATCGCCGACAGCATGTAGCTCGCCGCGCTTGTGTAGAGGTGTGCCGTGCCAGGGACATCGGGGACCGGGATCTTGAAAAACTCGGCGATCCAGCTCGTGCGTATCGGGCGCCACGCGGAACCCGATACGTTGATGCGGTGTCCGGTGCGCATCGTCAGCAGGTCTTCGATGGTCATCGCGGCGAGGTTCGCATCGGGCACGCCAGGCAGCAGGTCATCGAAGAACGAAGCCACTTTGTCGTGCAACCCGAAGCGGCCTTCGGCAAGCGCGAGGCCGACGCCACATGCGGTAACGCTCTTGGTCAGCGAATGCATCATGTGCAGCCGGCCCGTATGATAGGGCGACCACCAGCCTTCGGCGATCACCGCGCCGCTGCGGTACAGCATGAAACTGTGCAACTCGAGATTCGCGGCGGCGACTTCGTCCAGGAATGCAACGATGCCTCGTGATGACACGCCGTGGGCCTCCGGGCGGCCGCGGACCAGACCATCGAAAAAGCGATGCGAAGGCGCGGCGTGACTGGAATTCATCGGTAAGTTTCCTCGTAGCCGAAGACTATGCGTAGGTTGACGATGCCGCGCTGTTACGCAGCGACAATCCTTTCGAGCGCGAGCAGCAAGAAATCGGCATTCTCACGATTGAATGGCAGCGGCGGCCGGATTTTCAGTGTGTTGCCATTCTTTCCTGTCGTGCCCGTAAGCACGCCTGCGCGACGCAGTTCGTTGACGATCCGTGTCGCTGCCTGCCGGGGTGTTTCGTTCGCGTCGCGGCCCTGTGCAATGTCGACGCCGACAAAAAGCCCGCTGCCGCGGACCTCGCCAATCGTCGGGTATTTCTGCGCGAGCCTGGCAAAACCGCCCTTCAGATATTCGCCGGTGACGCGGGCGTTGTCGATCAGTCGTTCGTCTTCGATCACGTCGAGTACCGCGAGTCCGACAGCGCACGATACCGTGTTGCCGCCGAAGGTATTGAAGTACCGCGTGTGCTTTGAGAACGCCGCCATCAGTTCGGGACGCGCTGCCAGCGCGGCGATGGGATGGCCGTTGCCCATCGGCTTGCCCATCGTGACGATGTCGGGCACGACTCCATGCCGCATGAAACCCCACATGTATTCGCCGGTGCGTCCGAAACCGGGCTGCACTTCATCGGCGATGAACAGGCCGCCCGCGTCGTGGATCGCGCGCGCGGCCTCGGCGAGAAAGCCTGGCGGATCGCAGACGACGCCGTCGCTCGAAAAAATTGTGTCGACGAGCAAGGCCGCTGGCTTGACGCCGTCTGCCCGCATGCGTCCGATGCACTCGCGCACGCGCTCGGCGAACTGCGCGGGACCGTCTTCGCCAAGCGGCGCGGCGATCGCATAGACATCGCGACCGAGTGGAACGCGCGCTGACGGCGACATGCCGGAAGTCGTTTCGCTGGTGCCGTGGTACGCACGCTCGGTGATGATGAAGCCGGTGCCCCCAGTGACGAACTTGCTGACGCGAATTGCGAGATCGTTCGCTTCGCTGCCCGTGCAGACGAACACCATGTTGCCGATCTCAGCCGGCATGGTCGACAGCAGCCGGTCCGCCAGTTCCACCGGTGCGTCGGCGAGGTATCGCGTATGCGTGTTGAGCCTGGCTGCCTGCGTCGCGAGTGTCGCAACGACGTGCGGATGACAATGGCCGACGACCGGCACGTTGTTGTACGCGTCGAGATACGCACGACCGTCGGCGTCATACATCCAGACGCCCTGTGCCCGCACCATATGCAGCGGTTCTTCGTAGAAGAGCCCATAGGTGGGGCCGAGCAGCTCGCCGCGGCGCGACAGCAGGTTCGAACGGATCGAATGGTTCGTCATGTCTTTCCTTGTAATGGGGCGCCGACGCGCTAGGTGAAGCTGATCGACATGACCTTGCGGACCATGTCAATGCGCCGCGTGAGGTCGGCTTCGGTTTTCGGTATGAAATGTCCGCTAGACGGATTGCGCAGGTGATGCCATGCCGGAATCAGCATGCCCATCACCAGACGCGCCGCGATATACCAGTTCAGCACCGCGAGCTCCGCGGGCAGCAGCGGCTCGACAGAGCGATAGGCGTCCACTGTCTCAGCAAGATCACGCTCCAGCGACTCGAGCGCCGTGATCTGCGAACTCGCGACGATCGCGACGTCGGCGACGAGTGCCGTCTCGACGATATCGCCGAAATCGATGAGTCCAACGATACGCGTGTTGTCGTGAGGGTCGACGAGCAGGTTGCGCACGTTCATGTCGTTGTGCACGACCTGACGGCGCAGCAGCGCCGAGACCGGGCGCGTCGCCGCCTCGAACTGTGTCACGAAGCCGGCGATGAACGCGGATCCGCTAAAACCGGGCACTTCGTCAAGGATGTCAAGTAGCGCCGACACGCGGGACAAATCCCACAGCAGGGGTCGCCGCGCCGCCGGATGGCCGAACGTGCGCAGAATACCGCCGAGCCGTGCCGCGAGCCGACCGCAAGCCACGCGTTGCGCGGCTGAGCGTTCCGATGTCAATAGCGGCTGGCCCGGCAGCCATGTCAGCATTCTGGCGATTCGAGGACGCCCCGCAGCGTCGACGATCGGAGTAGCCGTGCGTGCGCGCCGATCGATGCAGACGCGTGGGCTCGGGAACTCATCGTCGGCAGCGGCGACGTGCAACAGCGCTGCCGTCGCCAGGTCGACCACGCTCGGGGCTTCGGCAGGATTGGCGACCTTGAGTACATAACGCGTTGCGCTAGCAGTCTCCAGGCGGAAATTCTCATCCTGTTCACCGGTCAGCCGTCTGGCGAGCGCGTCGATGCCGTAGTGCTCCAGAGCGATTGCTCGCGCTTCATCGCAGGAAATCGTAACGGTATCGCAACCCGCTGCGGTCTCTGACATGTCAGGTCGATCGTCATATTCGTCGGTATTCATGCGTTTTTCAGTCGGGTTCCCGCGGTTTAGGCCGCCGGCGGACCGCCTTGGCGGCGCTGGACAGCATGCATTGCATTGCCGTAATCATAGTGTATTTTAATAAATAAAAAAACAATACGTATCACCATGATCATGATGACGCCAGTGCGCGCTTCGCAACTCGGCTGATAGTGTTCTACATGTGGCCGTGGCGCTTGATATAGCAAATATGTCCCTGTTTGTTCGATTCCAATGAGTCAACGAGACGGACTGACCGGGCCGCGCACCAGGTCAGCCAGGAGAGTCGGTGCCGCGCCACCTCAACCATCGGCCTCGATTTATTTTGGCAATATTGTATTTTTCATCGAAATAGATCACTATCGGCGCATTGCTTCCCGACCTGAGATCATGTCCCTGCCAGCTCCTTTTCCGTTCGTAGAAACTTCCGGTTCGCCTTATCAGCGCGGTTTGCAGCACGGCCAAGCCGTGCCGGAGCGCGTCGCCGCGAGCATTGCCCTGTATCGCGAGCAACTGCTTCGCCGCGACGTCGGCGAGCCGCAGATTCGCGTGCTCGCCCAGACGATGGCGTCGTGCATCGAGCGTTTCGATGCCGACTATCTTGCCGAAATGCGCGGTATCGCCGACGGAGCGGGCGTGTCGCTTGAGGACGTGATCGTGATCAACTGCCGGACCGAGATGATGTTCGGCCACGACGCGCTTGTCAGCAACGCGAGGCTCGCGGACGAACCGGGGGATGGCTGTACCGGACTCATCGTGTTGCCAGACGCATCGGAAACGGGGCGGCTGATCCATGCGCACAATTGGGACTGGCGTGAGGAGTGCACCGAGACCGGTATCGTGCTGCGGATGCAGCGTGGCGACGGCCCGGACCTGCTGATGTTCACCGAAGCGGGTTCGCTTGCGCGCCACGGTTTCAACAGCGCCGGTGTATCGTTGACCGGCAACTTCCTGTGGTCGGACCGCGACTACACAAAGCGCGCCGATGTCCCACTCGTGCTGATCCGCCGCAAGATGCTGGAAGCCGAGAACCTCTGTCAGGCGATGAAGCTGTTGTGGAGCGTCGATCGATTCTGTTCGAACAACCTGATGCTGGCGCAGGCGGGCGGTGAAGCGGTTGACCTCGAATGCGCGCCGGACGAGATCTTCTGGCTCACGCCGGAAAATGGCTTCATCGTGCACGCGAACCACTGGATCTGCCCGGTGGCGCGGACCAAGCTGCGCGATCTCGGCCCGCGCGCTAACCCCGATTCGATCTACCGGCAACGGCGGGTGACCGCCCAACTATCGGCTGCGCGCCTCGAGACGCCGCATCGGATCGGCTGGGACACTGTCAAGGCTGCGTTGGCCGACGATTTTCCGGCGCCCGACGGCGTGCTGCGCCGTCCGAAACCCGCAAGCCACGCGAGTATCTCGGCGACGGTTGCGACCACGCTGATGGATCCCGCGGACCGCCGGATGTGGGTCGCACGTAAGCCGTACGAGGGCATCCAGTTTACCGAGTACCGGCTGTAGCCCATGCAAACGGCAGGCTCGGCGCGGACGCGGCGAGCCCTAAGGTCTGCATCTGGCCGAGGCGATTGCCGGCAGGTTTTATTCAATTCGAGGAACGCACTATGTTTCGCTTTGCGGTAAGCCGGCTCGGCTCGATCGTGCCGACGTTGCTGGTGGTGACGGTCATCGTCTTCGCGATGCTGCGGCTGTTGCCGGGCGACCCCGCGCAGCAGATGCTCGGCGACGCGGCGACGCCTCAAGCGCTGGCGGCGCTGCGGGCGAGCTACGGCCTGACTGACCCGCTACCGGTGCAGTACGTGCACTGGCTCGGCCACGCGTTGCGCGGCGATCTCGGCCGTTCGCTAATCAATCAGGAGAGCGTTACAGCGCTGATCTGGTCGCGCTTTAGGCTCTCGCTGGCCATCGTTTTCGCCGCGGTACTGCTTGCAACGGCAATCGCGGTGCCGGCTGGCATCGTAGCCGCCCGCTTCAGAAAGCAGTGGCCGGATGTGGCGATTGTCGCCGCCTCCGCGCTCCTGCTGTCTATTCCCTCGTTCTGGCTTGGCATCTTGCTGCTGATGCTGTTCGGCCTGCGGCTCGGCTGGGTGCCGGTGGTCGGCTACGTGCCTGTCAGCGAACATCCTCTGCAAAGCCTCAGCTATCTCGCGTTGCCGGTCCTGGCGCTGACGATGATCCAGGTCGGCGCGCTAACGCGGATGATGCGTGCAAGCGCAATGGACGTGCTGCAACTCGAGTACATCTCCCACGCGCGCGCAACCGGTCTGTCCGAAGCACGCGTGATGCTGCGCCATTGCCTGCCCAACGCGTTCGCGCCGACATGGACCCTGATCGGCCTGTCGCTCGGCCATCTGCTCGGCGGCATCGCGGTGATCGAAACGGTGTTCACGTTGCCGGGGCTTGGCCGGCTGCTCGTCGATTCGATCTTCGCTCGCGATTATCCGGTGGTACAGGGTTGCCTGCTCTTTACCGCGGTTTTTTACGTCCTCGTCAACCTCGTGGTGGATCTGTGCTACTTCTTGTTCGACCCGCGAGTCGCCGCATGATGCGCCGGCTCACATTGCGCAAGCCGTTCGCGGCAGCACTCGGCGGCGCGCTACTGGCGGTTCCGCTTGGCTTCGCAGTACTCGCCATCTGGTGGACACCCTACGGCATCACCCAGATGGACTTCGTGAATCTGCTCGCACCGCCATCCGCGCAGCACTGGCTAGGCACGGACGAATTCGGCCGGGACGTGCTGTCCCGCTTGATGGCAGGCGCCTCGCTCAGCATGATGATCGCCTTCGAGACGATGCTCGCGACCGCCGCGGTCGGCGCGCTGCTAGGCGGCATTGCGGGCTATTTCCGCGGCATCTTCGAGCGCGCGCTGAACCTTGTCGCGAACGCGCTGCTGTCGTTTCCGGGAATCATGCTGGCGCTCGGGGTGACGATGGTGGCCGGCCAGTCGCCCGGTGGCATCGTGCTGGCACTGTCGTTCGCGTACGCGCCATCGGTATATCGGATCGTGCGCGCGTCAGCGCTCTCGGTGCGCAGCCGTGAGTATGTCGAAGCATCCTATCTGATGGGCAACTCGTCGCTGTACACGCTGTTCCGGCATGTGCTGCCGAACTGCCTTTCGCCGCTGATCGTGATCGCGACCAGCATTTTCGGCTGGTCGATCCTCGCCGAGTCGGCGCTGTCGTTCCTCGGCATGGGCGTGCCGCCCCCGGCACCGAGCTGGGGCAACATGCTGGCCGATGCAAGGCAATTCATGGACACAGACGCTTTGCTGTCCATCGTGCCGGGCTTGTGCATCGCCGGCGTGCTACTCGGCGTGAATCTGCTTGGCGATGCGCTGCGCGACCGCTTCGACCCGCGCATGGAGGGACATTCGTGAACCCGCATTTCTCCACGCTGCTGAGCGTCGATCACCTCGTCCTCGGCGTGCCAGGCCGGGAACGGATCGTCGACGACGTGTCGTTGAGCGTCGGCACGGGCGAATTCGTAGCGGTGGTCGGTGAATCCGGCAGCGGCAAAACGATGATCGCGCGCTCGATCCTCGGCTTGCTGCCGGCACCGGTGAGCCATCTGTCCGGCACGATCACCCTGCAAGGCACCGAGCTGACGGGGCTGAATCCGCACGCGCTACGCAAGTTGCGCGGCACGCGCATCGGCATGGTGTTCCAGGAACCAATGGCCTCGCTCAATCCGGCAATGCGCATAGGCGCATCAATGGCGCAGGGCCTGAAGCAGCATACGCGGATGAGCGCCGCCGAGATCCGCGATGCGTCGATGGCGATACTGCGGCGCATCGGCATCGACGATCCTGCCCGCTGCCTCGCTGCGTATCCGCACGAATTCTCCGGCGGCATGCGCCAGCGCATCATGCTGGCCTCCGTCATGCTGCTCAAGCCCGCGCTGCTGATCGCGGACGAGCCCACTACCGCGCTCGATACGGTTACGCAACGCGAAGTGATGGAGGTCATGGTCGAACTGACCCGCGAAGCCGGCACAGCGGTGCTGCTCATTACGCACAACCTTGGCCTGGTCGCCCGCTATTCGAATCGGGCGATCGTGCTGTGCCACGGCCGCGAAATCGAAAAGGGCGCGGCGCGTACGCTGCTGCAGGCGCCGCGCTATCCCTACACGCGCCAGTTGATCGCCGCGCTGCCGCGTCGCGAGGTTCGAGCGCCCGTTGCACGCGAGGGCATGCCGCTGTTGTCGGTGATCGACCTCGAAGTCGTGCATCCGGGCCGGCGCGGCCTGTTCGGCGCCCGCAGCGCACCGCTGAAGGCTGTCGACCGCGTCAGCTTTGACATCTTTGCTGGCGAGACCGTGGCAATTGTTGGCGGCAGCGGGTCGGGCAAGACGACGCTCGGTCGCGCCATCGTGCAGCTCGTGCGCATGAGCGGCGGCCAACTGCTGTTTCACGGCCGCGATGTGCTGCGTGCCGACGGCGCGCAATTGAAAGCATTCCGCAGACAGTGCCAGATGGTGTTTCAGGATCCGTATTCGTCGCTCGATCCGCGCATGCGGATCAGCGCAATCGTCGCCGAACCGTTGCGGCATTTGCCCGAATTCGCCACCCGGGCGCAGCGCGAGCGGCGCGTAGACGATGTGCTGGCCGAGGTCGGCCTCGCAGGCTTCGGGCGGCGTTTTCCGCATCAGCTGTCGGGCGGCCAGCGGCAGCGGGCAGCGATCGCGCGGGCGATCGTCACGCGTCCAGCGCTGATCGTTGCAGACGAACCGATCTCGGCGCTCGATATGACGCTACAGAAACAGGTACTGGCGCTATTTCAGCAACTGCAGTCAGAGCATGGCTTCGCGTGCATCTTCATCTCGCACGATCTCGCCGCGGTCGAGCAGATTAGCGATCGGGTGCTCGTGATGCACAAGGGGCGAGCAGTTGAGACCGGCGAACGCGACGCCGTATTCGACGCGCCGCAGCATCCCTATACGCGCACCCTGCTCGATGCATCGCCGCACGTTGACCTGCCGTCCCAGCCATTCGCCACCAGCGCCTGAAACGTCTATTCACGTCCCGGTCATTCCATGATCCATCTATTCAGACCGGCGGCGCGTGTTGCTGCCGCCTTCGCCCACCTGGCCGCCTGCGTCCTGATCGCAGTCGCGCCACTCGCAGCCCACGCTGCCGATCCGCACACGCTGTCGCTCGCGCTGAACGCCGATATCCGTACGACTGAGCCTGGCAAGACGTCCGACGATCCGACCGGAATTGTCTTGTCGCAGATCGTCGAGGGGCTGGTCGCGCCGACGCTGGACGGCACGCCGATGCCGATGCTTGCCGAGCGCATCGACGTCTCCGCGGACCATCGCGTGTACACGTTCGCACTGCGTCAGGGCGTCCGGTTCCACAACGGGCAGCCGCTCGATGCGGGCACGGTAGTGTGGACGTGGCATCGCTATCTCGATCCGAAAACGAACTGGTCATGCCGTGCCTATTTCGACGGCACGCGCGGGCTCAAGATCCAGTCGGTCAGTGCGCTCGACGCTCTGCACGTGCAATTTGTTCTCGCCCAGCCGAGCCCGGTGCTGCTCAACATGATGGCGCGGCTCGACTGTGACCAGACCGCGATTCTGAGTCCTGCGTCGGTCGACTCCACGGGCCACTGGCGTGCGCCGATCGGCACGGGCCCGTACGTGTTCGGACAGTGGCTCAAGGGTCAGTCGATCACGCTGACGCGCTATCGGGACTATCGACCGGCGCCGGGCGTTGAGGATGGCTACGCGGGGGACAAGACGCCATTTATCGACAACGTGCGCTTCGTGGTGATTCCGGATGAGGCGTCGATCAAGGCGGCGCTCGAAGTGGGCGACATCGATATCTGGTACGGCATCAATCCGCAGTTCCAGCGCGAGTTCGAGCGAATGGCGTCGCTGCGGGTAACCCACGCGCCGAGCGTCGGGCCGTCGATCCTCGTGCTGCAGACCGCCGATCCCCTGCTCGCCGATGTCCGCGTGCGGCGCGCGATTGCGATGTCGCTCGACGCCGCGGCGATCAGCAAGGTCACCACGCTGGGGCTCGCGCCGGTGGATGGTTCGCTGGTGTCGCCGGCGAACCGCTTTTACGACGCGGTGATGCAAAAGCGCATTGGCTACGACGTCGCCGGCGCGCGGCACCTGCTCGCCTCAGCCGGATACCACGGACAGCCGATTGCGATCTCGACCACGCCGCGCTTCAAATCGATGTATGACACCGCGCTGATGGTCCAGGCAATGGGCCAGCAGGCGGGCCTCAACATGGTCGTCAAGCCGCTTGAATTCGCGAGCATGGTGAACGATTTTTTTGCTGGCCACTATCAGGTCATGGTGTTCCACCTTGCGCCGTCGCTCGACCCGGCGTTTCACTACGACCGTTTCATTGGCCGCAAGGCGACGGATGTCAGCAAGGTGTGGGACGGCCCCGACGCCCAGGCCGCGCGCGATCGCCTGATGCAGGCGCCCGACGACCAGCAGAAACAAGCCGCATTCGACCAGTTGCATGAACTGATGCTGCGGGACGTGCCGATCATCGGCCTCGATGCGGGTGCGGTAACCGCGGCGGCAAACCGGCGCGTGATCGGCTTCGCCGCGTGGCCGGGGCGCCGGCCGCGGCTGTGGGGTATCAAGCTCGCGCAATGAGCGATCAACAAACAGGAAACCTATCGATGAGCTTTACAACGACAGCGTCCAAACTGGACGCATTCTGGATGCCGTTCACGTCGAACCGGAGATTCAAGGCGGATCCGACCTTGTTCAGCGGCGCGCAGGGCATGTACTACCACCGCCCGGACGGCTCCCGCGTGCTGGATGGCGTCGCGGGGCTATGGTGCGTCAACGCGGGCCACGGCAGGCTGGAAATTGTCGACGCGATTCAACGCAGCGCGGCACAGCTCGACTACGCGCCGTCGTTCCAGTTAGGCCATGCAACGGCGTTCGAATTCGCCGATGAGCTCGTCGCCGAAGCTCCCCCAGGCTTCGGGCATGCATTCTTCTCGAATTCGGGCTCGGAGGCGGTCGACACCGCGCTGAAGATCGCACTCGCCTATCACCGGGCGCGCGGCGACGCGCAACGCGTCCGGCTAATTGGCCGGGAGCGCGCCTATCACGGCGTCGGCTTCGGCGGCCTGTCGGTCTCCGGTATCGCCAGTCAGCGCAAAGTGTTCGGCAACCTGTTGCCTAGCGTCGATCATCTGCCGCATACCTACGATCGCGCGCAGATGGCCTTTTCGCGCGGCCAGCCGAACTGGGGCGAACATCTCGCAGACGACCTGACGCGTCTCGTGGCGCTGCATGATGCATCGACGATCGCTGCGGTGATCGTCGAGCCGGTGTCGGGTTCGACTGGCGTGCTGGTGCCGCCTCCCCGCTATCTGAAGAAACTGCGCGAGATCTGCGACGCGCACGGCATCCTGCTGATCTTCGACGAGGTGATCACCGGGTTCGGTCGCATCGGCGCGCCGTTCGCGGCAAGCCGGTTCGGTGTCACCCCGGACCTCATCACGTGCGCCAAGGGGCTCACGAATGGCGCGGTGCCGATGGGCGCAACGCTGACGACGCGGGCGGTTTACGACGCGCTGATGGCTGGACCGGAAGACGCGATCGAATTGCCACACGGCTATACGTATTCCGCGCATCCGCTCGCCTGCGCCGCCGGTCTTGCCGCATTGCGAGTGTACCGCCGCGAAGGACTGCTGGTCCGCGCAAGGGAGCTGGAGCAGACCTGGGAGGATGCCGCGCACGCGTTGCGCGGTCTGCCCGGCATACTGGACATTCGCAATATCGGGCTGCTCGCGGCGATCGACCTTGCTGCGTCCGAGGAGGGACCAGGCCGGCGCGGCTATGCGGTGCATCGCGATTGCCTCGCTCACGACGTACTGGTGCGCGCGTCCGGCGACACGATCCTGCTGTCGCCGCCGCTCGTGATCAGCCACGATGAGATCGAACGGCTGTTTTCGACGCTCGCCGATTCGATCCGGAGGATCGGTTGATGGGCCAGGAGAGCGTGGAACTGACGGCCGCGAATGTCATGATCGGCGGCGCCTGCGTTCGCGGTGCCGGGCCGGAGATCCGGATCGTCGATCCGTCGACGGGCCGCACGCTGGTCAACGCGATCGGCGCCGATCATGCGCAGGTTGAGGCAGCGCTCGCAGCCGCGCATAGCGCCTTTCGCGGCTGGAGTGGCACGAGCGCACACGAACGCGCGCACGTGCTGCTCCGCGCGGCTGAGCGTTTGCGCGCGGATCGCGAACGGCTCGTCGCGCAGCTTACCTGCGAGCAGGGAAAGCCGATAGGCGAGGCAGCCGCCGAATGGAATGCGGCGCTCGAGACGCTCGAATGGTACGCGCACGAGGGCGTACGGGCTTACGGGCGCGTAGTGCCGGCGCGACGCACGGCGCTGAGACAACTGGTTGAACGTGTGCCGGTCGGCCCGGTTGCGGCGTTCGCGCCATGGAACTTTCCGGCATTGACGCCGATGCGCAAGATAGCGGGTAGTCTCGCCGCGGGTTGCACCTGCGTCTTGAAGGTGCCTGAAGAAACGCCGCTGTCCGCGCTCGCGATTGCGCATGCGCTCGTCGAAGCGGGGCTGCCCGAGGGCGTGTTGAGCGTCATATTCGGCGATGCACCCGCGATCGCCGCGCAACTGATCGACTCGCCTGTGATTCGCAAGGTCAGCTTCACTGGCTCTACCGCAATCGGCGAACAGCTCGCGGCACGCGCGGCGAAACGGGCCGTGCGCTGCACACTGGAGCTCGGCGGTCACGCCCCGGTGATCGTGTTTGCCGACGCGGACCTCGAGCGCGTGATTGCGCAAGCGGGGGCTGCGAAGTTCCGTAACGCGGGGCAGATCTGCATCGCGCCGACGCGCTTCATCGTCGATGCGTCGATCCACGATGAGTTTGTCGAGCGCCTTACGAACTACGCAATATCATTGCGCGTCGGTGCGGGACTAGACCCGGCGACGCAGCTTGGGCCAGTCGCGACAGAACGGCGACAGAGCGCGCTCGACGCGATGCTGGCGTCGGCTTGCGCGGACGGGGTCGAAGTCGCGCGGGGAGCGGTGCCAACGCAGGGGTTCTTCTGGCCAGCAACGGTCGTGAGCGGGCTGCGCCGCGAGTCGCCTCTGCTGCACGAGGAACCGTTTGGTCCAATCGCGCCGTGTATCGCATTCGAGAGCTTCGATGAAGCGATCGACATCGCGAACAGCACGCGCTTCGGTCTCTCAGCGTATCTGTACAGTCGGTCGCTCACGACGACGCACCGGGCCGCCGAACTGATCGATGCCGGGATGGTCGGCGTAAATACGACGCGGGTCTCCCTGCCGGAGCTGCCGTTCGGCGGCGTGAAGGAAAGTGGCTACGGCTCGGAAGGGGGTACCGAGGGGCTCGACGCGTATTTGATGACGAAATCAATCAGCGTCGATTACAGCTGAGCGGACAGTCCCAACCGGCGGCCGACGGCCGGCGTGAACGACAGCTCCGGCTGTCCACGCGCCGGGTATGACCAGCGTTCGAAGGACCGTTTTCTGGGCAGAACCGACGTTCGAATGTCCGTGTGAAAGCCCGGTCCAATGGCCGCTCGTGTCTGGCTCTGGTGCAAATAGGTGCCCCGGCCGAGAAGGTAGTTATAGTTATGGATACCTTATCGATCGAACAGGACAGCATTCCAGACGGCAGGCGCAGGGGCATCTTTGAGCCCGGGAATGGAGAGATTGAACTGCCCCTTGCGAATGCGGTGCATCAGCTCGATGCCGGCGATCGTGGTCGCGGCACTCCTGAACTGTTTGAAGCCGAGCATTACGTTTGTTCTGGACTTGATGTTTCGATGGTCCTGCTCGATCCGATTGTTCAGGTACTTCGAAGACCGGACCTTCGTGTCCTCAGGCAGCAGGCCATCGGCCTTCATCTCACGCAGCGCCCGGTGCGAAGCAGCATAACCATCGAGTGTGATCGTCTCCGGCGGCTGGCCTTGATGTTTGATTGCCTTGCTAAAAAAGGCTTTGGCCGCGGCCACGTCGCGCTTTGCCCTGAGCATAAAGTCCACCGCCTGGCCAGCTCGATCTACCGCCCGGTACAGATAAACCCATTTGCCACGAATCTTCAGGTAGGTTTCGTCGACACGCCATGAGCGCCCTGTGGGTATGCCAAAGCGATTCCAATGCTTGACGAACTCTGGCGTAAAGCGCTTCACCCAACGCATGATCGTGGTGTGCACCAGCGACAAACCCCGCTCGGCCATCATCTCGACCAGATCGCGCAGGCTGAGCTTGTAGCGAAGGTACCAGCGCACGCATAGAACGATGATCTCCCGATCAAAATGCCGCTCATCAAACAACGCCTCCAGGCTTTTCCGGTTGCTCATTACCGACCACCAGATTGTTGGGCTGAATACTTTAACCGATGCGCCGAGCCTATTTGCACAGAACCCCTCGCGTCCCAACAAGCGCTCGCTTGGCTTAAGCCGTTCAGCGGAACTCGGCATGCCGTTTTTCGCGAAAAGCTCTCACACCTTCGGCAGCGTCGGGCGTGGCTTTACACACCGACGCCGCGAATTCATGGGCAAGCTCGGCCTGTCCCGATTCGACCATGCGCAAAAGCCGCTTGCCGACCGAAAGCGAAGCACTGGACCGACGTTGAAGCAGTGCGCAGATTTCAAGAACGCGCCCATCAAGCTGCTCTTGCGGCAGCGCCTCGTTGACGATTCCCCATTCAGCAGCCCGCGCAGCCGTAATCGGCTCGCCGAGCAGTACAAGCTCCCGCAACCGGTTGGCGCCGACCAGGTCGGAAAGTCGCTGGCACCCCATCCAGCCCGGAATCGCACCCACGGACGCTTCTGGAAATCCAAGCATCGCGCCTGTGGACGCGTATCTGAAGTCGCACGACAACGCGAGCTCTAAACCACCGCCTAACGCGCTGCCGGAAAGCACTGAGATCGTCGGGATGTCGAGTTCCGCGATACGCCGGAAGACGCGATTTCCGGCCCGAATGAAACGGCTCCCCATTCCTTCGGGGTCAATATCCCCCCACTCGCCGATATCGGCACCGCTGCAGAAAAAGCGCGAACTGGTCGAGCGAAACACCGCCACGCGTACGTCTCTCGCGTTCTCGATCTGCGCGAGAGCGAGATCAACATCGGCGAGCATCTCCATCGTCAGGGCGTTGTGCCGTGCCCCGCGGTCGAGCGTGATTGTCGCGACGCGATGGTCAATGTGGAAGAGGATGTTCGAACCAGGCATGAGAATGAGCCTTTGGGCTGACGAGTCATATGACGATTCTGTCGCAGCGTTAAAACGACGCTCGGTAAATTCGGCCGTGGCAATCCCCCACCGGGTCCGGCCGCAGCAGCGTCCGCAAACAGAGCCATTCCGCCATCGACGGCCTAAGCCGCTTTCGCCTTTTAGCCTCGCGTTTCAACCAGATCGCCGACTTCTCAGGGGACTTCGCAGCCATTGGAAGTCGTGGTCGACGGGTTACCCCAGTTGCGGGTTAGAGACATGAAAGCCACGCAAAAATCCGGGCGCACGTTATCACTCGCCTTCCTCATGCGGAAGCCCGAGTTCGGCGTAATCGTGACCAAGCAATGTGCATAACGCCTCGACGATCAATTCGTGATCTTCGCGCTGCGGCAAGCCGGAGACCGTGATCGAACCAATTACGCCAGCGCCTTGCACCGTCAGGGGAAAACCGCCACCGTGTGTGGCGTAGTCAGCGTTCGACAAGCCAAACTTGTCGGCGAGCGTCGAAGCGGACTCTGCCAGACGCAGGCCAACCGCGTATGAGCTGCATCGGAACTGTGCGACGGTGTGACTTTTGCGGCGTACCCAGTCCGCATTGTCAGGAGTCGCGCCGGCGAGGGCACTATAGAAAATAGCATGACCGAATGTACGCACGTCGATCGCAATCGGCAGTCCTCGAACCCTCGCGAGTTCGTGCAGATGGGTCCCAATCTGCCAACCGAAATCGGCGTCAAAGCGCGGAGCGACAAGCAGCTTTTCCTGTTGTGCGATCTGCTGAAGGTCTCGGGTGATGTCCATATCGATTTAGACGGAGCGAGTCCGCCCCCATGTGGAAAGTTAATGGAAAAGCATCGAAATACCGGGCTTGATATGCCCGAAGAACGCGGCCCGCACAAAGGTCAACAACGGATGCGGGTCGCAATATCGTGCGAGCCACGCGGTTGCATAGGAATAGAAGGCGTGAACCATATGGCGGTCAGTCAATAAGCGGGACGAACTTGAGGATATGTTCAGCCACGCAAACCAGCTCACCTGTTTGATTGACCACCTCCAGCTTCGACACGGCACGTCGCTTCTCCAGGTCGACGGTCTGTACGCGATACGTATAAGTCAGCGTGTCACCGATAAGCGCAGCCTTGAGAAAGCGAACCCGGTCATATCCAAGTGAGACGGGCGTCTCCCCAGCGTCACGCAGTCCC
>Ga0302314_10007615_pt1 | contig 19449 bp, 14 predicted proteins | sample III_Palsa_N2_3_FD_200533 | JGI IMG/M metagenome (GOLD analysis project Ga0302314, IMG submission 200533) | Peat permafrost microbial communities from Stordalen Mire near Abisko, Sweden - III_Palsa_N2_3 | ecosystem: Environmental > Terrestrial > Soil > Palsa > Peat permafrost | place: Sweden...
TTCTGTTTTAACGTTTGTCCACACTTTTGGGTGGGGGCGCCCCCCCCCACCGGGGGGTCCCCCCCCGACGCAGTGATGCCGACCCTGAGTCGAGTATGGCTGCCTCCGGCACGGCGCTGCGACTCCAGCGCAGATGAGAGTGCCCTGCAACCTAACCAAACGGGGGTAGGCGGGTGCGCATTGTCGACTGGGACGTCACTAGGCCGTCTGCCAGCTGCTAGAAAAGCAGGCTCGGAGGCTTGGCAGATGCGGCTGATGGTCGAGATGGCTTGCCCGGGTCACCGACGAACTGCGCCGACCATTGCTACGGCCGGGGCTGCTAGCCTGCCCGGCCACGTCCTCCCACGGCACAGCCGATCAGTTGGCAAGGATGCAGGGCACGACCGGAATTACGGTCTGCGGGACCGCGATCAATCTGAAGTGGCGTCAACCGGTGAGCACCAGTACAGGTCCCCCAGTCACCCGCTGACAGCCAACTGCCGGCGAGGGCCCGAAGCAGGGCCGGTACACCACAGCAGGGGATACCATTCACACTCCCCGAACTGCGCCGTTCAGAGCATGATCAGTTCGCGCACATTCCCGTCTCTGTCGACGAGTTGGATCCTGCCGCCGTCCGCCAGTTGGCGATCGACGAGGTCCAGCAGGGAGACGGCGCGCCTGACCGTCTCAGTGATGGACGTGCCTCGGCTCTTGTGCTGCTGAAGGACCTGCTCGGTATCCCCGTTGATGTTGACGCTGAGGCGCGTGAACTGCTTCGTATCGGTTGGTTCCGACACCCTAAGGTCGCCGTTTTCGGACATGCGGGAGCCCCTCTTGGTAGTGCCGCAGTGTCAGAACTGCGGTAAGGCCGAGCAACAGCGGATCCGGGTGAGTGTGCAGCACTGATCGGGCGCTCTTGTTCGGACTCTGTGGACGTGACAGCGCAGCCGAACCTGTAGAGGTATCAGGGGTGATGGTCATTTGCCCCACATATCCCCAACATGAAGGCTGAGGCCGGCCAGTTGTAACCGCGAAGCCCTGCAGGGTTTCCCGCTTGCAGGTGGTGATGCTGCGGTCATAGCGGGTGACTCATCGGATCTCCCTGCTAGCTGTGGCGGTGCCCTCATGATGCTCTCGTGCGTATCTGTTGTCAAGGAAATACACCACAGGTGCGCGACACATGCGCATGCTAGGCACATAGAATGCGCATCAGAGACGCATCACATCATGATGTAGTGTTGTTTTGATCAACATCGATTGTGCTATCATCAGCACCAGCCTGCTCCGGGGCGCCCCGGAGCAGCAGAGGCCTCTTCGCCCTCTGGGGGCACTCAAATGAGTGGAGATCCACTTCCCATGTCGATCGACTCCGTAAGCCGCTCACCAGTACCACAGGCGGCCTGCCCGTACGACGTGTGCGGGGGCATCAGTCCCACTGGTGCCCCCGTCGCGGTCAGGACGACCGTGGACTTCGACTGTCCCAGGTACTCCGCGCCTCTCTGCTTCATCAACCTGAGCGATGGTCAGAACGTGCCCAACCCCAAGGAGGACGATCCGGAACTCTTCCACCGAGGCCAGGAGATCCGCTTCCCTCCTGGTCAGCGACTCCTGGACGAAGACGTAGACCCTGGCCCCGGCCCGGCAGTGGCTATCTCCAGCGAGATCAAGCGCAGGCTGGGCTGCATCCCCGGGCAGAGGGGATGCCGTGGCTGACGTCTCGCCAGATCCACAGACTTCGCGTGAGCTGGCGGAGGACGTGTCCCCCGCCAGCCCCGCACAGAGCCCCGTTCAACGCGAGCTCTCCGAAGACGAGGCACCGCGGAGCAGGCTGGAGATCCTTCAGGCCGTTCATACTGCCCGGCAGCAAGATGATCTTCACAGAACTCGCCGTTGGCTTGCCATCGCACTATTCTGGCTCGTCGCTGTGATGACCATCCTCCCGGTCCTGGCCCTCTTACTCGGCTACTGGACCCACTTCACCGTGGACCAGTTCAAGGAACTCGGACTGTTCTTCACCCCGATTGTCACGCTGGCCAGCGCCGCCTTCGGCTTCTTTTTCGCCTCGGACGAGCGAGATCGCCGCCGCTAGACCAGCGACTGTCAGCCCCCACCCGCTCCGGCCTTCCTCTATCGTCGGGCGTCGCGCATACCGCTCCGTTCGGCGAGCCAGCCAACGGTCGCCCGCAACGGATCGGCCGCTACCTTGGGTCCCGATGCCTTGCATAACTGCTCTACGGCTTGAGCAGCTTGCCCCAGCCCGCCGCGGGGCCTGTTCGGCGCCGCGTGGCTGCGGTCCAATGTCGTCGTCATGCTCGGCATCGCAGGCTCCCTGATACGGCGGATAGCCACCAGATCCACCGAAAGCCGAGTTCAGGTCGTGCCGGCCCCGCCCGTTCCAGTTGCTCGGCCGATGAGGCCAGGCCGGTGTGAGGCGAACGGCCTTCCGAGAGCCAACCGGCACATAATGTCGAGCGCGGAGCACAGCTCTGCAGCCTCCGCGGCAGGGAGGTCAGACCACAGCATCGATGGCGTTGGCAAAGCAGTGGCGCAGGCTGCGGCCTGTCCAGCCAGACTTGAGCTTGATACCAGCGGCATTGCTGATGCGAGTGACGATATTCGCGGCGGCGCCGGCTGCGAGCCGACCGGTCGGCTCGTAGATCGAGAGTCCGTTCTGCATCGCAGGCTAGGTGACCCATCCGCGAGCGTCGGTGCGCACGAGTAACGGCTTCTCAGTTCGGCCGACAGCGTTCAGATTGGCGAGCACCCTCTGCGTGGCAACGACCGTACAGGTGGCGGGGTCTGCACAGTGCGATAGCGCGACTACGTCATACCGCTTCAGACCCTGGCGGTGAACCTTGACCAGCGGACCATCATTCGCAGTAGTGGCCAGGTCAGCGATATCGATTGCGGCCAACTCGGACACTGTGGCATCGCAGGTGTAACCGATGAGCAGCAGGACAGCCCCGCGTGAGCCATGGATTTCGTTGTGTTCGAACGCTGATAGCGCGCCACGCAGTGCAGCGGGAAGGTCAACAGTGAGGTCAGGCCCGGTCACATCATCCTTCGGTGCGTTGTCCTGCCGTCGCCGCTCGGCGTAGACGGCATGTTGGCAACCAGAGGTTCAATTGCACACCGCCACCGACCACACAGCCTGAGCCAAGCCCCAACTCGCAGCATTAAAGCCTGCGAAGCGCCCAGTTACGATGATTACTCTGCTCAGCAGCTCCGATCGCAGGTCAGTAGTCAACATCGAGGTAGTCGATGTTGTTGAAGCGGACGAGCAGTCCGTCCGCGCGGCGGCCGCCGTCCTTGAAGTAGACCTCCTGCAGGCCCTCGGCGAGGATGTCCTGGAGCTCCTCCTCGGAGGCTCCGGCATCCTGCGCGGCGAAGAGGCGGCCCGCGTAGGTGTGCGGCAGGTGCTCGGTGAGTCGGCGCAGGCGTCCGTCGTCGGAGGTTCCGGGGGCGGCGATGTAGCCGAACTGGGCGCGGGTCTCGATGGTGATGCCGCCGCTGTCGGCGGCTTTGCGGGCGGCGCGTTTGCGGACCAGTGGCTGCCAGCGGGCTTTGACCGCGTTGTCGAGGCGTTCGGCGACGGGCTTGGGTGGGTGTTTGCGAGTGCCCTGCAGGTAGCGTTCCACGGAGCGCTGGGACACGCCGAGGAGGTCGGCGACCGGTTGTGTTCCCTTGAGTTGCTTGACCAGGTAGGCGGTTCGGGCCTGGGTGGTGACAGGAGGTTTGCGGGTGAATGTTGCCTGCGCGGCTCGTTGGAGGCTGTCGCCGATGGTGCCCACGGTTGTGTCCTATTCTCCGTCGGTGGCGGCGTCGGTGCCCTTGATGTGCCGGGCGGGGTTCAGCTGCTGGTCCATCAGCTGGACTGCCCACAGCAGGGGTTGGGCTCCTTCGAGTTTGACCATGCCGGGGCTGACGCCGAGGCGGAACCCTCCGGACAGGGGCTTGCCGTCGGGAGTAGTGGGCGCGAAGTCCAGCGGGGTGGGGCCGGGCGAGGGGTAGACCGCGCAGTCCGAGAGCACGGCCAGCGGCCACAGGTCGGCCTTGGTGGCCCAGGTGAGCATCTTGCGGTGCATGTTGACCCGGGCACTGGAGATGATGGCGGCGCGGATGTGCGGGCTCCAGGTCGGCCGTCGCAGTGCGGGCCACGGCTCGCCGAGTTGGTGCCGTGTGCCCTGCGGGCGCTCGCGGAGCTTGCCCACGCCGCCCTTGACGGTCGACTTGATCGCGGTCAGGACCGCGGCCAGGGCGGGGTCCTGCTCCTTGTGGCATGCCATCGCGGCTAGGAAGGCGTCCGGTTCCATGCCGGCGGTGACGCCGAGCTGGGCCATGACGGTCATGTAGGCGTCGCGGATCCGGGTGTACCAGGGGTCCAGGTAGGGGCCGTTGGCGAAGCGCGGCACCGTCTCCAGGAACTGCCGCGCCCGGGGCGTCAGTTCCGCCAGACCCAGCCGCTCCAACTGGGCCGCGTCCCAGGCCTGCCAGGGGGCAGGTGGCACCGGGACGCCGAGGTGGGTCAGTTGCTTGGCATCAGGGCGCAGCCAGCCCTCCAAGGGGGTGATCCGCACGCCTAGGCCCAGGGTGTCGACGAGTTCGTGGGCGTAGGCGAGGGTGGGGGTGGAGTACCAGGCCGGTCCGGTCGGGGTGGCGCCGCTGGGGGTGAACGGGGAGGGCAGACGCGCATCGAGGGTGATGGCGGACAGGTCGACCAGCCACTCCCCCGGCAACTTGCGGTCGAACTGCGGGCGGGTGAGGTGGACCGCTTCGCCGAGTCCAACCAGGAGGCGGTTGGCGGCGGCGCCGAACGCCATGTTGACGTCGATGCCGACCGCCCACGGCAGTGCGCACTCCTGGTCGCTGAGCAGTTCGGGGTCGCGGACCCATTCGTAGGCCTCTTCGTCGATGACCTGGTCCGCGGTGCGGCGGTGGGTGCGCGGGTACAGGGCTGCGACCAGGGGGTGCTCGTCGGGGGCCGCGACTGGGGACGGGTCGGTCGCGATCGGCAGCGAGCCAGGCATCGCGCCGGAGGACCACGTACCGGTCTGCTTGTCCTGGAGGGCGCGCGTGGGCGGGCGCAGTGCCTCCATCAGGGCGATCCCACAGGTCGCGCCGCTGCCGCGGGGGTTCAGCAGCAGGGAGGCGTAGTTGGTGAGGGCTTGGGCGATTTCGGCGGGGTGGGCGGTACCGTCGGTGGCCCGGGTGGTGAATTCCTTGCCCCAGTCGCGGGCGTCCAGGGCTCCCCAGGGCAGGACGGCGAGTTGGACGCAGGCGCGTCGGCCGCCGTCGACGGGGCGGTAGATGCGGGCCCAGGGGCCGAAGCCACGTCTGGTGAGTTGCCATTTGGCTTTGGTGAGGTGTTTGACCACTGGGTGGTTGTCGGGCAGGCGCAGACCGCGCCGGTCCTCCAGTTCCGGGGGCAGGCCCAGTTTGGCGGCCGCCGGTGCGGTGAGGACTACGAGGGGGTCGTCCTCCTTGCCGGAGGGATGCAGCCGCGGGGCGCCTACGCGGGCGTGTTCCAGGGTCCATTCGACCAGGGCGGCGATGGTGGTGGCCGGGCAGGTCAGGACCAGGCCGCCGATGGCGTGGGCGTTGCCGTCGCCATCTAGGACCAGCAGCGGGCCGTTGGTGAAGCGCGGATCGCTGTCGGACGCGGTGGCGGTGGGTTCGTGTGTCGGCTTCTTCTCGGCGGGTCCGGCCGGGGCTTGCTGTGCGGGGCGGGCGGGCTTGGCGGGAGCGGCGGGGCTGGGTGTCGGGTCGTCGGGCGCTGGGGTGTGCGGGGCTGCGGGCGGTGGCGCAGCGGGTCCGCTCATGGGCGGCGCGGCCGCTGGAGCGCGTGGTGCGGGGGCGGGGAATTTCGCCGCGAGGCCTTCCAGGAGCCGGCGGTAGGCGTCGAACTTCTCGCCTGCTGGTTCGCTGCGGCCTGCTTCCCAGGAGGTGACGCTGGTGGGGCGGACCTTGAGGGCCTGGGCGACGGCGGCTTCGGTCAGTCCTGCCGCTCGGCGCAGCCGGATCCGCTCGGGGGGTGGTGGGAGGACGGCGCCGGTGGCCACCGCTTCGAGCAGGGCGTCGACGGCGTCGAAGATCGGGGGTGTGGAGTCGGTCATGGTGCACCTCCTTGGCGGGACGGGTCTGGCATGCGGTCAGCGGACGCCTTGGCGGATTTCCTCGAGGCGGGTAATCAGTCGCTGGTAGCGCTGGGAGGCGGCTTGGGAGGAGCCCAGGCCCTGGTGGGGGGCGATCTGTTTCCAGTCCATGCCGCGGCGCCGGGCTTCGATGACGATCTGGGTCTCCAGCCGGTCCACCTGGGTGCGGATCTGCTCGAACAAGGAGAGCGCGGCGCCGAGCTCGTCGGTGCTGACGTCCGGGATCTGCTCGATGGAGTGGTGGTGGTTCGCGGTGGCTTGGAGCACCTTGCCGAGCAGGGCCGCGTCCAGTTCCAGCTGCCGGGCCTCGGCCCAGTGGGCCTGGGGGGCATTGACGTCGGGGCGTTCGCTCAGGTCTTTGAGGCGGTCGCGTGCCTGCTGTTCGGAATGGCGGGGCATAGGAGAATTCTAGCACAACGATACAACGAAGAAACATATTGTTGTTTTGTTGTATCCGGTACTGCGGTGGAGCTCTCGTTCGGGCCGTGGGGCCATCCCCCCTCACCTGCTCTGAAGAGTCCCGCGTCAGCGCAAGCTGAGGCAGCGCAGTTCCCCGCGCAGGGTGGTGACGTACAGGTTGCCGTTGTCGACGACCGGCTCTCCTTGCAACACCGGATCCCACAGCAGGTCCTCGTGACGGGAAAGCTGGCGCCCCGTCACGACGTCCCATGCCTGGAGGACCCCGGCCCGGTGGGCGGCCCAGACGGTGGACCCGTCCACGACCGGCGCTGACGCGAAGGCTCCACTGCCTGGCTTCGACCAGACTTGCTCGCCAGTTCGGGCGTCGAGCGCGGACAGACGGTCTGGATCCCAACTGCCCACCAGGACAAGGCCGTGGGAGAGAATCGGAGGGGCGGTAATGCGTCTTCCTGGGCTGGTGACCCACAATGCCCGGCCGGTAGTGGCCTGAATCGCGTACACGTGTCCGGCTCTTCCAGCGAGGTACAGCGTGCCCTCGGCCACCAGCGGCGCGGCCGTCGGCTCGTCGTGCAGGGCGTAGTCCCAAAGAGGTGCGCCGGTTTCTGCGTCCAGAGCCGCGAGGCGGCTATGCACGCCAACGCGCTGCACCAGATATACGGCCAGGTCAGTGGCAGTCCACTGCTGGATGTCGGGTGTCTGGGCCGGGCGCAGCCAGCGCGGGCGGCCGGTTGCGGGGTCCAGTGCCAGCACATGGCCGCCAGGTCGGGGTTCGCTCCCCGACCCCGCAGGTGCCTCGCCGAAGACGGCGAACACTGTTGTGGCGGTGATTTGCGGAGGCACGGCGGCTGCTGGCAGCCGGTCGGGTGCCCTCCAAAGACACGCTCCTGAGACCGTGTCGAGGGCATGCAGCTTCCCGTCCGGGCTGGGCCCGTACAAGGTACCGCGGTCGTAGACGGCCAGACCGTCTCTGATGCGGCCCGACAACGGCGCGCGTTTGCGTCCGGTGCGAAGATCGCGAGGCACGGGGCTGCTTGTGCGGTCTGCAGTGTAGACGGCTCCTCCACCCAGGGCCGGGCGCCCGTTGAAGGCGCTTTGTACTCCCCAGAGCTTGCTGCCGGTGGCGGTGTCGAAGGCATGGAGCATGTAGCCGTCACGGACCACGAGAGTCCCGTCACACAACTGGGGCTGTCCGGCTTCGGGAAACAGCTTGCGTTCGACCGTCCATCGCTGCTGGGGCGGTCTGCATTTGCCGGCACGAGCTGCCTTGGGGCGCCCAGTTGTGCTCGCGCCGCGGTGTCCGATACCGGCAGAAGGCCTGGCAGCAGCCTGGGGCCCCACGGAGGCGGGGAGGTCGGGGTCACGCATGCACTGCAGATCGCGCAGGTCTCCCTGCAGGGTCGGCAGGTCCACGATGGCGCCAGAGGGCGCGTAGACGCCGGCGAGCTCGACGAGGCGGGTGAACAGCATGTCGCCGTCCGCCGCGAAGCCGTTGGGAGTGACCCGCTGGAGACGTGCGACCGCGTGGGTGCGATCGCTGCGGTCCGCCCCTTCCAGGCGCAGCTCAACCAAGGTCAGCCTGGCGAGCAGGCGCCATGTAAGTTCGTTTGCGGGTTGGGCGCTGTCGGGGGCTCCTTCGGCAAGGGCGGCTCGAACGAGGGCGTCCAGCTGGGACAGGCGGGCACGGACTTTGGCGTTCGGGCGGCCGGGCTCGGTCATGCGGCTGCGGAACTGGGAGTTGCTGCCTGCGGCGGCGGCTTCGACCGCGAGTTCCTTGAGTTGGTGCGCAGGCAGGCAAAGGGGGGCGACGGCGAGTGCCAGTTGCCAGCGGCGGCTGTGCAGCAGTGGCCAGTGGTCGGCTATGGCGGTCAGGTAGGAGCCGACGAGTTGCACAGACTGGGGCTCGCTGGGAATGAGTTTGGGGCGCCGGCGCACAGCGATGGACAGGCGGTGTGTCGCACCGTTGGGGGCCTGTCCGCTGACGATGAGGTCGTCCACCGGGGTGACGGCCTTGGCCTGGAAGCGAACCTCGTGCGGAGTGACGGCGTCGCCCAGGCCCGGCACCGGGGTGCGGGTCAAGAGATGCGAGAGCAGGACCGCACCGTAGCAATGCTCGAGGACGACTCCGCCGCCCCCGGTCGAGTACGGGCCTGCTCCGGCCGGTGTTGGCGTCCCGTTCCCCATGTCCCCTGCCTTGTGCCGTCCTGCCCCTGGGCAGGATACCGAGCCGGGGCTGATCGCAAGCGGGTGCCTGCAGCTGTCTCTGGATGCCTTCAGCGAGTCGGGTTGCTCCGCCATTCCTCATCGGCCCACGAAGGGGCAGCTGGCGGAGCCAGCGGCCGCCCCGGGCCGACGAGGCCGGTCCGCGAACGGCTGCGGTCTTGCATGCGATAGCGGTACTGCCGCGCGGCGGCTGTTTTCGCAGCCCGGCTCGAGCTGGCGGTACCCTACGGCCCATGACGGCACGCGAGTTACAGGTCCTGCATCAGGACCGCAACGGGGTGCGGCGGACGCTGCCGGCCGAGCGGATGGCCGAGGTACCGCTCGCGGAGCGGGGCGCAGTATGGAAGCCGTCGCGCCATCCCTCTCAGCGCAGCATCGTCACGTGGTGGTGGGCGGTGACGAACCAGCGGCATGTGGGGTGCCGATCCCTGGACCGGCTCTCGATGGCGATGCTGCTCGACTTCCACCCTGCGGTAGCCGACTTCAGCGCCTGGTCGGCGTGGCTGATGTGGCGCGAACGCGGGCGTGAGAGGTCCCTGGTGCCGGACTTCTTCGTGCGCACCGCCTCCGGTGCGACGGTGGTGGTGGTCTGCCCGCCGGCCACCGGGGCGGAGGGCCGGTTCGAGCGGCAGTTGGAGGTAGTGCGGCAGACCGCCCAGCAGGCGGGCTGGCAGGTGGCCGCCCCTGCGCTGCCGTCGGCAACGGCGCTGGTGAACCTGCGCTGGGTCTCGCGGCGGCGCCATCCGCGCTTCGGCGACCCGCAGGTGGAAGCGGCACTCGCGCAGGCATTTGATCGACCACGGCCCTTGATGGACGGCATCGAGGGGTGCGGGGTCGGGCGGATGCTGGCATTGCCGCGGCTCTACCACATGCTGTGGCACCGGCAGCTGGCGGTGGACTGGAGCACGCCGCTGGGGCCCGGGGCGCTGGTAGGGCCGCCGGCAGGCGCCGGTGCGCCCGAAGCGGTCCGCAGCCCGTTCCTGGTGGAGCAGCCGTGACGGCCGCGGTGGCCGACCCGCGGGCTCTGCTGGTGGTGCGGCACGCGCCGCGCGGGGTCCTGGTACGCGGGGATCAGGTGCGCTGGCGTGGCGGCCGCTACACGGTGGCGGGGCTGGACGGGATGACTGTGCACCTGGCGCCGGAGCCGGTTGCCGACGGGGATCTGGTCTCAGTGCTGCTGCCGGTGCTGGCCTCGGCTGTGGACTTCGCGGTCCTGGACGCGGCGGGGCGCCCTGTTGTGCAGGCGCAGCTGCCCGATTTCGCCATGCTGGAGGGTATTCCTGAGAAGGCGGCGCAGGAGGCGCGGCGGTGGGAGCGAGCGGTGATCGAGGTCGACACCGGGCTGCCGCCGGGGGCGCCGCCGGGGACCAGGCCGCGGGCCGCGTTCGACCCCGCGACGACGACGCTGATCCAGCGGTACCAGGCCAAGGCGGACGAGCTCAGTGCGGTGCTGGGGGTGTCGGTGGCCTGGCAGACGGTGCAGGCCAAGCGGTTGAAGTACCGCAAGCAGCCCATCGTGTTAGCGCTGGTGGACGGGCGCAGCACGAAGGCGAAGCAGGTGTTCGGGGCGACTGATCCGCGGGTGGTGGACCAGTTGCTGGCTTTGGTGGACCGGCAGCGGCAGCGGCTGGACGCTCCCAGCGATGCGAGGAAGCTCTTCAAGCAGTTGCGGCGGGTGGTGCGCGCCGCTTACGGGCAGCAGGTGAGGGTGCCGGCGGAGCCGACGCTGTACAAGCTGCTGCAGCGGCTGGGCGTTCAGGCCCGGGACCTTGGTAGTTCGAGCGGCCGCGTGGCGAGCGGGCGGCCCGGGGCACCTCCGTTCTCGGTGACGCGGGCGACGATGCCAGGCGAGCTGGTGCAGATCGACTCGACCGACCTGGACGTGTGGGTGCTGGGCGACGACGGCCAGATGGCGCGGGTGGAGCTGACGATCGCGGTGGACGTGGCAACCCGCAGCATCATCGCCGCGGTGGTGCGGCCCAAGCAGCCGCGGCAGCGGGCGCGGCGCCGACCGGAACCGGCGGGCGGGCGGGTGACGGCGCGGCGGCCCAGGGGACGGGCGACCAAGGCCGTGGACGCCTGCGAGCTGCTGGCCCAGGCCATGGTCCCGGCCCCGATGCGGCCGGGGTTCGACGCGGCCGTGCACGCGAGTCTCTCGGACCTGCCGTATGAGGACCTGGTCGCAGTCGATCCGCGGTTCGCGCAGGCCGCCGCACGGCCGGTGATCATCCCCGACCTGATCGTTATCGACCACGGTACCGTGTTCGCGGGGCAGACGTTCTTCGACGCCTGCGCCTACCTGGGTATCTCGTTGCGCCCGGCACGTCGTCGCACCGGCCAGGACAAGGCGGTAGTGGAGCGCACGTTCGGCGCTATCAAGTCGATGTTCAGCCAGTATGTGAACACCTACACGGGCAACGACCCGGTGCGGGTGCGTCGCACGGTCGCCGGGGAGCGGCTGTGGACACTGGCCGAGCTCGACGAGATGCTGCAGCAGTGGATCGCGCTGGAGTGGCAGAACAAGCCGCATCCGGAGCTGGCTGACCCTCACGAGGCGTATCTGCCCAAGTTGACGCCGAACCAGATGTATACGGCGTGCGTGGCCGTGGACGGCTACCTGCCGATCCCGTTGAGCCGGGACGACTACCTGCGGCTGCTGCCGACCGCATGGGTAGGGGTGAGCGAGCAGGGCATCCGGTTCAAGGGCCGCACCTACGACCGTCCCGAGCGCGGGCCACGCGAGGGGCTGAACCCGTACCGCAGGACGCCGTCCGGCCTGAGCGGCAAGAAGCGCGGCGGCTGGGAGCTGCGGTATACGCCGAATGACCCGTCGCGGGTGTGGCTGCGCGACCATCACACCAACACCTTGGTGGAGGCGGTGTGGGTGCACCAATACCGGGTTGGTGCGCCGTGGACGCAGTTCCAGTGGGACACCGCCGCCTCCCAGTACCTTGAGCGCGGCGGCTCGCTGAAGGACGAGGGTGCCGAGGAGATGATCGCGCTGGCGCTGGCGGAACTGCTGGAGCGTGCCAGCCGCGGCCCGGAGCACGCCGGTGCCCGCTTCGTGCCGGACGGGTACACGAGCGCGCCGCCAGCCGCTCCCGCCCGGGCGTTCGACCCGTACGCGAGGCGCGCTGCGCAGAGCCTGTCGGGCCCTGCAGTCCAGGCCCCTGTGCCGGATCCGTTCGCGCTGGAGGACCTCGGCCTGGCCCCGGCGGCCCGCCCGGACACGGATGCGGACAGTATCGACTGGGCGCAGGGGGCATCGGCCCCCGACCCGGCCCTCCTGTCGTGGGAGCGCCCGGCGGGTGGTCCTGGGGATGCGAGGGAGGGGGAAGAGACTCTGTCGGCCCGGTATCGACGGATCCGGGCCGGCCTGGACCTGAGCGCCATGGCGGAAGCAGACGGGGACGGCGGAGCGAGCGTGTGACGCGGACGAAGCGGCAGGGCGCCGCAAGGGCGCACCGTAGAGCCGCGCTGCCCCGCCATACGGAGCAGGAAGATGCAAAGGGAGTGGACAGATGAGCGGCAGGACGAAGCTGACATCCCAGGAGGAACGGCTGCTACGCGAGGTGAGCGTACCCGGGCAGTTGTGCCTGGCGCCGCCGGCCCCGCTGTGGCCTCGGGATGTCTACAAGTGGAGGGTGTTGGCCACCCAACAGGTGGAGCCCCCCGACCTGGCTGACTGCGCCCCGCAGGGCACGAAGGTCGCCGAGCACGACAAGAGGCTTCTGTGGCACGGGCACATGCGCACCGTGACCACACCGGCGATCTCCAAGGCGCTGCTGGAGGTGCATGAGCAGATCCGGGCGAACCGCGAGCGGGTCCACGGCCGGGTCGGGATCATCCTGGACGGTCCCAGGGGCACCGGGAAGAGCACCCTGCTGCAGGCGATCGGCGTGCACTGGGAGCGGAAGTTCGCGGAGCTGTACGAGCCGGACGAGAAGCGGATCCCCGTGGTCACGCTGAATGTGCCGCCGCCGGTGCGCGGCAACCTGCGGAACTGGTCCGGAGCGTTCGCCCGCTACCTCGGGCAGGAGCGCGAGGGCGGCGACCCGACAGAGTCGGTCATTCGCACGATGCGCAACGCCCGCACCCTGCTGGTCCTGATCGACGGCATCGAACGGCTTCGCACAGCCGCAGACGCCGAGTTGACGTTCCAGTACCTGGATGGGATCAGCGAGGAGACCGGGGCGACGTTCATCTACTGCGGACGCTACGCGCAGAACATCGTCGACCCGCTCACCCGCGACAACGACACCAAACTGGAGCCGGACGAGGTACTGCGCGGCGACCACCGCGTACTGCGACTGCCACGGATCGGGTTCGATGACGAGGGAGTTGCCAAGTTCCAGCGTGTGGTCACCCTGTTCGACCAGGACCTGCGTCTGTACCAGCACCAGCCCGGTGACCTGCTCGACTTGGCCCCGTATCTGCACGTCCGCAGCCGCGGCTACATACGGATGCTGTCGCAGCTGATCTGCCAGGCGGCCCAGAGAGCGATCTTGTCGAAAGAGGAGCGCATCACCAAGGAGTTGCTGGAGAAGATTCCGCTCGGCGGTGTCGTGGAGCTGTGACCCGTCGCCACCTGCGTGCCCAGCAGCGGCAGCGTGGGGCGCTCGGGCCGGTCCAGGTAGGCGGCGGCGTTCTTCCGGGCCACGGCCGCCTGCCGGTACGCGGCATCGCCTCCCAGGCGTGGCGCTGCTCCTTGGCGAGGGCCTCATGGAGGGCAGGGCACCGGTGGAATCCGGTCAGGCCTTCGCGGAGCGCTGCTGGAAGGGCGTCCCGCCGGTGGAGGCTCTGCCTGCGATCGACGAGGACTGGGGCGCCCTCGGCGCCGAAGCCGACTGAGTGTCACCACCGTTGAAGGGATCGAGAGGTTGCGGGAGACACCGGATTTCGAGGTCGCGGACCCCGGGCTGCGGGACCCGGTCGAAGCGGTGCCCCCGCGGGCGCCGGGGCTGGAACCGCCCGCGCCGCTGTGGGTGGACACCCGCCGGACCTGGCAGGCGTTCGCGGCCAGCCGTCCCGAGCCACCCAACTGGGCGGACTGCGCGCCCCGGGGCACCAAGGTGACCGACCACGATCCCAGGCTGCTGTTCCACGGCCAGATGCGGTACGTGCGGACCCCGGCGTACAATACGGTGCTGCTGATGGCGCACGATCAGATGCGGGCCAACCGCACTCGGGCCCGCAGCCGCGCCGGCATCATCATCCATGGCCCCCGCAACACCGGCAAGACCGTGCTGCTGCAGTCGCTGGGCCTCTACTACGAGAGGAAGATCCAACGGCTGTACGCCAAGGACGAGAACCGGACTCCGGTGATCGCACTGAGCGTCCCGGCACCGATGCACGGCGGAATGCGGAACTGGGCGGGAGCGTTCGCCAAGTTCCTGGGGCTGGAGCGGGACGGCGGCAGCGACCCGACCCGGGCGGTCTGCCACGTGATGCGGGCCAGCGGCACGCTCCTGGTCCTCATCGACGGGATCGAGCGGCTGCGCGGCCGCGACGACGCCCGGCAGACCTTCGCGTTCCTGGACTACATCAGCGAGCAGACCGGGGCGACGTTCGTGTACTGCGGCCGCGGCGCCCGCGCGATCGTGGGCCCGCGGACGGCAGACACGCAGACCGCGCTGCTGGTGAACGAGGAGCCGTGGGGGGACCACGCGGTGCTGCGCACAAGCCGCATCGACTTCTCCGACCAGGGCAAGGGCACGTTCGCGACCATCGTGGACGGCTTCGACAAGGACCTCCGGCTGTTTGAGCACCAGCGCAAGGATTTGACCGCACTGTCGCCCTACCTGCACAAGCGCAGCAAGGGCTACCTGCGGGCACTGTCGCAACTGGTCTGCCAGGGCGCGCAAAAGGCGATCATCACGGGTGAGGAGCGCATCACAGAGGAACTCCTGGACTCCCTGTATCTGGGGCGCACCGTGCTCCTGTGAGCGCGGGCGAGCGGCTGGCAAACGGCTGTGGGGCCGGGGCCCCAACGGTGCCGGGGTGGGGCCCGACCTGTGAGGGCGCGGGGCGGCCCGGTCAGTGGGCGGTGTGTGCGGGTGTCCAGATCATGCGCATGGCCTCGAGGGCGGAGCGCTGGTCGGCGGTCAGCCGCTCGGGCGCGTCCCGGTGCTGGCTGATCCAGGCACCGAGGGGGTAGTTGGGCCGGTTCCTTTCAGCCTCAAGATGGTTGGGGGGCACCTGGAGGTGGCCCTCGCGGGCCAGGAAGCTTTCTGCGGCCTGCAGCCCGCGCAGGAAGGCGGCGCTCTCCTCGGTCTCATGCCCTCCTGGGTAGACCACGCGCGCGACGGGGGTGACCCCTATCTGGATCAGGAGGTCGACCTGGGCGCGGGCCAGTTTGTCGATCTGGACGCGTTGGGTCTGCATCCACTGCATGGACGTGTGCGAGTGGGCGGTGATACGGCGCCGGGGCGGCAGGTCCCACAACGTTCCGCCAGCGTGGAAATGCGCCTGGGCCTGGCGGTAGTTGCGCTGCCACATCAGTGACCACGGCGGGTTCCACCACGGGTCCAGGGCCGTCAGTGCCTGCGCGTGCGCGGCGGGCAGCTGGCCCTTGTTCTGCTGGGTACGGCAGGTCGCGAGCCACTGGCCGATGATGTGGCTGCCGAAGGTGGTGGTGGTCGGCGGGACGAGGTGGCCGTGCTCGCGGACGAAGCCCTGGGCACGGGTGAGCATGCGCTCGAAGGTGTTCTGCGGGGCCTGCCACAGCATGCCGAGGTGGTCCAGTGCCTGTTGGTGCTCGGCCGGGAGCTTGCTCCACTGCCGGCGCAGCCGCTGGTTGGTGGTCCACTCCCCCAGCGGGAAGCCGTCGTGTGTCCGGTGGCCGGCGGGGACGTCCAGGTGGTGGAAGGCGTCCCGGTAGGCGGTGGCGGCGCGGATCCCGTCGTGCCAGGTGCCGACGGCGGGAAGGGTGATCTCCAATCCGAGGGCCTGGGAGATCTCGGTGACTCGCTCGGGCTGGCTGTAGTGCGGGTGGCGGGTCAGGCCCTGGGCTGCACCTGTATGGCGGGGAAGGGCAATGCGGTCCAGGAAGGTATCGTCGTAGGCGCGCAGGGCTTGCAGGATGGTCCACAGCGGGCCGAAGGCGGACTGCTCGAGAGCTTGCGGCGTGACGGTGCCGTCGGCCAGGTACAGCGGGAAGATCAGCTGGGCGGTCTTGCCCTGGCCCGGGCGCTGGCGCAGGCCGCGGCCGATGGCCTGGATGGCGTCGATGACGCTGTAGCGCGGGGCGGCGAACACCACGGCGTCGATCGCGGGAACGTCGATGCCCTCGTTCAGGGTGCGCACGTTGCTCAGTACCGCGCACCTGGGGGTGTCTTGGCGGAACTGGTGGAGAAGGATACGGCGGCGGAACATGGACTGGTCGCTGTCGATCGCGTGCGACCACAGGTCGGGAACGCCCAGGGGTTCGGGGAGTTCGGCTGCGGTGCGGCGCAGCTGTTCGGCGAACGCGTGGGCGGCGTCGATGCGGTTGTGGAAGACCAGGACGCGGCGCAGGTCGTGTTCGGCGATCGCGCGCAGGACGCAGATCTGGATTGCTGCGGCGCGCAGGCCGTTGTGGTGGGCGCTGGTGTGCGGGGCACGGTCGGACAGGATGGCGCGCAGGTCACTGTCGCGGACCACCGGCATGAGGACCTGGTAGTCGGCCAGGATGCCGCGTTCGATGGCCTGGGCCAGGCCGAGGCGGAACACGGTGGGGCCGAAGATGTCCTGGTGGTCCATGGTGGCAGTGGGTGCGGCTTCCATCAGATCGCCCAGATCCGCTGCCGGGGTGTCCCAGATGCGGGGGGTGGCGGTCATGTAGAGGCGGGTCTTCGCCGGTAGGGCGGTGTCGTCGTGGACCGTGCCCCAGCCCTGGTCGGAGGCGGTGCAGGTGCGGTGCGCCTCATCAACGACGATCAGATCCCAGGCGGGTAGGCCGTGGAGCCGGTGTGCGAGCTGGAGTTGGTGCAAGGAGGCGTAGGTCGCGAACACGGTGGCGGGGCCTGGTCGGTTCAGTATCCCGGCGATGGTGTGCGGGTCGTCGCTCACCACCGCGTCCTGCGGGTTCAGTCCACTTTCGGTCTGCGACAGGGAGAACACGGCCACGGCCGTGCCGCCGCGGCCGGCCTCGCGCCAGCGGGCTGCGGTCTGGATGACCAGGGCCTGGGTCGGTACGACGACCAGGACCGTGCCCTGCGGGGCCAGGAGTTGGGCGCATCGGTGAGCGATCAAGGTCTTGCCGGTGCCGCACGCGCACACCACGGTCATGCGGGACAGCCCGTCGCGGGCCGCGGCATACACGGCGGTGACGGCTTCGATCTGGTGAGGCCACAGCGGCATGGAAAGGGGCCCATCGGGAGGCGACGACCGGAGACGTTGCAGGCTAGCTTTCGACACCCTAGCGGGGGGGCGGCACAGCCGGTCCACGGAGGAGATCAGGTCAACATCGCTGAGCCGGGGCGAGATTGCCCGGAAGCACCCCGAACGAGGCCGGGACGCGATAGGAACAGCATGTTCACGATGCTGCGGAGCCTGCTCCTGGCGCAGCACCCCTCCCGCGGCAGGAAGGTTGCCCCGTCACGATGGCTGTCTCTCGCAAGGCATCGGCCCGGCCGCGCCGCAAGCGTTCCTGGTTTCCCCCGGACCGGCTCCCGCGCCAGGTGCGCTTCGTCGCTCAAGAGTCCACTGGCTCCTTCGTGCGCCGGCTGGCGGTCGAGAACGGCTGGAGTGCACAGGAGATGTGGGCGCAGCTGGGCGATGGGGAGCGGCTGTTCGAACCGGAGCACTCCGAGGGGTACCTGAACGCGGCCGCGCTGGGCAGGTTGGCCGCGCTGACCGGTCGCAGCGAGGCGGAGCTGCAGTGGGCGCTGCCGAACCTGAGGCCCCACCGGCTGCTGGATGCTGCCGGCGGGCCGGCGTGGACGTGGCCGTGGTACGCGACGCACGGGTTTTTGGTGCGGTCGTGCGAGTTGTGCGCCCGCACTCGCGGCGTATCGGAGGAGGTGTTCCTGGCCCTGCCGCAACCGTGGACGGTATGCCTGCGGCACCGGCGGTGGATGGACCACCGCCGCGAGCCCGGGGCTGCCGTGATCCGGCTGGCCGCGCTGCCCGAGGTGTTGGCCGCTCACCGGCAGCGGTTGCGGCTGGAGCGGGCGCTTGGGGCGATGGGGAAGGCACTGTTCGCCGACGCGTACGCGATCGTGTCCTGCTGGTGGAACGTGCCGTCGCTGGCGCCTGCGATGTGGGAGGAGCGACGGCGGCGCCTGCCCGGGCAGGGGCGGGACAGTCTGCGGATCGCCCCGCTGGTGTTCTATCCGCAGGCCGTGGCGCTGGCGCAGGACCTGGCCCGGTACGAACGGCGCCGACAGCGCCGTTCCTTGTCCGAGGATGCCCTGGCCGAGTGGCTGCGGCAGATGCACGGGCGCGTCCGGGACTGGCAGATGCCCGATCTGGCGGTGGAGCCGATCTGCGGATGGGCCGAGCTTCACGCGCCGGGTGCGGTACCGGGGCACGCCTCCTCCCCGGGCCGGGGGCGCTGGCGGCGCCTTCCGGACGCGGTTCCGCACACCGGGCAGCCGGGTGATGAGCTGCTGACCGAACGTACCTGCCTTCCCTGGAAGCTGGGTGAACTGCTTACCGATCGGTTGCGTCCGGCACCGGGCGGCTGGACCGTGGCGGGACGCGCCTGACCCCGGGGGTTGTGGCGTGCCCGGGAATGGGTCTTCGGTGCGCCACCCCCATGGCCACGTCCGCTGCCCGAGTGCCGCTGTCGGGGATGCGAGCGCGTAGCGATGGATCGTGTGTACGCGCCTGGCCGCTCCCTGTTACAGACAGACGGGGCATTCGGGGATGTCGGCCGGCAGCGGGTGCCAGCCGATCGCGTGGTGTCCCAACGCGCACAGCAGGTCCATGGCGCTCGCTGCGGCTTTGCGGCGCTCCTCGTGGCGAAGGCGCCGGGAGGGCTCGCTCAATGAGCTGAATTCGGGCCAGAAGATCCGCAGCATCTGTGCCAGCGGCTGGTTCGAGCGCTGCGGGGGCTTCAGGAGGGTCTCCGGGATGTCGGCGAAGCACTCCAAGGTCAGGCCGGCGACCCAGGTGATCAGATGGGCTGTCACAGCGGGGTCGTCGGCGACTGTGCGCAGCAGCGGCTCCTTGCACGTGGCGCAGGCCTCCAGGGCCGCGTCGTAAAAGCGGTCGAGCAGCTGGGTCGTGCGGTCGTCGGGGAAAGGCCACGTGTGGGCGAAGACCCGTGGGTGCGGGGCGTTCTCGCTGGTGCAGTCGTGGATGTGGTCGGTGGGTGCGGGCGGGGAGCTGGGTCCGGCTTGTCGGCGTGCCTCGCTCAGGCCCTCGCGGATCTGTTGGGCGAAGGCGGAGATCGCGGTCGAGGCCCGGGCGGGGGCTGGGGCGGCGGTCCAGTGCATGCGATAGGCGGACAAGGCGGTGCGCTGCTCGGCGGTGAGCTGTCCAGGTTCAGCGCGGTAGGCCGCGAGGTGCTCGCCGAGGGCGATCATCTGGCTGCCGCTGCCCGTGTTCGGCAGGCCCGGCTCTTGGTGAAGTTCCCCCGTTGGTCTGGACAGCCTGATACTGGGACCGTTGGGTCCCGAGGAAGCAGTCCAGTCAGTGAGCGGCAAGAGCAACATGAGCAAGCGGTATACGGCGGAGTTCAGGCGGGACGCGA
>Ga0302314_10007616_pt1 | contig 19448 bp, 31 predicted proteins | sample III_Palsa_N2_3_FD_200533 | JGI IMG/M metagenome (GOLD analysis project Ga0302314, IMG submission 200533) | Peat permafrost microbial communities from Stordalen Mire near Abisko, Sweden - III_Palsa_N2_3 | ecosystem: Environmental > Terrestrial > Soil > Palsa > Peat permafrost | place: Sweden...
CCTGCGATCATTCTGATTCGATAAGGATGATCGCGAAGTAGCACGCAATGGCCTGGTGGCAGAGTGGTCATGCAGCGGCCTGCAAAGCCGCGTACGCCGGTTCGATTCCGACCTAGGCCTCCATTGCAATCAACGACTTAGGCGCTTATGGCGCCTTTTTCTTTGCCTGAAATCCGGCGTTTGCGGGTCAAAATCCGGCCTTTGCCACTCGTTTTGGAGTGGCAAACTGGCGTAAGCTTCTTGATTATCCGATGACGCGAGTTTTTTGCATGGCCACAAAGCGCCTCCGAAATGATGCGTGGCACTACACGATCAGGCGTGCCGGTCTGCTGCCTAAGCCGCTCTATCTGAGTTTCGCGGATGAGGCCGAGGGTGATGAGTACGTGCGTCGGGTCGAGGCGTTGCTCGATCGCGGTGTAGTGCCCGAGGAATTCGGCAAGAAGCGCGAGGTACAGGTCAGTCTCCGTGACAGTGTGCGCCGGTATCTCAAGGAACAGCACACGGCACCGGATGATCCGGGGCTGCTGCGGATCGTGTTGCAGCGGCTGCCGATCGACATGTCGCTCGCCAGTATCACGTTCACATGGGCGACTGGTTGGGTCACTGCGATGAAGCGTGAGCAGAACCTGGCGCCGTCGACGATCCGCAAACACGTGGGCGCGCTGGCGCGCTGCCTCGACTGGCTGGCTGGCCATGGTGATGTGCCGTTCAACCCGTTGCGATCGCTCGCCAAGGGTTACGCCACATATACGCCGGATGATGTGGCGGCAGTAGCTGTGATCGACGGCCGAGCGAAGGTCGACACCGAGCGCGATCGACGACTCGAGAAAGGCGAGGACAAGAGAATTCGCGACATTCTTGCTGGCGAAAAGCCGAGGGATCGTCAGCGCGCACTTGAGCTGAATCATGCCGACGCATTAAATCTCTTGTACGACACGGCGCTGGAATCGGCCATGCGACTGAGCGAAATGTTTACGCTGTCCGTGTATCAGGTCGACTTAAAGAAGTGCACGATCTTCCTTGAGAAAACCAAGAACGGAAGCAAGCGGCAGGTACCGATCACGACGGTGCTGCATGCTTTGTTAAAAGTGGCGCTGAAAAAACGCGACGAGAGCGAGCTGCTTTTTCCATGGTGGAATGGTCAAAAGGACCGAAAGAACCTAAAGCAGGCGTCGACGTTATTGTCGCGGCAGTTCGCGCGAATATTCAGCGCAGCAGGGTGCATGGATCTGCATTTTCACGATCTGCGGCACGAGGCAACCAGTCGGCTATTTGAACGCACGAAGCTGTCAGACATGGAAATTGCCAAGATCACCGGGCACAAGAGCCTGAGCCAGCTGGCCCGGTATGCGAACCTGCGCGGATCTAACCTCGCTGGCCAGCTGTGGTGATTTCGTAGGCGTCGAGGTTGGGCATGGCTGTCTTGCTGCCACGTCGGCGGGTGACGGCAGGTGTCGGGGAAGCGGCGGGCTGCTTGCGCAGCCGGCGCTTGTCGGCTTGTTTGCGGCCCTGCTCGCGTACGTAGGTGATCAGATCCTCGCGCAGCAGTACGCAATGCTTCTGGTTGCACGACAGCGCAGGCACCTCGCCGGTGTCGACCAGTTCTTTCATCGCCTTGAAACCAATGTGTAGCAGCGCAGCAGCCTGACTGAGGTCCATGGTGTCGTCGTTGGCGGCCGGTAGGGTGTTCATGCTGCCGGTGCCTTTACGCATTGCATCACCGTCTTGCGGCCTCCGAGAATTGCCCGCACCATCGGCTCACTGGACAGAATGGGGAGTTCACGCATGGCATGTACCTCGATCGACTGGAATGCTGTCGGTGCTGTAGCAACGGCTGCAGCCACTCTGGTGGCGCTTTGGTTGGGTATCTACGGAATGTGGCATTCGCGAAAAGAAGCGGAGCGTCGCGACAAAGATGCAAAAATGAGGGGTAGCGTCGCATTGGCAATGCAGGTTCCCGAAATCGCGAGACTGGTGGCTTTGTTTGACCGCATCGAAGGTCACTATGTCGCGATGAAGCAACCTGGCGCGAACATCCGATCGCACATTTTGCAACTCGCCCAGCTGGCACCTGAAATAGCCAGCAACCTGCAGGACAAGCAGATCCATGACTTTTTCGATATGCCGGAGCATCTGCGGTACAACCTCCCGACGGTCATACATGCACTGCCGGCAGTGGCTGCGCATGCATCGCGGGTGGCGCGCTTGAATCCAGGAGTTGGGGCAGACAGCAAGACGCGAGAGGAATTTTTCGCTGAAGTAGACTTCGCTCTCGATTACGCCAGTAGTTGCGGGGTCGACTTCCGAGCAGCATACGACTACGCGAAAGAGCACCTGCTGCCGATGCAACTCGAAAACATGAAGGAGCATTTGCCGGAACGATTTCAGCCGACGGCGGAAGGTTAATTGCAGAATCACGCTGCGATCGCCTCCCGCTCAGTAATGCGGTCTAGGGTTGTGCGCGCCACAATTTCGTTGTCAGCAGCTGCCGCGTGTGCTTGTGCGCGTGCCTGGCGCTCGGCTTCGTCGTAGACCTCGCGCGGTGATGCGCGCAACACAAGGTCGAGCTGATCGCGCAGGCTAGGGGCGCCGGCGTCGTCGGTGAATTGGTAGGCTGCGCCCATGAATATGGCGACGCGGCGGTCATGCATGCGAACCACTTGCGGCTTTGCCGGGCGGTTGGCGAATGGGGTGCGTGTGGCTGTCATACGGCGATGGCCTCGGCAAGTGCGTTTTGGGCGAAGTCGACACGGGCCTGCTGCAGGTCGGCCTCGATATCGTTCCAGCCAAACGCGGGCTGGTCGCGGTAGCGGTTGACGATCTGCTGCGGGGAATAGCGCTCGATCGCGCGGGCGTCGACATGGTTTCGGTGTTGCAGGTAGATGCACCCGTCATCGGCCACCCAGCACATGTGCACGCTATTACCGTGGCCGGCCTTCACGCGTACGCTGATGTTGATTGCAGCGGGCGTGAGGTTGCCGGCGATGTGAGCGATGGGACGTGTGCGTTGCATGCGACTCTCCAATAGCCGCCAGCAAAGCGCCGGCGGTAGCCTGGTGGTTGGGTGGTTACGGGGCGAGCAGCACTGCTAGGCCCCAGGCCAGCAAGCCAACGATCAGTGCGCGACGGATGCGCAGCTGTCGGAATGTAGGAAACCAGCCCTCGTTGCGGATGCTGATGTGCAGCACCAGCGAGAGTGCGCTGACGATCACGCCGGTAAAAAACATCGGGTGTGTGAGCGCATCGATCATGTCTTGGCGCCACCGCGCAGCAGATCCATTGCCTGGTGCATCTTTTGCTGCGCGGCTACCTGCAGGATGCGGGTGGGCGCTTCTTTCTCGGCGTGCAGCGCGTGCACCAGATCGAGGTAGGCGCGATGGATGGCCGCCAGCTCACGGGCCAGTTTCGACTCGCCGCGCACGATCAGCTCAGTAACGGCACGGTTCGCGACAGCGGATGCGTGGGGTAGTTTTGGCTGTGGCGGGTTCATGGTTGCCACCCGAGCAACATGGCGAGCAGAGCCACGCCGGTGCCACTGCTGGCGAGCAGCACGACGGCACCCATCAGCGCCCACACGGTGGGCATGCCGTCATGCAAGCGCCACCCCGCCTCGGCGAAGCGATCCCACCACGATGCACGTGGTGTACGCACGGCTTGCGGGTGACGCAGGGGTGCGGTGCTCATGCGGCGGCACCGACTTTGCAGCGACGACGCTGGGTGCGCATCGGCAGCGGCAGCGCCAGCTGGGCGTAGTCGGAGCCCCACTCGCATTCGGCGGCGGCCAGTGTTTCATGGCGTGCCGTGCGCGACCCACAGGAGCATTCAAGGCTGTGGCGTTGCGCGGTGGCAAAGAACAGCACTGGCTCACTGCTGCTACGGCCAGCGGTGCGTATGTGGCGCGGCTCGCGGATGCAGTTTCGGCAGCGGGTGAAGCGTCCGGCTAGGTGTGTAATGACACGTTCGATCATGATGCCCTCCAGTGCCGCGTTGGGCGGCTGGAAGGAGATATTAGGTATGTCCTAACATTTAATCAATAGGTTAATCCTAATAAAAATCAACATGAAATTAAGGGTGGCCCGTTGTTAAGGCGCTTGTTTTTGATCCACTTGGGCGATAAAGCGCTTGAGCGCGTTGTATGCCTTGCTATCTCGGCTGTCGTCGATGACGGCTCCATCCACGGTGCCGCTGGTCGTGCCTACGCGCACCCATACGCGATGCGCCATGGTGATGCGACGCACGACGTCCAGTGGGACGGCAAAGGTTTGCGTGGACTCGCGCAGCACGCCGCTGGGGTTGTCGTAATCGGTGGGCGTTGCGCCTGGCTGCAAATCCACGACGCTGCCGTCGATGTTGAGCAGCGCCGACTGAATGCCGAGGTATTCGGCGCCGCTCAACTGGATGCGCAGGAATGCTCGATCGGGATGGGTTGATGACCACTGCGCACCGAGGTTGACGCAAGTTGTTGCGATTCTGCAGATGCCGCCATGCGGGTCGATATCAATCACGCGCGAGCCATCAAAGCCGCTGCGTTGAACGATGGGCGCGTGGCCGCTAGTGGTGGTGCAGCCCGTCATGGCGAGCAAGAGCGCGAGCGCCAGCAGGCGCTGGATTGGTGGCGTGTGTTTCATGGTTCCGTCCATTGGCCGCCGACGCCGGTGCGAACCGGCGCCGGTTGGCGTGTTATGGGGTTTCGATGGCCGCAAGGGCGCCGAGTAGCAGGATGCGCACGCGGGCTTGGGTGACTTCATTGGCGGCGCGGTAATTGAGGATCATGGCGACCTCGCGCGGCGAAAGTGCAGACTCATTAGTTGCCGCGTTGTCGGGCGGTGGCTTGGGTTCGGTTTGGCTGTAGGTAGTTAACCTGGCATCTTCTGATTTGTGCATACGGTCACTGGTTTCCGCCCTGTTGGAAGCGGTCAATAGTGGGCCGTAAGAAGTTACGTTTCAACCGTCGAGCGTTGACGGTCTGCTATTTTTTACGGGTTGCGCGGGCCTTTGCTGCAGGCTCCAGCGCCTTGTCGACCAGATCCTGCAGACCTTCCTCCGACATGCGGTAATGGCGCACCAGCGCAAGCTCACGAGGGGTAAGTACGAGCGGCGGCATGTCGACATAAGGGCCACCGTCGTCGGCATGCTGTGCCGTGTCGCGCTTGGGCAACTGGCCGAAGTACAGCCATTCAAAGCGCACGCTGTAATCGGCAGCCAGGAGGCGCGCGCGTTCAGGCGATGGCATATGGGTGCCGTTGAGCCATGCGTTGGCGGTGACCACACTGGTCTTGTGGCGCTTGGCGAGGCCGGTGCCGGCGCCGCGTCCGGTGTTATGGCCCACATCGGTCATGGCCTCTTTAAGGCGCTGGGCGAAATCGTGTGAATCGTGTGCTGGCGGGTGAATAGGCATGACCTAAATTGTCCATGATTTGATATTAGGCTCGCCTTGTTGACATATTATTAGGTCAAACCTAATAATAGGGTCACTATGAATAACGAAGCCCTCGACAAAGCATGCGACGCGATGGGGAGCCAAGAGGCGCTTGCAAAGGCGCTGTACATCCGTTCGCCGTCTATCTCTGAATGGCGCAAACGCAAGCGAGTGCCTGCAGGGCGTTGCCGCGACATAGAAAAGGTGACGGGCGGGCAGGTAACACGCCATGACCTTCGCCCGGATCTCTACGGCGAGCAGGTAACGCGCCATGACCTTCGCCTGGATCTCCACAACGAGGTATCCAGCGACGCAGAAGCGTTGGAGCAGCAAGCGGCTTGATGTGTAAGGCACGTCGCCCAAGGTAGGGCGGCGTTTTTTTGGACTGTTCATCTGATGGTTCTCCCTCGCTGAGGTAATGGATATGTACGACGACCCAACCCACATCCGCGACCGTGAAATAAAGGTCCGACTCAATGACGACGAGCTGGCGCTGGTGGAAGCCGCTGCCCGTTACAACCACCGCCAGCGCGCGGCCTTCATTCGTGAAGTGCTGATGAGCTGCATTGCGGGAATCGAGCAAAAGGTTAGCGACCAGACACAGGCCGCCTGAAGGCCCTTATGCGGGGCCTCAAGGAGGGCTTGTGCCAGATGTAGGAATCGCCTTGACCACGGCAGAGCACCGCCGGCTTGAACGTATCGCGTTAGCCCAGGGCGTCACCGTGGAGCAGCTTGCGGAACAGCTGACCAAGGAATGGCTGGCAAAGAAGTTCGGACGCCCGGCCATACCGGGCAAGGTCTTACAGATGCGGCCAGCGGTCGCGAAAAGGGAAATGCAACGTGGACGTGATTGATGTGGCACAGCGACGACAGGCGGAAGAAATCGAGTACGTGCTGGCAGCTCGGCGCACGCCGCCGCGAGGCTTGACGCATTGCGAGCACGGTGACTGCGGCGAAGCGATCAGCGACCAGCGGCAACAGATGGGCGCGCGGCTGTGTATCGACTGCGCGACGGTGCACGAACAGGAGGCGCGACGGTGGGCACCGCGCGCGTACGGTTAAAGCCATGCCCGCTCAAACCATCGGAGCGCGCAGCGATGCGCGCCGCAGTGAATCAGATTACCCAAGCGCTCACGCATGGCGTGACGCCGGAACAACTAGCGCAGGCGCATACCGAGCTGCAGGCGCTGAATGCGCCACGCCAGCCGCAACTGCCGCTAAAGGGGAGGCCGTGAGCGACGGCTGGATGTCGCCGGTGCCCAAGCGCATGGGCGGGCAGGTGCGCGTCTGGCGACCGGGCCGCTCGCTGCACGCCATCGCAGATATCGTATCGACACGTGCATGGACTGGCCGCGGCGTGCGTGTTTTCCATTGGCCGGATGGCACATGGGCCATCGTCGCCGTCGACACGACGGCCGACATACGCATGGTGCGTGAGTGTGCTGCATTCCTGTTTGCCACTTATGCACGGGGTGCGCTGTTTACTCGCGTGCTGACGGAGCTGCGTTGGGCGGATAGGGAAGCCGAGGCCATGCGCGCATGATCAATATCGAGTCACTGCTGGCCAGAGTTGATCTAGTAGATATCGTCGAGCGTTTCGGCGTTGATCTGAAACGGCAAGGTAGCGACGGCGAATACAGCGGGCTCTGCCCATTCCACAGCGAGCGCTCGCCCAGCTTCACGGTGGCGCCCGACAAGGGTTTCGTGCACTGCTTTGGCTGCGGCGAACATTACGATGCCATCGGCTTTGTGATGCGCATGGAGCGCTGCGACTTCGTCACCGCCTGCCACAAGCTGGGCGGTCACGACATGGGGATACAGGCCAAGCAGGCCGTGCGTTCTGCACCGCGTCGTCGGGAAGCGCCGGGCGAGGGCGTGTGGGTGCCGATTTGCCCGGTACCGGATGACGCGCCGCGCTGGTTGCCTGGCGTGAAGGGTCGTGTGTGGAACATCAAGCGCGGGCGTTGGTGGGAAGGCCTGGCGCCGTCTCGCGCCGATGCCTATCTCGATCCTGACGGCGCCCTGTTGGGCTACGTGCTGCGGGTGGATATGGGTGATGACGACAAGATCACGCCGGTGGTCACGTGGTGCATCGGTCCTCATGGACAGGCGCAATGGTGCCTGCAGACGTTCCCTGATCCGCGTCCGCTGTTCGGGCTCGATCAGTTAGCGGCAAAGCCAAGTGCACCAGTGTTGATAGTCGAGGGCGAAAAGTGCGCGGCGATCGGTGCTGGCGCACTGCCCATGTATGGGGTATCGACTTGGGTGGGTGGCAGTCACGGCGTGAAGCATGCCGACTGGTCGCCATTGGAAGGGCGTGATGTGGTGCTTTGGCCGGATGCTATCGACGGCATTGGCGCGATGCTGGGCTACATCGATGGCAGCGGCTTGTTGCATGAAGGCGTTGCGCAGCTGGCTTATCGAGCCGGATGCGCCAGCCTGCGCGTGGTCGATGTAGCTGGAATGCCAAAGGGCTGGGATATCGCCGATGCGCTGGCAGACGGCTGGACGGCTAAACAATTGGCCACATGGGCGCGATCGCGCGTGCGGATGGTGGAAGTGGAACAGTCGCAGCGGGTGGCCAAATGAGCGCCCCGTCAAAGGTAGTGGTGCAGATTGGTCAGCGCCAGAAGAAAGGCAACGGTAGTGGTGGTCGCGGTGGATCAGGTGGTGGTGGGCATAGCGTACCTGGTGAGTGGTCGAGCGATCTGACACGCACGCAAGCCGGCAAGCCAGAATCGACCACGCACAACACGCTGCTGGTGATGGATAACGACCCCGCGCTCGATGGCCTGTTCAGCCTGGATGAGTTCGCCAACAAGGTGCGGTTAATGCGCGACGCATGCTGGGCGGGTGGTGAGCGCGATGAGTTCACCGATCAGGATGGTGTGGAGTTGGCCGGCTGGCTGGGAAGCCCGACGCGTTATCAGCTCAACGTGAAGAAAGACATGGTGATGGATTGCGTAGAGGCCATTGCCCGACGGTACAAAGTGCATCCAGTGCGCGAGTATCTATCGCAGTTGCGCTGGGATGGTACGCCGCGCATCGGCACGATGTTTCCGCGTCTGTTCAAGGCCGAGGACTGCAAGTATTCGGAGCAGGCGGCGTACTGTTTCATGGTGAGCGCCGTGGGTCGCATGCTCTGGGTTGATCCTGTGGTTCGCCACAACGGCGCACAAGTGGATTTCATGCTGGTGCTGGAGGGCAATCAGGGCATTCGCAAGACGTCCGCTGTGCGAGAGCTGTTTGGCGCGGAGTGGTATGCGGAGTCGATGGAGTCGCCCAGTAGCAAGGATTTCTATCAGAGCCTGCGTGGCCGGTGGTGCGTCGAGATTGGCGAAATGGACTCGTTCGGCAAGGCTGACGTGACCAAGGTCAAGCAGGCGATCACGTCGCGCTTCGATACCTATCGGCCGAGCTATGGCCGCGTCAGCCGGTCTTTCCGGCGCGAGTGCATTTTCGTCGGCACGACCAACGAAAATGAATACCTGAAAGATCCGTCAGGTGGGCGGCGCTTCCTGCCGGTCAAGGTATTCGCCGTCGATATCCCCAACATCGTTGCAGAGCGCGATCAGCTGTGGGCTGAGGCGGTCGCGCTATTCCGCCAAGGTTATGCCTGGTGGCAGCTACCGGATGATGCGGTGGAGCAACAGGAGGATCGTTACGCTGAAGATAGCTGGCAGACCGTCATTCAAAAGTGGCTGGCCGGACGGGCGATGGACAGCAACTATCCGACACGCATTGCGCCAGCGGGCGATGGGCGGCCAATTGAGTGGTGCACAACCACTGAGCTACTTGGTTGGGCGTTAGGCATTGATGTAGGCAAGCACGACAAGCCGGCGCAGATGCGTGTCGCTGCCATCATGCGGCGGCTGAAGTGGTGGCACGATCGCGTCACCGTCAACGGCTACCGCGAGCGGCGATGGGTGCCATTGAGCCAGCCAGATGGGGATAGCCATGTTCCGTTCTGACCCGCGATGGCGCTGCGATCTGCCTGCCACTGCCCAACCTGCCCAACCTCTACCCGACCTCTGCCCAACCACTGCGGCGTTGCCCCGTATGGCATTGCCCAACCTACCCAACCTTTTTGGGTTTCTCGCGTATATGTGCAAGCAGCAACCAGCAGCATCCATCTTATGTATGTGTCATCAGGTTGGGCAGGTTGGGCAGGTTGGGTTAGGCCAGTTGCACCAATGGATTCGAGTGCCCAACCTCAAGCGGGAGGGGTTGGGCAGGTCGGGCAGCCGTGCGAGTTCAAAGGTACTCCCCAGCCGTTCGGGTTGCGGGTTGCACGGCCGCGAAAACGCGGTGGTGGGAGGGTTTGAACTTTGGTTCAACAGGGGCACTCCCGGTTCACTGACCCGGTTCACTGAGGTTGCGGCATGACGGAATTGAGCCAGAGCGAATATGCGGTGGCGCGCGGTTGGTCGGCTGCTTACGTGACGAAGCTCAAGCGACAGGGTCGATTGGTCATCACTGGAACTGGCAAGGTGAACGTGGAAGCCACCGACCGGCTGATCGCCGCCACGCGCGATCCTGCACGCGGCGGCGATCGTCGCCAATCGGAAGGCGAGGGTGCTGACATAGCGGCCGAGACCCACGCTAGCGCGAGCCGCGGCAAGGAGCCTATCGAATCGGGGGCGTACAAAGATGCAGCGACGCGTGAGCGCCTCGCCAAGGCGCGTCTGGCAGAACTGGAGCTGGCTGAGAAGGTCGGCCAGTTGGTCCGCCGTGCTGAGGTAGAAACCGCGATCTTCGGGCTGGCGCGACAGGCGATGGAGGCGCTCGACGCATTGCCTGACCGGCTGGCCTCGCAATGCGCTGCAGAGCCAGATGTGGATCGTGTGCATGCGTTGCTCACGAAGCATGTGAGGAAGATCGCGAAGGAAATGGCCCAGGCGATGCCATCGACGCCGACCGCTGAGCAGGAGGCCGCGTGATGTTTGATGCGCATCCGCTCGACGTGGTGCTTACCGACGGCAACGAGATCGTCTGTGGAAGCTGGAGCCGCGGCTGGACCATGCCCGAACCCATCACGCTGAGTGATTGGGCAGACCGCTACCGCAAGCTGCCGAAGGAAGGCTCCAGCGAAGCCGGCGACTGGTACACCAGCCGCATGCCGTTCCTGCGCGAGATCATGGATTGCTTGCATCGCGAATCCAGAGTGCGCGAAATCACTCTCAAGAAATCCACGCAGGTCGGCGGTACCGAGGTTGGCATCAACTGGCTCGGCTACATCATCGAGCACGCGCCGGCACCGGTCATGTACGTGTTACCCACCATCGACATCGCGCGCAAGTTCAGCGAGCAACGCCTTACTCCAGCTATCAACCTCATGCCGGTGTTGCAGGAGCGCATTCCGCCCGCACGCAGTCGCGATGGTGGCAATACCACGCTGATGAAGCGGTTCCCCGGCGGTGTGCTGGTGCTGAGCGGAGCCAATAGCTCGGCGTCACTGGCTTCAATGCCGATGATGTATTTGATCCTTGATGAGCTCTCGAAATACCCGACCAATCTGGATGACCAAGGCGGCGCCGAACAGCAAGCCCTGGCCCGTACATCGTCATTTACCCGCCGGAAAATCCTGCGCATCAGCTCATGCACCATCAAAGATGCGTGCGCCATCAGCACGGCCTTCGATGCGGGCGATCAGAGCTATCTGTATTTGCCATGCCCGCATTGCGCGCACAAGCAAGTGCTGGTGATCGACCAGCTCACCGACGATGGCCAGTTCGTGTGTATCCATTGCGGCAAGCTCGTCGAGGAGCATCACAAAACCCGCATGCTGGAAGCGGGCGAATGGATCGCAAAGCACCCCGAGCGCAGTCACTTCCATCGCAGCTTCGCGATCTGGTCAGCTTTTGCTGCTGTCGGCCTGGGCTATACCTGGCGCGAAATTGCGGCCATGCGCGTGGAGACTCGGAAAGATCCCGCGAAAGAGGTGGTCTTCGTCAACACCATTCTCGGCGAAGCCTACGAAGGTGCCAGCCAGAAGGTCGAGGCCAATGACGTGCAGCAACGCGCGGCGAAGTGGTTGCGCCGCACTGTGCCACGTGGCGGCTTTATCCTTACGGCCGGCGTCGATGTGCAGGTCAATCGCTTCGCCGTGATCGTCATTGCGTGGGGTCGCAATGAGCAGGCGTTCGTGGTCGATTATGTCGAGCTACCCGCCGATCCGACGCGCAAGGAAGATTGGGACATCCTATGGGACTTCCTTGCTGAGCCTGTGACCAACGCGGCCGGCATCACCCTGCACATCAGCGCTGTCGCCGTCGACTCGGGCAACTGGACGCAGGAGGTCTACAACGCCGTGCGCCCTAGGCAGTCGCAGGGTGTCATGGCCATCAAGGGCAGCAAGGATGCCGCGCGTCCCATCATCGGCCGCGCCAGCAAGCAGGAGGTCGACAAGAGCGGACGCATTCAGCGCAGGGGCGTCAATCTGTGGATCATCGGTGTCAATTCGGCCAAGACCACGCTCATGCAGCGGTTGCTTGGTGATACCGATCGCGAGGAAGAAAATCGCCTGATTCATTTTCCAGCCGATCTGCCCGATGACTTCTACACCATGCTCACGGCCGAACGTTTCGACTTAACCGCCAAGCGTTGGCTCAAGAAACAAGGAGCCCGCAATGAAGCGCTGGATACGTTCGTCTATGCCTACGCAGCAGCGCTCAGCCCGAGTGTGCGCATCCACGTCAAACGCGAGGCGGACTGGGCCGCGCTGGAGGCCAAGCTGGAACCGCCTACTGATGACCTGTTCACTGCACCTGTGGGGCGCGAAGAAAAAAAGGGGCCTGATAAGGGACTGCAAATAGACGTCCAGACGTCCGCAGTTCCACGTGAAACGGCTGACCGATCAGCATCTTCACCAGCGCCACGCACTAATAACCCCTTTGCATCTTCCGACTGGTTGGACCGCCGATGAATGAGCAGATCAATGTTGCCGAAGCGCTGCAAGATGAGCTGGCTGCCGCCCTGCAGGAATCGCTAGGCCTGGGATTCGATGAGGCCAGCCGGTACGCAGCACCGGTGGTGCGGTACCTGCAGCAGCAGTACGGCGGCGACGAGCTATACATTCCGCAGCCCTACATGCGTCGAAACGTTGACGACATCCTCGCCGCGCGGAAGGCCGGCCAGCCGATCAAGAAAATACTGAAGGATTTCGCTATCAGCAGGCGAACCTACTATCGCCTGCTCAGTCAGTTGTGATTGCGGCGAATCGACTACTAGGATGCGGCAGCAACTTGCGGATTGGCACGATTGAAGATCAAGGCGCTTTCATTGGCCCTATTTAAAGGTGCGCTTGAGCATTTTTGATATTTGTTCTTTAGCGTAGTCAACAGCAGAGGCCCTCCCTTCTTCGGCCGCTACCTGAATCACAGAGTCATAATCGTTTAGCTCGCCACACTCTTGGCACTTGAGCAGATCGCCTGATTCGTATGTGTTCTCGGTATCGCCTTTTAAGTCACAGCCGCAGAACAAGCACTTCAGTGTGATATGGAATTCTTTGTTTTCCATCACCTGACTCCCAAGAAACTGAAAACAAACGTGGCTAAGGCAACGAGAAAACCGAGAAGAACAAACCATCCCTTGTGGTCTTCAATGTAGTCGGACACTTTCTTGGGCTTTGTGCGTGAATCTTTTATCTCTACAGCTCTTGCTCTTGATCGTGCTGCTCCCACTCCTTTGGATGTAGCACCGAGGTATCTGTATTTTTCGCCTATTGATTTATGGGAGACCCACTCATTCGCGATGCACCTGTCAACTGCTTTTTCTAGGTCACTTATAGAGTAGTCGGTCCCATGTTTTGCATTGATTTCATCTGCGAGCTTTTGGTCAACATCGAACCTAACCAAGCTCGCGGTTAGACCCTGGGCTTCCATGTAATCAATCACGTTACCTAGGATTTTGAATTCCGGCACAGTCATCCCCTAACTACCTAGCTACCTACGTAACTGATCTTTTGCACGCTAGTGGAGTGTGCCACCTTTCCGGTAAACATGGCACGCGATGCCCGCGATGCTTGCGAGCATGTCCACAGCTTCCGACATGCTTGCCAGTTACCTCGCCGCCGAGTCGGCGATCCTTCGCGGCCAAAAATACCGCTGGGGCGATCGCGAGCTAACCCGTGCCGACCTGGCCATGGTGCAAGCCGGACGCCGCGAGTGGGAGCGCAAGGCTGCTGCTGAGTCACGCGGTGGTGGACGGGCCAGCGTCTCGCTGGCCAACCTTTCCGGCATGCCCATGGCGCCCGAGGGCGGCGAGGGCGATTGCCCGTGGCGCGGCCGATGAGCGCGGCGACGAAACCCGCCCTCATCGAGCGCGCTATTTTCGCGCTGTCGCCGTCGTGGGCGGCGAATCGCGCGCAGAACCGTCTTCGCGCTCAGGCGTATGGCAACGCGTACGACGCGGTGAACCACTCGCGCCTGCGCAAGCGGCAGCGCGATTTCGGCAGCGGTAACAACGTCGCCGGTCTCGCGCATCGCGAGCTGCGCAACATGACGCGCAACCTCGATCGCAACCATGACCTGAGCCGCGGCATTCTCAACACGCTGGTACGCAACGTCGTCGGCCCCACCGGCATCGGCGTGCAGCCGCAGCCGCGTGATGCCGAGGGCAACGTGCTGACGGATCTGGCCAAGCAGCTAGATGAGTTGTGGCAACAGCACAGCCTGCAGCCGGAAGTCACCGGCGAATTGAACCGCGCCCGTGCCGAGCAACTGATCGCGCGCACGTGGTTTCGCGATGGTGAGGCCCTGTGGCAATACCTTGAGGGCACGGTGCCCAAGCTCAGTCATGGCACCATCGTGCCGTTCTCGCTGGAGCTGCTGGAGCCGGACCTACTGCCGATCGACTACAACGATCCGCTGCAAAACATTAGTCAGGGCATCGAAATTGATGCATGGGGCAAGCCGCAGGGCTACTGGTTTTACAAGCAGCATCCTGGCGATCCGTTCGTGGCCATGCCCACGCTCAAGCGTCTGGCTAGCGATCGCGTCGGCCACATCAAGCTGGTGGACCGCATCGGCCAGCGCCGTGGCGTCAGCATGTTCGCTAGCGTGCTGGCTCGCCTTGATGACCTGAAAGACTACGAGGAAAGCGAGCGCATCGCCGCGCGTATCGCCGCGAGCATGGCCGCCGTCATCAAGAAAGGTGACGCGCAGAGCTACGAGCCAGAAAAAGCGGGCCAGCCGCGCAGCATGAACTTTGCCCCGGGCATGATCTTTGACGATCTGCTGCCGGGCGAGTCGGTCGAAACCATCGACAGCAACCGTCCGAATCCGAACGCGGTGACCTGGCGCGATGGTCAGATTCGCGCGGTGGCATGCGGCACCGACGTGAGCAACAGCAGCGCCAGCAAAAACTACAACGGCACGTATAGCGCGCAGCGGCAGGAGCTGGTTGAGCAAGACGCTGCCTATGGCGTACTCCGTCAGGCATTCATTGATCAGTGCACCAGCGAGGTGTATCGCCGCTTTGTCGCTGCGTGTCTCGCCGGTGGCCTGATCAAGCCGAGGAAAGGCGTCAGTTTCGCGCAGCTCAGCCATGCCGTGTACATGCCGCCGGTCATGCCGTGGATCGACCCGATTAAAGAGGTCACCGGCTGGCAGATGCAGGAAGACCGCTGCTACATCAGCGGCGCCGAGATCGTGCAGCGGCAGGGTCGCAACCCGGCCGATGTCATCCGCAGTCAGGGCAAATGGCAAGCCGACCTCAAGGCCGCCGGCATCGTCACGCAAGACGCGCCCACCGCGCAGCCCACCTACAAAAAGCAGCCGCCACCGGCCGACGACACGCCGGAACAGGCAGCGAACCCCGAGGCCACAAACCATGCGTAAACATTCCCTCACGCTTGCCATGGCTGGCCTGATGTTGGCCTGCTGGCCACACGCCCGCTTGTCTGCTGCATTCGCTGCCGCCGATGGCAACGTGCCCACCATCCGCCCGCTGATGGTGCTGCGCCCGATTGCCAACACCACCGAGGCCGAGCTGCTGGTGTATGGGGATATCGGCGACAGCTGGTGGGGCGAGTCGGTGACCGCGCTGAGCGTCGTGCAGCAGTTGCAAGCACTGCCTGCCAACACCACGCAGATCAACGTGCGCATCAACAGCTACGGCGGCAGCGTGAGCGATGGTATCGCCATCTATAACGCGCTCAAGCGGCACAGCGCCCGCGTGGTGGTCACCGTCGACGGCGTGGCCATGTCCAGCGCCAGCCTGATCGCCATGGCCGGCGACGAAATCCAGATGCCGGCCACCTCGCTGCTGATGATCCACGCGCCGTGGGGCGTCGCGCAGGGCAACGCGCAGGACATGCGCGTCATGGCCGACGTGCTCGATACCTACGCCCAGGCGATGGCTGGTGCCTACGCGAACAAAACCGCGAAGCCCAACGCCGACATGCTGGCGCTGCTGTCGGATGGGCAGGACCACTACTACACCGGCGAGCAGGCCGTCGCCGAGGGTTTCGCTGACGCGCTGGTCGACGCCACGGCCGACCTCGGCGACGAAACAGACAATCAGAACGCGAGCGCACGGGCCGCTGGCGTCAATCGCCTGCTGGCGGGTGCGCCTGATCACATCAAGCAGATCGCTGTGGCCGCCGCTGCGCGTCATCCGGCCGTGCTGCCCGAACAGGCCAAGCCGCGCATGCGTATGCCGGCGGGTTTCGATGCGCAATCCCTCGAACAGGCGCTGGCATCCGCCAGCGGTCAACAGGCCCTGATGGCCGCACTCACTACGGCCGCCACGGCCGAATCCGGAGATGTAGATATGAAACTTCGCAAGCTGTTTGCCGCGGGCTTCCGCAACAAGCTCGGTGCGGACGGTGGCGAAGGTGGCGGCGGTGTTGCCGCTACCGTCGCCGACGTCCACGCCGCGCTGCGTACCCGCAACGATGAAATCAAGGCCGTACTGGAACCGTATATGCGCCGCGAGGGAGTGAGTGCGCTGTACACCGCTGCCTTGGTTGATCCCTCAGTCACTGTCGACAGCGTGCGCGCCAGCTTGTTGCCGATCCTCGGCGGCGCGTCCGAGCCCGCAGGCACCACCATGCACATCGAGATGGGCGCCAGCGAGTCGGAGAAGCTGCGTGCTGCCGGTGAGCAGATCCTGTTGGCACGTGCGGGTGTCATCAAGGGCGCGGAAGCGGAAAGGGCACGTCAGGGCAATCCTTTCGCGCGCAGCACCATGATCAACATGGCGGAGCAGTTCTTGATTCGCGCCGGCGCGAATACCCGCGACATGGGTCGGGATGAGATCGCCCGCCGCGCACTCGCTGCGGGTGGCCAGACCACGGGCGACTTCCCCGTGTTGCTGGAGAACGTGCTGCATAAGACGCTGGTGGGTGGCTACAACCTCGCCTCATTCACGTGGACGCGCTTCTGTTCCACTGGCACGCTGTCTGACTACCGGCCGCATGGTCGATATCACTTAAGTTCGTTCTCCGACCTCAAGGGCGTCAATGAGGCCGGCGAATACGAAACCGGTGTGCTGGGTGATGCGCAGAAGGAAACCATCATCGGTCAGCGCAAGGGCCGCATCTTGCAGATCACGCCTGAGGTGCTGATCAACGATGACCTCGGTGGCATCACTCGCATCGCAGCGGCACTGGGCCAGGCCGCCGGGCGCACGATTGAAAAGGATGTCTATGCGCTGTTCGCGATGAACGGTGGCGCCGGTCCGACGATGAACGATGGCAAGCCGTTATTCCACACCAGCCACGGCAATATTGCCAGTACCGGCGATGCTCCCACGGTCGCCGCCTTCGATCTGATTCGCCAGCAATTGGCCAACCAGAAAGATCCGGCCGGCAACGATTTCCTCGACATCACGGCGGCCCTTTGGCTCGGCCCGTTGTCACTGGGTGGTCAGGCGCGCGTGACCAACGAAGCGCAGTACGACGTCGACGTATCCAACAAGTTCGAAGTGCCCAATAAGTCGCGCGGCATGTTCCGTGATCTGGTGGACACCCCGCGCCTGTCCGGCACCGCGTGGTACGGCTTGGCTGATCCGGGCATCGAGCCGGTGATCGAGGTGGCGTTTCTCGACGGCATCCAGACCCCGACGCTGGAACAGGAAACCAACTTCCGCACCGATGGCCTCGCCTGGAAAGCCGTGCACCGCTACGGCACCGCGGCGGTGGGCTGGCGTGGCGCGATCAAGAACCCGGGCAAGTAATCACCCCAGTGGTGGCGCGGGTCGCCCGCGCCACGGCGGCACACCTATTCCCGTTTCGGAGCAGATCCCATGACCACGCGATACATCAAGCCTGGCGAAGCGCTTGACCATACCAACAACAGCACCGCTGCCATCAACGTCAACGACGTCATCGTCGCCGGTGCGTTGATTGCCGTTGCCGCCACCAACATCGCCGTTGGCGCCACCGGCACCATGCTGGCCAACGGCGTGTTCACGCTACCCAAGAAAGCCGGTACCGCGATGCCCGAAGGCACCCGGGTTACCTGGTCAGTGGCGGACACGGCATTTATCGTCGGCGCGGGCATCGCCGGTGACGTTGCCAATGCCGGCATCGTGGTGGAAGCCGACGCAGCGGCTGGCGACACCAGTGCCCGCGTGCTGATCGCGCCCGGCCTCGGCAGCAAGGTCTAAACCATGCTGGACGACTTCGCCGCGATGCATCGTGAACTGCTCGCTGTCCTCGGGGACAAAGAGCCGGGCACGATTGCGCGCGGCGACGTCGTTTCCGATCCCATCCTGATGTTTGTGGATGACGCCGTGCAGGACCTTGGTCAGTACGGCCGCGTGGTCAGCAACAAGCGCGTCATTGGCATGATGAAAGCGGACTGGATGCCTGCACGCGGCGACGTCATCCGTGTGCGTGGGCGCACCAGCAAGGTGGAAGAAATCGTTAGCGACGACGGCATTCTCGTCGTGGTGGTGATGCATGGCTGATCCACTGAGGAATCCGCCCATCATCACTACGCCCTCGCGTACCTGGTCGCTGATCAACGCGCTGCAGTCGCAGCTCGCCACCATTCGCGTGGCCAACGGTTACCTCACCGACCTCGGCGCCAACATCTGGACCACTGACAGCCAGCGCACCGATGCGCTCGGTCTGATGATCTACAGCGAAAGCATCACCGGCACGGGCCTCGATCGCGAGCGTCCGGGCAAGCCGGTACGTGATTTCACCATCTTGCTGGAATGCGCCATCGGCACCGATCTGGACGATGCGCAACAGCAGATCCACAGCGTCATTGAAGATATCGACAGCTGTCTGGCGACCTTCGCCAAGCAGCCAGCTGCCCTGAACGCCCTGCAATGCACCGCGATGCACGTGGCGGATATCGCCATCCTCGATCGGCCCGAAGGTGCGCCGGTGATCGCCGCACAGGCGCGCGTCGTGGCGAGGTACTTTCGATGAGCCGTTACACCCGCCTTGCCGTGGAGCTGACCGGCGCACTCGACGCCATGCAGGACATGCAGCAAATCCCTGCACGCATCCTGCTGGCACAGAAACGCGCGATCGGCACCGTACAGCGCAAGCTGCCCACCGAGGCCAAACGCGATATCGGAGGGGAGTACAACCTGCTCGCCGGACGCATCGCCGATGGGCTCAGCGCACGCATCACCGGTGACGGCATCAGCCTGGTGGGCAAGTCGCGCGGCATCAACGCCATACAGTTCGGCGCCACGTGGAGCCGGATCAAGGGCAGCGGCCTGGTTGCCACCAGCAGTCGCCGCCACTTCACCGCCATTCGCTACCGCGGCAGGTTGCGCGGCGAGTCGGCGCTGGGCGCCAAATTCGCCATCAAGCGCGGCGCCCCGCCCGAGGTGCATGCGGGCAGCTTCATCGCGCGCGGAAAAAACGGCGCGCTGCTGGTGTTCGAGCGTGGTGGTAAGGGCGCTGTGTTGACAAAAAATGGCACGTTCCCGCGCCTGCCTCTTAGCGGCGTCTACGGCCCCAGCGTCGGCCAGATGCTCAAGCACGGCCGTCGCCCCGAGCGCCTGGTGGACTTCGCCATCCGCACCCTGCAGAGCGAGCAGGTGCGCCTGCTTGGGAGCA
>Ga0302314_10007620_pt1 | contig 19444 bp, 18 predicted proteins | sample III_Palsa_N2_3_FD_200533 | JGI IMG/M metagenome (GOLD analysis project Ga0302314, IMG submission 200533) | Peat permafrost microbial communities from Stordalen Mire near Abisko, Sweden - III_Palsa_N2_3 | ecosystem: Environmental > Terrestrial > Soil > Palsa > Peat permafrost | place: Sweden...
GCCAGTTGCTGGCCCAGATCATCCGGTCCGGCACCGCGGCGACCGCCGCCTTCGCCAGCGCGCCGACATCGGGATAGAGCGGCGCGCCGGCCTTGGAGGTCTCATAGGCGGCCGCGAGCTTCAGCCAGGTCTTGCCGCCGTCGAGCAGGCGCAGCAGGGTCCGGAAACCCGGATGCTCGACCGGCACCGGTTCCAGGAACTTGCCGACATGGTCGAGCACGAGCGTGCCGGGCAACCGCTTCAGCTGATCCTCGCGCTCCGTCATCAGGCGACCGTCCATCTGCAGCTGGATATGCCAGCCGAACGCCGCAATCCGGGCCGCGACCGGCTCCAGCGCGTCCCATGGCAGCGCGCCGCCCGGCAGCATCTGGAAGCGGGCGCCGCGGATGCCGGCGTCGGTCAGGCGCTGCAATTCGACATCGGTGATATCAGGACCGACGACAGCGACACCGCGCGTCGCGGCGAGGCCCAGGGCGACGACAGCCTCGACCGTGCAGCTGTTGTCGGTGCCATAGGCGGTCGATTGCACCACGACGGCACGGGTCAGACCCAGGCGTCGTTGCACGGCGCGATAGGCCTCGACATTGGCCCAGGCGGGGCCTGGACCGGACGCGGTCGGCGCGACGGGCTTCGACGGGTCGTAGATATGGATATGGCAATCGCAGGTGTTCGCCGGAGCGAGCAGGCGCGGAGAGGCGGGCATGGTCATTTCCTCAGACGCCCAGACGCCGGGTCCAGCGATCGTGATTGACGGCGCCCGGCGGCACCTCGCCCCGGACCAGAGCCCGGACCTGCTCGACCGTATCAAGCGCCTGATGCTCGATCGCCGGCGGGGTCAGCCCGCCGACATGGGGCGTGGCGATGACGTTGGCCAGCCGGGTCAGCGCCGGCGACGGCATCTGGTCCGGCGCACGGCCAACGTCGAGGGCGGCGCCTGCGATCGTGCCGTCGGTCAATGCCGTTGCCAGCGCCGCCTCATCGACCAGATTGCCGCGCGACAGGTTGAGGAAATAGGCCGACGGCTTCATGCGCGCGAAGGCCTTGGCGCCCATCAGATTCTCGGTCTCCTCGGTCGCGACCGCCAGGCACAGCACATAGTCGGACTGGGCCAGCAGGTCGTCGAAATCGACCTGCGTGAACCGGGCGTCCTCGACCTTGGCATAGGGATCGGCGATCAGCACCTTCATGCCGAGCGCCAGCGCGATCGGCGCCAGCTGACGCCCGATCGCGCCATAGCCGATGATGCCGAGCGTGCTGCTGGCCAACTGCCGGCCCATCCGGGCGTCCGGCGTCAGGCCGGCGTGATAGTCGGCGGTGGCGCGCGACACGCCGCGCGACAGATCGACCAGATACCCCACCGCCAGTTCGCACACCGAGGCGACGAAGCCCGGCGTGGCGCGGGTGACCAGCACACCCGCAGCAGAGGCCGCATCCACGTCGATGTTTCGGATATCGACGGCGCAGCGCAGGATCGCCTTGAGGTTCGGCAATTGCGCGAAGATCTCGCCCGGTCCCGTGGTCAGCCGGTCGGCCAGGATGATATCGACATCCTTGGCCGCGGCGACGAGATCGGCCGGGCCGAGCGCCGCGTCGCTCTCGTGCAGGCGGACCTCGACCAGATCGCGCAGGCCCGCGAGCGCGCGCTCGCCGTAATAATGCCGCCGCATGTGCGGCGTGTGGGTCAGCAGGAGTTTCAGCATCTGTCTTTTCTCAATAGCCGAAGGCATGCGGCAGGGCCGTGCTGATCGCCGGCACGAAGGCGATGACCAGCAGGCACAGGAACAGCAATCCCAGATAGCCCAGGATCGGCTTCACGGTGCTTTCGATCGGCACGTTGCCGATCAGGCAGGCGCCATAAAGGCCGAGGCCGAGCGGCGGGGCGAACAGGCCGATGCCCATGGAGATCACCAGCACCACGCCGAAATGCAATGGGTCGACCCCCAGTTTGGTTGCGACCGGCAGCAGCAGCGGCCCGAAGATGATCAGGGCTGCCGCCCCTTCGAGCACGGAGCCCATCAGCATCAGGATGGCGATCGACAGCAGCATGAACAGCCAGGTGCCGCCGCCCTGGGACACGGCGATCATCATCTGGCCGACCATGTGCGGCACCTGCTGCAGGGTCAGCACGAAGGCGAGCGCCTGCGCCGCCGCGACGATGAACAGCACCAGGCCCGACCGGGTCGCGGCCTGGACGAAGCTGCGCGCCGCCGAGCGCGGGCCCAGCTCGCGGAACACCCCGCCGCCGATGACGATGGCGTAGAGCGCCGCGAAAGCCGAGATCTCGGTCGCGGTGGCAAAGCCGCTCTTGAACCCGATGAAGATCATCAGGATCAGGCCGAGCGAGGCGGCACCGCCGCCCCACAGGCTGAGCAGCGAGCGGCGCGGCCCGGTCTCGACCATGGCCGCCGGCGTCTTCCGCCCGAAGATCACGCAGACCGCGATCAGCACCAGCGCCATCAGGCCGGCCGGCAGCAGCCCGGCCATGAACAGCCCGCCGATCGACAGGTTGGCGACGAAGCCCAGGATGATCAGGTTGATGCAGGGCGGGATCGTCTCGGCCATCACGGCCGATGCGGCCAGCAGCGCCACGGCGCTGCCCGGCTTCTGGCCGGACCGCCGCGCTGCCGGGATCAGTACCGAGCCGACCGCGGCGACATCCGCCATCTTGGAGCCTGAGATGCCGGAGAACATCACCATCGAGGTCACCATGACGACGTTCAGGCCGCCACGCATGCGGCCGACCAGGCGCTGCAGCAGCTCGATCAGGCGGACGGACATGCCGTTCGCCTCCATCAGATAGCCCACCAGAATGAAGAACGGGATCGCCAGCAGCACGAAATTATCGATGCCGCGCGCCATCTGCTGGGCGAAGATCACGCCGGGCAGGGTGCCCTCGACCCAGATGAACAGCAAGGCCGCGAGCGCGATCGCGAAGCCGATCGGCAGGCCGCCGGCGAGCGTGACGACGAAACCCAGCAGCATGAGTGCGCCCGACGAGGGCACGCTGTCGGGCGCCAGCGCATCCCAGCCCAGGTAGAGCGCCACGACGACGGCGACGATGACGAAGCCGATCGCCATGTCGCCCAGCGCGCGGCGCCGGAACAGGTCGAGCGCGAACAGCGTCATGAAGATGGCGCCGACGCTCATCGGGTAGAAGGTCAGTTGCAGCGGCAGGCCGGACCCGGTCGTCTGGCCCGTGGTGAAGAGGCCGAGTTGGACCGCGTTATAGGCGACCGCGGCCGAGACCACGACCACGAGCAGTGCGCCGACCGCGTCGGCCAGCCGCCGCGGATAAGGCGGCAGCTTGTCGACGAAGAAGGCGACGCCCGGGTTCTCCAGGCGCGCCAGCGCGCTGGCCGCGCCGAAGAAGCTCGATCCGACCATCAGCCCGCGCGCGACATCGTCGGCCCATTCGACCGGCGCGTCGAACAGCGAGCGGGCGACGACCGACCCGCACACCACGATCAGATCGGCCAGTAGCATCAAGGCCGCGACCGTGTCGGTGATCCACAACAGCGGTGCGACCAGCGACGCACTGCCGTGGATCGTCCTGGGCATGGTGACCGACATCAGGCCTGGGTCGCGCGGATCGCATCGACGATCGGCTTCGCCTCCGGCCGGGCCTTCACGAACGCGTCGGTCTGCGGCAGCACGCGCTTACGGAACGGTTCCTTGTCGCACGTGATGATCGTCACACCCTTTTCGGCCAGGACCTGCAAGGCTTCCGTTTCAACCGCCAAGCCATGAACGCGCGTGTCGGCCGCCGCCTTGGTCGCGGCATCGAGGAAGCCCTCGCGCAGCTTCGGCTCCATTCGCTTGAACGTCGTCTCGCTGAAATAGATCGCGAGCGGCGAGAAGTTGTGCTGGGTCAGCGAGTAGAATTTCGCGGTCTCGTAGAACTTGCTGGCCAGCATCGTCGGCGGGTCATGCTCCAGCCCGTCGAGCACGCCGGCCTGCAGCGCGGTATAGACCTCGCCGAACGCCAGCGGCGTCGCGGCGGCGCCCATCATGCGGATGCATTCGGTGATGATCGGGTTGGGCAGGGTGCGGATCTTCAGGCCGGCCAGATCGTCCGGCGTGTTGATCGCCTTGCGCGCCAGGATGCTGCGCGAGCCGAAATTATAGGCCCAGCCCAGGATATGGATATTGCCGTCCTTGAGCAGGGCCGCCTCGATCGGCTTCGCCGCACCGGCGTCGAACGCCTTGGTCTGCTGCGCGAAGCTGTCGAACAGGTAGCCCAGGTCGAACGTGCCGACGAGCGGCACCAGATTGGCCGAGATGGACGAGCCGGAGATCATCAGATCGATCACGCCCAGCTTGACCGAGTTGATGACGTCGATTTCCTGGCCCAGCTGATTGTCGGGAAAAAACGCGACCTCGATCTGCTCGCCAAGGCCGTTGGCCTGCAGGCTCTTGACCAGATTGTCGTAATAGACCCGGCCGTTGGCGTATTTGGGATCGTTCGCCTGGGTCGACGACAGCTTGAGCTTCACCGTCGCCGCCTGGGCGCGGCCGATTAGGGCCGGGGCGAAAATCGCGCCCGCCGACACGGCGGCCGATGTCTTGAGCAAGGTGCGACGACTGATCGTCCGAGACGTCATTTGTTCCCTCCATCGGAGCAGGTCTATCGCCTGCTTCTCTCGTTTGATGCTAAGCATCTGGGCATAATGTATGACTAGATTTGTCTGACAAGCAAGCCTCCAACCAGAAGAGACTCATGTTCAAAGCCACCGGATCCCTGCGGCGTAACGTCCATAGTCAGGTCGCCGATCGCATCGGCCTCAGCATCCTGCGCGGCGATATCGTGCCGGGCGACGCACTGCCGTCGGAGATGAGGATCTGCGAAATGCTGGAGGTCAGCCGCACGGTGGTGCGCGAGGCGATCCGCATGCTGACCGGCAAGGGGCTGGTCGAATCGCGCGCGAAGAGCGGCACGCGGGTCCGGCCGCCGGAGGAATGGAATCACCTCGATCCCGACGTGCTGCGCTGGCAGTTACGGACGACCGATGTCGATAGCTATCTGGTCAAGCTGTTCCAACTGCGCCATGCCGTGGAGCCGGCCGCGACGGCGATGGCGGCGACGGCCTCGACCGCGGAAGACCGCGGCCGCCTGCGTGCCGCCTACGAAGGCATGGCTGCCGCCCGGACGAACGATGCCTTCGTGGCATCCGACATCGCCTTCCACAAGAACATCTATTTCGCGACGCGCAACGAGTTCTTCTGGCCGATCGCGCAGATGTTCGAAATCACGCTCAGTCCGAGCCTGACCATCGCCGCCACCGGCGACCATCGCCCGCGCAGCCTGGTCGAGCATCGTGACGTGGTCGAGGCGATCGAGCGTCGCGATCCGGAACAGGCAAGATCGGCGGCCGTGCTGCTGTTGCAGCATTCGGCCGCCGACCTGGTCCGCATCCGCGGGATCGATCCGTTTGCCGCGGCGGTCTGCGTGTCTTAGCGTACGGCCCGCCGCATGACGATCTCGTCGCTGATCATGCCCGAGAACTCGAAGCCGAGTTTTGCCATCCGGTTCATTTCGAGTGTCATATAGAACGCGCGCTTGTCCGTGTCGTCCGGCAGGGGAATCGCCTTCAATTCCTGACCGACGAAATCGACATGGCCGTCGGGATAGATCACGCACATGCGATCGATGCCGCTCCAGCGGATTTCGATATATTCGCCCTTCGCACCGGCATCCTGCGCCAGGGCGGGACCGGCCAGGCCGAGGGCGAGCAGGCCCGAAAATACTGCAATGTTCAGCTTCATCATGAAATCCGTGTTGGTTCAGAACTGGTCGGGATCGAACGCGACGATGGTCGCACCGCCGCCGATGGCGCTCAACTGTGCTGCGGCCGGCGTCAGATACTGTTCGGCGAAGAAGCGTGCCGTCATCAGCTTCGCTTCGTTGAAGCCGGCATCGCCGGCACCGCGGGACAATTGGGCCTGGGCGGCGAGTGCCTGTTTGGCCAGCAGCCAGCCGCCGGCGACCGTCGCGAACAGGTTGAGGTAAGGCACCGAGCCGGCGGCGGCCCGCGCGGGATCGGCGGCGAAGCTTTCGACCAGCAGCGCCGTCGCCTGTTCGACCGCATCGAGCCCGGCGGCGAGGCCGTGGCGCAGCACGGCCAGATCGTCGCCCGACTGCTCGGCCAGCGGCGCGTCCAGCTCGCGCATCGTGGCGACGAACGCGCCAGCGGCGGCGCCCTGGTCGCGCATCAGCTTGCGGCCCAAGAGATCCATCGCCTGGATGCCGTTGGTGCCCTCGTAGATCGGCAGGATGCGCGCGTCGCGGAAATGCTGGGCGACGCCGGTCTCCTCGATGAAGCCCATGCCGCCATAGACCTGGACCGCAAGCGAGCTGTTCTCGACGCCCAGATCGGTCGCCCAGGCCTTGACCAGCGGGATCAGCAGATCGACCAGCAACTGCGCCTTGGCGCGGTCGGCTTCGCTGTCCAGGTGGCGCGACCGATCGATCTGGCCGGCAGTGAAATAGGCGAGCGCCCGGGCCGCTTCGGTGCGCGACTTGATCGCCAGCAGCATGCGCTTCACGTCGGGATGATAGATGATCGGCAGCGGGGTTTCCGACCTGCCGCCGGTCAGGGTGCGGCCCTGGACGCGGGTGCGGGCATAGTCGCGCGCCTGCTGGTAGGCGCGCTCGGAGATGGCGACGCCCTGCAGGCCGACGTTGAGCCGGGCGTTGTTCATCATGGTGAACATGCATTCCATGCCCTTGTTCTCTTCGCCGATCAGGTAGCCGACGGCGCCGCCATTGTCGCCATAGGCCAGGACCGCGGTCGGGCTGCCGTGGATGCCCAGCTTGTGCTCCAGGCTGACGCAGCGCACGTCGTTGCGCTCGCCCAGGCCGCCGTCCTCCTTGACCAGAAACTTCGGCACCAGGAACAGCGAGATGCCGCGCGTGCCGGCCGGCGTGCCGGGCAGGCGGGCCAGCACCAGATGGATCAGGTTTTCGGCCATGTCATGCTCACCATAGGTGATGAAGATCTTCTGGCCGGTGATCAGGTAATGGTCGCCCTGCTTGACCGCCTTGGTCCGCAGCGCGCCGACGTCGGACCCGGCCTGCGGCTCAGTCAGGTTCATGGTGCCGGTCCATTGGCCCGAGATCAGCTTCGGCAGGTAGGTCTGCTGCAGGCCCTTGGTGCCATGGCGCAGCAGCGCCTCGATCGCGCCGACGGTCAGCAGCGGGCAGAGCGCCCAGGCCATGTTGGCAGAATTCCACATCTCGGCGACGGCGAGCGCGACCACGGCCGGCAGGCCCTGGCCGCCGAATTCCTCCTCGAACGGCAGGCTGTTCCAGCCACCCTCGACGTAAGTCTTGTAGGCCTCCTTGAAGCCCTTGGGCGTGCGCACGACGCCGTTCTCGGCCAGGCTGCCCTCGTGATCGCCGCTCATGTTGATCGGTGCCAGCACGTCGCGGGCGAGCTTGGCGGCCTCTTCCAGCACGGCCGCAACCGTGTCCGGATCGGCGCCTGCGCAGCCGGGCAGCGCCGACAGCGCCGCGAGATCGACGACGTGTTCCAGCGCGAACTGCATGTCGGCGAGCGGGGGATTGTAGGGGATCATCTGGGGTCAGCCTTGCTTCAGGGCGTTGAAGGCCGCTTCTGCGACGACCTTGCCGGGGTTCATGATATGGCGCGGATCGAGCGCGTTCTTCACGCGCGCCATCAATTCAAGCTCGAGCGGCGCCTTGTAATGCGTCAGCTCTTCCCGCTTCAAGCGGCCGATGCCGTGCTCGGCGCTGATCGAGCCCTGCAGGCGGGCGACGATGCCATGGACGATGTCGTTGAATTCCTCCCAGCGCGCCATGAAGGCGTCCTTGTCGGCGCCGAGCGGCTGACTGAGGTTGAAATGGATATTGCCGTCGCCGCAATGGCCGAACGCGACCGGGCGGATCGTCGGCAGCCGTTCGACGACGGCGGCGGTCGCCGCCTTCAGGAACTCGGCGACCGAGGCGACCGGCACGGCGATGTCGTGCTTAATCGAGCCGCCTTCGAAGCGCTGGCCCTCGACCATGCCCTCGCGGATCAGCCAGAACGCGTTGCGCTGGGCCGCACTGGCGGCGATGGTGCCGTCGATGACGGTGCCGGACTCGAGCGCCTCCTCCAGCAGCCCTTCCAGCGTGGCCGCGACATCGGCATGCGGGCTGGCCGTCGAGACCTCCATCAGCACGTAATTCTCGTAAACCTGCTCCAGCGGGTCGATCACGCCGGTGACATGGGCCATGGCCATGTCGAGGCCGATGCGCGGGATCAGCTCGAACGCGCTCAGTTGGTCGCCGGTCGCGGCGCGGGCCTGGCCGAACAGGCGCATGACCGCATCGACGTCGGGCAGCGCCACGAAGGCGGTCGCGGTGGCATGGGGCTTCGGGAACAGTCGCAGGGTCGCCGCCGTGATGACGCCGAGCGTGCCCTCGGCGCCAACGAATAATTGCTTCAAGTCATAGCCGGTATTGTCCTTGCGCAGGGTGCGCAGCCCGTTCCAGATCCGCCCGTCCGGCAGCACGACCTCCAGGCCGAGCGTCAGCTCGCGCGTGTTGCCATAGCGCAGCACCTGTACGCCGCCGGCGTTGGTCGAGAGATTGCCGCCGATCTGGCAGGTGCCCTCGGCGCCCAGGCTCAAGGGAAACAGCCGGTCATGCTCGGCCGCGATGCGCTGGATGTCCTGCAGAATGACGCCGGCCTCGACCGTGATGGTGAAATTGGCCGGATCGACCGCGCGGACCTTGTTCATCCGGCCCAGCGCCAGCACGATGTTGTGCCCGTCCTCGTTCGGCACGCCGCCGCCGCACAGACCGGTATTGCCGCCCTGGGGCACGATCGGCAGGTTCGCTTCGGCGCAGATTTTGACGATTTCGGCGACCTGCTCGGTATTGGCCGGACGCACGACCAGCGCGGTCTTGCCGCGATAGAGCCCTCGCCATTCCAGCTCGTACGGCTCGATATCGCTCCGATCCCCCAGCCAGCCTTGCGGTCCGACCACTTGCTTGATCCGGTCGAGCACCTCGGCCATGAACGTCTCCTCACCCAACTTCATTTTCGCGAAACTAGCATGGATCAGATCTATCGGGGGGCTGCGGCACGACGCAGCCGGTCGTTGATCGCGGCGCCCAACCCCTCCTCGGGGATCGGCATGATCGCGATGCCGGCGAATTTGGGCCGGTCGAGCGCGCGCAGGGCCGCGAACAGATGCCGTGCCGCCTCCGACGCATCGCCGGCGGCCGATAGCTGCAGATCCGGCGTACGGCCGGCGGGCGGCGGACCGAACGCGAGGAACGCCTCGCCGGGGCGTGGATCCATCGCGTCGAGCCGCACGGGCAGGCCCGGCGCATAATGGCTGGTCATCATGCCGGGGCCCAGCCGGACCGCACCGTCGGCAATCGGCTGGGCGCGCATGATCGGGCCGATCGCCGCCTCGAGCGCGGCCTGGGCGATGCCGCCCGGTCGCAGCAGGCACGCCATCTCACCGGTCAGGTCGAGCACGGTCGATTCGACCCCGACGCGGCACGGTCCGCCATCCAGGATCTGGCTGACGCGGTCGCCCAGCTCCTCCCGGACATGCGCGACCGTGGTCGGGCTGACCCGGCCGGACCGGTTGGCGCTGGGCGCGGCGATCGGCCGGCCGACGGCGCGCAGCAGCTGCTGGGCCAGCGGATGGGCCGGGATGCGCACGGCGAGACTATCCAGCCCGGCGCTGGCCAGCAGACTGACCCGGCAATCCGGCTGGCGCGGCAGCACCAGGGTGAGCGCGCCCGGCCAGAACAGGTCGGCCAGCCGCTTCGCCCGGTCGTCCAGCACGACATGATTGCGCACGGCCGCGACATCGGGCAGATGGATGATCAGCGGGTTGAAGCGCGGCCGTTCCTTGGCCGAAAAGATACGCGTGACCGATAGATCGCTGGTCGCATCGCCGCCCAGGCCATAGACTGTCTCGGTCGGAAACGCGACCAGCCGGCCGTTCCGTAAATGCTCGACCGCTTCGGCCAAGCCGGGCGGCGCGATCGTTTCCTGGATGTCGGACGGCATGACGTTGGTTGGCTCCGGGGCGACGGATAGGGAACGGGAGTTTGCCCCGAGCCGGTGTCGGGCTCAAAGAATTCTTTACCATCGCCGGACGAGGGTTAGGCATCCGGGCGGGAGAGGGCGGACCAGCATGTCGGATTTGGGGATTACGACCGAGGAGGCGATCGAACTCGCGATCGAGGTCTGGCGCGGGTTTCTGGGGGTCGATCTGATTCCGCGCTTCGACGAGCCGGCCGAACTGGCGCCGGAGACGTTGGTGTCGGGCTGCGTCACGATCAAGGGCTCGTGGTACGGCGGCATCATCGTCACGATGCCGGTCAGCCTGGGCATGTCGGTGACCCGCACCGCGCTGCAGCTCGACGATCCCCAGCCCGAGGACGTCCGCGACGTGGTCGGCGAACTGGCCAATATGATGGCGGGCCGCCTGAAGCATCAGCTGCCGCCGGATACGCAGATCTCGTTGCCGATGGTCGCGACGGGCGACCATTTCCATCTGTCGATTCCGGGCGCGCGGGTCGCCATGGAGCTGGATTTCGCGATCGGCGACGCGCCCCTGCGCATCCGGATCATCAAGGTGACAGACTGACGATAAATTTATCGGTTGGCCGATCGCGCTGGCTCTCTTATTGATCGCCTCGACGTTTGGCGGCCGCCTCGATCGAGGGGCCGGATCGGTTCAGGGGCCGCAAAGCGGTCGCAGGAGTGAGATCGTGTCGGGCTTTACTGTTCTGATCGTCGATGATTCGCGCAGCGTGCGGACGATCATGAAAAACGCGCTGGGCACCCTGTCGGGCGGTTTGCAGATCATCGAGGCCGGCGACGGCGACAGCGCCGTGCGCCTGTACTGGCAGCATCTGCCCGATCTCGTGTTCATGGATATCACCATGCCCGGCCTCAACGGCATCGAGGCGCTGGCCGCGATCAAGACGTCCGATCCGAACGCCTATGTCGTCATGCTGACGGCGGTAAGCTCGCTCGACACCGTGGTGAAGGCCAAGGACCTGAAGGCCGACGGCTTCATCGCCAAGCCGTTCGAGGCCGCGCGTCTGACCAAGCTGGTGATCGAGCGCATGGCCCAGGAACCGAAGCCGATCCATGTGCTGCTGGCTGACGATGCCCGCTCGATCCGCTCGATCGTGCGCCGCTCGCTCAACAGCCTGCCGCACGTCTTCCGCATCCGCGAAGCCGAGGACGGCGCCCAGGCGGCGGCGATGATCGAGGCGCGTCCGGCCGATCTGGTGTTTCTGGATATCCACATGCCGAACCAGACCGGCATGGAAGCACTGATCCGCATCCGCGAGCGCTCGCCCGACTCCCACATCACGATGCTGACCTCGGATGCTTCGGCGGCGGCGGTGTCGGGCGCCAAGGCGCTGGGCGCCAATGATTACATCCTGAAGCCGTTTTCGACCGACCAATTGGCCGCGATCGTCGATCGATTCGTGGCGGCGCGCGGCTAGGGCATCTGGAACCAACCGTATGCTCGCGTCGTTGATTTGTTGCGAAATATCAACTCATAATAGAATCTTGTTCGCCTGCGGCTAGGAAGCCGACATTTCCCCAAAGGGAGGTATGTCGATGGGGCACGTTTTGGTCATCGATGACGATCCGACCATCCGATCGCTTGTCGTGGGCCTGTTGGAAGCGAATGGTCATAGCTTCGTCCAGGCCGTGGACGGTCGTGCCGGCATCGCTCTCTTCGCCGAAGGGGGCTTCGATCTCGTCGTTACCGATATCGTGATGCCGGAGCAGGAGGGGATCGAGACGATCGCGGCCATTCGCCGGGTCAATCGCGCGGTCCCGATCCTGGCGATTTCCGGCAGCGCCACCATCGGCGGCATGGGCGACTATTTGCGGGCCGCGGCTGCCCTCGGCGCCTCGGCTACGCTGAAGAAGCCGTTCGCGCCGGAAGCTTTCGTCGCCACGATCGAACGGCTGTTCGGCGGCCCCGCCCCCTAGAAGCGGTTCTGTCGACGGCTCCAACCCTGTATATGACCGGCATGAACCCGCCCGATGCCGATCCCATGACCGCCTATCTCGCCGCCGACGGCTTTCTCGAGCCGTTGCTGGAGGAACTCGGCCCCGACGTAGAGATCCACGACCGCCTGGTGCTGACGCCCGGCCCGGTCCGGCCGGCGGCCTGGGCGCAGAACATCTGGCCGGCTGTCGAACGCATCCCGATCGCCTCGATCAAGGATGGCGCCCGTGCGCTCAAGGCGCGTCAGCGCAACTGGGGGTTGTGGCCTCTCACGCATTTCCGCCGGGCCCAGCTGATCCAGGATCTGCTGCCCCATGTCGGCATCAAGCCGCTTGTGTTCCCGGCACCGGTCCCGGCGGCGCCCTTCGGGTCCTGGACCTTGCTGGAGCCGGACCTGATCCTGGCTTCGGCGACCTCGACCAGCCCGTTCCGCCATGGCGAGGCCCGCTTCGTCGAGGATCGCGAGGCGCCGCCCAATCGCGCCTATCTGAAGCTGTGGGAGGCGCTGACCGTGGCCCGGCGCTATCCGGGGCCCGGCGACCGTTGCCTGGATCTGGGTGCCAGCCCCGGCGGCTGGACCTGGGTGCTGCAGCAGTTGGGCGCCGAGGTGCTGAGCATCGACAAGGCGCCGCTCGATCCCGCCATCGCCGCCTTGCCGCGGGTAAGCCAGCGCCAGCAGAGCGCCTTCGCGCTGAAGCCGGACGAGGTCGGGCCGATCGATTTCCTGTGCAGCGACGTGATCTGCTACCCGGCCCGGCTGCTGCGGCTGGTCGAAAACTGGATCGCCAGCGGACTGGTGCGCAATTTCATCTGTACGCTCAAATTCCAGTCCGAGACCGATCACGAGACGGCACGCGCCTTTGCCGCCATTCCCGGCTCCCGCGTGCTGCATCTGTTCCATAACAAGCACGAACTGACCTGGATCAAGTTGGAAGAATAGTCGCAGGCGGGAGTTCGGCGTAGGGTTACGGCGTTGGTACCGAGAGACCCTCGCTGACGAGGGCATCGGGAGGAGACCGCCGATGAGCATTTCCGCCAAAGACCATATGCATCACCCCGTCGCGCGGCCGAGCGAGAATCTCGCCGAATTCGTCGCGATCCTGCGCCGCGGCTTTAATTTCTCGGCCGGCAACACCTCGGCCTGGAGTTTCGAGGATTGGGAAGCGGCGGTCGATGCGATCGACGATGACGACGATACCGGCGTGGCGCCTAAGGTCGGTAGCGACATCTTCGATCCGACCGAGATCGCCGAGGGCGAGGCCTCGCGCTTCGAAGGGCACGGGTTGTGGACGTTGCTGGGGCTGGCCTACATGCGCGGCCGCAGGGCGTTCCAGGCGGGCATCTCCAAGACCGCCCGGCCGTTCCGCAGCATGCAGCTGAAGCATATGAACGTGCCGACCGGCGTGGGCGATACGCTCGACACGCAGTTCCGCAACGGCTTCGACGACGCGCTGGCCGACGCGGTCATGGGTGGCGACCGGACGCCGGACTGGGTCCGCCATGCCCTGAAGGCGCCGCTGCTGCGGTCGCGCAAGGGGGCGGGATTGAGCCCTATTTATTCCCCGGCACCCGTCCGGTCTTGACCTGGTTGCGTCCAGCGTCCTTGGCGTCATAGAGCGCCTGGTCGGCGCGGCGGACCAGATCCTCCAGCCGTTCGGCCAGCACATAGCCGGCGACGCCGATCGAGACCGACATATGGCCGATCGGCTTGCCGGTCGTGGTGTCCCGCAGGCGCTTGGCCGCGACCAGCTCGCGCGTCCTGTCGGCGATGGCCTCGGCTTCGGCGATCGAGACGCCCGGCAGCACGGCGGCGAATTCGTCGCCGCCGTAGCGCGCGGCGGTCGATCCGGGCGGCAGGCCTTCCTTTATGCTGGACGCGACCAGCTGAATGACAGCGTCGCCGATCTGATGCCCCCAGGTGTCGTTGAGCAGTTTGAAATTGTCGATGTCGGACAGCAGCAGGGCCATCTCGGTGTCGGTTTCCATCGAATGGGCGGCGGCCAGACGCAAGCGCTCTTCGAACGCGCGCCGGTTATAGAGTCCGGTCAACGGATCGGTCATCGCCTCGCGCTTGGACGCTTCCAGGCCCTGGCGCAGCGTGCGGATCTCGATCGAACAGCGCTCGATCTCGGCTTCGAGCCGCCGGGTCTTGGCTTCCATATGCCGCGTGGCCAGCACGATCGTATCGACGATCTTGCGCAACTCGCCGTCGGCCGGCAGGCGGGCCGCGATTTTTTCGAGCGCGTCGGCGAAGCTGGAGGTATCCCGGCCCGCATTGGCCAGCATCTGCAGAATGCGCGTCAGTTCGTTCGACAACTTCTCGCCGGTCTGGCGCACGGTCTCGGTCTGACGCTCGCGCGCGAAGAATTCCTCATGCAGCGCCTCGATCAGCGCCAGCGGGATCGTATGGGGCAGGGCCAGGGCCTGGTTCAGGCGATCGACCAGCTCTGCGTCCTGTAGTGCCGCATAGGCGTACCAGACTTCATAGACGCGGGGCGTCGCCGGGTGACCATGACGCGCCATGTGGCCGCGCACCGTCTCGAAAAACTCCCAAGACCGGTCGGCGTCCGAACTCTGCATGTTCATCAAATCTTCCGTGTCTTTGCCGGGAGGTCTATCCTGGCGCTCGCGTCTGCGGCGACAGGATGCCATGGCTGTCCCGGTTATACGATGGGCAATGCGGCATCGGGCGCCTGCGCCGGCTCCCGTCCCGCCGGGCGTGTGGCCCTTGCGGGGGCCGCCTGCGCGTGTCCACTATGTTGCGTTGCAAAATGGATCTCGGGGCGGTTTGACCATGGCGGCACGGGTCATCACGATCGCGCAGCAAAAAGGCGGCGCCGGCAAGACCACACTCGCGGCCCATCTGGCGCTGGCCTGGCACGCGCTCGGCGAGAAGGTGGCGCTGGTCGATATCGACCCGCAGGGCAGCCTGACCCAATGGTTCGCGCTGCGCGAGGCGCATTTCGGCAAGGGCGAGACCGGCGTCGATCTGACCCAGATCACCGGCTGGCGGGCGAGCGCCGAGATCGATCGGCTGAAGCGGGAATATTCGCTGATCGTGGTCGACAGCCCGCCGCATGCCCAGACCGATGCGAAGATCGCCGTGCGCGCCGCCAATCTGGTGGTGGTCCCGGTCCAGCCGAGCCCGCTCGACGTCTGGGCGACCCGGCCGACGGTCGAACTCGCCGCGTCGGAAAAGGTACCGGTCCTGCTGGTGATGAACCGCGTGCCGTCGCGCAGCCTGCTGACCGACGACATGGTCGCAGCCCTGGGCCAGGTCAAGGCGGAGCTGGCGGCGGCCCGGATCGGCAATCGCGGCAGCCTGGCCATGAGCATGGCGGCCGGCCTCGGCATCGCCGAACACGCGCCGGGCACGGTCGCCGCGCGCGAGGTCGGCAAGGTCGCGCGCGAAGTGCTGCGCTGGATCGGCGGGAGTTAGCGCCCCTCGGCCAGAAAACCCGGATTGAGAAACCCCGGCTTGCCATAGAGGAACGGTGTGCCGTCGAGCCGGGTCATGCGGCCGCCGGCGGCTTCCAGCACGGCATGGCCGGCCGCCGTGTCCCATTCCATGGTCGGGCCCATGCGCGGATAGAGGTCGGCCAGGCCCTCGGCGACCATGCAGAATTTCAGCGCACTGCCGGCGGTCTTGCGCAGGGCGACCTTGCGGCTCGCGAGCAGGCGGTCGAGTTCGTCGTTCGTGGCGTGCGACCGGCTGGAGGTGACGGTGGCGCCCTCGTCCGGGCAGGCGCGCGCCTCGATCGGCACCAGCGTGCCGGCGGCATCCAGTCGGTGGGCGGTGCCGGGCCCGGCGGCGGCATAGATCAGGCCCTGGACCGGAATGCCGACCACACCCAGGATCGGCCGGCCCTGTTCGATCAGCGCGATATTCACGGTGAACTCGCCGTTGCGCTTGATGAATTCCTTGGTGCCGTCGAGCGGATCGACCAGCCAGAACCGGGCTGCCGCCGAGGCGGGCAGGCCTTCCGCCTCGGCCTGCTCCTCGGAGATGATCGGGATGTGCGGCGTGGCCGCGGCGAGGCGGCGCAGGATGACCAACTCGGCCCGGCCGTCGGCGACCGTCACCGGCGACAGGTCGCGCTTCTGATCGACCGCGATCTCGCCGGCATAGACGTCGAGGATTTCGCGGCCGGCTTCGAGGGCTGCTTCGATGGCGATCGCGAGCAGGGGCTTCAGATCGAGCGGGGTCATCTATTCGGCGGCCTGGGCGGTGCGGGCCGACTGGATCGTCTGCCATAGGCTGAGGGGCGTCGCCGGCATGTCGATATGGTCGATGCCGAGCGGCGCCAGCGCATCCACCAGCGCGTTGATGAAGGCCGGCGGCGCGCCGATCGCCCCCGCCTCGCCGGCGCCCTTCAGGCCCAGCAGGTTGGTCTTGCACGGCACGACATTGTAGGAAAACTCGATGTCGGGCAGATGCATCGCGCGCGGCATGGCGTAATCCATGAACGAGCCGGTGACGAGCTGGCCCGACTCGGCGTCATAGACCACGCCCTCCAGCATCGCCTGGCCGATGCCCTGGCCGACGCCGCCATGGACCTGGCCTTCGAGCAGCAGCGGATTCACGACATTGCCGAAATCATCGACCACGACATAGCGCAGGATCTCGGTGACGCCGGTCTCCGGATCGACCTCGACCTCGACCGCGTGGGTGCCGTTCGGGAAGGTGCCGGCGGGCGGGGTCCAGCGGGCGGTCTCGTCGAAGCCGCCTTCCATGCCCTTGGGCACCTTGCCCATGAAGGCCGATTTCACGATCGAAATGATGTCGATCTTCCGGTCGGTGCCGGCGATGGTGAAGCTGCCGTCCTTGAACTCGATATCGGCCTCGGCCGCTTCCATCTGGTGTGCCGCGATCTTGCGGCCGCGCTCGATCACCTTGCCGACCGCGAGGCTGGTGGCGGCACCGCCGACCGGCAGCGAGCGCGAGCCGCCGGTGCCGCGGCCGAACGAGACCTGGTCGGTATCGCCCTGGACGACGCGGACCTGTTCGAACGGAAGGCCCAGCCCGTCGGCGACGATCTGGGCATAGGCGGTCTGGTGGCCCTGGCCGGAGGATTGGCTGCCGATCAGCAGCGTGACGCCGCCCGACGGGTCGAAGCGCAGCTCCGCCATCTCGTCGGAGCCACCCCCGCATTGCTCGATATAGCAGGCGATGCCCAAGCCGCGCAGCTTGCCGCGCCGGGCGGATTCCGCCTTGCGGGCGGGCAGGCCGGCCTGGTCGATGTTCTTGAGCGCGTCTTCCATGTTTTTGGCGAAATCGCCGCTGTCGTAGGTCAGGCCGCCGGCGGTGCGGAACGGCATCTGTTCGGGCGTGATGAAATTGCGCCGGCGCAATTCCTCGGGTGCGATGCCCAGCTCGCGCGCCGCCTTGTCGACCAGGCGCTCGACCACATAGGCTGCTTCCGGACGGCCGGCGCCGCGATAGGCATCGACCGGCGTGGTGTGGGTGAACACGCCCTTGACCCGGACATAGAGCGCCGGGCTCGCATAGACGCCGGCCAGCATGCCGGAGCCGGCCGCGGTCGGGATGAACGGGCCGTAGTTCGACAGATAGGCGCCCAGGTTCGCGGTCGTCTCGAAGCGCCAGGCCAGGAACTTGCCGTTTTCGTCCATCGCCACTTCGGCATGGGTGACGTGATCGCGGCCATGGGTGTCGCTCAGGAAGGATTCCCCGCGCTCGCCCGACCATTTGATCGCGACGCCCAGCTTCTTCGAGGCCCACAGCACCAGCACCTGCTCCGGATAGAGGAACAGCTTCATGCCGAAGCCGCCGCCGACGTCGGGCGTGACCACGCGGATCTTCGCTTCCGGCACGTTCAGCACCTTGCCCGACAGCAGCTTGCGCAGCGTGTGCGAGCCCTGGCTGGAGGTATAGAGCGTGTAGCGATCCTCGCCCCTGTCGTAATGGCCCAGCGCGTTGCGCGGCTCCATCGAGGCGACGATGATGCGGTTGTTGATCAGATCGATCTTGGCGACGCGCTTGGTCTTGGCGAAGCCCGCCTCGGTCGCGGCCTTGTCGCCCATCTGCCAGTCGAAGCAGAGATTGTTCGGAATCTCGTCCCAGACCAGCGGCTTGCCATCGTCGAGCGCCGAACCGGTGTCGGCGATCGCCGGCAACATGTCGTAATCGACCTCGACCAGCTCGGCGGCATCCCGCGCCTCGGCGGCGCTCGATGCCACGATGAGCGCCACCTGATCGCCGACATGGCGGACCCGGTCGGTCACCAGCGCCGGGTGCGGCGGGTATTTGCCGGGCGTGCCATCGATGCTGGTGATGGGCGCGGTGCAGGGGATCGGGCCGATGCCGTCGGCCTCCAGATCCTTGCCGGTCAGCACGCCGATTACGCCGGGTGCCGCCAGCGCGGCGGCGACGTCGATGCGGGTGATCCGGGCCGAGGCGTGCGGCGAGCGCAGCACATAGGCATAGGCCTGATGCGGCAGATTGATATCGTCGGTATAGCGGCCGTGGCCGGTGATGAAACGCTGGTCTTCCGAGCGCCGAACCGACTGCCCCATGCCGAACTGACCCATGACGTTCCGCCTCCGCTGTGCTTGAAGGCTTCAGCATAAGGGGCGGGGGCGGATGGTGCTACCCGGAAGATCAGCGCGTGCGCGTCGCCTTGCCGCGCAGCTGCGCGAACGGCGCCCAGCCGACGATGCGTTTCTTCAGCCGCTCGCCGGTCTGCCACAGCGCGGTGCGCTTGATCGAACCATAGATCCGGTTGCGGGTCAGGCGGACCCAATCGTCGGCGCGGCGGAACCAGGCGAGCCGGGACAGGGTCGGGTGGCAGATCGACAGGATCCGGCCGACCACGGCGGTCGCGAACAGCTTGGCGCCGATCAACACTGCCACCGCCAGCCAATAATGGCGGTTATGGCACAGCAGGACCACCAGCAGCTTTTCCGGTAGGATCAGGGTCGAGGGCAGCAGGAACAGCGCCAACGCGCCATAGGGCGACAGGCGGCCGGCCCAGGCTTCGGCGCGCGCGATCGGCGGCCAGCCGGCCAGCCGGCCCAATTGCTGACCCAGCCGCCGGATCAGAAGATCCTCGATCAGAAAGACGACGATCGCGAAGGGAGTCAGCAGACGCAGCAGCAGACCGCGCAGAGTCAGAAGAAAGGGCATGGGATCCTGGGCGGGTAATCGGGCTGTCGCGGCCTCGCTGTAGCAGATCGTGACGACGCCCGCGCGGTACAAGGGGAGGGATCCTGCACCAAGCAAAACGCCGCGGACCTTTCGGCCCGCGGCGCTCGCATTCGTCTGGGTGAGCTAAGTGCGGCTGACTTCGAATTAGCTGACTTCGAATTAGAAGTCCATACCGCCCATGCCGCCCATTCCGCCCATGTCGCCACCGCCCATCGGGGGGGCCTTCTTCTCGGGCTTGTCGGCGATCATGCACTCGGTGGTGATCAGCAG
>Ga0302314_10007622_pt1 | contig 19441 bp, 14 predicted proteins | sample III_Palsa_N2_3_FD_200533 | JGI IMG/M metagenome (GOLD analysis project Ga0302314, IMG submission 200533) | Peat permafrost microbial communities from Stordalen Mire near Abisko, Sweden - III_Palsa_N2_3 | ecosystem: Environmental > Terrestrial > Soil > Palsa > Peat permafrost | place: Sweden...
CCGGCGGCAGGGCCGTGTCCGCGTCGTCGAAGTAGATGAGCTCGCGCCCATCGCTCAGCCGGGTGACGCGCTTGGCTATGCCGGACATCGGCGTGTGCTCTCCTCGGTTGATTCCTCGTGGCGCGGATCCGGGCAGCGTCCAGGGCTTGCTCTTCAGTGTGCTCACTGTCCAGTGTGACCGTTCACAATTCAGTATGGCCCAGGTCGGGATCGGGGCGGAAGGCAACGGCCCCGCTGGCGGCAGGCGATCCCCTTGCCCCAGGCTGATGTGCGGGCCGGCCGGATGCGACAATTCCCAGGCGGCGCTGGTGGAGTGCCGTGAGCCAACGCGAGAGAGTGACCTGTGTCCGAGAAGCTGCCGCCCCGGCTTGACCTGATTCCGCCGGCCGAGCTGGCCCCGGCCCAGCGCGCCCTCTACGACGCGATCACCGGCGGCCCGAGGGCCAGCCAGGCGGGCACGGTGCCGATCGCCGACGAGGCCGGCCGCCTGCTCGGCCCGTTCGCGATCATGCTGCTCTCGCCCGAGGTCGGCAACGCGATGCAGCAGGTCGGGGCCACGATCCGGTTCGGCACGGCGCTGACGGGGCGGGAACGCGAGCTCGCCATCCTGACTGTCGCGGGCGCGCTGAACTCCGAGTTCGAACGACTCGCGCACGTGCCCGCCGCCCGCGGCCTCGGCTTGACCGAGGCGCAGATCGACGCCGCCCTGGCCGGGCGGGCCGTGGACGGCCTGTCGGCCGGCGAGGCGACGGTCGGGCGGCTGGCGCTGGCGATGACCGTCGACCGGACGCTGTCCGACGACGAGTACTCGGCCGGGATCGAGGACCTCGGGCGGGAGCGGCTGGCCGAGCTCACCTGGCTGGTGGGCTACTACTCGGCGCTCGCCCTGTCGCTGGCCGTCTTCCGCCCGGTGCTGCCCGAGTCGTTCGCCGACGGGCGCTAGTCGCTCAGCGCGTCGCCCGGGGCAGCGGCCGCACCGCCTCCGCCAGCGCCTCCATCGCGGGCACGGCCGCGAGCAGGGTCTCGGCGGTCTCCGGGGGAAGCTGGGCGAGGCGCTCGGACAGGACCTGGGTGCGCTGCGCCCGGACCCGGTCGTGCACCTGCTCGCCCATCGGGGTGGCCGCCAGTCGCGCCGCCCGCAGGTCATTGGGGTCGGGCATCCGGCGGATCAGGCCGCCCTCGTCGAGGACCTTGATGATCCGCGACACCATGGTGGGGTTGAGGCCCTCGAGCTCGGTCAGCTCGGCCAGGCCGAGCGGCCCGCGGCTGCGGACCAGCGCGAGGACCGAGTACTGGGTCGGCGTCAGGCCCTCGCCGGTGGACGTGTCGTTGAGCTCCCGGGCGAGCCGGGGGATGACTCCGCGCAGTCGGGCAACGAGTTCGGCGTCCATGGGCTCTCCGCGAATGCTTGAATGCTTGCCAGCAAGCAACTAGTATGACATGACGTGAGTGCGATCGACAATCGTGAGACAGCCACTGTAGAGGGCGATGCGGCTGTCCGGGCCGCCCCGGCTGAGGCGGTGCAACGGCGCTGGCTAGTGTTCGCGATCGTCTCCATCGGCTTGTTCATGGCCTCGATCGACCAGACCATTGTGGCGACCGCGCTGCCCGCGATCGAGCACGACCTGCACGCCGGGATCAACTGGAGCGGCTGGACGATCACGATCTACGCCCTCGGCCAGGTCATCGCGATGCCGATGGCGGGCAAGATCAGCGACATGTACGGCCGCAAGAAGGTGTTCGCGGTGTCGGCCGCCGTCTTCACCCTCGCGTCGCTGTGCTGCGGGTTCGCTCCCAATATGGCCCTTCTGCTGGTGCCCCGGTTCATCCAGGCCCTGGGCGGCGGGGCCTTCATGCCGTCGGCCACGGGCATCGTCGCCGACCATTTCGGGGCCGAGCGCGACCGCGCGGTCGGCATGTTCACCTCCATCCTGCCAGTCGGCGGGATCATCGGGCCCATCGTTGGCGGCGTCTTCGTCAGCTACTGGTCCTGGCGCGGCATCTTCCTCGTCAACGTGCCGATCGGCATCCTGCTCATCGCGCTCACGGTCAAGTTCATCCCGTCTTCGTCGGTCAGGAAGCAGAGCCGCATCGACCTGCACGGCATCGTCCTGCTGGCGGTGCTGATCGCGACCGCGATGTTCGGTATCAGCTACCTCGGCAGCGGACAGGTCCCGCTCTACAGCCCGGTCTTCCTCGGCTCCGAGGCGATCGCCCTGGTCGCGCTGTGGGCGTTCGTCAGGCACTCACGGCGCGACCCGGCGCCGTTCGTGCCGTACCGGCTGCTGCGCGGGCGCGGCTTCGGGATCATGAACCTCATCAACCTCGTGTACGGGGCGGCCGCCCTCGGCTTCTCCGCCCTGGTTCCGCTCTACGCCCAGGACCGCTACCACATCGCCGCGCTCGGCGCGGGCACGCTGCTGACCGCCCGCGCGGTCGGCATGATCGCGGTCGCCGGGGTGGCCGCGATGACCCTGCGGCGGACCGGCTACCGGCTCCCGATGATCGCCGGCTTCGCCGTCCTGGCCGGCGGCCTGCTGCTGATGTCACTCTCGCCCGGCATCTCGCCTTACGCCTGGCTCGCCATCGCGGCCGCGATCACCGGCTTCGGCATGGGGCTGTCGGTGCCCGCGTCCAACAACGCCAGCCTGCAGCTTGCCCCCGACCAGGTCGCCGCCATCGCCGGGCTGCGCGGGATGTTCCGGCAGGCGGGCTCGATCATCGCGGTGTCCGTGACCACCGCGATCATCGCCAGGAGCAGTCATCCGGGGCTAGTTCAGGCGCACGTCTTCGTGGTCTTCGCCATTCTCCTGATCGCCCTGCTGCCGCTGATCAGGCTGGTTCCCGACCATCACGGCAACTGGTAACGGCGGCGGTGACCCGCCTGCGCGACCGGGCGCCTGGTGACCCGCCCGCGCCCGGTCAGCGTCGGCGCGTCGGGACCAGGGAGGTGCGGGGGAACCCGTGGCGGGCGAGTTCCTCGGCCTCGCTCGGCTGCATCGGCATCGCCAGCAGGTAGCCCTGCCCGTAGTGACAGCCCATCTCGGTCAGCAGATCCCGCTGGACCTCGCTCTCGATCCCCTCGGCGACTACCTCGAGCCGCAGGGTCCTGGCGATCTGAACGATGCCGTCGGCGAGGGCCAGGCGCTGCTCGGAGTCGGCGATGCCGTCCACGAACGACTTGTCCATCTTCACCACGTCGAAGGGGAGTTCGCGCAGGTAGCTGAGCGAGCTGTAGCCGGTGCCGAAATCGTCGATCGCCAGCTTGACGCCGATGGACTTCAGCTCCATGAGGTCGGAGTGCAGCCGCTCATCGCGGCGAAGGAGCGCGGTTTCCGTCAGCTCGAGGGTGAGCGCGCGCGACTCCAGGCCCGATGAGGCCAGCACGCGCCGCACGTTGTCGGCGAAGCTCGGATCGGCGAACTGCCGGGCCGACACGTTCACGCTGATGTACAGGTCGCGCCGGGGCGCGAGCAGTTGCCCGCCGGACAACTCCGCCCCGAGCGGTTGGGGTGTTATCGGCGGTCCCGGAGCCTCCGGTTGCTGGGCAGCGGCCGGCTGTCGGCGGACTCCCGCGTGTCGGGGAGGCGGCACGGCCGGGCCGTCCGCGTCCCTGAGCCACCGGGCGAGGTCGGTAGTCGCGCGCTCGAGAACCCACGCGCCGATCGCGATGATCTGGCCGGTCTCCTCGGCCAGGGTGATGAACTGACCGGGCTGCATCATGCCCCACTCCGGGTGCGGCCAGCGGACCAGCGCCTCGAAGCCCGCCAGCTCTCCGGTGTCGAGCGCGACGATCGGCTGGTAGACGAGCGTGAACGCGTTCGTGCTGACCGCCTCCTCCAGCGCCTCCTGGAGCTCACGCCGCCTGAGCAGGCCGGTGCTCAGCACCGGCTGGTACCGACGCCACTGCCGCTTGCCAGCCGCCTTGGCCGCGTAGAGGGCCAGGTCCGCGTGCCGCAGCAGCTCATCGGTGTCGACGCTGTCCAGGGTGGTGGCCACGCCGACCGTGACGGTGCTGGTCACCAGCCCGGTGGCGAGGGCGAACGGCTCCGCGAAGGCGTTGACCACGCGCTCGGCCGCCGCCTCGACGGCCGCGGTGTCCTTGGCGTTGGCGATCAGCAGGGCGAACTCGTCACCGCCGAGGCGGGCGGCCGTGTCCGAGCCGCGCACGAGATGCTCCAGCCGGGCCGCCGCCTCCGCCAGGAGCTCATCGCCGACGCTGTGGCCCAGGGTGTCGTTGACGACCTTGAAGTCGTCGAGGTCGACGAACAGGACGCCGGCGATCAGCGCCGTGCGCCTGGTGGAGGCGAGCTGCTGAGCGATCCGGTCCTGCAGCAGCACCCGGTTGGGCAGCCCGGTCAGCGCGTCGTGGAAGGCCCGGTGCCGCATCTCCTCCTCGAGCTTGTGCTGCTCGGTGACGTCCCGCAGCGTGAAGACGAGACCGTCGACGGTCGGCTCGTCGCGCAGGTCACTGCACCGGGCCTGGATATGGACCCGCTTGCCGTCCCGGCGCAGGATCCGCTGGTCCACGAAGCGCGGCCCGAATCGCGCGCTCTCCCGTAGTTCGGTGAAGGTGCGGGCGAACTCCCCCCGCTCGTCCGGCGCAACCAGGTCCCAGAACAGCTCGCCCTCGACCGGGATGTCGCCGAAGACGGTGGTGGTCGAGGGGGTGGCGTATTTAACCGTCCCGTCGTCCCCGACGATCATGATGGCGTCCGAGGCGTCCTGGACCAGGGTCCTGAAGTAGGCCTCGTTGCGCTGCCGGATGACCGCCTTGCGGAGCGTGATGCCCTCAAGCGTGAGGGCCACCTGGTGCGCGAGGATTTCCAGCGTCGCGGACAGGTCGGTCAGGATCCGCCGCTGGCCGAACACCGCGATCAGGCCGATGAGCGGGTCGCCCGCGGATCTGTCCTTGTCCGTGACCGGGCACAACAGCATCGACTCGGCGTCGGGCAGGACCGTCCTGGCCTGCTCGGGAAGCTGGCTGACGGCGGTGAGAACCGGCGTCGTCCCGGTCACCCGCGGGAGCCAGCTCTCGGTCAGCTCGCTCAGCCGATCGGCCGCCGACGGCGCCCGGCCGTCGGCGGCCGCGGGCTGAAGCCTGCCGTCAACCCTCACCTCGAGCAGCGCGTCGCCCTGCGCGTGCACGCCGAGGAGGGCGCCGACCGCGTCCTTGACGGTCGCGGCGACGGCGGGCACGTCGCCGGCCGTCACCAGGGACAGGCCGGTCTGCCTGAGCACCCGTTCCCGGTCGAGAGCGCGACGGTGCGACGCGGCCGCGTCCCACAGCCGGGTCAGCACCAGCAGGTACAAGATCGCCGAGAACACCGCGATCACGCTGACGTCCGAGGTCGGGCCCTTGGGGACGGTGATGAGCAGCACGACCGGCGCGATCAGCGACGCGAGCATGAGCACGGCCAGCCGGCTCGGCGAGACCTCTCCCTGCTGTCTGGGCACCGGCTTGGTCAGCGTGGTCATGGTCGGGTGGAGCGAGGCGGCGCCCCAGGCGGTGTAGAAGACGGCCCAGCCGAGATCGATGATGGTCCCGTTGTGGAACGTCCCGTGCAACTGGACGGCGTCGAAGGCGACGTCGGACACCAGGCACCCGAGGGAGCCGAGGGTGAGGAGCTGGACGCACCGGGTCCGGCCCCCCGTCCCCGGCGCGAGTAGCCGCGCGATCAGCGCGAGCGTGAGCACGTCGCCGAGCGGGTAGGCGATCGCGACGATTTTCTGCAGCCCATCCAGGTCCGGATTGTGCACATAGGGCCGGATCAGGAAGGTCCACGACAGCAGCGCCAGACCGGCCGTGAGCGTCAGCGCGTCGATCAGGCTGCGCCGGTCCTTGTCGGGGGAACGGCACTTGATGAAGATCAGAAACGCGACCGCATAGAGCGGAAAGGTCAGCAGGTAGAGCGCGTCGGCAAAGGAGGGAAAGGGGAGGACCACGCCGCGTTTTGCCGCAATTAGGAAGCTCAACTGGCCGGCCGCAAAACTTGCCTGCGCGGCGGCCAGCACGAGCCACGGCGCCTTGCGCGCGGGCCGGTTGAGCACGATGCCCGCCACGATCGCGATGACGCCGCTGAGGCTGATCAGACCCCAGGTCTCGATGCGCAGGCTGGGCAGCGCGTAGTACGCCGCGATGAGGAACGCCACCCAGATCGCATAGCAGCCGAGAACATACCGTTTCAATTTCACGGTAATCCTCCCGCGCTCGTTATATCCCGGTTAGGCAATGGCTCGCAATTGGACTCTACCCATCCTTCAACACATGTATAACTTCAGTCACTCCCATAACTGCCCCGATTCGCGCGTGATCGGCGATCTGGTGTATATAGGCGGCATTGTTCCAAATTGAGATAATTAGGAAGCGAGAGTGTTCGCAGATAGGTGTTGTGGGCATGAAATATGCGACGCGCAGGAGACGCTTATCAACACGCATTTGGGACATTACATGGGAAATAATTGGTGGTTATCGCTAGCCGGCCGGGAGAGACGGCGGCTGATGCCTTCGTCGTCGTCCGCAACGACCAAGACCAGCACGCACTCTGGCGGGCCGGGCTGGACGTGCCGCCTGGCTGGAGGCGGGCATCCGCTGCCATGGCGAGGAGCGAGTGCCTGGCGGCCATCGACGGCGCCTGGCCCGACATCGCCCCCGCCAGCGTCCGCGCCGCTGCGGCGGGCCGCCGCGCGGACGGCGAGCGACTCGTCCACCAGGCCTTCGCCGAGCAGGCGGACCGGCGGCCCGACGCGACGGCCGTGATCGCCGGACGGACCCAGGTCAGCTACCGCGAGCTCGACTTCTCGGCCAACCGGCTCGCGCACTACCTCGGCGAGGTCGGCGTCGGTCCCGAGGCCATGATCGGCGTGTACCTGGAGCGGGGCGTCGACGTGATCCGCGCCATCCTCGCGATCATGAAGGCGGGGGCCGGCTACCTGCCGCTTGATCCCTCCCTGCCCCCGGAGCGGCTGAACGCGATCTGCTCCCAGGTACGGCCGGCGGCGGTGATCGCGGCCCGGCCGGACACGTTCCCCGGGACCGGGGCGCGGCTGCTGCCACTCGGCGACCTGGCCCCCGAGCTCGCGGGCCGGCCGGCGACACCGCCCGCGAGCGGCTTGCAGCCCGATAACCTCTGCTACTCCATCTACACCTCGGGATCGACCGGAGACCCCAAGCCGGTCGCCGTCAGCCATCGCAACCTGGCCGGCGTGATCGCCGAGCTGGCGAGTGAGTACGGGATCGCCGACGACGACCGGGTGGCGCAGATGGCCTCCATGGCCTTCGATACCTCCATCGAGCAGGTGTTCGTCGCGTTGACAAGCGGCGCGACGCTGCTGCTGCCCCCGCCGGGCACCATGGCGCCGTCGGAACTGCTGCGCAGGATCGAGCGCAGGCACGTCACCGTGCTCGACCTGACCCCCGCCTACTGGCACCAGCTGATCGCGCTGACCAGGCCGGGAGACGAGCGGCTGCGCAGCGTCCGGCTGATGATCACCGGCGGCGAGCCGGCCGACCCGGAGGTCTGCCGCACCGCGCTGCGAGCCGCGCCCTGGGCCCGGCTGCTGAACGCGTACGGGCTCACCGAGACCACCATCACCTCGGCCCTATTCGATGTGGGAGCCGGGCTTCCCCCGGCTGACCAGCCGGAGTTGGTCACGGTGCCCGTCGGCCGACCGGTCGGCCGCGCGCGGATCACGGTCGTGGACGAGGAGCTGAACCCCGTCGCCGCCGGGACCGCCGGGGAGATCTGCATTGGCGGCCCGCCGGTGGCCCGGGGATACCTCGGGCGCCCCGCGCTCACCGCCGAGCGGTTCGTGCCCGACCCGGGAGGCGCTCCCGGCAGCCGGATGTACCGCACCGGCGACCTCGGCCGCTGGCTGGAGGGCGGCAACCTCGAGGTCGTCGGGCGGATGGACCGCCAGCTCAAGGTGCGCGGGTTCCGGGTTGAGCCCGGCGAGATCGAGGGCGTGCTGGCCGGGCACCCGGACATCGACCAGGTGTCGGTGGTGGCGTCGACCAGGAGCTCGGGCGACACCCGCCTGGTGGCGTACTACACGCCAAGCGCCGGCGCGACCGCCCGGGCCGGGACCGGGACCCATCATCCGTCGGCCGCGACCTTCCGCGGCTACCTGCTCGACCGGCTGCCCGGCTACATGATCCCGGCCGCGTTCGTCGCCCGCCACCGGCTGCCGCCGTCGCCGGAACGCGACTCGGCCTCCGCGAACCTGAGCCCGCTCGACCACACCGCGCCCCACCCGACCCTGCCCCGCCCGCGGGCGCCGCGACCGGGCGAGCGGCCGACGCCGACGCAGGCGGGGCTGGCCGCCTTGTGGGCCAGGCTGCTGTACCGCGAGCACATCGGCCTCGACGACGATTTCTTCGCCCTCGGCGGCAACTCGCTGCTCGCCGCGGAGATGCTGGCGAGCACCCAGGCGAGCTTCGGTATCCCGGCCGACTCGGTGCGGCCGCTGACCCGGTGCCTGCTGCGCGACCCCACGCTGCGCGGGTTCGCGGCGGCGGTCCGGGACGCCCGCTCTGGCGGCCTGAGCGGCGATGGCGATCAGCAGGAGATCGACTTCGCGGGCGAAGCGGCGCTCGACGTCAGCATCCGGCGCGACGGCGCCCGGTCACGACCAAGGCCGGACTGGCGCAGCCCGCACGAGATCCTGCTCACCGGCGCGACCGGGTTCCTCGGCGCTCACCTGCTGCGCGAACTGCTCGCCGCCACCGACGCGCGCATCTGGTGCCTGGTCCGAGCGCGAGATGAGAGCGAGGCGCTGCGCCGCATCGCGCAGGCGGCCGAGCGCTATGAGCTCCCGGCGCCGCCACCGGGCCGCGTCGCGCCGCTGCCCGGTGACCTCGCCCAGCCCGGGCTTGGGCTGCCCGACGCGCAATTCCGCACCCTCGCCCGCGACGTCGACGTCATCTACCACCCGGGCGCGCTGGTCAACTTCATCTACCCGTACCAGGAGCTGCGGGCCGCCAACGTGGCGGGCACCCGCGAGTTGATCCGGCTGGCGGGGGAGTCCCGTGGCATTCCCCTGCATTACGTGTCGACCACGGCCGTGCTCGCGGGCCTCGGCGTCGAGGGCACCCGCGAGGTCACCGAGGAGACCCCCCTCGGATACCCCGAGCAGCTGCGCATGGGCTACGTCGAGACGAAGTACGTCGCGGAAGAGCTGGTGCGGAACGCGGGTCGCGCGGGCCTTCCGGTCGCGATCTACCGGCCGCTGGACATCGTCGGCAGCATCGACACCGGCGCCTGGAGCACCTCAACCGAGATGTGCGCGCTGATCAGGTTCATGACCGACACCGGGCTGGCGCCCGACATCGACCTGTCGCTTGACTACGTGCCCGCCGACGTCTGCGCGGCCGCCATCCGCCATATCTCGGTCACCGAGGGGGCGACCGGGCGTACCAAACATCTCGCCAGCCCCGAGCACGCCCTGCTCGGCACGCTGGTCGGCCGGCTGCGGGACCGGGGGTACCGGATCGACGACGTGGCCTTCGCGGACTGGGTCCGGGAGCTTGCCCGGCAGGCGGCCCTCGACCCTTCGCATCCCATGGCGGCGTTCATGCCGCTGTTCGTGGACCGCGGCGGCGCGTCCGGGCTCACGGTGGCGGAGATGTACCTGGCGCACGTCTTCCCGTCCTACAGCCGCACCAACACCGAGCGCGCGCTGCGCGGCAGCGGCGTCGCCTTCCCGCCGGTCAACGGCCGGCTGATCGACCGCAACATCGACCGCCTGATGGAGTCGGGCTACCTGCGAAGTCCGTCCGCCAGCGGCCTGGCCTCCCATGCCGACTAGCCGCTACCCCGACTGGGAGTCGTTCGAGTTTCCCGCCGCCGGCCCGGCCGCCGGCCAGCCCGCCGCCCACGAGGCCGGCGCCGACTCCGGCGCCGACGACACCCCGGTGGCGTTCTGCGCCGACCTCAGCCCGGCGAGCGTGCTCGGCGCGTACCGCCGGGGGATCATCCCGCTGCCGGTGTCCGACGAGTACTTCCGCACCCTCAACGAGTTCCGCTACGAGAACCAGGTGGCGGCCGGGACCATCGCCCTCGTCGGCGACGAGGCGGCCGATCCCTACTGGGTGGCCTGGTGGTCGCCCGACCCGAGGCCGGTGATCGGCGCGGGCGGGGTCCACCTCGGCCGCAACGTCAGGAAACGGCTGCGCCGCGATGAGCTCACCACCACCGCCGACACCGCGTTCGGCGAGGTCGCGGAGGCGTGCCGGGAGGGCCGCGAGCCGCGCTGGCTCACCGACCCGCTGCTCGAGACGCTGATCGAGCTGCACCGCGCGGGATGGGCGCACAGCTTCGAGGTGTGGCGCGGCGACGAGCTCGCCGGGGGCGCGATGGGGATCGGCATGGACGGTGTCATCAGCGGAGACTCGCTGTTCGGGCGGCAGCCCGGCGCGGCCGCGATCGCCGTCGCCGACATGTCGGACCGCCTGGTGGCGTCGGGCGGGGCGCTCATCGACGCGCAGTGGGACGGGCCGCTGCTGCGCTCCCTGGGCGCGGTGCCGATGCCGCGCGTGCGCTACCTGCGGCTGCTCGACCGCCCGCCCGAGCCGCTGTCGCTTCCGGTCGCGCGGCTGCCGGCCGAGCGCCTGCTTCCGGCCGCTCAGGCCTGACCCTTCACGCCGGGCGCGGCTGGGGTCAGGCGGTAGATGGCCATCGGAGCGTCGGTTGCCTCGGTGGCGACGGGGCGGACGGCCACCAGGTGGAAGCCGTTCTTTTCCAGGACGCGCCGGGAGGCGGTGTTGGCGACGTCCGGGTCGGCCCGGATGGCAGCGTCGGGATGGCGGCGGCGTATCTCGGCCACCAGCACGGCGATAAGCGCGGTGCCGGCGCCCCGGCCGGCGCGGGCCGGGTCGCCGATTGCGTAGTCGATCCCGATGTCCCCGTCGCGCGCGCCGACGGCCTCGGCGTGGTCGGGGTGGTCTGCCCACCGGTACCACTGGCACCAGCCGACGGGCGTGCCGTCCAGGGAGACCGTCAGCATGTGCGCGGCCGGCCTGGCGCCGGGGCGGACTCGTTCCCGGTACTTGGCGGTTTCCGCTTCGGCGGTGGTGCCCGGCGTCCACCAGCGGGCCACGTGCGGCAGCCGGAGCCACGCCTCGACCACAGGGGGGTCTGCCACGGTCATCGGGCGCAGGGAGAGCACCCCGCCAGGGTAGGGCAGGCGTCCGGCGCGCCGCGGTTCCCGGCAGCCGGCTCGGCAGTCCGTGACCGGGGCGGGTGGTGTCGATCCAGAATCCCCACGAAATGAGGCACACCCGCTGAGTCGGCCGCCCGGCCGGAATGTCCGAGCCGGGCGCTAACGTCGCTGACGGTGGTACCGCGCACGGCGGTCGAAGGTCAGCGGGGGTGCGAGACGGTGTCGGTTGATCATCTTCGCCCGGTAATCGGCGGGCTCGTGCGTCAGGTCCGTCCGGTTGATGCGCAGGAGGCGGCCGACCAGGCCGCCATCGCGGAGTGGGTGGAGTCCGGGCTGCCGTTGTTCCGCACGGCCGCGCCCGCGACGCCGCCCAAGCACCTGGTGTCGTACTTCGTCCCGCTCGACGCGGCCAGCCGGTCCGTGCTGCTCGGTGACCATGTGAAGTCGGGGCTGTGGCTGCCGCCGGGCGGGCACGTCGAGGAGGCGGAGGACCCGCGAGACACCGTCCGGCGAGAGGCACTGGAGGAACTCGCGATACCGGCCTCGTTTCACGCGGAGGTCGGCGCGGGCCAGCCGCTGTTTCTCACATCCACCCCGACCCGAGGAGAGCACAGCCACGTCGACGTGTCGATGTGGTTCGTGCTCGATTGCGGCCGCGCCGTCGAACTCCGCCCCGACCCGCGTGAGTTCCGGTCCGTCCGGTGGTACAACATTGACGAGCAACTGGAATGGCCGGCCGACCGGTTCGACCCCCAGATGACCCGCTTCATCCGCAAACTCAAGGCTGCCCTGCCGCGAGACCCCTTGCACGCTAGAAGCCGCACGTCATAAGTTACTGAATAGTAACCGGCTCTGCGGTGGTGGCCTGTTCTTCGACTGCACGCGCTTGAAGGGGTTTGCGATGCCCACGCTTGATCGCCAGGACAATGTTTTCGTCCTTGAGCTCGGAGAGGGCGAGAACCGCTTTCACCCCGACTGGATCGCTGAGGTCAACGGCGCCCTCGACGAGGTCGAGCGGGCGGAGGGCCACCGCGCCCTGGTGACCACCGCGACCGGGAAGTTCTACTCCAACGGCCTGGACCTGGACTGGCTGTTCGCCCATCCCGACCAGCACCAGGACTATCTCGGGTCGGTCCAGGAACTGCTGGCCCGGATGCTGTCGCTGCCGCTGGTGACCGTGGCCGCCCTGCAGGGGCACACCTTCGCCGCGGGCGCGATGTTCTCCCTGGCCCAGGATTTCCGCGTGATGCGGGGCGACCGGGGGTTCTGGTGTCTGCCGGAAGCGGACATCAACCTGCCCTTCTCGCCCGGCATGTCCGCTCTCATCCAGAGCCGGCTGGCCCCGCAGACCGCCCACGAGGCGATGGTCACCGGGCGCCGCTTCGGCGGCCGCGACGCGTTCGCCGTCGGCATCGTCGACCGCGCCGTGTCCGAGGACGAGGTGCGTGCGACGGCCGTGGAGATCGCCCAGTCTCAGGTGGCCAAGGCCGGCGACACACTGCGGACCATCAAGGCCCGCATGTACGCGCCGGTGGTTGACCTGCTGCGGGCCAAGAACAACTCTCTCGGCTGACCGCGGGGAGGCGTCGGCTACTGATCGACGGCCGCGAAGCCCTCGCAGTCCGTCACCGGCAGCCGCGGGTACCTGACCAGCCGGTCATCCCAGGCGGCGCGCCCACAGCGCAGGTACGCGGTGCCTCGGTGCGTTTGCTTCACCAAGGCGTGGCGGCAGCCGCCGCACATCCCGGGATTAACTGGGAGCGCCGACACGCTCGCCACCGTCCCCTGGTCCGGCGCCGTCCCCTGGTCGGGCGCCGTCTCCCGGTCAGCCATTGTTTCCTGGTCACCCGCCGTCCCCTGGTCAGCCGCTGCGCCTCCTGTGACAGCAGGTCAGCTGCACTTCGAACTGCTCGCTGACATGAAGCTCGCGACCGAGCTCACCACGCTGCCCGCGTCCTTGGTGATGGTCGCGATCTGAGCGGCGGACGGACTCGACGACAGCCCGGCGACGGAGCTCTTGAGCGCGTTCACCGACGACGTGATGGCGCTGGTCTGGGTCGGGAAGTCGCCCTTGGCCTGGTCGACCAGCTTGCTGGCATTGTTCTCGATCGCGGTGACCTGCGATTTGAGGCCGCTGACGCCGCTGCTGGCATTCAGGCTGGTCAGCCCCTTGATTGAATTCTCCAGGTTGGTCCTGGCCGTGCAGTACGCGGGCGGCCCGCTGCTACTGCTGCTACTGCTGCAACCGGCCAGTGCCACGACCCCGGCCCCGGCTGCGAAAGCCAGCGACGCGCAGGCCCAGGCGCCGCCCTGCCGGGCTCGAGCTCTTCTCGATGTCGCCCTCAGTCTCATCGTGATTCCAATCGACGCCACGGGATGTAAGAATTCACGACGCTCTTGACGTCCTGGTCGCGAAAGACGACTCAAAGTCACTACAGGCCGTCGCGGTCGTTTCTGCCCGTGGAACTTACCGGGGAAACGAGCCGGGCCGCCAGCTCGGCGTTGCGGTGGGCAAATGCCGCCCACTCCGGTGGCGTCGCCGCAACCAGCCGGCGGCCGGTCGCCGCGCCGCACGCGCGCTGCGTCCAGCCGGACAGCCGCCCGCCGCGGACCGTGAAACGGATCAGCAGGCCGTCGGCCCAGCCGCACACGTCGAAGTCATCCGGCGTCGCCGTGGTGACCTTCTGCTCGGCCGTCACCCAGGCGAGCGCCTCGATCTCCTGCTGCAGCCGGGCGGCGAACTCGAAGGCGAGCGCCGCCGCCGCGGCGTCCCGGCGGGCTACCAGGCGTTCGCTCACGTCCGCGACCGCGGCCGGGTCGCGGTCGAGGACCGCCGCCACCGTCTGGGCGAGCTTGTCGCGCTCGCCGTCGGACACCCCGAGGGCGCGCGCCAGCTCCCGCCGGGTGCCTGACGGCGGGCTCCCGGCGTAGGCCAGCGGCAGCACCCGCGACAGTCCGGACGCGGCCCGGCGCACCTGCAGGCCGCCGAGGTAGGGGCCGAAGTGCCGCGTGCCGGGCGAAGACGACGGCCGGTGCACGACCGCCACGCCCGGGGCGTGCGCCGACCCGCTGAGCCTGATCCAGACTTCCTTCTCCTGACCGCCGCTCGGGGCGCGGTTCCACGGAGGCAGGCACGCCCGGAGCAGGTTCCGCTCCAGCCAGGCCGCCTCGTGGGCAGAGTCGCAGACGACGGCCTCGAGGCGGGCGGTGCGCGCCACCATCGGCGTCAGGTGACCCCGGTCGCCGAGGTCACCCCAGTACGAGACCACGCGGCGGCGCAGGCTGGCGGCCCGCCCCAGGTAGAGCACCCGGCCGACCGCGTCGCCGAACCGGTACACGCCCGGCGCGGCAGGCAGCCGCAGCGCCCGCTCGCGGACCGCGGACTCGGCCGACGAGACCTCGGGGACGACGCCAGTCTCGCTCATCGACCGCGCCTTCCGGCCGTCGGCGGCGTCGGCCCTCATGCGGTCGAGCCTAGCGCCGCACCCGGCGCCGGCGGTAGGCCGTGACCCCAGGCTAGGCCAGCCTAGGCGGCCGTCTAAGGCGCCTAGCGCCGAACATAAGGCGATCGTCCGATGTGGTGCGGGGGGTCTTAGAACGAACCTTGAGGTGTGGGGGAAGCCAAGGGGCGGCTCCCGGGAATCAAGGAGAAATCGTGAACGAGTACCTAGCACTCGAGCTGATCAGGCAGCGGACCACGGAGCGGCGCGAGGAAGCAAGGCAGGCGAGCCTGGTGCACAGGCTGCGTCTGGCCCGCCGTCAGCGCAACCGCGACGAGGCCCTCGTCCAGCGGCCGGTCCCCGACTACGTGGACGGCAGCTTCCGGACGATCCCTGAGCAGGTGCAAGCCAAGCAAGTAGAGGCGGTCCGGTAACCGTCGGCGCGCCGTCAAGGCGGGCAGGAAAATGCCGGACTCCACAGGCGGACAAAACCGCGAAATCGCCGTCACAGCCGGAATGTCAGACCCCGGTGAGACGCTTCTCTATGAGATGAACAGACGCGGAGGTAGCCCCGTTCTCGTTGGGCGGGCGGCAGAGATGGCCTCCCTGCAGGCCGCATTTGATGCGGTTCGAGCGGGTGGTCCTGCCGCCCTGCTCATCGGGGGCGAGGCCGGGGTAGGCAAGACCCGGCTGATCAGCGAGTTCGCGGCCCGAGCGCGGGCGGCGGGCGCGCGCGTGCTGATCGGGGGATGCCTCGAGCTGGGAGCCGACGGGCTGCCGTTCGGGCCGTTCACGGCGATGCTGCGCGACCTCGTGCGGGAGATCGGGGCCGACGACCTCATCGGCCTGCTGCCGGGAAGCGACCGGGCCACACGGGAGCTGGCCCGGCTCCTTCCCGAGCTGGCGGCCGGCCGGCCGGCCGGCGAGGCCGGCAGCGCCGTGCACAGCGCGGGCGAGGCGCGCGCGCGGCTCTTCGAGGAGTTCCTGAGCCTGCTCGAGCGGCTGGCCGTGGAGCAGCCGCTGGTCCTGGTGGTGGAGGACGCGCACTGGGCCGACCGGTCGAGCCGCGACCTCCTCGCGTTCCTCATCGGGTACCAGCGCGCGCTGGCGAACGTGCTCATCGCGGTGACGTTCCGCTCCGACGAGCTGCACCGCACCCATCCCCTGCGGCCGCTGCTGGCCGAGCTGACCAGGATCGACTGGGTCGAGCGGGCGGAGCTGCCGCGGCTGAGCCGGGGCCAGGCGGAGGAGCTCGCGGCGGCGGTCCTCGGCGGCTTCCCCGAGCGGGCGCTGACCGACACGCTCTACGAGCGGGCGGAGGGCAACCCGCTCTTCACCGAGGAGCTGCTGGCCTGCCCCGACGGCTGCGCGCTGATCCCCGACTCCCTGGCCGACCTGCTGCAGCAGGCGGTGCGGCGGCTGCCGGAGGACACCCAGGAGGTGCTCCGCATCGCCAGCGCCGGCAGCGGCGCCACCAGCCACCCGCTGCTGGCCCGGGTCACCGGCCGGACCGAGGATGAGCTGACCACCGCGATCAGGCCCGCCGTCACCGGCAATGTCCTGGTCACCACCGCCGACGGGTACGCGTTCCGGCACGCGCTGATCCGGGAAGCCGTGCACGAGGACCTGCTGCCCGGCGAGCACAGCCAGGTGCACACCAAGTTCGCGCTCGCGATCGACGCCGACCCGGCGCTGGTCGGCGACGGACGGGCGGACATGGAGAAGGCGCACCACTGGTACTCGGCCCACAACACGACCTGGGCGCTGATCAGCGCCTGGCAAGCGTCGGTGCAGGCGTCCCGCTCGGTCGCGCACGCCGAGCGGCTGGTGCTGCTCGCCCGCGTCCTTGAGCTGTGGGACCAGGTGCCGGACGCCGCCGAGCGGGTCGGCGCCGACCACGTGCGGGTCCTCGAGGAAACGGCCGCCGCCGCGCGTGACGCGGGCGAGCACAAGCGCGGACTCGCGTTTGTCGAGTCGGCCCTGTCGGAGCTGGACGAGGCCACCGACCCGGTCCGGGTGGCCCTGCTGCTCAGCCAGCGGCACCTGTTCAGGAAGGACCTCGGCCTGCCCGAGGACAAAAATGACCTGGACCGGGCACTGGGCCTGGTGCCCGAGTCCCTCTCCAAGCAGGCGCGGATCCAGCTCCTGCTTGCCGCGTCGCACTACAGCTGCCACAGCGGCGGCGAGCAATTCACGGGATGGGCGGAGGACGCGCTGCGCCTCGCCCGCGAACTGGGCGACCGTGACGCGGAGGCGCAGGCGCTCACCGCGCTGGCGGGGATCAAGGCCGGCCCGCTCGGGCTGGCGGAGCCGGGCGGCGAGTCGTTCCGGCTGATCGCGGAGGCCCGGCAGATCGCGGAGGAGATCGGCGCCTACCAGCCGATCATCAAGCTCGTCATCTACGAGTCGCACCTGCTCTGCGGCGCGGGCCAGTACGAGCGCGCCGCCGTGGTCGCGCGGGAGGGCATCGCCGACGCCGAACGGCACGGGCTGGCCCGCACCCGCGGCGCGTTCCTCGCGATCAACGTGGCCGAGCCGCTGATGTTCCTCGGCCGGTGGGATGAGGCGGTTGAGGTCGCCGAACGCGCCCTGGACCTTGCCCCGCCGACGCTCACCCGGGTGGGCCTGTGGATCGCGTGCGCGTCGATCGCTCTCGCCCGCGGCGACATAGCCACCGCGGTCAGGCGGGCGAGCGCCAGCCGGGCGGCGCTATCCGGCTCCCGGTATGACGACCAGGAGCACCTGCCGCAGGCGGTGCTTGACATCGAGCTGTCGCTTGCGACCAAGGGTCCGGCCGCCGCGGTCGACCTGGCCGCTGAGATGCTCACGCAGTTCGACCTGTCCGCGAGCAGCCCCCGGTACGTCTGGCCGCTGACCGCGACCGCGGCCGCCGTCGCCCGGCAGGCGCCCGGCGAGGCCGCCGACGCGCTGCTGTGCCGGCTGCGCACACTGGCGGAGAAGCTCGACGTATCCGGCCCGGTGCAGCGAGCCTGGCAACGGTGGTACGCGGCGATCGACCCCCGCGCTGACGATGACACCGCAGACGCCCCCTCCGCCGCGGCTCGGCTCGCCGCCGCCGACGCCGCCGTGGCGGCCTGGGAGGACATCGACCAGCCCTACCCGACCGCGCTCGCGCTGGTCGTCGCCGCCCAGGCCGCGCTGTCCGGCGGCCCGTCGGGACGCGAGGCGGCGGTCGAACGGCTGCGCCGGGCCGCACCGCTCGCGGAGCGCCTCGGCGCCGGCCCGCTGACGGAGCAGATCACCGCCCTGCTGCTGAGGGCAACCGGCACGGCCACTGGCTCGGCGACCGCTGCCCAGCACGAACGCCTCGGCCTGACCGGCCGTGAGATCGAGGTGCTTCGCCTGGTCACGGCCGGCCAGTCGAACCGCGAGATCGCGGCCGCGCTGTTCATCTCGCCGAAGACGGCGAGCGTGCACGTCTCCAACATCCTCGGCAAGCTCGGCGCGGCCACCCGCACCGAGGCCGCCGCCCGGGCGCACGCCCTTCGCCTGTTCGACGCCCCGGACGCCGGTCGCTAAAAGAATCAAGAGCGGTTTTTCCGAACGGACCCGTGGCTCCGCCCCTCCGACCCAGCGGATTCTCTACCCGGCGTTGCCGGTCAGGCGGTCACGGCTGGCTCCGCCCCTCCGACTCGGCGGATTCCCTGCCCGGCGTGGCCGGTCAGGCGGTCGCGGCCCAGCGCGCCCACGCCCGCAGCCAGTAATCGGCGAGCGTGTCGCGGTTCCGCGCCGGCGCGAGCCGGTCAGCCGCTTGAGGGTCAAGCCGCAGCCACGCCAGGTGCTCCGACCAGTAGCGGTCCCATGCGTCCTGGGCGGGCTCGCTCGGCACGGAGTCAGCGAGCAGCGCGCGCCTGAGGGTCTGGTCGATCGCGGCCTCGCGTAGCCGCGCGTCGGTGCCAAACCACGCGGCCCGGTCGTCCAGGTGACCCACGTGATTGATGACCGCCGTCACCGCGCCGTCGGCCGTCGTCGCGCTGCCGCCGGCGAAACGCTGCCGCTCGCGTACCGCCCGCTGCCAGAGCGCGGCGCGCATCGGGCCCGAGCCGACCGGCATCCGCGGCTCGCGTCCCGACCGGGCCGCCTCCCTGATGCGGGCGTTCGACGCCAGCGAGAAGTCGGCCAGCGCCCGCCAGGCCGCGACCCCCTCAGCGGGCTCGAGCACCGGCGGCGGCATCGCGCGGCGGCGTTCCCGCAGCCGTCCGAACACCTCGTTCCGCGCCGCCAGCATCGGGGCAAGATCGGTTACCGGCTCCAGCCGGACTAGGTCCGGGTCGGCCCCGTGTCCGCTAATCGTGACGATGACCTCCGGCGAGCCGTCGATGAGACGGGCCGCCCACATCGTCCCGTGGCGGCAGACGAGCGCATCGCCGATCGGCAGCGTCTCGCGGGTGTAGCGAGGCGGCTCAGCCGGCTCGTCCTGGTCCACCCCGGTGTGGACGGCGACGCGCTTGCGCTCGGCATCGATCTCGCGGATCAGGTCCCGCTCGGGGTCGCGCACCGGAGGTCCGTAGGTGAACGACGCCGGCACCCCGGGGACGGAAGACGCCGCCCTGATCTCGGCCTTCGGTGCAGCGCTGGTGACGGTCACATGCGGTCCGGTCGCCGTCTCCCACCACCCGTACCGGAGCGCCACCACCACCGGGAACCCGCTATGGCTCTGATGCAGCAGCACGGCCGGCGTCAGGGCCGGCGCCGCCAGCCCGAAAACCGGGTAGTCCGGCCGCGGCACGAGCGACTCGGCGTCGCGCCGGGACTGATCGCGCAGCCGCCGCACCCATTCGCGGTACTCATCGTCCGAGCTCTGGGACATAATCCAGCAT
>Ga0302314_10007627_pt1 | contig 19430 bp, 19 predicted proteins | sample III_Palsa_N2_3_FD_200533 | JGI IMG/M metagenome (GOLD analysis project Ga0302314, IMG submission 200533) | Peat permafrost microbial communities from Stordalen Mire near Abisko, Sweden - III_Palsa_N2_3 | ecosystem: Environmental > Terrestrial > Soil > Palsa > Peat permafrost | place: Sweden...
ATCCACTGAGCTCAGGCTGTTCAACGTGGCAGCCGCCAGACCCTGCACGCCGCCGGTGGAGAGCGCCGCGATCTGCACCGTGCTGATGTTCGTGCCGAGCGCATTGACCTGGGCGGCAGTGAACACGCCGAGTGCCTGCGTGCTCAGGTTCGAGAGGTTCGAAGTGCTGATGTTGCCGATCGCAGCGGTGGTCAGACCGGCGGCCTGCGAGGTGCCGATGAGACTCAACTGCGAACCGGACAGGTTACCGGCGACTGCCGCGACCTGTGCCGTGCTCAGGACGTTGACCTGTGCCGTGCTCAGTGCCTGGACTGACACGCTGCTCATGCCGCTGACCTGGGTGGAGGTCAGGGCGGCAATGTCCTTGGTGCTGATCGCCTGCAGATCCACTGAGCTCAGGCTGTTCAACGTGGCAGCCGCCAGACCCTGCACGCCGCCGGTGGAGAGCGCGGCGATCTGGACGGTGCTGATGTTCGTGCCCAGCGCATTGACCTGGGCCGAGGTGAACACACCGAGAGCCTGTGTGCTCAGGTTAGAGAGGTTCGAGGTGGCGATGTTACTGATCGCGTTCGAGGTCAGACCGGGGGCCTGGGAGGCACCGATCAGTCCCAGCTGTGAACCCGACAGGCTGCCGGCGATGACGGACAGCTGAGTCGTCGTCAGGGCCGCGACCTGGGCGGTATTGAGTGACTGCACCTGGGCACTGCTCAGGTTGCTCATCTGGGCAACTGTGAGCGCGGTCACGTCCTTGGTGCTGATGACCTGGATTTGGGTGCTGCTGAGCGCGGCGAGCGCGCCCGTGCTGATGTCGACGATGTCGGCGGAGGACAGATACGGGATCTGTGTCGTGAGCAGGCCGCCGACCTGTGCGCTGCTGAGTGCCGCGGCATCCGAGGTAGCCAGTGCAGCAATCTGCGTCGTCGTCAGCGACTGAATCTGGGCTACGGACATCAACGAGATGATGGAGGTCATGACTTCCCTTTACACAAATCTGAAGGCGGACATCCGCGTCACAGTTACGTCAAATCGGTCGAAGCCGGAATGCAGGCCGCGCTTCGTCTGGCTTCTTCATCGGCACGCCGGACCGGATTCTTGAGGGTATCCGCAGGCTGAACGTAGCCCGGATGTTCAAACGGTGAAGGAGGTCACAGGGGTTCTGCCCGGGCAGGCCGTCAGGCGCGCATCGACTCAAACACGAGCGATTATGTCGCTCATACGGTCAGGCACCGTATCCGGCAGACGGCGCGCCTGCACGGACGTGCGTCACGCTTGACTCGTTTGCAGCGCGCACCTGCGGGCCGATGGCTGTCCAGGCGCTGCGGATGTTGTTGAGCAGGTCGAGGACCTCTTTGACCAGGCCGGCGTCCTTGCTGACGTTGGCCATCAGCAGCTGGCGCATCATGTAGGCGTAGAGCTTGCTGAGATTTTCCGCGAGCGGGCCGCCCTCGGCCATGTTGAGGCTGCCACGCAGCTCTGTGAGGATGGTCACACTGCTGTGCAACAGCTTGGCCATGCGCGCGGTTTCCCGCCGTTCGATGCAGCCGGCGGCAGTCGTCAGCCGTTCGGCGCACGCCTCGAGGAGCATCTGCACCAGGCCATGGGGATCGGCCTTCGCCACCCCACCATGCACCGATACGCTGTGATAAGCCGCCAGCTTCGATCTGCCCGAATAACTGCTCAAGTTGCCGTGCTCCAACCAGTTCGTCTATGAGCGCTGTAACGGCGCGCCGCGGACGAACTTGAGCGGCAATCCTTTGCCGCTTAGGCGTTCGCTGTTCCGTCCACCTGCGGCAGGCTGGCGAACGCCTGGGTCAGGTACGAGGAGGTTGACTGCAGCGAGGACAGCAACGTATTCAGCGCCGAATACTGCTGGGTGAGACTGGCCGACAACGCATTCATCTGGGCGTCGAGCTGCGTCGTCTGGTTGCTCAGCGCGGTCTCCTCGGAGGTGAGGGACGTGCTGTTGGAGGCGATGGCACCGGTGCCGGACAGGTTCTCGGTGATCAGTGAGTTCAGGGTCGTGGCAACGCCGCTGGCGCCGCTGAAGAGTGAGCTCACCGCGCTGAAGTTCGTCGACAGGGCGTTCGCCAGGGTCGTGCTGTTTACGCTCAGGGAACCATCGCTGTTGGTCGTGATACCGACACTCGCCAGCGTGTTGTAGGTCGAAGAGCCGGTGTTGACGACGCTGTAGAGGGCTCCCTGGACCTGGTTCTCGATGCTCGAAAGCAGGGCATTGCCCATCATCGGCCCGGCGGTGCTGGTCGAGGAGTCGTAGCCGCCGAGCGTCTGGAAGGAGCTGACCAGCGTGTTGTACGCGGAGACGAATGAGGTGATGTTGGTTTCAATCGTTGAAGAGTCGGTTGCGACCGAGACGGTCGCCGGGGCGTCGGCGGTGGTGGTACCGGCCAGTGTCAACGTCACACCGCTGATGGCATTGGTAATGGTATTGCTGGCGCTGGTGGCGGCCACGCCGGCGACGCTGTAGCTCGCATCCTGGGCGGCCGACTGAACGCTGTAGTTGCCGGTCGCGGTAGAACTATAGGTGAGGCCGGAGAGCGCACCACCGCTGTCGGTTTCGCTTACCTGGATGGTATTCGCGGCCCCCGTCTGCGTGGATGCGAGCAGCAGGTGGGCACCGTCGGTACCCTGTACTACCGTTGCCGTGATGCCCGGATTGCCATCGGCCGAGTTGATCGCCGCGGCAACGTCGTCGAGCGTATCGTCACCCGTGGTGACATCGACGTTGAAGCTGGTGCTCCCCAGGCTCAACTGCAGGGTCCCGGTGCCGATGGACGTGCTGCCGTCGCCGGTGAAGGCGTTCGACAGCAGCTGCTGCGCCTGGGCGAGCTGCGTGACAGAGACGCTGTAGTTGCCGACCGGTGCACCCGAGGTCGCCGTGGCCGTGACGGCCGCGGAGTTGCTGGTATTGGCCGTCTGGCTGTCAAAAGCGGCGGAGGTATCGAGCGTGCTCAGCGAGGACTGGAACGTCGACAGTGCACTCTTCAGGGTTCCGAGTGCGGAAATCTGCGTCGTGACCGTCTCGGTCTGACCGTTGATCAGGGCCTGCTGCGGATCCTGGGTGGCGGCCACTAGCTGTGACACCAGCGAGCTGACATCTATGACAGAACCGCCCGCGGCGCCGGCGCTGGAACTGCTGGCGATGGAAACCGGCGTGCTACCGGTGCTGCTCGTCGTGCTGGTGGTCATTGCGGACTACCTTCGTAATTGTAGAAAATCAGTGACTCGCGAACGGCTGCGTAAAAGGCGAAGAGTGGGTGCCTTGCGGCACCCACCCGATTCGTCCAAGAGAGTTTAAGGCTCTTCGACATGCACCCTTACGGCAGCTTCTGCAACAAGGTCAGAATGTTCTGCGGAATGGTGTTGGCCTGGGCCACCATCGCGGTGCTGGCCTGCTGCAGGATCTGCGCCTTCGACAGGCTGGAGGTCGCCTGCGCGTAGTCCGTATCCACGATCGCGCTCTTGGCGCTGCTCAGGTTCGTCGAATCGGTATTCAGACCCGTGATGGCGGCCTGGAACCGGTTCTGATAAGCGCCCAGATCTGCGCCCGTGGTTGCGAGCTGCTGCAGGGCGGCGTCGATCTGCACCAGGGCCAGATTGGAACTGTCGACCGAGTCCACGGTGCTGCTGTTCAGCATGCCGCCGTTGGCAGTGGTCACCTCTGTAAACCCACCGCCGGCCGTCGCGACCGTGCTGAATCCCAGGTCCGCCGCCGTGGGGGCGCCAGCATCTGCCGCACCCGTTGAGTCCGTGAAGGCATTGGCAGTGACCGTCGGCGCATCCTTGCCTCCGGCCAGAGTCGCCGCACTCGTGGAGCTCAGGGTGATGCCCGAGGCTGCGCCTGCGGTCTGCGTGACCGTTGCGATGATGCCGCCGTCCGACGAGGACAGCTGGTTCACTGCCGCTGCAATCGTTGCCAGGTCCGTGGCTTTGCCGGCAGCCGTTCCGGTGTTGGTCAAGGTGAACTGGTTAGTGGTGAAAGTGCCGGCGGTGCTGGCGATTGTGAGAGTGCCCGTCGAGCTGGTCGCGCCGTCCCCACCGACGGTGGCCGAAGGAACCGTGTAGGCGTACGCACCACCCGTGCCGGAATCGCTGTACAGCTGGCCGAGGTTGTTGGTCGCGGCGCTCGCTACGTTGCCCACCGTGATCGTCTGGCCGGCGTTGGCACCGACCTGGAAGGTCGCACCCTGGAATGAGCCGTCGAGCAGGTTCACACCGTTGAACTGGGTCTGGGAGGCGACGCTGTTGATGTCGGCAGCCAGCTGCTGGTACTGCGCGTTCAGATCGCTGCGATCGCCCGTGCTGTTGGTGGCGTTGAGCGACTCGACGGCGAGGTCGCGCATCGTCTGCAGGTCGGTCGTGACTTCCGAGAGCGCGCCCGAGGCGGTCTGCGTGAGCGAGACGCCGTCGTTCGCGTTCTGAGCGGCCTGGTTCAGGCCGTCGATCTGCGAGGTCATGCCCTGGGCGATCGCGTAGCCGGCGGCGTCATCCGCTGCCGTGTTGACGCGCAGGCCCGAGGAAAGCTGCTGCAGGGAACTGGCGAGCTGCGTACCTGACGAACTCAGGCTGTTCTGCGCAACCATCGAGTCGATATTCGTATTGAGGACTAGTGACATTGTCTGGGACTCCTGAAGTTTAACTCAGGCGCCGGACACCAGTCCGTCGCGCTGCTGTTTCGGCCACCGGGCCGTTTGCTGTGTCAGATAGGTTATCGGTGCCGGATCCTGGAACTTGAGAGACCACCCAGGGCCCGCTGTATGAACTGCGTCACGACTGCAGGTAATTGAACAGGGACAGCTTGGCGATCGATGCGTACGACTCCTGGGCCGCCTGGAGGGCAAGTTCCTCGGTCGACAGCTGGGTCGTCGCGGCCGCGTAATCCGTGTCCTGCAGGTTTGTGACCTGCGTCGTCATCGCGGTCTGCGAGGCCGTGGCGGTGGTATTCGCAGCCGTGATCGAATTGATCCGGGCCCCCACCGAGGCCGACACGTTGCTGAAGTTGCTGACCGCCGCATCCATCTGTTCCAGCGTGGTCCCCACCTCGGATGAGATCTGGGCCGAGGTCGCGTCGGGATTGTTCAGCGTGGTGATCAGATTCGAGATCGTGCTGAAGGCGCTGGCGGTGCCGGCCGGGGCGACCGTGAAGGTATCGCCGGCCGCCGGGGTGCCGCTGATGGTCGTGCTGATGCCATCGAACGCAATCGTGCCGGGGCTGGTGTAAGTGCCGCTCGCCACCGTCGTGCCGGCGGTGTTGGTGACCGTATAGTCGGTCGGATCCGTGAACGTGATGGTGTAGGTATCGGGCACCCAGTCCGCGGCATCGGTCACCGTGCCGGTATCGATGCTCGCCGTACCGGTGTTGCTGGCACCCACCGCGGTGGTGAAGGTGCCATTACCGCCCGGAATGTTCATGAAGACGCTGGCGCCCGAATCACTGCTGGAAACGCGCTGGTTCGGGCTGATCTGCACCTGGCTCACGCTGTTCGAGCCGTTGTAGCTGACGCTACTGCCGTTCTGCGAGAACGGGATCGAAGTGTTGGTTTCCCCGCCGAACACATAATTGCCGTCCGTATCGGTGCTGTTGGCGGTGCTGACCAGCTGTGACAGCAGCGAGGACAGCTGGGTCGCGATGTTCTGCCGCTGTGCCGAAGTCAGCGAAGCATCGTTGGACTGCACGGCGAGATCGCGCGCGCTCTGCATCGTGGTCGTGGCATCACTCAGCGACTGCTCCTCGATCTCGAGGTTCGAGTTCAAGGTGGTGCCGTTGGTCTGGTACTGCTGGGAAGCCGAGATCTGCGCATCGAGGTTGTTCACCTCCGACATGGCGGCCGGATTGTCGGCGGCGTTCTGCAGCGAGATCCCCGTGGACAGATCGCTCTGGGTCTGGGAAATCTCGGCATCCAGCGTCTGCATCTGCTGGGTGGCTTCGGTCTGGAATCCTAGTGTTGAAACTCTCATAATTTTCAGGCCGTCGTGCTGACCGCCGAGATCAGCGTGTTGAACATCGTGGTGGAGGCCGTGATCAGCTGCGCGCAGGCCTGATAGGCCTGCTGGTACTTGACCATGTTGGCCGCTTCTTCATCCAGGTTCACACCGGAGAGGTTGTTGACCGCGTCGGTCGCCGAGGTGTTGACGGCCTGCTGCGCCGAGGCATTTGATTGCGCCTGCTGCGTCTGCGAACCCACCTGGCTGATCAGGGAACTGGCGGCTCCGGTGAGCGAGGTCGTTCCCCCGTCCAGGGAGTTCGAGCTCAGGCCATCGATCATCGCGAACAGATTGGTGTTGTCGCTGGTATTGCCTACGTTGCTGCTGACCGTGAACGAGTCTCCGGTCGCAGGCGTGCCGCTGATCGAGGTGGTCCAGCCGTTGGCGGTGATGGCGGACCCCGGGGTGTAGGTGTAGGTCGTCCCCGTGCCATTTATCTGGTACGTCGTGGGCGAGCTGAACACGATCGAGGTCGAGGCCATCAGATTCGCATTCGTCGGGTCGGTCACCGTGGCCGCGGCGATCGTGCCGGTGCCGGTATTGGTGGTTGCGGCAGCCGACTGCACGGCTGAGGCGGAAGCGATCTGCTTGCCGCTCGTCAGCTGCACGCTGAAGCCGGCGGCTGCGGCCGCGGTCGGTTGCACCAGGAAGGTGTCGCCGCTGTTGGCCGTGCCGTTGACGACGATCGAGACACCGGCGGCCGTGAAGGGATCGGCCGCGGTGCCCGTGCCACCCATCGCGACGGACTGATCGGTCGACTGGTCGGTGAGCTGCCAGGTGCCACCGTTGTTGGCCAGCACGTAGTTGTCGGCCGTGAGCGATGAAACATCCGAGACGGTGGCGCTGACCGTTGCGCTGCCGGTATTGCTGGTCGAGGGGCTGACCTGGGGCGCGCCCACCGCGAACAGGGGCTGGCCGGCGGTGCCGCTCTGGGTCAGGCCCGCGGCCTGCTGCTGGTTCACGACGCTCGCGATGCCGACGCTGATCTGGCCGAGCGAGTTGATGGTCGGGTTGATCACCTGGCTGCGCACGGACAGCAGTCCACCCAGGGAGCCACCGCTGATTGAGCTGGTGATGTCCAGCGGGGTCGCAGAGCCGGCCGTCGTCAGTGCGACGTCATTCTCAGTCGGGTTGTACTCACTGGGAATGGTCGTCAGGGTCTGGGCCGTGTCGCCGCTGACCAGCGATTGGCCATTGCCGATGAACACGTCCATGCTGCCGCTGCTGTCCGTGGCGGTGTTCACCGAGACGTACTGGCTGAGCGTGTCGATGGCCTCATCGCGCTGGTCCAGCAGGGTGTTGTTGGTCGAGCCGCCGGTTGCGATCTGGGTGTTGAGATTGGCGATGGTCGTGGCCAGGGTATTGATTTGCTGGACGTTACTGCCGATCTGGCCCTCGACGTTCTGTTCGGTCTGGGACAGCTGGCTCGAATAGCTCTGCACCGACTGGGCGAGCGACTGGGCGGCACTGATGACGGCCGTGCCGCTGGCGGTGGTAGTGGGGGAATCGGCCAGGGTCTGCAGGGAGTTGCTGAAGGTCTGCAGCTGCGCGTTCAGGCCCGTGGTGGTGTCACTCAACATGTCGTCGACCTGCGAGGCGGTGGTCGCGTAGGTGTTGAAGTTGGAATAGCTGCTCTGCGAGGTGCGCATCTGCCCGGCCAGTAGTTCGCTGTAACTGCGGGTGACGGTCGAGACATCGACGCCGGTGCCGTAATAGCCGACTCCGGTGGACTCACCTGGTTCGGCGGTGAAATTCGGCGATTCGACGCTGTAGCCCGGGGTCGAGGCGTTGGCCACGTTGTTGCTGGTCACGTTCAGCGCGTTCTGGAAGGCAAGCAGCCCGGTGACGCTGGTATTAAGTAAATCGGCCATTCGAACTTAAGCCTTTAGAGGGTGCTCGTGGTCACAGTTGTCGGCAGATCGGCGCCGGACTTGAGCCCTGTGAGGCCACTGAGGGTCATGGCCAGGTGGCCGGAGATGTTGTTGGCGATGGCGCTGACCTTGCGGGCGTAGTCCGGATCGGTAGCATAGCCGCCGCGTTGCAGCCCGGTCGCGAAGGCGCGAGCGTCGGATCCGGTGTTGAGCGCAGCCGCGTAGCGGGGGTTGTTGCGCAGGATTGAGACATAATCCTGAAAGCTCTGGGTGGCGTCCGCGTACGAGCGGAACGGGGCCACGGCGCTGGTGGTGCTGCCATCCTTCACTTCGGTCGTGACGGCCTGGACGCTGGCGCCGTCCCAGGCGCCGGTGGCCTTCACCCCGAAGAGGTTGTTGCTGGAATGGCCGCTGCCATCATGCGGCAGGTCCCGGCCCCAGTTGGTCTCGAGGGCGGCCTGGGCGAGCAGATTGCTTGGCGACACGCCCAGCTGCTGGCCGGCCGCCTGCGCCTGGGGCCACAGCCCCTGGATGAAATTCTGCTGGGTCTCGAGGGAGGCCGCAGGCGCCGTCGGGGCCTGCTCCTGCTTCACACCCGTGGCGCCGGTGCTGCCGCCCGCTGGGCCGGTGGCGCCGGTGGCGGCCGCGCCTGCGGCCTGGACACCCAGTTTCTGCAATTGTTTGACGAGCATGTCCGCCAGGCCCAGGCCGCGTCCCTTGGAGAGCTGCACGGCGAGCTGATCGTCGTACATGCCCTGGTAGGTTTTCTGCTCGTCGCTGCCGAAGATCGGATCGGTCCCCACCGCATCGCACATGCTCTTCAGCATCATGCGCGTGAACATGCTCTCGAACTGCTGCGCAACCTTGCGGATCGCGGCCGGATCGTTCTTGCCGGCGGCGTGCTTCAGGGCCTGCAGGCCGGCGAAGTTCGTATAGGTATCCGCCGCGGCCGAAGCCGAAGTGGCGGAAGGATCAGCAGAGATGGGAGTCGTTGCCATTGCCTTACCCGTGTCAGATCACGACCAGCTCGGCGCGCAGCGCGCCGGCCGCACGCAATGCTTCGAGGATCGCGACCAGGTCGCCCGGCGCCGCGCCGACCTTGTTCACCGCGCGCACGATCTCATCGAGGTTCACGCCGGCCCGGAACACGAACATGCGCGCATCGGCCTGCTGCACGTTGATGTCGCTGCGCGGAGTGACGGTGGCAGTCGTGCCCTTCGTGAACGAGTTCGGCTGGCTCACATCCTGGCGTTCGGTAATGGTCACCGACAAGGAGCCATGGGCGACGGCCGCTGCCGTGACTTTGACGTGTGAACTGATGACCACCGTACCGGTACGCGAATTGATGATGACCCGCGCCGGTGCCTCCCCCGGTTCTATTTCGATCGCTTCGAGGGTCGCGAGATAGCCGATGCGCTGGTCCGGATCGCTGGGTGCGGCGACCTTGATGGACACCGGATCGGTGGCCACGGCGGTACCGGCGCCCAGAACCTTGTTGATCCCGGCGGCGACGCGCGCGGCGGTCGTGAAGTCCGGGGTATTCAGGTTCAGCACCAGAAACGCATCATGGGCAAATTTTGTCGGCACCTCGCGCTCGACGTTCGCACCGTTGGGAATGCGGCCGCTGCTTGGAACGTTCAGCGAGATGCGGGAACCGTCCTTGCCGTTGACGCCGAAACCGCTGACCACGAGGCTGCCCTGGGCGAACGCATAGACTTCGCCGTCCAGGCCACGCAGCGGCGTCATCAGCAGCTGCCCGCCGCGCAGGCTTGAGGCATTGGCGATCGACGCCACCGTGACATCGATGGTCTGGCCCGGCTTGGAGAAGGGCGGCAGATCTGCCGTCACCGTCACCGCGGCCACGTTCTTCAGCTGCGGATTGGCGGTCGAGGGTATTGTGACGCCGAACTTCGCCAGCATGTTCTCGATGCTTTGGATGGTGAACGGCGCCTGGGTCGTCTGGTCACCGCTGCCGTCCAGGCCGACCACGATGCCGTAGCCGAAGAGCTGGTTGGAGCGCACGCCGGCAACCGAGGAGATGTCCTTAAGGCGATCGGCGTGTGCCGGCGTGGCGAATCCCGCCAGCGCCACGTGCAGCACCAGTAGCGTCAGGAAGGCTTCGGCGCGGCGACAGTTGCGGATTGATTCAAACATCAGAATGGCGTCCAGGGTGAATTGAAGAACCGCGACAGCCAGCCCGGGGCATTGGCATCGGCCAACGCTCCCTTGCCGCCATAGGCGATCTTGGCGTCAGCCACCTGCGAGGAGCCAACCGAGTTGTCCGCGGCAAGGTCGATGGGACGTATGACACCCGTCATCCGTACGTATTCGGATCCCTGGTTGATGCCGATCCATTTCTGGCCCTTCACGAACAGGTTGCCGTTGGGCAGCACCTTCTGCACGGTGACGGTGATGAAGCCCTGCAGGCTGTTGCTCTGGGCGCTGTCGCCTTCACCGGCGAACTTGCCGGTGTCGGAAATGTTGTTGGAGAGGATCGGAACCCCGTGCACGGTCAGGGCCTTGCCCAGCAAGGTCATGCCGGGCAGCGCCTCGGTCGTCGCCTTGTTCGTGTTGGTGCTGGAGCTCTTCTGCGCCGCGGTCGACTCGTTGAGGATGATCGTGACGATGTCACCCACATGATGGGCAATCGGATTCTCGAACAGCGCGACTTCGCGACCACTTTGAAAGATCGCGCCATTGGTGGGCGGCGGCGTCGCTTCGGCGGCCCAGCTCATGCTGTCGTCTTCCTTCGGCATTTTTCCGGTGCCGGTCTCGCAGGCGCTCAGGCCTACGAGCAAAACGCAGATCGAATATTTAAAGAAAGTGTGCATTGGTTCCCGTTTACATGTTCTGCGTGGCGTACTGCAGCATCTGGTCGGTGGTCTCGACTGCCTTCGAGTTCATCTCGTAGGCGCGCTGGGTCTCGATCATGTTGACCATCTCTTCGACGACATCGACGTTGGAGGTTTCAACCGAACCTTGGACGACCGTGCCCATGCCGGTGAGTCCGGGTGTGCCGGTGGTCGGGGCGCCGCTGGAGGCCGACTCGACGGCCAGGTTGCCGCCGGCATCCTGCAGGCCGGCCGGATTGATGAAGTTGGCCAGCTGGATGGTGCCCACCTGGGTCGGCGCGCTCTGGTTGGGCATCAGCACCGTGACGATGCCGTTCGGCGCAATGGTCACGCTCTGCGCACCCTGAGGAATGGTGATCGCGGGCTGCACCTGGTAACCGGTGGCGTTGACCAGCTGCCCCTGGGCATTGACCTGGAAGCTGCCATCGCGCGTGTAGGCGAGGGTGCCATTCGGCGTCAGGATCTGGAAGAACCCCTGACCCTGGATCGCCAGATCCAGCGCATTGCCGGTATTGTCGAGACTGCCCTGCGTAAAGCTGGGTTCGGTTTCCACCACCCGCACGCCGGTGCCCAGCTGCAGTCCGGACGGATACTGGGTCGTATCCGACGTGGAGCCACCCACCTGGGTGACGTTCTGGTACAGCAGATCGTTGAATACCGCACGGCTCTTTTTGAAGCCATTGGTATTGACGTTGGCGAGGTTGTTAGCCGTCACCGTCATCTGTGTCTGCTGTGCGTCGAGGCCGGTTTTTGCCGCCCAAAGTGCCGGTTCCATAATGCGTTACCTATGTCTGATGAGCTTGGGATCAGCTCGATTGGAGCAACTTCGACGATGCCGTGTCTTCATCCTCAGCGGCATGCAGAGCCTTGATCTGCAGGTCGAAATTCCGTGACAGCTCGATCATGTTGACCATCGAGCCGGCCAGATCGACGTTGCTGGATTCCAGCACTCCCGAGGACACGGTGGTGCTCGCGTCCGACTCGGCCGGCTGGCCGTCGTTGGTGCGAAACAGACCGTCCGCACCGCGCGAGATCGTGTCGCTCGCCGGATTGACGAGTTTGATGCGCCCTACGTTCGAGATCGTGTTTGGGGTCTGGCCCTGCGGCACGATCGAGATCGTGCCGTTCGGTGCCACGCTGACGGATGAAAAGGGCGGGACGCTGACCGGGCCATTGTCCCCGAGCACCTGCAGGCCGCTGGCCGTCATCAGCTGACCGTTCGGATCCACGTGCAGGTCCCCGGCGCGGGTGTAGGCCTCGTTGCCCTGGCTGTCCTGGACGGCAAGGAAGCCGTTGCCCTGTACCGCCACGTCCAGCGGATTGCCGGTGGTCGTTTGCGCGCCTGCCGAGCTGTCCCAACCGACCGAACCGTCGGTGGCGTAGACCCGCGAGGCAAACCCCGGTCCGGTCACGGCACGGCTCTGGAACGCACTCAGGTCCGCCTTGAACCCGGTGGTGCTGGCGTTGGCGAGATTGTGGCTGGTCGCCGCCTGGGCGCGCAGCGTCTGGCTCGCGCCAGTCATCGCAACGTAGAGCAGTTTATCCATGACAGTTGAGGTCAGCCTTTGAGGTCAGTGTGCGGTTACTGCTGGTTGATGCCGATGATCGTCTGCGTGATCTGGTCCTCGGTCTGGATCATCTGCGCGTTGGCCTGGAAGGCCCGCTGCGCGGTGATCATGTCGACCAGCGAGGTGGTGGTGTCGACGTTGGATTCCTCCAGCGATCCGGAGGCGATACTGCCGAAGCCTGAGCCGCCGGCCACGCCCTGCACGGCCTCACCTGAGGCATTGGTGGCCGCCCAGCTCGCATCACCCAGCTGCGTCAGGCCCTGCGGATTGGCGAAGTTCGCCATTGCGATCTGGCCAAGATCCACGGAGTTGCCGTTGGTGTACTGGGCCTGCACCACGCCCGTATCGTCGATGCTGATGCCGGTCAGCAGCCCCGTCGTGTAGCCGTTCTGGTTGACGGCCGTGACTCCGAAGTTGTTGCCGTACTGGGTGACATCACCGAAATTGAACGCGATGTTCATGTCGTTGGCGCCGGTCGCGAGGCCGTTGGCGGCGGTGTACTGGAAGGCGGTGGCGCCCGTCGGGGAGGTCAGCGCACCCGCGGAGTTATAGGTCAGAGTCTGAGTGCCGACCTGGTTGCCGTCCACATACAAGGCAGCCTGCCAGGTGTTGGTCCCGGTCTTGGCGAAATACAGCGAGGCGGTATGGGCTGCGCCCAGTGAGTCGTACACCGTCATCGAGGTGGTGTTGTTGTAGCTGTTGGCATCCGTCGGGGTGATACCGTCGGCTGCATAGTCGGTCGGTACCGTCGCATCGGCTGGCAGATTCGCGGTGAGGGAGGCCGTGCTTGTCGCGGACGGGGCGCTGTCACCGGAATTCACCGACAGATTCTCCAGACCACCGGTGTTGTACCCACCGGTAGCCAGCGGCGGGTAGACCTGCAGGTTTGCGCCACTCGCGGTGACCACATCGCCGGCGCTGTTGACCTGGAATTCGCCGTCGCGGGTGTATTCCAAAGCGCCGTTGTTGCTGGTGGTGAAGAACCCGTTGCCGCTGATGGCCATATCCAGGTTGTTGCCGGTGGTCTCAAGGTCGCCCTGGGAGAACTGCTGGGCGACTTCCTCGACGGACACGCCGTTACCGACGGCCGTGGAGCTGACGCCGTACTGCGAGGAGGAATAGATGTCGGCGAACTCGGTGCGCGAGCCCTTGAAACCGACGGTGCTGACGTTGGCGAGATTGTTGGCCGTCACCGTGAGGTCCTGGTTGGCGGCATTGAGACCCGTGAGGGCGACATTGAATGACATGGGTTGATGCTTCCTGATGCTTGCGTGGTGGGCGCGTTACAGAATTGAAATGACGGAACTCAGCGGCACCGTGCCGCCGTTGGTATTCAGCTCGAGCGCCTGGGTGCCGGAGTCGATGGTGACGCTCTGAACCTGGGTGACGACGTTCGGGGCAACGGTCTGCGCGGCGCCGTTTACGGTGGCGCTGACACCGACCGTGTAGGTTCCGGCGGCGGCAGTGGTGTTGCTGCTGGTGGTCCCGTTCCAGGAGAAGTCGGTCATGCCGGAGCTTGCCGGCGTGACGTTGAAGGAGGTGACGGGCGCGCCGCTCGAATTGGAGATCGTCACCGTCAGGCTGGTCGCGCCGCTGGGGGCGGTGACCGCACCGTTGATCGAGCCACCCGAGGTGAGGGCGGCCGTGGTGCCGGGGGCCAGTATCGATTGGCCCAGCAGGCTCGCGCCGCTGGTGACCTGATTGGCGGCCATCGCCGATTGCATGCTCTGCAGGCTCGATACCTCGCTCAGGCCTTCGAGCTGACCCAGGAACTGGGCCGGATCGGTGGGCTGCATGGGATCCTGATTTTCCAGCTGCGTGGAGATCAGCTGCAGGAAATCGGATTCGTTGATCTGCATGTTCGCCGGTACGGCGGTGGATGCCGAACTGGCGGCACTAGTGGCCGCCGCCGATCCGCTTGCCGAGGAGAGCAGTGAGGAAATCGAACTACTGGTGGACATCTGGCGCCTCTTGAAGGTTTAAGTGCGGTGCTGACGTATCTGTCAGGACTGGCCGAGCTTGAGGGTCGCGAGCATGAGGTCCTTGGAGGTGGTCATGACCTCCACGTTGTCCTGATAGGCGCGCGATGCGGAAATCATGTCCGTCATCTCTTCGATGACGTTGACGTTGGGTGCGTAGACGTTGCCCTCGGCGTTGGCCAGGGGATTACCCGGGTCATAGCGCATGGTCGGCGCCTCTTTGCTTTCGACGATGCCGGCGACCTTGACCGCGGCTTCGCTCTGATTGTCGGTGCTCGAGGCGCCCAGCATCTTCTGCTGTACGGCCTGGAATACCGGATGCCGTGCCTTGTAGACCGTCGCGGGGTCGCCGCTGACGCTGTCGGCGTTCGCAAGATTGCTCGCCACCGTGTTCAGGCGCACCGACTGGGCGCTCAGACCGGAGCCTGCGATGTCGAAGATCTTGAAGGAGGACATGCTTTGGTTCCTTGGCTTCTACGGCTTACTGACCAGTGATCGCCGTCATGAGGTTGCGCAGCTTCATGCCGAGAAAGGTCAGCGTCGCCTGGTAGTGCACGGTGCTGTCCGCAAAGGCCGCCTGCTCCTGCTGCGAGTCCACGGTGTTGCCATCGAGTGACGGCGCCAGCGGCACCCGGTACTTGAGCGCGGCGCCGCCTTCGCTGGTCGCGTTCACGGCAATGTGCTGCGCATCGGTGGTGGTCATGGTGACGCCACCCTGCGCGGAACCGGCCGCGGCCAGTGCCGTACGGAAGTCGATGTCCTGCGCCTTGTATCCAGGCGTGTCGACGTTGGCGAGATTGTTTGCCAGCACGTCCATGCGCTGGGTCTGCACCTTGAGTGCATCAGCGTGAACGCCAAGATATGAATCCAATCCAACAGGCATGTGATAGTCCGGTCCGTCAAAAAAGTGTCCTGCTGGATGAATAGCAATACCCATGCCAGCAGCGTTAATGAGCGGATTCGGCCTGTTTTCAGCTGTTCAAGCGTGATGCATGTCACAGAGGCGGCAAGCACTTGCCGCCGCGTGCCGGCAAACAGCAGTCTTCTGCCGCCCCGTGAACTTCGCACTCAAAGCTGGCGCGCGGCTTGCACATATACCGGCATGGAATCCATACCGACAGACAATCGACGCCCTGCGCGGCACCGTCGGGCGCAGCGCCACGGCGGATTTCTCGCCGCCCTCGCGGCGCTGCTGACCGTGGCACTGCCGACGTTCGGCGCCGGGACCTTTACCGGCGCCGCCGTGCAATCCGTGTCCAGTATCGAAACGGCGGTCCACTCCTATGTGGAGTCGCTGCTGCCGACAGGTACGGTGGATGCAAAGATCACGGTGTTACCGCTCGATTCACGCCTGCGCCTCGCGCAGTGCAGCTCGCCGCTTGCGGCTCAGCTGCCGGTCGGCACCAATCTCGGCGCGCGTGCCACCATCGCCATCAGCTGCTCCGGTCCCGTTCACTGGTCGATCTACGTGCCGGTGGTCGTTGAGAGTCGGGTGGCGGTGCTGGTACTACGTCATCCGGTTACCCGTGAGCAGCGTCTGACCGCCGACGATGTCACGCTGGATAACCGCCGCACGGCCGGAGTCGCCACCGGCTATCTCGGTTCGGTGGGGGAGCTCGCCGGTCGCACGGTGCGCCGGCCGCTCTCCATCGGCACGGTGCTCACGATCGACATGTTCGACGCGGATCTGGTGGTTCGCCGCGGCCAGGAGGTCACCCTCGTGGCCGGCGCGGGCGGCATCGAAATCCGTGCGAGCGGTCGGGCGATGTCGGATGCGGCGACAGGGGCGCGTATCCAGGTTCAGAACCTCAGCTCGATGACGGTAGTCGAAGGGGTCGTGGAGTCCGCCGACGTGGTGCGGGTGGCCTTATGAAATGCGAATTCGGTTCTACAGTTTTGCTTGGCTTGGCGGATACTGCATGGCACAAGCGAAGGAGTGTTTAGCGTGACGATCATCCACAATAATCTGGATGTGAGCCTCAGCGGCGTGGGATCGGCGGCTGCCGACAAGACCCAGACGACGCAGGGCGCGACTGCCGATCAGGTGCAGACCCAGGCGCAGACCGGTGCCACCACCCAGACCTCAGAGGTGCAGATCACCTCTACTGCGCAGATGATGGCGAGCCTGGAACAGCAGATTTCCAGTACCCCCGATGTCGATCAGAGCCGGGTGGACTCGATCCGCCAGGCGCTGAGCAATGGTTCCTATCAGCCCGATGCGGGGCGCATTGCCGACGGCCTGCTCGCGGCCCAGAAATTCGATGCCGAAGCGAGCACGGGCGCCGGTTCGTCGGCGCAGGCGAACTCCATCAATGCGTTCGCGAGCACCGCACAGCTCGGTTCGGATCAGGAATAACAGGAAAGCCCATAAGCCATGGATCAGCAGACGTGTCGCGAGCAGATGAAGCGCCTCATTCAAGAAGAAACGACGGCGCTGGGCGAACTCGCTGAGCTGCTCGAGCTCGAATACACGCATCTGAAGACGAGCGACGTCGAATCCCTCGGCAGCGCCATGCGCCGGCGGCACCAGTGCGTCGCCCGGATCCTGAAAGTGGACGACGAACGCCGCGCACTGTGCCGCATGCTCGGCAGGCCCCATGATCTGAAGGGTCTCGAAGGGCTCATGGCGTGGTGCGATCCGCAAGGGACCCTGGCCCCCGCCTGGGCCGCCTGTACCGCTGCGGCGACCCAGTGCCGGGGGCTCAACGATCGCAACGGCGCGCTGGCCGGAGCCCGCCTGCAGAACGTCCAGGCCAGGCTTGGCATGCTCATCGACGGGCGCCGCGAAACCGTCACCTACGGGCCGCGCGGCACCTGTTCGGTTGCCGCCCAGCGCCATGGCCTGCTACGCGAAGCTTAAGAGCCGAGCAGACATAATCCGACTTTCTCAAGCCAACCCTAAAGTTGTCCGAGTGGCGGCCGTAACACTTGTAACGAAGGAGTTACACCGTGTCCGGCAAGATCAGTGGTTTAACGAATAGCCAGCCCAGCTCGGGCAGCCAGGCCAGCTCGGCCTCGGCCGCCGGTGCTGGCCAGCGTACTGCCACCGCCACGGCGCCGACGGCAGCGAGCGCGGCGCCTCCCAGCACCTCTGCGACCGGGAACACCAGTACGGCGGCCAGTGTTCAGATCACGGATACGGCCAGCTTCCTGGCCGCCGCCGAGCAGACGCTGAACGACGTTCCGGTCATCGATGCGGGACGGGTGGCCGAGACCAGCGATTCACTTTCGGCCGGGACCTATAAGATCTCCCCGGAGCGGATTGCCAACCAGCTGCTGCAGTTCGAAAGGCTGTTACCCGAAGAGGCAACCTGAAGACCGATCTGTCCTCGCCCACCGCGCCGGAAGCGCGCCTTCAGCTCAGCGCGGCTTCCAGCTGCGCAAGCTCGGTCTTAGAAGCTTCCAGCATCCCCGCCACGGCATCCGCGTTCAGGTTGAAGCGCGCCAGACACTTGATGTCGCGAAGGTCTATCTCCAGCAGCGGCGGCTCTGCCGCATGGCGTGCAATGGTCAGCGCGAGCATCAGCACGTCGCTTAAGGCCAGACCGCCGCGTGGATCACGGGCCGTGTCCTCGCTTTCGGCCACCGCGCGCACGATATCTTCGGGGACCTCCCAGTTTTCCAGCAGCGCGACGGCCACGCTCAGATGCCAATCGCGCTCCAGCGTCCGGTACGCGTTGACATCGGCAAAGAGGCTGCGATGGCTGCCGGCGCGAGCCAGCAGATACAGGCGACCACTGCTGTGCAGCAGGCCCGCGAGCATCGCGGCGTCGGGTTGCACCCGGGTGTATTTCGAGGCGACCACGTGACATAGGCTTGCCACCTGGGCGGTCTGCTGGGCCAGCGCCTCGAGCGGTTTTTCCAGTCCGCGAAGCGCCTCGCACTGTCCCAGGATCCGCACCGCGTGGGCGTGGGTGGTGGAGCGCACGGCGTTCAGTCCGAGCCGACTGACCGCGGTGCGCAGATCGCTGGCCGGACGGCCGGTCCCCAGCACCGCCGCTGAATTGGCGAGTTTGAGGAGGCGTGCGGCCAGCACCGGGTCGGCGCCGATCACGCGTGCAAGCTTATCAGCCGAGGCGCTTTCGTCGGCCAGTACCTGGCGTACCCGCGTGACGATCGAAGGGAATCCCGGAATGTCCACGGCGCCATGCGATAGCTCCGCCGCCAGTGCCTGGACGAACTGGAACGCTTCCCTGCTGGTATCGAGCTCTAATGAGTCAGATGTGGACATGACGGCACACCCTGAGGTTGGCCCGGCATCAGGCGCCGAGCGCCTGCTGCAGTTCTTTGATCTCATCGCGCGACTCGAGGATGAGATTGCTGTAGGTCGACACATCGAGTGCCATCCGTTGGCGCGCCGCAACACCCTGCATGTTCAATTCGATCGATTCCGGATAATCCTGGTAGCTGACCATGAGGTGCGCCACCGTCAGTACGTCGGACAGATCCGCCGGCCCGGTGTGGCGCCGATCGAGATCCTCGAATTCGCTGACCGCTTTGACGATCTCCTCGGAGATCTCCCAGTTTTCGAGCAACGCCTGCGCGACGCTGGTATGCCAGTCACGGACGATCTGTTCATACGCCGGCTGATCGGCGAACAGAGCCGGGTGCTTGTGGGCCCGGGTCAGAATATAAAGCTCGCCCACGCCGTGCAGGAGCCCGGCAAGCAGGGCGGAATCGGGGTTCACCTTCGTCAGGCGCCGTGCGACCACATGTGACATGGCGGCAACGGCCGTGCAACGTCTCCACAGCTCCGACAGCGGCACCTCGAGACCCTTCAGATCGCTCGCTTTCTTCATCTGCATCATGGCGAAGGCAATGGCCGCGCTGCGTACCATGTTCAGACCCATTCGCTGCACCGCATTGCGCAGGTCAGTGACGGGGGTGCCGTTGAAATTAAGGGCGGCGGAGTTGGCGATCTGCATCAGCTTCGCGGCCAACGTGGGTTCGGAGCCCACGACGCGCAGCACCATATCCAGGTTTACTGCATCGTCCGCGAGCACCTTGCGGACCTTGATCGCAATGTCAGGAAAGCTCGGCAGTTCGACCTTGCCGGAAGACAGCTCCTGGGCCAGGAATTGCACGAATTCAAAAGCGGCTTTGTTCGCAGTTCCCGAACCGGTTTGCGATTTCGTTGCGGTCATTAGCCAGTCCTTA
>Ga0302314_10007629_pt1 | contig 19429 bp, 18 predicted proteins | sample III_Palsa_N2_3_FD_200533 | JGI IMG/M metagenome (GOLD analysis project Ga0302314, IMG submission 200533) | Peat permafrost microbial communities from Stordalen Mire near Abisko, Sweden - III_Palsa_N2_3 | ecosystem: Environmental > Terrestrial > Soil > Palsa > Peat permafrost | place: Sweden...
CGGAAAGGATAACCGCTGAAAGCATCTAAGCGGGAAGCCTGCTTCGAGATGAGGACTCCCACCACCATCGAGTGGGTAAGGCTCCCAGTAGACGACTGGGTTGATAGGCCGGATGTGGAAGCCCTGTAAGGGGTGGAGCTGACCGGTACTAATAGGCCGAGGGCTTGACCATAGTTGCTACGCGTCCACTGTGCAGTTCTGAAGTCACGACCCTGTCCCCTGCCCGCGGGCGGAGGGGCTGCGTGTCAACTTCATAGAGTTTCGGTGGTCATAGCGTGAGGGAAACGCCCGGTAACATCCCGAACCCGGAAGCTAAGCCTCACAGCGCCGATGGTACTGCAGGGGGGACCCTGTGGGAGAGTAGGACACCGCCGAACAACCATTCCAGTAAAGCCCCCTGACCACCGGTCAGGGGGCTTTACTGCGTTCACCACCCACCCGGGCCCAGCCGGGCCGGACAGGTGGCGGGCACGCCCCCGGGGCGGGCAACGGCACCGCCCGGGCCGCGACCTGACCCGCCGGCTCCCGGCTACCGCCGGAAAGCAGCGGCTCCGCCGCGCAACAAGAGCCCGGGGGTGGCGGGCAGCCCGTGCAGAAACGTTCCGCCGGTCACGACGGCAAACCGGGACGACTTTTGGTCGACGGTTCGTGCCGTTTGTCCGGTTTTGACTCGACCAAAAGTCGCCCCGGTTTACCGCACCACCCCCGGCACGACGCAGAGGCCACCCGGCCCGCCGATGCCCGCCATGGCGGGTGGGCGGACAGCGAGAAGAAGCGTTTCTGCACGGGAGCCACCCGCCACCTCCGCCACTTCGCCAGTCGAGCCCGGCCCGGCTGCCGCCCCGTTGTTGGCGCTTTGCGGCGGAGCCGCGAGTCGGGGCGCAACGGGCGGCACGGGCCCGGCTGTTGATCGCCACCGGGCGTCCCGCCCCCCCAGGGCCCGTCGCCTGGCGGCACGTCCTGCTGCCCAACCACCCCTGCCCCTGTTGCCGCGAGGCGGAGCCGAGCAGAGAGCAAGCACGACCTGCCCGCACCCGGCAACGGCGCGACCGAGCACTCCCCAGCTCCGGTCGTCGTCCGATGGGCTCAAGCAAACCAGCAGTGGGGCGCAGTGGCGAGTGCCCGTGGGTGCCGCCTCAGGCGAAGCGGTCGTCCTCGCCTGCGAATTGGCCTGGACGCCCGCACCCCGGCATGCGCCGTCAGTGGCCGGTGAGGCCGAGCGCGCGGAAGGTGATCCGCTGGTCGAACCAGAGCATGGCGACGGTGGAGGCGCTCATCAGGGCGGCCAGGGCGTAGTGGCCGGTCGTGCCGGCGAGGGCGGTGCCGAGCAGGCCGAAGAGGAGGTGGACTCCGAAGCGGAGGGCTACCAGGCCGATGGCGATGACGCGGGTGCGGCTGTTCTTCAGCATCGCGCGGATCAGCTTGCGGCGCTTGCCGAGCACGGTGAAGGAGATGGCCATATTGAGGGCGGCGACGCCGATCACCAGGGGCAGTAGTTCGGGGTTCGCGTGGCAGAGGTCGTAGGCCGCGCCGAGGACGCCTTCGAAGCCGAAGTACCAGATCGGGAGCGGGCGCATCGTGGGGTCGATGCCGGGCGCTGTGAGGGTCTGCGCCTGGGTGTCGGTCCCGGTTGCCGTGATGGCGACGGTGCTCATTGTCTGCCCCCTGAGGTGTGCTGTCGGCGGCCTGCCGACATGCATCAGCTTCTCGTGGGGGCCGGGGCCGGGGTCAGAGGCAACTGTCCTGACTCCGGCGTGACGTCTGTCATGTGCTGGAGGTGATCAACGGTCAGGAGCCCAGTTCAGCCGCGTGTTCGGTGACGTACTCGGCGTCGGCGAGGTAGCGGCGGTGGTGGCCGTCGGCGAGGTGGCGGGCGAAGGCGATGCTGCCTGCGGCGGCCTGCTCGGTCATGAAGTCCACGAGTGCGCGGAGCCTGGCGGCGATGGTGGCGGGCAGGAGGGCCCGGTCGGACGGGTCGAGTCCGTAGGTGTCGGCGAAGAGGCGCAGCCGGTGTGCCTGCTTGGCCAGCGGCAGCGTCCACTCGTCGGCTTCGGGTGCGTGCAGGGGAACGAAGCGGTAGGCGGTGTGGGCGACGTCCCAGATCCGGGGGCCGGGGTGGGCTGTGTCGAAGTCGATGAAGGCCACTGGGAGTTGGTCGCGGAAGACGCAGTTGTAGGCGGCTGCGTCACCGTGGCAGATGACTTCGGCGGGCTGTCGGGGCGGCAGCAGCCAGGTGTCGTCCTGGCTGGTGGCGAAGTCGGCGGAGGCGTCATGCAGGCGGCGCAGCAGGCGGGCTGTGGCGCGGACCGTTCCGTCGCTTCGGGCGTAGGCAGGGAGCGGTTCGTGGCCGACATCGCCGTCGATGTAGGAGATGACCTCCTGTCGGCCGTCCTCGCTGATGCCGATGGCGCGAGGTGCTCCGGTGAAGCCCTTCGCCTGCAGGTGGTCGAGCAGGCGGTGGACGCTGGGCGTCCAGGGCCCTGCGGGGCGGGTGACGGTGTTGCCGCGCCGCACCACGCGGTTGACCCCTCCGACGAGTTCGATCTCGAAGGGCTCCTGGGGTTCCACCGGCTCTGACTGCACTGTCAGCTTTTCCATGGACATGGGGATGACCATAACGGGGGAGCGGTTGACGGGTGCGCATATTTGCAGGCACCGGTTCAGACACAGGCCGGCCCAGCCCGGTCGGAGGATCGGGCTGGGCCGGCTGTCCGTGCTGCGTGTTGTGCGCCTGCGTGCTGTGCGGAGGGTGGTGCCGGTCAGGCCGGCGGGGTGTCGCTGGGCGGGGGAACCGGGGATGCCGGAGGAGTCTGCGGCGGGGTGTCGCTGGGCGTGGGTGCGGGCGGGGGAGGCGCGGGCTGCCAGCCGGGCTGCTGCGGGGGCGGCTGCTGGCCGGGCCAACTGCCGTAGGGGGACTGCTGGCCGACCCAGCCCGTGTTGCCGTTGGCGGCGGGGTAGGGCGGCGGCGGGTACTGCCCGTACGGCGGCTGGTACAGCGGCTGGGGCGGCTGTGGCGCGAGCGGGACGCCTGCCTCCTCGGCGAGCTGGACGTCGAGGCTCTCGCGGCGGATGCGGCGGTCGACGTAGAGCAGGCCGTAGGTGAGGGAGGAGAGCGGCAGCGTGATGGCGCCGGCGATGAGGGTGGCCAGGATCAGGCCCACGCAGTACATCCACACGGTGCCGAAAGCAGGCAGGGAGGACCAGTCGATGGACTGTCCGGGCGTCACGGTGAATCTGGATCCCGTGCCGTCGGTGAGCAGCGATGACACCGGCGTGGTGATGATCTGTGAGGCGACCGAGGCCATCAGGCTCACCACCAGGCTGATGCCGAGGGTGCGCCACCAGTTGCCCGTGTTGAGCGCCCAGGCGCGGCGCAGGGCGGCCACGGGGCGCTGGTTCTCCAGCACGATGACGGGGAGCAGCAGCAGCAGCCGGACGCCCGCGTAGAACGCGAGGATGTAGGTGGCGATGAGGCACAGCGCACCGAGTCCGGCGGCACCGCCGGGCAGGAGAAGGAGCAGCGCCGAGACGGTCAGGGCCGCACCGCCCACGAGCGTCATCAGGCCCAGCGCGCCGAGTGCCCGCCACAGGTGGGGGGTGGCCTCGGAGACGATCTGGCGTGTCTTCGCCGGGCGTCCGACGACGGCGTGGCGCAGGACCGCGGCCGAGGTGAGGCCGGAGACCGTGAACCAGACCAGCCAGGAGACCAGGAAGAGCAGCAGGACGATCAGCGCGTAGCCCGCGAACTCGGCAGCCTGGCTGCCGGTCATCCGGTCCTGCTGCTGAACGTTGTCGTACAGCGTGTGCAACGGCTGGTAGCAGACGGCTCCGGCGATGCCCCAGAGGGCGGCTGTGCCGGCCAGTGCTATCAGCAGCGGCCCGTAGAGCGCCCAGAAGAAGTGACGAACGGTGCTGAAGATCCCGCTGATGATGTCCGAGATGCGCAGCGGCTGGAGATGGATCACACCGGGCTTGGGTGCTTGCGGTACGTACGTCCATCCCGGCGGAGGTCCCGGTTGTCCCGGTTGGCCGGGCCAACCCCCGTAGGTGCTCATGTCTGCTCGTACTCGCTTCCTGTGCTGCCTTCGCTGGGTGCTTGGCCCCCGAGGTTACGGCAGTAGCCGGATGTTCGTCGCTGTGGATTCCCCGGAAGCCATCGGCGGCGGCAGCAGGACGCGTTCGGCGGGGTGGCGGCCGTGGAGCAGCAGCAGTTCGTCGGCCGCCAGGTCGGCGGCCGCGGGGGCCTCCGGGGGTGCCGCGCCGTTGGCGGGGCCGAGGACGGCGCGGGCGTCGGCGTTTGTCCACAGGCTGTGGATGGCGCGGTCGCCCCAGCGGGCGCGGGCCTGCTCGGGGGAGCGCAGTACGGCGACGGTGTTCAGCCCGAGCGGGCCGCCGCGGGCCATCAGTTCGGGCAGCCCGGGGAAGGGCGCGACGGCGGCGACGCCATCGAGGATGCACAGCGCTGGTGGGTCGAGCCGACCGGAGGATGACCGTACGGCCATGCGCCGGCCGTGCTCGACCACGTCTTCGACGAGCGCGGTGAGCAAGGGCATCGCGCTGTGCGCGGCGCGGCTGACGCGGGTCTCGTCGGCGCGGCCGATCAGGTAGAGCGTTCCCCGCCGACGGAGGAACGACTCCACGTCGAGCCCGTCGATTGTCGACTCGGGCGTGCAGGCCTTGAGGACGTGGAGGTCCGACAGGACGTCGAGGGCGGAGAGGACCCGGTCGAGCGCGGCGTCGCGCAGGTCGGTCCCGTTGGCGAGGGCGGCCTGCAGTTCGCCGCTCCAGCCCGGTGCGGCGGCGTGCGGGTCGGCGGTGCGGAGGATGGTGACTGCCTCCTGCCGCGCCGCGGTGCTCCCGGCCCAGCGCAGCACGTGCCGGAACGGACGCTGGTCCAGGGCCGCGGCATGCAGCCAGCAGCGCAGGAGGGTCTGTGCGGTCTCCTGGATGCCCTGTTCGCCCGGCGCGCGGCCGGCCCGTGCGGTGGGGGCGAGCAGGGCACCGGCCCGGGCGAGCGCGGTGGCGGGGTCCTCGCAGTGGCTGTGGGGGGCCCAGCGGACGCGGGTCTCGCTGTCGGTGTCGGTGAGTTGCAGCGGGTCGAACAGCCGGGCGTCCCGGTGCGCCGGGCGCGTCTCCCAGAGCCGCAGGTCGTCGGTGACGACGAGGACGGCGCCGGTGGCGGCGTCCACGGTGCGCTGCAGGAGCTGGCGCTTGGCCGCGGATGCTGCGGGCGGGTCGGGGGTGAGCAGGCAGACCGCGCCGGAGGGGAAGGCGAACGGGCCGGGGGCAGCGGGGGCGGCAGGGCCCGCGGGGGAGGCGGTCTCCGGGCGCGTGGCCGGGGCTGCGGGAGGGGTGGGCGCGTGTGGGGAGCGCGGTGTGGGGATGGGGTCGGGGTCCTCGACGAAGTCCGCGAAGTCCGCGAAGCCGGAGGAGGGGGTGTGTCCGGCTGGGCGGGACAGGTTCGGGTTCGGCGCGGGTTTGGGTTCGGGTTCGGGGCGCGGATCTCGCTCGGCCTTGGATTCCTTCGCGAAGGAGGGGGCGGGTTCCGGCTCGGCGGCAGCGTTCCTGGCCCGGCGCAGCCGGGTCCAGCCGGTGAGTATCGTCAGCGTGAGTGCGATCAGCAGGACCAGCAGCACGAAGAAGGTCCACCAGAAGGCCGTGGGCGACGGCAGCGCGCCCGCCGGCGTTCCCGGCCAGGCCGCCGACAGGCTGTTGGGGTGCAGCGCCAGCTCCCGGATCGCTGTCGCCGTGCCCTCGAACGGCAGCGGGTGGGGCAGGTGGCCGTGGGTGGCCAGGGCGCCCAGCGCGGTCGAGGTCCACACCAGCGCCGTCGTCCCGAGGAGCGTCGCCAGCAGGCCGATGATCGCCCCGTCGGGGATGCCGCGCGGCTGCGGCTCGCCGGGCCGGCGGTCGGACTGCTGACCGGGCTGACCGGGTCGCTGGCTGGGCCGGCGGTCGGGTCGGCGGCCGGGGTTCGGGCTGGAGTTGGGGTTGCCGGTCCGGGAAGCCATCATGCCGCCGGGTCGTCGGCCAGCTGCTTCGAGGCGCGGGTGCGTTCGATGATCGCGTCCTCGGTCATGGCCCGGTCGGTGAAGACGAGTGGTCGTTCCAGCTCGGTGATCAGATGCTTGACCACCTGGACGTTGCCGTTGACGTCCCAGACGGCGATGCCGGGTGACAGCGTCGGGATGATCTCCACCGCCCAGCGCGGCAGTCCCAGCACCTTCCCGGTGGCGCGTGCCTCGTCGGCCTTCTGCATGTAGATCGTCCTTGTCGACGCCATCTTGAGGATCGCGGACGCCTCCTTGGCCGCCGCCCCGTCGACCACGTCCGAGAGGTGGTGGACGACGGCGATGAAGGACAGGCCGAGTCGCCGGCCGAACTTCAGCAGCCGCTGGAACAGCTGGGCGACGAAGGGCGAGGCGATGATGTGCCAGGCCTCCTCGACCAGGAAGATCCGCTTTCTGCGGTCCGGTTTGATCCAGGTGTGCTCGAGCCACACTCCGACGATGGCCATCAGGATGGGCATGGCGATGGAGTTGCGGTCGATGTGCGAGAGGTCGAAGACGATCAGCGGCGCGTCCAGGTCGATGTCCGTGGTCGTCGGCCCGTCGAACATGCCCCGCAGGTCGCCGTCCACCAGCCGGTCCAGGACCAGGGCGACATCCAGTCCCCAGGTCTGAATGTCCGTCAGCGAGACGCCGAGGGGGTCGATGAAATCGGTGTTGGGCGTGCGCAGGGTCTCGATGACATCGGCCAGGACGGGCTGCCGCTCGGTGATCGTCGCGATGATGTGAGCGTGGGCCGCCTTCAGCGCGAAGCCCGCTCGCTCGTCCAGGCCGTGCCCCATCGCGACCTCGACGATGGTGCGCAGCAGCGCGAGCTGCCCGGTGGTCGTGATCGCCGGGTCCAAGGGGTTGAGCTTGACCCCACCCGCGAGCGCTGCCTGCGGGTCGAGTCGCACCGGAGTTATTCCCAGCGCTTTCGCGATCAGCGCCCACTCGCCGACGCCGTCCTCGCCCTGGGCGTCCAGGACCACCACCTGGCGGTCACGGAACCTCAGCTGCCGTAGGACGTAAGTCTTCTCCAGCGCCGACTTGCCGTTGCCCGACTCGCCGAGCACCAGCCAGTGCGGGGCGGGGAGCTGCTGCCCGTACAGCTGGAAGGGGTCGTAGACGTACCCCTTGCCGCTGTAGACCTCGCGTCCGATGATCACGCCGGAGTCGCCGAGGCCGGGCGCCGCCGTCGGCAGGTAGACGGCCTGCGCCTGGCCGGTGGACGTGCGGACCGGCAGACGCGTGGTCTCGTTCTTGCCGAAGAGGAAAGAGGTGAAGGCGTCGGTCAGGCCGCCCACAGGTGCTGCTGCCATGCGATGCCTCCAGCTGGGCCGGGTGGTGGGGTTAGCGGCGGATGCCGGTGGCGAAGGGGAGCGTGTTCACGAATGCCCGGTGGTGCTCGCGGTCACACCACTCGAGCTTCAGGTAACTCTTACCCGCCGAGGCGCGGATCGTGCGCTTGTCACGGGCAAGTGCCTCCGGCGTACGGGAGCTAACGGTGATATAGCCGACCAGGTTCACGCCCGCTGCGCCCGAGGCGAGATCCTCCCCGCGCTGGTCCACGCGCCCGCTGTGCGCCGAGTCGCGGGGGTCCACGGTGCGGTTCAGCTTGGCCTGGCGGCTGGCCTCGGCGTCGTCGTTGGTCTTCTCCGTCAGCATCCGCTCGATGGCGACGTCGGTGGGCTCCAGATCCATGGTCACGCCCACGGTGCGGATCACGTCCGGGGTGTGGACCAGCAGCGGCGCGAGGAAGTTGACGCCGACCGGGGTCAGCGGCCACTCCTTGATCCAGGCGGTGGCGTGGCACCACGGTTCCCGCGTCGACGACTCGCGGGTCTTCGCCTGCAGGTAGTTGGGCTGGGTGGCGTCCAGCTCGGCCGGCCAGGCGTTGCGCCTGGACATTGCCTGGAGGTGGTCGATCTGGTGGTCCGGGTCGTACATGGAGTGCAGCAGTGAGCTCATCCGGGCCTGGCCCAGCGGCTGGCGCACCCGGATGTCGGCCTCGGCGAGCCGGGCGCAGATGTCGTTGAGCTCGCGCGCCATCACCGCGGCGAGGCCCTCGTCGCCCCGGGCGTGGTGGCCGTCGGAGCGGCCCATCACATGCGCCTCCGCGGCGAGGTCCCGGGTGTAGGGCATGCACGCGACCAGGTAGGCGCGGTGCTGCTCCGAGGAGGTCGACACCATGGCCTGCAGCTGGTCGTAGGAGTGCTTCAGCCAGTCGGGCGCGTCGGGGTCGCCGCGCCGGGCGACATCCTTGGTGTGGGCGTCGGGGTCGGCCGGGAGCGTACGGGCGAGGATCTGAAGGCGTGACACAAAGCCGTCGCCGTTGGCGACATGCTTCAGCAGCGTCCCGAAGCGCTCGACCAGGGCCTCCTGGTCCTCCGAGTCGCGCAGGCCCACGCCGGGGCCCTCGATCTCGATGGCGGCGGTGACGGTACGCCGGTTGAGATGCATCAGCACGGCGACCTCGTCCGGCCCGAAGGGCGCGGAGAGCCAGCGGATCCGGCCGATGCCCGGGGGCGGGCCGACCTCGATCTCGCGCCCGTCGAGCCGGGTCCCGGCCTCGTGGACGTCGGACCGCCACGCGGCGTTGGACGAGCGCACGGTGCGGCGGTAGGTCCGGTTGATCTCCGCCCACTTGTAGAAGGTGCGCTTGCGGTAGGGGAGGTAGACGATCGCGAAGGCGAGGATCGGGAACGTCACCAGGCCGAGGAGGCGCAGGGGCAGTATCGGGACCGCGATGCCCCACAGCATCCCCACGAACGCCCCGGCGATGATCAGGAAGATCTCGCCGCTGTCGCGGTTCTTGCCGATGACCGCGTTCGGCTTGGCCTTTCCGATCATGTACGTACGCCGGTAGCCCCCGACGGGTTGGGTGGTCATGTGCGGCCTCCCTTGGCGGTGGTGCTCTGCTCCGGCTGGATCTTGTTGCCGCCGGTGTTCTGGGCGGGTGGCGCGGTCGGGCGCGTGCCGTGCGCGGCGATGCCGGCCCCGGCTCCGGTGCCGCCGCTGTTGCCGCTGCCACCGCTGGGTGTGTCGGACCCGGCATCGCGTGCGGCGTGGGTGTTGATCCCCTGCTTCATGAAGTTCGCGGGGCCGTTCACCACGGCGGATCCGGCGCTGATCGCACTGGCCCTGGCACGGCGCATGGCGACCATGTCGTCGCCGAAACCGGGGACGAAGCGGTAGATGGCGGAGCTGGCGAAGATCGAGAGGACCAGTATGGCCACGCCGGCCAGGACGGTGGAGAAGGCGTCGTTCGCCCCCGCGTTGTTGGCGATCGTCCCGGCGAGTCCGAGGACGATCACGATCACGGGCTTGATCAGGTCCACGGCCACCATGAGCCCCGCCCAGCGGCGGACGTGCTTCCACAGCTGCTTGTCGACCAGCCCTGCGTAGACGGCGGTGCCGAGCAGCGCACCGACGTAGAGCATTGCTGCCCGGATCAGCATCTCGATCCACAGGACGGCGGCGGCGAGGATCGCCACCAGCGAGACCAGGACCAGGATGATCGGCCCGCCACCGATGTTCCCGCTGGTGAGGGCATTGGCAAAGGCGCCGAGGTAGTCGGCGGTGTCGGTTTTCGTACCGGCCGCGATGGCTGTGGTGATCCCGTCCGTGGCACTGACGATGGTGTAGAGGATCAGCGGGGTGAAGGCGGAGGCGATCACGGTCAGCCAGAGGAAGCCGATGGCCTCGCCGATGGCCGTGTGGAACGGCACCCCGCGGGCGGCCCGCTTGGCCACGGCGAGGAGCCAGAGGATCAGGGTGAGGAAGGTCGACGCACCGAAGACCACCGCGTAGGCGCGGAGGAATGCGGGGTTGGTGAAGTCGACCGTGGTGGTCGTGTTGATCCCGTCCGAGAGTTTCCGGATCACCCAGGCAGCGGCGGTGGCGCAGCCGTTGGCCAGCGATTGGAGGGGGTCGACAGAGGCAGGAAGCACGCTGCCGCCACCACCACCTCCGGTGCCGTGTTCGCAGATGGTTCGGCCGTAGCCGATCAAGCCGTTGCAGTTGGGGCTGCTCGACGGCGATGGCTTGGGGGCGGCTGTTGCTGTGGCGGCAAGATTCAGCAGGACAAGTTGAACCGAGGCCAGGGCGGCGCTGAGCGAGCTAACGCGGCGGAGGTTAGCGGGCATAGCGGAACCCTCCGAACTGGTTCACAGCATTGGTGATCTGGTTCGCAGTGGACGTCGTTTGACTGCCGCTCACTGGAGTGGGCCCATCCTTCTGGCTGAAGCCGTCGATCTTCCAGTCACTGTTGATCCAGTGCAGTTGGAGTGTCACGGTGAACCAGTACTGAGTGACAGGCGATGTTGACCCCACGCCGGCCAAGCCGATCAACCCGGTCGACCAGACCTCGACAGTGGCGTGGCCATCGTCGTAGGCGTCGGCCTTGGTCCCCACCGGGATTGTTCGGGAGATAAAGGACTCACCGTTCGGGCCCTGCCCGTTCTGCAGCCCGAGGCTCTGGGCCAAGGCCGTATACGACGGGTCCATCTGTGCTTCCAAAGAGGCGACCGCGCTCGGGTCCGCAACCGTCGTCACTATGGCGTGCCGCGAACTTGTCGCGTACATTTCACTGGATCCCAGTGCCACGCTGTAGTTCACCGCTGCCGACTGGGCGCCCTCCGATGTATGCGGGAAGCCCGTGGCGATGCCGTCCTGGCTGGTCGACACCGGCTGGGTTCCGGTCGGGGCCGTCGACGACGAGGACGCGGCCGCCGTTGAGCCGCCTGCTCCCGCCGAAGGCGTGTCGTTGTTGCTTCCGTTGGTGCGGTTGATCACCGCCACCGCGATCAGCAGCGCCGCTACTGCCACCAGCACCGCTGCGAGTGTGCGCAGGGGGTGCCGTCCCGGGGCTGCCTCTGGCAGCTGTTCGCCCGCCGGGTAGCGGGTACGCGTGTGCGGCTGGTCGTCTGGTGAAGACACAGCGGCCCCCTTGGGACGAGGGTGGGCAGGACGGCAGAGCAGGATCAAGGGTTGCACCTGGTCGGCGGCCCGTGGGGTGAGCTTGACCGATCCGGTACTCAGGACGTTGGGGACGGCAGGGATGATCCCGCGATCAGACGAATAATCAGATCGCCATCCCGTACACAATGGTGAACAACGTCTCCAGTGATCCGATGATGAACACGCCGGTCAGACCGGCAATGATCAATCCCTTGCCTTGCTCGGCACTGAAGGTGTCCCGCAGCGCCGTAGCGCCGATCCGCTGCTTGGCGGCTCCCCAGATGGCGATGGCGAGGCAGCCCAGGATGGAGACGGCCATGACGACCTCCACCATCGTGCGCGCCTCTGCGCCCAGCCCCGCGAAGGGGCCCCAGTTTGGGGCGATACCTCCGATGATGCTGCTGATGTCGTTCTTGTTCGCGCTCAGATACACAACCAACCACCCACCTGATCATCAATCAAAGCTCAACACCCGGCCGTGTGCAGAGCCCGGCGCTATTCTTGTCCAGATCCGAAGTCGACTTGGCCACTTTCCCAAGGACCGTCGTTGAGTGATGCGCCACAAGGGCCACCATGGGGCCATTCGGTGACCAGGGCCGCTCGAACGAGACTACCTCTCACCCTGTGTATCCCAGCTGATTGCGCAGGGCAACGCCCTGGTACACACTCGTCAAAGGCATGCGCAGATCCCTTTGGACCGGGCAGGCGGCATATGCGAACCACTTCTACGGCCAACCCCTGTCCAACGCCTGACGCACCGTCGATGGCCTGCTGATGTCACTCAAACGGGCCTGGATCGCCCTGGGCGGGGGCAGCGCCGCGATCGCGGGCGTGTTGACCCTCCTCGTCGTCGGTACGTACGCCGCCTCCGGGTCCATCGACCAGGCGCAGGCGCAGACCCAGGCGGGCCTCGAACTAGCCCCGGGGACCGTCCCGTCCTCCTATGCCTCGCTGATCTCCCAGTGGGGCACTCTCTGCTCACAGCTGACGCCACCTCTGCTCGCGGCGCAGATGTACCAGGAGAGCGGCTTCAACCCGACCGCGGTCAGCTCGGCCGGGGCGGAGGGCTTCGCCCAGTTCATGCCCGCCACCTGGTCCATCTACGGCATCGACCCGACCCATGCCCACAGCTCGCCCGACATCTGGGACCCGGGCGACGCCATCCCCTCCGCCGCGAGCTATGACTGCGCGCTCGCCCGGGACACCAAGAGCGTCCCGGGCAACCCCACCTCCAACATGCTCGCCGCCTACAACGCCGGCCCCTATGCGGTGATCAGCGCGGACGGGATCCCGCCGATCAGCCAGACCGAGAACTACGTCACCTCGATCGACCGGCTCGCCCAGTCCTTCGCCGCCGCGACCCCCGTCGTCTACTCCGCCCAGGCCGCCGGGGCCATCTACTTCGCGCAGGCGCGGCTCGGCACGCCGTACCTCTGGGGCGGCGAGGGCCTCCCCTCCCAGAACTACGAGTTCGACTGCTCGGGGCTGGTCCAGGCGGCGTACGCCAGTGTGGGCATCAAGCTGCCGCGTGTCGCCGCCGACCAGTGGTACGCCGGTCCGCATCCCTCCGTCAGCGAACTGGAGCCGGGAGACCTGGTCTTCTTCTCGACCAGTCCGACCGACGCGGCCGACATCCACCATGTCGGCATCTATGTCGGCGGCGGGATGATGATCGACGCCCCGCACACCGGTGCGTCCATCCGCTACGACTCGATCGCCTCCGAGGGCGACTACTTCGGCGCGACCCGGGTCACCGCCGACGGGGCGTCCGCGCTGCCGCCCCTCCAGTCGGACGGAAGCATCGCCAACGGCGGGGCGCCGACCGGAGGGTGAAACTCCGGCAGCTGACGCTCCGGCGCACAGCTGGGGCGCAGGCTTGTGGTGATGCAGTGATCGGAGCGTTACGTTCCCATAACTTCCGCACGGGACGGAGCGGTTTGGGCGATTCGCGTCGTTGTGCCCCTTGTCAGCGCGAGACACTTGATCGTGCCGTACCGGAACCGGTTCGGTTCGGCGACTGCGGAGGTGCGGCGTGGCCACGCTGCTGGCGGATGGTAGCGGATCGATCGACTGGACCCTGACGTACGACATCAACGGGTTGGCCCGCGACCTCCCTTCCTGGTTCGACAGTGTGCTCAGCTTCCTCGGTGAGTACGGCGTGCCGCTGGCCTCGGTGCTGGTGCTGCTCGCCGCCTGGCGCTGGGCCCGTCGCCAGCCGGACGCCCCCGCTGTGGTCGCGGCCGTGCTGTGGGCGGGGCTCGCCTCGGGGGTGGCCCTGGTGCTCAACATCCCGGTCCGCGCCATCGTCCAGCGGGAGCGGCCGTTCGTGGCCCACCCCGGGCAGCTCGACCTGTTGACGTCGCATCAGGCCAACGGCTCGTTCGCCAGCGACCACGCCACCTTCACCATGGCCGTCGCGGTCGGACTGGTCCTGGTCAACAGACGGTTCGCGGCGGTCGCCGGCGCGCTCGCCGCCTTCGAGGGCTTCCTGCGGGTCTTCATGGGCGTCCACTACCCCACCGACGTCATCGGCGGGTTCGCTCTCGGCACGTCCACGGTGCTGCTGCTCGCTCCGCTGGCCATGGCGGTGCTGGTCCCGCTCACCCGCTCGGTCGCCCGGACCGGGGCCGCCCCACTGGTGGTGGCGCAGCCCCGGCGCGCGGCCCGTCACCATTCCGCGGTGCCGCGGCGGCGCGACGAGGACGCCACGGTGGACGGAAACATCGCGGCGTAGCGGGGCTGCGCAGTGGGACAGGCGCGGGTCTGTGCGGGTTGCTGTTCGCGCAGTTCCCCGCGCCCTGTAGCTACAGCGGGATGCTCTGGGGGAAGTGGAAGAGGTTCGTCGGGTCGTAGGTTCGCTTGACGGTCTGCAGGCGGGCCGCGTTGCTGCCGTAGTAGGCCTGCTCCCATCCCGTCAGATGCGGGTCGATGTAGTTCTGGTAGGCCTCGCCGCTCGCGTAGGGGCGCATGGCGGTCCAGACGCCGTCGAGCCAGGACCAGGAGCGGGCGGCCCCGGTTCCCCCTGTGACGCCGTTCGGGTAGTTGGCGGTGTACTGGGCCGTGAAGAGCCCCTTGCGGTGGACGAAGGCGGTGGCTCCGGTGCCGACGCGGTTGATCGCGCCGCCGAGGGCGTCGAAGGCGACACCGGCGCTGCCGCCCGACGGGCCCGTCCGCGGGTAGCGCTCGATGGCGGAGACGAGGGCCGCGATCCCGGTGCTGGTCAGCGGGCGGTTGAAGATGTCCGAGCGGGCGCCGTAGGACTCGCGGGCGACCTGCCCGGCGGGGTTCTGTCCCGGGAGGTCGCCGGGCAGGTGCGCGGCGGCCTGCGACCAGCCGTACACCCCGCCCATGACCTGCATGGTGTCCAGGTACGAGCGGCTGTGCATGTCCACCGAGGGGGTGACCGCCAGCCGGTCGATCAGGTTGGACAGCTCACCCTCCGACCCGAGGTAGTTGACCGTGCTGCCCAACTGGTACTGGCCGTTCGCCCAGACCAGCAGGTGCAGGTCGGCCCACATGGCGTCGGGCGCGCTCGGGGCCCACTCCTGCCAGGCCTTGACCACCTGTTCTGCCTGCGACCAGGGCCAGGAGAGGAAGGCGTAGGAGCACTGCACGGCAGGGTGGGTGATGTAGGACAGCGAGGTGACCACGCCGAAGTTGCCGCCGCCTCCGCCGCGCAGCGCCCAGTAGAGGTCGGCGTCCTGGGAGGCGCTGACCTGACGGACCGTTCCGTCGGCGGTCACCACCTCCGCGCCGGTGAGGCTGTCGCAGGTCAGGCCGTAGGCCCGGCCGGTCACCCCGACGCCCCCGCCGAGGGTGAGCCCGGCGACGCCCACGGTCGGGCAGGAGCCCGCCGGGATGGTCACTCCGCGGTCGGCGAGGCCGGTGTACACGTCGATCAGCCGCGCCCCGGCGCCGACCGTCGCACGGCCGGAGGAGGCGGAGACGGTGGAGAGCTTGCCGACGTCCAGGACCAGCCCGCTGCCGGAGGACCACCCGGCGTAGCTGTGGCCGCCGCTGCGGGCGGTCACCGGAATGCCGAACCTGCGGGCGAAGGCGAGGGCGGTGGACACGTCGTGCGCGCCGTCGACGTACACCACGCCGCTGGGGGAGAGCGAGTCGTACTGCGGCTGGAAGAGCCGGCGGGCGTCCTGGTAGCGGCTGTCGCCGGGGCGGATCAGCGGGCCCTCGAGGTCCTTGGCGAGGGCCGCCCAGTCGGCGGGGCCCGCGGCCCTGGTGGCGGCCGGGACCGCGTTGGACGCGGCGGCGGCGGTGTCGGCGGTCGGGACGCTGGCGGAACCCGAACCCGAACCCGAACCCGACGCTGTCTGCTTGCTGTTGGAGCAGGCGGCCAGTCCGGCTCCGGCGGCCAGCGCGCCCGCGCCGCGGAGGACGGCCCGCCGAGTGGTTGTCGCTTTGCCCATGTGGTCCATCCTCGACTCGGTCAGCTGTTCGGCTACCGGGGGAGACGTAGGAAAGCCCTCCTCCGGTTCGCCCGTGCGGGGTCAGAAGGACCGCTCGGTCTCCAGGTGCCCGTCCTCGTCCCTGCGGGCCTTGTCGCGGGAGCGCCTGGCCGGTGCGAACCAGCCGCAGGTGCACCGCGCCGTGGCGAAGGCCCCGTTCTCGGTGATGCTCGTCTCGTGGCCGGTGTCAGGGCCGATCCCGTTCGGTGGCGGCTGCCGCGGTGGTGGGAATGCGAGGGACGGCGCCGGTCCGATGCTGGGTACTGCGTCGCTCTCCACGTGATTCACGTTAACCCGGATGCGCGCGGGTGTGTGACGCCTCTAATGCCGTAACCGGCACTTCTCCCGATCGTTGGGCATGGGGAGCCCGGCAGTGGGTGTTGTCCGAGGGAGATGTGTGGCCGTGGTGATTCCTGAGTCCAGCTGTCGCTTCGGGGCACGCAGGGTGCGCGGTGTACGGACGGCGCTGCTGGCCGCCGCCACGGCCGGGCTGGTGGCCGGGGCCGTGAGCGGCTGCTCCGGCTCGGGCTCGGGTTCGTCGTCCGACGCCGCCTCGGCTTCGGCACAGGTCGACGGCTCTTCGGACGTCCTGTCGGCCGACCCGCTGACGGCCGTCCGCTCGGCGGCGGACATCACCGGCCGCACCGGCTTCGTCCAGGACGCCACCACCCTGACGACGGTCTCCGCCGCCAAGCAGATGACCCTCCACGGCACCGCCCAGTACGACTACACCACCCGCCTCGGCCGGATGGTGATCACCATCCCGCCCGGCGAGGGCACGACCGGCAGGCTCACCGAGGTGGTCAGCCCCGGCGTGGTCTATATGCAGAACAGCGGTGCGAAGGTGCCGGCCGGCAAGTGGGTCGAGGTCGACGTCCAACAGCTCGGTGACGGCAACCTGGTCAGCAGCGGCGCCACTGACCCGGCCAGCGCCGCCAATGCCCTGCGCGGCGCGCAGACGGCGGCGCAGACGGGCAGCAGCACCGACGACGGGGTGGTCCTGAAGGAGTACCAGGGGACGCTGAATCTGGCCATGGCCGCCACCGCGACCGGCGGCGGTGCGGCGACGGGGCTGTCCCTCGCAGCTCAGACATTCACCGTGAAGGCGATCCCCTACCAGGTGTGGCTGGACCCGCACGGCCGGATCCACAAGATCGTGGAGACCTTCACCTTCAGTGAGAAGCCGGGGTCCACCGCCCCCAAGGACCAGGTCGTGGTGACCTCCACCAGCGAGTTCTCGGATTTCGGCACCCCGGTCCAGGTGAGTCTGCCGACGCCGGCGGAGGTGTACAGCGCCGCGCCCTCGAGCAAGGCGGCGAGCAAGTAGTACCCGATCGGGGGGCTGGGAAATGACCCAGACGTGCCATGCACGCCCCCTCCGCGCTGCCTACTCTGGAGACAGTCGAAGTCGACTGCCCGACGTTGACGAGGAGGTGGTGCGTGTGGCTGCGCACGACCAGGTGGCCCTCGCGGAGATCGACCTCTACGGCGAGCTGATCATCGCCGCTGCGGCTACCCCGTTCGAACGACTGCCGGCGGACCGGATCGACGAGGTCCTCCGGGTCGGCCGTCCCGACAGCGACGGCAAGCACCGCGGCAAGAGCGAGCAGTACGGCGACCAGTACGTCGAGCCGTACAGCGCGGACGACGACGGTCCTACGTTCTGAGCAGGCGTCCGATGGCCGCGGTGGCCTCGGCGACCTTGTCGTCGGCCTCCGGCCCGCCGTCCGCCACGGCGGCCGCGACGCAGTGCCGCAGATGCTCCTCCAGCAGGCTCAGCGCGAAGGACTGCAGCGCCTTCGTACTGGCCGACACCTGGGTGAGGATGTCGATGCAGTAGACGTCCTCCTCCACCATGCGCTGCAGGCCCCGGATCTGACCTTCGATCCGGCGCAGCCGCTTGACATGCGCGTCCCGCTGCGGGCTGTATCCGTGCGGCCCGGGGTGCTGCGGTGCCCGGACCACCGGTTCCGGGACCGCCGATTGCTCGTTTGCCTCCACCCGGCCCATCGTATGGCGCGAACGGGTGGTGCGTCCGGTCGGACCGTAGCGGGCGGTGCCGGGGGGGCAGCGTTGTGAGCGGGCATCAGTCACACTGAGGGGGCACTGCCTCCGAGCGGCGCGCTCTTGAGGCGTGCGCAAGGATAAGCCCAGGCAGAGCCGCCGCCGGGGCCACCCCGGTACCAGGGGTCACTGCCCGCAGCACCTAGCATCGACTTGTCCTGATCCTGTACCTCGGAGACCTTTGTGCGTATTCGTCTGACCCCCCGGGAGACGAGCTTCTATGACATGTTCGCCGCCTCGGCGGACAACATTGTCGTCGGCTCGAAACTCCTGCTGGAGCTGCTCGGTGCGGACATCGCCGCGCGGCCCGAGCTGGCTGAACGGATGCGGGCCGCCGAGCACGCGGGCGACGAGATCACCCACTCGATCTTCCACCAGCTGAACTCCTCCTTCATCACGCCCTTCGACCGGGAGGACATCTACAGCCTGGCGTCCGGCCTGGACGACATCATGGACTTCATGGAGGAGGCCGTCGACCTGGTCCTCCTCTATGAGATCAAGACCCTGCCGAAGGGCATCGAGCAGCAGATCGAGGTGCTGGCGCGGGCCGCCGACCTGACCGCCGCGGCGATGCCGAACCTGCGCAGCATGAAGAACCTGACGGAGTACTGGATCGAGGTGAACCGTCTGGAGAACCAGGCGGACCAGATCCACCGCAAGTTGCTGGCGAGGCTGTTCAGCGGTGAGTTCGAGACGCTGGACGTGCTGAAGCTCAAGCAGGTCGTCGACGTGCTGGAGGAGGCCGCCGACGCGTTCGAACATGTGGCGAACACGGTGGAGACCATCACCGTCAAGGAGTCCTGAAGCAGTGGCAATGCTCGGACTGGTCCTTGTGGTCTGCGTCGCCTTCGGCTTCGCCTACACCAATGGCTTCCATGACTCGGCCAATGCCATCGCCACCTCGGTGTCGACACGCGCGCTGACTCCCAGGATCGCGCTGATCATGGCCGCGGTGATGAACCTGCTCGGGGCGTTCGCCGGTACCGGTGTCGCCGCGACGGTGAGCAAGGGCATCATCGACACCCCCACGGGCAGTCAGGGGATGGTGATCCTCTGGGCGGCGCTGATCGGCGCGATCGCCTGGAACCTGCTGACCTGGTACTTCGGTCTGCCCTCCTCCTCCACGCATGCGCTGTTCGGCGGGATGGTGGGGGCCGCGCTCGCGGGCGGGACCGGGGTGATGTGGTCGGGCGTCTGGGACAAGGTCGTCATTCCGATGATCACCTCTCCGATCGTCGGCCTGATCCTGGGCTTCCTGGTGATGCTGGCGATCATGTGGATCTTCCGCAGGGCGAACCCGCACCGGGCGAAGCGCGACTTCCGGATGGCGCAGACGGTCTCGGCGGCGGCGATGGCCCTGGGCCACGGGCTGCAGGACTCGCAGAAGACCATGGGCATCGTGGTGCTGGCGCTCACCATCTCCGGTCACCTCACCGGGTCGTCCATCCCCTTCTGGGTGAAGCTGGCCACGGCGGTGGCGCTGTCGCTCGGCACCTGGGCCGGCGGGTGGCGGATCATGCGCACCCTCGGTCGCAAGATCATCGAGTTGGACCCGCCGCAGGGCTTCGCCGCGGAGTCGGTGGGTGCGTCGATCCTCTACATCACGGCCTACGTCTACAAGGTGCCGGTCTCCACGACGCACATCATCACGTCCGCGATCATGGGCGTGGGCGCGACCAAGCGGGTGCGGGCGGTGCGGTGGGGCATCGCCAAGAACATCGTGATCGGCTGGTTCCTGACCATGCCGGCCGCGGGGCTGGTCGCCGCGCTGGTCTACTGGCTGAGCTGGTCGATCGTCCACTGACCGGCTCCGCCGGAGCCCGCACGTTCGAAGGCCCCCGTCCCGGTGAACCGGGACGGGGGCCTTCTGGTTACTCCGTGGCGGCACCGCCT
>Ga0302314_10007630_pt1 | contig 19429 bp, 13 predicted proteins | sample III_Palsa_N2_3_FD_200533 | JGI IMG/M metagenome (GOLD analysis project Ga0302314, IMG submission 200533) | Peat permafrost microbial communities from Stordalen Mire near Abisko, Sweden - III_Palsa_N2_3 | ecosystem: Environmental > Terrestrial > Soil > Palsa > Peat permafrost | place: Sweden...
TCCCCCACCATCACCAAGGACGGCGTCAGCGTCGCCAAGGAGATCGAGCTGGAAGACCCCTACGAGAACATCGGCGCCCAGCTCGTCCGCGAAGTGGCCTCCAAGACCAGCGACATCGCCGGTGACGGAACCACCACCGCGACCGTGCTCGCCGAGGCGATCTATCGCGAAGGCCTGAAGAACGTCACCGCCGGTGCCAACCCCACCGTGCTGCGCCGCGGCATCGACAAGGCCGTCACCGCCATCGTCGACGAGCTCGCCCGCATCTCCAAGAAGGTGAAGGACAAGGAGGAGATCAAGCAGGTCGCCACCGTCTCCGCCAACTGGGACCACACCATCGGCGAGATCATCGCTGATGCCCTGGACAAAGTCGGCAAGGACGGCACCGTCACCGTCGAGGAAGCCAAGACCATCGAGACCACCCTCGAAGTCGTCGAAGGCATGCAGTTCGACAAGGGCTACCTCTCCCCTTACTTCGTCACCAACGCCGAAGACCTCGAGGCCGTCCTCGAGAACGCCTACATCCTCCTGCACGAGAAGAAAATCTCGAGCCTGAAGGACCTCCTCCCCCTCCTCGAGAAGGTGGCCAAGAGCGGCAAGCCGCTCCTGATCATCGCCGAAGAAGTCGAAGGCGAAGCTCTCGCGACCTTGGTCGTCAACAAGCTCCGTGGCACCCTCCAGGTCGCCGCGGTCAAGGCCCCCGGCTTCGGTGATCGCCGCAAGGCCATCCTCGAAGACATCGCCGTCCTCACCGGCGGCAAGCTCTTCACCGAAGACCTCGGCATCAAGCTCGAGAACGTCGGCATCGAAGACCTCGGCCGCGCCAAGCGGATCGTCATCGACAAGGAAAACACCACCATCATCGAAGGCGCCGGCAAGGGTAACGACATCAGCGGCCGGGTCAGCCAGATCCGCCGCCAGATCGAAGAGACCACCAGCGACTACGACAAAGAGAAGCTCCAGGAGCGTCTCGCCAAGTTGGCCGGCGGCGTCGCCGTCATCAACGTCGGCGCGGCCACTGAGACCGAGCTGAAGGAGAAGAAGGCCCGCGTCGAAGACGCCCTCCACGCCACCCGTGCGGCGATCGAGGAAGGCATCGTCCCCGGCGGCGGCGTCGCCCTGATCCGCGCCCAGAAGGCCATCGATAAGCTCGACTTGAAAGACGAAGAGCTCATCGGCGCCCAGATCATCCGTCGCGCGATCGAAGAGCCCCTCCGCACCCTCGTCACCAACGCGGGCGGCGAAGGCAGCGTCGTCGTCAACGAAGTCAAGAACCGCAAGGGCAACGAAGGCTATAACGTCGCCACCGGCGAGTACGTCGACCTGATCAAGGCCGGCGTCGTCGACCCGACCAAGGTCACCCGTTCGGCCCTGCAGAACTCGGCGTCGATTGCCGGCCTCCTCCTCACCACGGAAGCCATCATCACCGAGCTCCCCGAGAAGGACAAACCCGCCCCCGGCGGCGGCGGCCATCCCGGCATGGGCGGCATGGGCGGCGGCATGGACTACTAAGTCCAACCGTTAACCTAGCACCCTAGAATCAGGGGCCAGACCGAAAGGTCTGGCCCCTTTTTCGTGCCGATGCTTGGCTTCGTCGGTGGAAGACATTCTGATCGCGCTGCTCCAATGTCTCTTTGAGGTGCTTCTGCAAATTGTCTCGCTCCTTCCTTGGGACTGGGTCGTCTATCGACGTGAGGAGTCCGTGGGGAATCAATCCTGGGGGTATGGCCTTTTAAGTTTAACAGCCGGGGCATCCGTAGCGGGTCTCTCCCTATTGATCCTACCCCATGCCTTGGTCCATCATTCCTGGCTTAGAATGGCAAATGTGCTTTTCGCCCCGCTCACGACGGCGTGGCTTTCATTTCTATGGGCTGGCATCCGGCAAAAGAAAGATCCGACAGTTTCTCCCGGGCATCACTTTCTATTCAGCCTTTTATTCGCTTTCGCCTTCGCCTTGATTCGTTTCACCTACGCTTTGCGGAGTTGATGGCGCGGTTCCGAATCGGAGCAAGAAAATCCATATAGCTGAGACTGGTTTTTCTGCTCGACGCGGGCGACGAATCGTTTTCATCTACCGGGAATGATTCTTCGTCCTAGAGTTCGCGGTTTTATCTGTCTGACCACCCATCCCGAGGGCTGCCAAGCCCATGTCCGCGAGCAGATCGCTTATGTGAGAACCCAGGGGCCGATTCCAGGAGTGCCTAAGCGGGTGCTGGTGATCGGAGCCTCGACCGGCTACGGGCTGGCGGCGCGGATCGCGGCGGCCTTCGGCGGTGGAGCGGCGACGATTGGGGTCTTTTTCGCGAAGCCTCCACAGGAGGATCGGCCGGCGATGGCCGGATGGTATAATTCGGTAGCTTTTGAGCGGGAGGCCCGGGAGGCGGGTCTCTTTGCCCGCAATGTCCATGGCGATGCTTTTTCGGAGGAGGTGAAGGCCCGGACGGTGGAGATGATCCGAAAGGAGTGGGGGGCGGTCGATCAGGTGATCTACAGTCTGGCTTCAGGGAAGCGGGATAATCCGCGCACCGGCAAGACGGCGAAATCGTGCCTGAAACCGATCGGCGGCAGCTACACCGCCAAGACGCTCGATACCGATAAGCTGAGCGTCCATGACGTGACCCTGGAGGCGGCATCCGAAGGGGAAGTTGCCGAGACGGTCTCGGTGATGGGAGGGGAGGATTGGGAATGGTGGATCGATGCGCTGGAACAGGGTGGCGTGCTGGCTCCGAGGGCGGCGACGCTGGCCTATTCCTATATCGGGCCGAAGCTGACTTTTCCGATTTATCGCCAGGGGACGATCGGCCGGGCGAAGGACGATCTGGAGGCGGCGGCGACGCGATTGCGCGCCCGATTGGCGGCCCGAGGCCCAGGCGGCGATGCCCGCATCGTGGTGAGCAAGGCGCTGGTGACGCAGGCGAGCTCGGCGATCCCGGTGGTGCCGCTTTATATTTCGCTGCTTTATCGGGTGATGAAGGAGAAGGGATTGCACGAGGGATGCATCGAGCAAATGCGACGGCTCTATGCGACACCGCCGGTCTTCGACGCGGAGGGGCGCATCCGTCTCGACGATTGGGAGATGCGGCCCGAGGTGCAGGCGGAGGTGGAGCGGCTTTGGGGCCAGGTCGAGACGGGGAATCTTAAGGAGTTGACCGATCTCGAGGGGTATCGAAAGGATTTTCTCAGGCTCTTCGGCTTTGGCCTCGCGGGGATCGATTACGAGGCGGAAGCCGATCCGCTATTGCTGTCAGGAGAACCCGCCGTAATTGCCGAGTAGGCTTCCCCGGACGCTTGGCTTCAGCCGAAGAACCCCTTCTTTTTCACCACTGGAACGGGGATCTGGTCGGGGCTACGGGCGTTGAGGCAGGCCTCTTCGTAGCTGATGAGGCCGTTTTCGTAGAGCTCTAGAAGGCTGTCGTCGATGGTGTTCATTCCCTCGCGCTTGCCGATCTCAATCAGGCCGATAATCTGCTGGACCCGGCGATCACGGATGCAGGCGGAGACGCCGGCATTGGAGATCATGGTCTCGCAGGCGAGGACGCGGCCGGCGCGGTCCTTGCGGGGAAGAAGGCGCTGGGCGACGATCGCTTTGAGGGAGTTCGCAAGTTGGGTGAGGATCTGGTTCTGCTGGTTGGAGGGGAAGACGTCAACCATGCGGTCGATCGATTTCGGCGCGTCGATGGTGTGGAGGCTGGCGATGACGAGGTGGCCGGTTTCGGCGGCGGTGAGGGCGGCTTGGATGGTCTCGAGGTCGCGCATTTCGCTGATGACGATGACGTCGGGGTCCTGGCGTAGGGAGTGTTTGAGAGCAGCAGCGAATGACTTGGTGTCGGTGCCCACTTCGCGTTGTTTGATCAGGCAGAGGGCATCGGTGAAGAGGTATTCGATGGGGTCCTCGATGGTGACGATGACGCCGGTGCGCTGGCGGCTGATAGCCTGGACCATCGAGGCAAGGGTGGTGCTCTTGCCCGAGCCGGTGCTGCCGGTGACGAGGATGAGGCCCTGCTCGCATTTGCAGAGGTCGAGGATGGAAGGGCGATGGCCGAGTTCGGCGAGTTCCGGGATGACGTTGGAGATCAGTCGGAAGGCGGCCTGAAGAGACCCGCGGCAGAAGTGAACGTTGCCCCGGAAGCGGCCGATGTCGCGAATCTCGATGAGGAAGTCGAGTTCCCAGGTGTCCTCAAGCTGGGCGCGTTGGTGTTCGTTGAGGCCGCTGAGGATGAGCTGGCGGCAACCCTCGGCATCAAGAGGCTGCTCGGCGAGAGGCAGGAGCTCGCCATGGACGCGGACCATCGGCGGGTTGTTGGCGCAGAGATGGACGTCGGAGGCGCCTTGGGCGACGGCGGCGCGCATGATTTCGACGAGATCGTATTCTTCCATAAAGATTCGATGCGGGGTTAGCGGCCACCGTTACTGAGGATGCCTTTCATGGCCCGCTGCAGGTCCTGCGGATTGTGGAGTTGGCGGCGAGCGCTTTCCTCTTCGATCCGGCCTTCCTGGACAAGGGCGACGAGGGAGCGGAGGAGCGAGCGATTGGCGGGGTTGTCGTCGCGCTGGACGAGATCCATCAGTTCCTTCCAGCGGTTTTCCTGAATGTAGCGGCGGCTGACGCCCTGGTTCTCGAAGTGTTCGGCGGCCAGGTGGAAGGCGCCGTCGATCCCAGCAATCAGCCGCTGGTCGATGACGCCAAGGAGCTGGGCGCCGAGCACCATACTCACACCCTCCCGCTCCTCCTGTCCGAAGAGACGGGTGAACCGCTCGAGGGCCTCGACGGCGGAGCTGCTGTGGAGAGTGGCGATGACGAGGTGGCCGGTCTCGCAGGCCTGCAGGGTGGTGGCGGCGGTGAGGACGTCGCGGATTTCCCCGAGCATGATGACATCCGGGCTCTGCCGCAGGGCATGCTTGAGGCCGCTGAGGTAGGATTGGGTGTCCATGCCGACCTCGCGTCGGGAGAAGAGGGAGGTATGGTCCTCGAAAAGGTATTCGATGGGGTCCTCGATGGTGATGATGTGGCGGGAGACGTGATGGTTGATCCACTCGAGCATGGCGGCGACCGAGGTGGTCTTGCCGGAGCCGGTAGGGCCGGTGACGAGGATGAGGCCCGCCTTGCGCAGGAGCCAATCGGAGAGCAGAGAGGCGGGGAGGCCGAGCTCCTCCATGGTGGGGACGGATGTCTTCAATCGGCGGAGAACGGCGCCGTGCCGTCCCATGTGGAGGTAGAGGGAGGCGCGGTAGCGGGTGCCGGTGGGAGCGGTGTAGGCGACGTCGAAATCCTGGGATTCAGCGGGAGCGCCGCATTCGGCCCAGAACTGGAGGAGGACCTCGCGTTCGAGCGGGGAATTGGAGATCGATTGGAGCTCTCCGTCGATCCGGGTGAGAGGCGGTTTCCCTTCCTGAAGGAAGAGGTCGATGCCACCGTGTTGCTCCAGAAGGAGGCAGATGTCGGGGATGGTCATGGGGACGGGGCTCAGGGTAGCGGAGTAATCGGTGAAGGACGAGTCTAATTCAAGCGGGGAGATGCTTTGATATGGCAAATGGACGGTCTTTCGGTACGTTGAATGGCAGGATGCGTCGCCCCGCTGAAGGTTTCCTGCTTATGCCATCATTCGCACGGATATTGGTTCTAGAGCTGCTGCTGATGGCCGTTCTCAGCGCAGGCGATGACGCTTGGGCCCAAGACCCGCAGGCGGGCGATCCGGTCCGGGGCAAGACCTACTTCCAGCAAAACTGCGCGATCTGCCATGCCGATAGCCTGGGAGCGGGAAACACCGTGATCGTGAAACAGGGGCCGAGCCTGGTGGGAGTCCTGGGGCGGCCCGCCGGTTCCAGTTCCGGCTTCAGCTACACGAAGGCGTTGGGCGGATCAGGGCTGACCTGGGACGCTGCCACCCTGGACCGCTTCCTCACCAGCCCGGCGACGGTGGTCCCCGGGACGACGATGCCGATCGCCATTCCCAAGGCCGGGGATCGTCTCGATGTGATCGCCTATCTGGCGACCTTGACCGCTCCGATTGCCCCCGCCGCCCCGCTCGCCGCCTTCCCGCCGTCGCCGGTATCCGATCCCAATGATTGGCATCATGCCGCTCCTGGGGTCAAACATCACTTCACCGTGGCCGATCTGCCTCCGCCCAACAGCACGCCTTCGTCCGGAAATGGTCCGAAGGTGGTGAAACAACCGGATGATGCCACATTGTCGGTGCCTCCGGGATTCACAGTCCGGCTCTTCGCCTCCGGCTTTTCAAATCCCCGCTTGCTGCGAGTGGCGCCGAATGGGGATATTTTCCTCGCGGAAACGGGGGCCAAGCGCATCCGGGTGTTGCGCGCCGCCGATGGGGCCGATGCCCCCTCCGAAAACCAGATTTTTGCCGACGGCCTCGACCGGCCCTTCGGCATCGCCTTCTATCCGCCGGGGGACAATCCGCAGTGGCTCTATGTGGCGAACAACAATTCGGTGGTCCGCTTCGCCTATCACAACGGCGATCTCCAGGCGACCGCCCCGCCCCAAGTGATCGTTCCCCATCTGACCGACAGCGGCGGCGGCCACAGCACGCGCGACGTCGCTTTTTCCCTCGACGGCAAGCGGATGTTCATCTCGGTCGGTTCCGGATCGAATGTCGCGGAACAGATGAGCAAAAAGAGCAGTGACGACATCCGTCTTTGGGAGGCTGAACACGGACGAGGGGCGGCTTGGGACGCCGAAACCAACCGGGCCGATATTCTCGTGACCGATCCCGAGGGGGTCCAACCGCTCCGCGCCTTTGCCACTGGCATCCGCAATGGGGTGGGGCTGGCGGTGAACCCGGAGACGGGCGACTTGTGGGTTTCGACCAACGAGCGCGATGCCCTGGGCGACGATCTGGTCCCGGACTATATCACCCGGGTGAAGGAAGGAGGATTCTATGGATGGCCCTGGTATTACCTGGGCAATCACGAAGACCCCCGCCATGCGGGCGAGCGGACCGATCTCGCCGGGCAGGCGATCATCCCGGATGTTCTCTTGCAGGCCCACTCGGCTTCGTTGGAAATGACTTTTTACGCGGCGGCAAAGGGGCCGTCCCTGTTTCCCGCGGAATATCGCGGAGACGCCTTTGCGGCCTTCCACGGCTCGTGGAACCGGAGCTCGCGCACCGGCTACAAGGTGGTGCGGGTCCGTCTCGATCACGGCGTTCCCACCGGCGAGTACGACGATTTTCTCACCGGCTTCGTGGTCGATGATCAGAGTGTCTGGGGCCGTCCGGTGGGAGTGGCCGTGGCCCATGACGGGGCGCTCCTCGTGACCGAGGATGGCAATGGGACTCTCTGGCGGGTTTCCTACGGGGGCCAGGGCCAGTAGGGGCTCCCCGTTAGTGATCCTGGGCGGGGACCGAGGAGGCGATGCCTGTCCCGATTTTGGTCGAGCGCTCCGCCCGAACCCGCCAGCGGAGCGGGGCCATGCCGGTCTGTTTGTGGAACCACCGGGTGAAGTAATTGGCATCGTTCCAGCCGACCTCGGCGGCGACCTGATGGACCCGCTTTCCCTGCAACAGACTTCGCTTGGCCCGTTCGAGGCGTTGGGCGGAACGGAGTTGGCCGAGGGTGAGGCCGCCCGCCTGACGAAGGAGGCGGTTGAGATAATCTTTTTGGTAGCCGAGGGTGCGGGCCAATTCCGTGACGGAGGCGGCAGAGGCGACGGGGTTTTCGAGGAGGCGCTGGGTCCGCCGGACGACTTCGGAACCCGCCGAGCGGAGCGCGGGTGGTTTCGGCAGCCAGCCGCCGCTCTGGAGTGCCCGGTGAAGAATGCCGAGGACGAGGGAGGCGCTCTGCAGCTCGACGCCGCGATGGTCGTTTCCGCGCAGGCGGATGAGGGCGGAGAGGGAACGGCGAATCTCGCCGAGCTCGGCCTGGGGGAGGGGGCCGATCCAATGGAAGTGGCGGGCAGCGCCCCGGAAATCGAAATCGATCACCAGGCAGATGGGGCGGCGCGCGCCGAGCGGGCGGAAGGCATGGGGCAGGCCGGGAGGGAAGAGGGCGGCGGTGCCGCTGCGGATCGGGCGGGAGGAATCGGCGGCGAGTTGCGCGCCCTGGCCGGAAAGGTAGATGAGGAGCTGGGAGTGGGCGTGCTGGTGATGGCGGACGGTGGAGGTTTCGCTGCTATGCCGGTTGAGCCGCAGGCGGCGGATGGCGACGGGGCCGACCCGGATATGGAGCGCCTCCAGGAGGAGGGGTTGGTAGCTTTTCATTGGAAAAACGAGATCAGCATAAAAATAAAGTCGTTTTTGTGCTGGATAATACCGCCCTTGTCTCTAGGAAGCGAGCGCGAAGTCGGCTAGGCTGGCGGACATGGCAATCGCAGCAGCTCCGGTGGTATTGGTGACGGGATCGAGTCGCGGCCTCGGCAGGGGGGTCGCGGAAACCCTGGCCGCCGCCGGTTACAGCGTGGCGATTCACTATGGACGCAACCGGGAGGCCGCAGACCAGGCGGTGGCGGCCTGCCAGGTGAAAGCGCTCCAGCCCCACCAGCGTTTCGTCCCGGTGGGCGGTGACATCAGCGTGGCTGCCGACCGCCGCCGCCTCCTCGACCAGACGCTGGAGGCCTACGGCCGTCTCGACGCGTTGATCAACAACGCCGGCATCGCCCCCCGGGTCCGTGCCGATCTGACCGAGATGACCGAGGAGAGCTTTGACGAAGTTCTTGCGGTCAACCTCAAGGGGCCCTTTTTCCTGACCCAGCTGGTGGCGCGCCATTGGCTGGAGACGAAGGCGGCAACTCCCTCGCTCCTCCACGGCGGCCACAAGATCCTCTTCGTGACCTCGGTCTCGGCCGATACCGCCTCGATCCAGCGCGGCGAATACTGCATCTCGAAGGCCGGCCTGGCGATGAGCAGCCTCCTCTGGGCGACCCGTCTCGCTTCCGACGACGTCCAGGTGGTCGAGCTCCGGCCCGGGATCATGGCGACCGACATGACCTCAGTCGTAAAGGGGAAGTACGACAAGCTGATCGAGGACGGCCTGGTGCCGCAGAAGCGATGGGGCAATCCCGACGACGTGGGCCGGGCGGTCCGCGCGGTATTGGGCGGCGACTTCGCCTTCTCGACCGGCGCGGTGATCCATCTCGACGGCGGGCTGAGCATCCGTCGCCTCTGATTTTCCCCCACTTTCACCACCATTTCCCTATGAGCATCCAACTCGATCCCGACGTCAGCGCAAAATCCCTCCAACCCCAGCTCGAACGGCTCTTCGCCCTCTCCGGGCAGAAGATCGCGGCGCTGCAGAAGCGGTGGAATCCCGAGGACGGCACCCCCGTTTTCACGGTGGCGGGGAAATACACCTCGCGCGGCTGGACCGAGTGGACGCAGGGCTTTCAGTTCGGCGCGGCGATCCTCCAGTTCGACGCCACCGGAGACGAGTCGTTCCTCGAGCTGGGCCGGACGGCGACGATCGAGCATATGGCTCCCCACGTCAGCCATACCGGGGTCCACGATCACGGGTTCAATAACGTCAGCACCTACGGCAATCTCCTCCGCTTGATGAAGGAGGGGAGGATCGCGGCGAACGGAGCGGAGCAGAATTTCTACGAGCTGGCGTTGAAGATTTCCGGCGCGGTCCAGGCAGCGCGGTGGACGAAGCTGGGGCCCGACAGCGGCTATATCTATTCGTTCAATGGGCCTCATTCACTCTTCGCCGATACCATTCGCTCGCTCCGCTCCCTGGCGGTCGCTTATCAGCTGGGGCACAAGTTCATGGGGGAAGGGGACAAGCAGATCGATCTGATCGGACGCATCCTCCAGCATGCGGAGACGACGGCGCGTTTCGCGGTCTTCTACGGCAAGGGGCGTGATTCCTATGACCGGCCCGAGCTGCGCGGACGGACGGCGCACGAATCGATCTTCAACCTGAACGACGGCCAATACCGCTGCCCGAACAGCCAACAAGGGTACTCGCCCTTCACGACCTGGACGCGCGGCCTGGCCTGGATCCTGGCTGGGTATCCCGAGCAGATCGAATTCTTCGAAACGCTTTCGGAAGACGAGCTCAAGCCCTACGGCGGCAAGGCGGCGATCTTGGCCCGGTTCCGCGAGGTGGCCGAGGCGGTGGCCGATTTCTATCTCTCGCAGACGCCGACTGACGGGGTTCCCTATTGGGACACCGGCGCGCCCGAGCTTCATCGCCTGGGCGATTTCCTTGACCGTCCCGCCGATCCCTACAACGCCCACGAGCCGGTCGATAGTTCGGCGGCGGCGATCGCGGCGCAAGGCCTTCTCCGGTTCGGTTCCTATCTGCAGCGGATCGGCGAGAAGGGGGATGGCCGCCGCTACGAGCAGGCCGGCCTTACGGTGGCGAAGACGATCTTCGCCTCGCCCTATCTTTCCGAAGATCCGGCGCACGAGGGGCTCTTGCTCCACTCGGTCTATCACCGGCCGAACGGCTGGGATTATATCGCGCCCGGCCAGAAAGTTCCCAACGGCGAATCGTCCCAATGGGGCGACTACCACGCCCGCGAACTGGCGCTCTATCTCCTGCGGCAAGCTACCGGCAAGCCGACCCTCCGTTTCTTCCACTTCTAAAAACCCATCCCCATGAGTACTCCCGCCCCCGTCAAAATCACCCGCATCCCCTCGCTGAAGACCCCCGAGGCCTTCGCCGCCCACATTGCCTCGCTCGGCATCGATCTCAAATTCGATGCGCAGCTCAAGACCGGCGCCGATTCCCCACTGACCCAGCCGATCGAGGCGGCGCTCGCCAACGGCAAGAAGATCGGCAACCGCTGGGCGATCCACCCGATGGAGGGCTGGGACGGCACCACCACCGGCGGCATCACCGAGCCGATGGTCCGGCGCTGGGAGCGCTTCGGCCACAGTGGCGCGAAGCTGATCTGGGGCGGCGAGGCGATGGCGATTCGTCCCGACGGGCGGGCCAATCCGAACCAGCTCATCATCAATGAGGAAAACAAGGCGGGCATCGCCAAGCTCCGCGAGACGCTGGTGAAGGCCCACGCGGACCGCTACGGTAACACCGACGATCTGGTGATCGGCTTCCAGCTCACCCACTCGGGCCGCTTCTGCCGCCCGCACACGAAGAACTGGGAATCCCGGATCGCCTACAAGCACCCGATCCTCGACAAGAAGTTCAACGTCACCAGCGACGACCAGATCCTCCCCGATGACGATATCGAGCGGTTGATCGGCCTTTATATCCAGGCGGCCAAGATCGCCTCCGAGGTCGGCGCCGATTTCGTCGATGTGAAGCATTGCCATGGCTACCTGCTCCATGAGTTCCTGGGGGCCTTCACCCGGCCCGGAAAGTTCGGCGGTTCGTTCGAAAACCGGACCCGGATCATCCGCGAGGTGGTGGCGGGGATCAAGAGCGTCGCCCCGAAGCTTGAGATCGGCGTCCGCCTGAGCGCCTTCGACTTCGTCCCGTTCAAGCCCGATCCGACCCGCGCCGAGCCGGGCAAGATCGGCCCCGGCATCCCGGAAGACTACAGCGGGATGCTCCCCTATCCCTATCAATTCGGCATCAACCGCGAGAATCCGGTCGAGTACGACCTCACCGAGACCTTCCAGCTCCTCGAGCTCTTCCAGAGCCTGGGAATTAAGCTGATCAACTTCTCGGCAGGCAGCCCCTACTACAATCCCCACATCCAGCGCCCGGCGATCTATCCTCCCTCCGACGGGTATCAGCCTGCCGAGGATCCGCTGATCAACGTGGCGCGGCAGATCAATGTGGTCCGCCAGCTCAAGGCCAAGGCTCCCAAGATGATCACGGTTGGCTCGGGCTATTCCTATCTCCAGGAGTTCCTGCCCAACGTGGCCCAGCATTACGTCGGCAGCGGGGCGGTCGACAGCGTCGGCCTCGGCCGGGCGGTCCTCTCCTATCCCGACATGCTGGTCGATGCCACCACCAAGGGAAGCCTGCAGACCCGGTTCATCTGCCGGACCTTCAGCGACTGCACCACCGCGCCGCGCAATGGGCTCGCCTCCGGCTGCTACCCGCTCGACGACTACTACAAGGTGAAGCCGGAAGCGGCCAAGCTGAAGGAAATCAAGAAAAGCATTTAAAAACGCAATCCCAACGCTATCCCAAGAAAATGTCCAAAATCGTCACTTTCGGTGAAATCATGCTCCGGCTGGCCACGCCCGGGCACCTTCGTTTCGCGCAATCTCCGGTCCTGGAGCAGACCTTCGGCGGCGGCGAGGCCAACGTCGCGGTCTCCCTCTCGCAATTTGGCCATCAGACCGCCTTCGTCACCCGGCTCCCCAAGAACGACATCGCGGAAAACGCGGTTCGTCAGTTGCGCGGATTCGGCGTCGATACCTCGGTGATCGTCCGGGGCGGCGAGCGGATCGGCATTTACTTCCTCGAATCGGGCGCCTCGCAGCGGGCCTCCAACGTGATCTACGACCGGGCCCACAGCGCCATTTCCGAGGTCGAGCCGAAGGAGCTCGACTGGGCCAAGATCCTGGCCGGCGCCGATTGGTTCCATTTCACCGGCATTACGCCCGCTCTTTCGGACAAGGCGGCGCAGGCAGCGACCGAAGGGGCCGCCTACGCCCGTTCCAAGGGGATCCCGGTCAGCTGCGATCTCAACTACCGCAAGAAGCTCTGGAGCACTGCCAAGGCCCAGGAAGTCATGACCAAGATCGCGGCCCACGTCGATTACTGCATCGCCAACGAGGAAGACGCCGAGAAAGTCTACGGCATCAAGGCCGGAGCCACTGACGTCACCAGCGGCGCGCTCGACCACGCCCGTTACGTCGATGTCGCCGAGCAGCTGACCAAGAAATTCGGCTTCAAGGGAGTCGCCATCACCCTGCGCGAGAGCCATTCGGCCTCCCACAACGGCTGGTCGGCGCTCTATTACACCGGCGGCAAGGGCTACTTCAGCCGCCAGTACGAGATCCACGCCATCGTCGACCGGGTCGGGGGAGGGGATTCCTTCGCCGCCGGGTTGATCCATGGCCTCGTCTCCAAAAAAGAGCCGCAGGCGGCAGTTGATTTCGCGGTCGCGGCGAGCTGCCTGAAGCACTCGATCTCCGGCGACTTCAACCTGGTCAGCCTGGCCGAGGTCGAAGCCCTGGCGGGCGGCGACGGCTCGGGCCGGGTCCAGCGGTAATCTTCACTCCATTATTATGGCCCTCTCCAAATCCGATATCCTCCAGCGTCTCCGCAACCCCGGCCTCGTCGCCATCATTCGCGCCGATAGCTCGGGCCAGTTGATCGAGGCCACCCAGGCCCTCCTCGACGGCGGCATCAGCGCCATCGAGCTGACCATGACCACGCCGAACGCCCTCGAGGTGATCAAGACCGTCACCGAGAAATTCGGCGACCAGGTCCTGCTCGGTCTCGGTTCGGTCCTCGACGAGACCACCGCCCGGCTCGGCATCCTCGCCGGAGCGCAGTTCATTGTCACGCCGGTCTTCCGGCCCGAGGTGATCCGCTGCTGCCAGCGCTACAGCAAGGTGATCGCCAGCGGCGCCTATACTCCTACGGAAGCGCTCCAGGCCCACGAATCGGGCGCCGATTTCGTGAAAATCTTCCCCGCCGACGGCGTCGGCGCGGGCTATATCAAGGCGATTAAAGGACCGCTTCCCCAGTTGGAGATCATTCCCACCGGCGGGGTAAACCTGAAGACGATCAAGGAATTCCTCGACGCCGGATGCGCCGCGCTCGCGGTGGGCAGCAATCTGGTTTCGAAAGAGATCCTCAAGGCCCAGGACTGGGCCAAGCTGAAGGAAACCGCCTCCTCCTATGTCGCGGCGGTGAAGGCGGCACGGGCTTAGGTCGTCAACAGGCCTAGCTCAAGCGATGATCCGCCCCGGCCTCTGTTCCGTCACCTTTCGACCGGCGACTCCCCGGGAGATCGTCGGGTGGGTGCGGGAGGCGGGGTTGGCCTCGATCGAGTGGGGAGGGGACAAGCACGTTCCGCCGGCGGATCTCGGCAATGCCCGCCAAGTCGGGGAGATGACCCGGCAGGCGGGATTGGCAGTCGCTTCCTATGGCTCCTATTACCGACTGGCGGGCGTGCGTCCGCAGCCCGGATTCGAAGAGATTTTGGCCGCCGCAGTTGCATTGGGAGCGCCCTTGATCCGGGTCTGGGCCGGAGAGAAGGATGCCGCGGAAGCCAACGAAGCCGATTGGAGCGCGGTGGCCGCCGATGCCCTGCGCTGCGCCGATCTGGCGGCGGCGGCGGGCTGCAAGATCGGTTTTGAATGGCATGGTGGCACCCTGACCTCGGGGAATGCCAATGCCCGCCGCCTCCTCGATCTCACCGTCCATCCGGCGATCACCGCCTATTGGCAACCCGAGAACGGGCGTGAGGCCGATTATTGCGTGGCCGGTCTTCGGGAGAATCTCGCCAGGATAAGTCAGATCCACGTCTTTCATTGGTTTCCGACCTCCGCCGAGCGCCATCCCTTGGCGGCAGGGACCGACCGCTGGCAGGCCTATCTCGGCGCGGTGGCTGCTTCGGGCCGCGATCACGACGCCCTCCTCGAATTCGTGAAGGGCGATGCGCCCGGACAATTCGCCGAGGACGCCCGCACCCTGCTGGCATTGCTCCAGAGCTCTTCCTAAACCGATCCTAAAACGGCAACGCCGTTTCCTCCTATAGCCCAGGTTTGGCCGAAGGCCTACCCTGGGAAAGCGCATTAAAATCCTCGCGCTCGAAATCGACTCCTCTCATCCTTGACTCACGCCGGGCGCCAAATGCCATGAATATATTCATTTCGCCAATGATTGGCTTCACCGATCGGCTTTTTCACGGTTCCCCGCAGGAGATGATCAGAAATTGGATTATCTACCTTCTGATTTTCGTGGCGTTAGTCGGCTTTTTGACTCTTGTTCGAACTCGGATTCGGCGCAGCAGTGGAAACGAAAGCTGGTGCCAGGGACGAATCGGGGGATTTCTGATCCCATTAATTGGTGCTTTGTTCGCGGGGTTTTCGATAGCCAGAAGGGATTGGGTTTTTGGCGATTCTTGGCATGAGATAATTTTAGAGGGATCTCTCGGTTTTATAATTGTATTTGTTGTCGGTTGCATCCTCAGGTGGATTCGCAGGAAGTCCTAGGGCTTCTTCACTTCAAGCTTGGTTCCCCCGCCAAGACGGGTATTCCAGAAGGGCGATGCTGAATTATATCTGGCTGGGAATGGTCCTCCTCGCGGTCGCTCTCGGCGGCCTGACCGGGAAGATGGGGGCGGTCAACGGCGCGGTGGTCGATAGCGTCAACTTCGCCGTCCAGAACGTCGCCAAGCTCCTCGGCATCATGACGGTCTGGCTCGGGGTGATGCGGCTGGCCAGCAAGGCGGGATTGGTGCAGCGGCTCGGCCTCGCCTTGAAGCCGCTCCTGCGCTGGCTCTTTCCCCAGGTCCCCGCCGGGCATCCGGCGATGGGCTCGATGTTGATGAATATGTCGGCCAACATCCTCGGGCTCGACAACGCGGCGACGCCGCTGGGGCTGCGGGCGATGAAGGAACTCGACCAGCTCAATCCGAAGCCGGGAATCGCCACCAACGCGATGTGCATGCTGCTCGCGATCAACACCAGCTCGATCACCCTGATCCCGATGACGATGATCGCGCTCTTGGCGGCGGCGCACGGGACCAACCCGACCCGGATCATCGGCACGGCTTTCCTGGCGACCTTGATCACCCATATCGTCGCGATCAGCACGGCCAAGTTTCTGGAGAACAAGCCGTTTTTCCGCGCCCGCGAGTTCCCGCTGACGGCGGTGGCCGATCCGACGGGACCGGCGGGGGTGGCTGAGGCGAAGGAGCCGGTACCCCCGGAGGTGTTGGAGGAGCCGCTGCCGTGGGTGCCCTGGGCCCGTCCGATCCTTTGGGCGGCTGGGCTGCTCTTCCTGGCAACGATCTGGCTGGCGGCTTTTCCGGAAACGGTGGGATGGGCGGCGACCGACACCGATCCCTCGCACGGTCCCGTCATCCGCCTGCTCAACGGGCTCTGCGTGGTGGCGGTGCCATGGATGATCTGCTTTTTTCCGCTCTACGCGGCGCTGCGGCGGGTGCCGGTCTACGAGGAGTTCGTCGAAGGAGGAAAGGAAGGATTCCAGGTCTGTCTCCGGATTCTTCCTTACGTGGTCGCAATGTTGCTGGCGGTGGGGATGCTGCGGGCGGCAGGGGCCTTCGACCTGATCACGGCGTTCTTCCGGCCGGTGGCCGACCGGCTCGGCTTTCCCCCGGAGCTGATCCCGATGGCGCTGGTGCGGCCCTTCAGTGGGAGCGCGGCCTTGGCGATCTTCCTCGACCTGCTTCACCAATACGGGCCCGACAATATCCTGACGCTGACGGCGGCGACGCTCTACGGCTGCTCGGAGACGACCTTTTACGTCCTGGCGGTCTACTTCGGCTCGGTCAATATCAAGCAGACCCGCCATGCCATTCCCGCCGGGTTGGTGGCCGATGTGGTGGGGCCGATCTCGGCGGTGATCGTCTGCCGCTGCGTCTTGGGAAGTTGATTTTCTCCTTTTGGCCTTTTCAATTGGTATAAAATTAGCTGCGATTCGCTGCAATGAAACGCAAGGATTGCATCATGCACGGCGCCCGCTCTCTAATTTTGTCGATTTGCCTGGGTCTGGCCTTGGAGGCGAGCCTTCGGGCGGACGGCATTTACGGCAACGGAGCGGGGGCGCGTTCGATGTCGATGGGCGGGGCCGATGTGGCCTGGGCCTCCGATCCGCTCGGCGCGATGGCGGAAAATCCCGCCGGTCTCGGCTTTCTCACCGCTCCGGAGCTGAACGTCGGCGGAGTCGTCGGCATTGTCCAGGGCCACTTCGACAAACCGGGAGTTTCGAGCGGGAATCTCGACGAGACACCGCAGGCCCTGCCGGAGGGGGCCTTCGGCATGCCGGTGGGGACCTCGCCGGTAGTGATCGGCCTTTCCTTCGTTCCGGAGTCGATGGATCTGGCGAACTGGCATTACAACGATCCTCCCGGCGGCCTGGGGGGGGCGACTTCCTACGGATATCAGGAGGATAAATCGGAGATCGCCAGCCTCCGCTCGGCGCTGGGGGTGGCGGTGAAGATCAATCCGACCTTCTCCTTCGGAGCGAGCCTCGGGCTGGTCTACAATCAGAACGAGCTGGTCGCCCCCTATATCTTCCAGAATCTCCAGCCGGGCGGCGGCGGTCCGGCCAACAGCGGCCTCGACGGAGCCAAGACCCTGCTCAACCTGAACACTTCCGGCTACGGTTGGAACGCGCAGGTGGGGTTGATGTACAAGCCGACCCCCGATCTCCAATTCGGCGTTTCTTACGAGAGCGAGACCAAGATCGATTCGAGCGGTAACGCCACGGGCGATCCCAGCGTCCAATTGGGCCAGCCGCCGGGTACCTATCCGTTCCATTACGACGCGACGGTGGTGACGACTTTCCCGCAGGAGGTCCGGGCGGGGGTCTCGTGGAAGTTCCTGCCGCAATGGCGATGGGCGGGACAGATCGACTGGATCGATTGGGCCGACGCCTTCCGCAACCTGCCGCTGAGCTTCAGCAACGGGAACAATGCGGCGGTCAACGGCGATCTCGGATCGAGCTTCACGGAGTCGATCCCGCTGAATTGGAAGAGCGAATTCGTCTATCGCACCGGGATCGAGTACGACGTCACCGATCACCTCGCCCTGCGCACCGGCTATTGCTACGGCGGCAGCCCGGTGCCCGATTCGACGCTCTCCCCGCTGACGGCGGCGATCCCGGAGCACACCTTCACGGCGGGCGCGGGCTACAAGTGGAAGCAATTCCAGGTCGATCTGGCCTATCAGTTCGCGATTCCGGCGACGCAGAGCGTCAGTACCAGCAGCCTGCTCTCGGGGGAATATGCGAACAGCTCGACCGAGGTCAGCTCCCACACCATCGCGCTGACGACGACGGTGCGATTCTAGAAGTTGGCAGGGCGCGGTTCCGCTACTGTTTCCCGGCGATGCCCAGCCGCTCCTGGCACTGCTTGATCAGGACGTCGATGGCGAAGGGCTTGCGCAGGACCGGCACCTGCGAGCGGCCGATCTCGTCGCTCATCTCGTTGCTGCCGTCGTGGCCGGTCATGAAGAGGAAGCGGGGGACGGAGGCGGGACGATTGGCGGCGACCCAGCGGAAGAATTCGAGGCCGTTCTTCACCGGCATCCGCACGTCGGAGAGGATCAGGTCGAAGTCGCCCTTCTCAAGCTGTTGGATGGCTTCCTCGCCATTCATCGCCCGCTCGATCTGGCCGTTGAGCTTGCGCCGGAGGATTTCCTTCACCAGGTTGCCGACGTTCTCTTCGTCATCGACGACCAGGATGCGGGGGGGACGGACTTCCTGCCCGGCTTCGGCGACAGGAGCGGCGGCCTTGGGAATGGGAGGCATCGAGGCAGGGATGCGGCTGAGGGGGAGGGTGACCGTGAAGGTGGAACCTTCGCCGACCTTGCTCTCGACCTGGACTTCTCCCCGGTACTGCTTGGCCAGACTGCGGCTGACGCTGAGGCCGAGACCGCGCGAAGTCTCCGCCGACTTCGAGGTGAAAAAGGGATCGAAGATGCGGGGCAGAATCTCGGGATCGATCCCCGTGCCGGTATCGCCGATCTCGATGACGATCTGGTTGCCGACGGAACGGAGCCGGACGAGAAGTTCCTTGCGGAACGATTTCTTCATCGCCTCGATGGCGTTGAGGACGAGGTTGAGGAAGATCTGCTTGAGATGATGCGGATCGGCGATCACGGAGACATCCTGCTCGGGGAGCTGCTCGATGACGGTGACCTTGGAATCGTTGATGGCGTGGGCCAGGAGGAAGAGGGTTTCGCGGGTGACCTGCAGGAGGCTGACCGGGGTCGGCTTGCCGCCCGGCTTGACCAACTGGAGGAGCTGGTGGACGACGGCGGCGAACTCGGCGCTGCTCTTCTTGATGACCTCGGTGTAGTGGGTGATTTTCTGGGGATCGCGCCCCTCGGTCGCCTCGGTGGAGAGGAGCTCGCTGAAGCCGAGCAGGGGGAGGGCCTTGTTGTTCAACTCGTGGGCGATGCCGCCGAGCAGGGAATCGAGGAGGACGTCCTTTTCCTGCTGGAGGATCTTCTTCTGGAGCTGGCGCTCCTCCGTGACATCGACGGCGCAGAGGCAGATCTGGCCCGATTCGGAGATCCAGCTCAGGGTGAGGCGGAAGCGGGCCTCGCTGCCGCCGATCTCCATCGGCAGCTCCAGCGTCGGCGGCGCGGCGTTCTCCGGCACTCTTTCCAGCTGCTGGAGGGCGGAGAGGAATTCGGCGCGGCTGGAGAGGGGCATGAAATCGCCCAGATCGATGAGGGAGGGGTCGTTGGAGGGCGGAGGCAGCTTGAGCAGGCCGGCGAAATGCCGGTTGTAGGTCTTGGTCTCGCCCGAGTTGTTCATCAGGGCGACGCCGACCGGGCTGTTCTGGAAAAGGGCGTGGTATTGGGCCTGGGAGCGCCGCATCTCGACCGAGTTCTTGAACTGGAGG
>Ga0302314_10007631_pt1 | contig 19428 bp, 17 predicted proteins | sample III_Palsa_N2_3_FD_200533 | JGI IMG/M metagenome (GOLD analysis project Ga0302314, IMG submission 200533) | Peat permafrost microbial communities from Stordalen Mire near Abisko, Sweden - III_Palsa_N2_3 | ecosystem: Environmental > Terrestrial > Soil > Palsa > Peat permafrost | place: Sweden...
ACCGCGCGTATAGTCCGCGACAGCCGCGCGAAGAAGTGCGGGAGCCCCTGCTGAACCAGGCTGCCCGCACACGCGTACGCCACGCTCATGGTTCTGGCCACGAAGGACGAGCCCACCTGGAGAACGCCCCTATGTCCGCTCCGCTTGCCGGCGTTGTGCCGGTTGTGCCGACCATCTTCCACGACGACGAGACCGTTGACCTGGGCGGCACGGCGCGCGTGGTGGACTACCTGATGGACGCCGGGGTCGACGGGCTGTGCCTGCTAGCCAACTATTCCGAGCAGTTCTCGCTGACCGACGCCGAACGCGACGGGATCGCCCGCACGCTTCTCGAGCGCATCGCGGGACGGCTGCCGGTAATAGTCACCACCAGCCATTACAGCGCCCGGGTCGCCGCCGCGCGCAGCCGCGCCGCCCAGGACATGGGCGCGGCGATGGTGATGATCATGCCGCCCTTCTTCGGGGCCACCCTCACGGCGGGCGGGCCCGCGGTGATCGAGTACTTCAAGCAGGTAGCGGGCGCGATCCACATCCCGGTCATGGTGCAGGACGCTCCCGTGTCGCCGACGCCGCTGCCGGCCAGCCTGCTGATCGACCTGGTCCGGCAGGTACCCCAGGTGCAGTACGCCAAGATCGAGGTGCCGCAGGCCGCGGACAAGCTGCATGCGCTGGCCGTCGCCCTTGGCGACCACCTGCCCGGCCCTTTCGACGGCGAAGAGTCCATCACCTTGATCCCGGACCTGGACGCCGGGGCCACCGGTACCATGCCCAGCTCGATGGTCCCCGCCGAACTCGGCCAGATCCTGCGCCGTTACCGCTCCGGTGACCGGGCCGGCGCGGTGACCGCCTGGGAAGACCTGCTTCCGCTCATCCATTTCGAGAACCGCCAATGCGGTCTGCGGGCACAGAAGATCCTGCTGGCCGAGGGCGGCATCACCGCTTCGGACCGGACCCGCGCGCCGCTCGGGCCGGTCTCGCCCAGGACCCGCCGCGGCCTGATCGAACTGGCGGCAAGACGCGACCCGCTGATCATGCGCTGGGCCCGGTAACCACACCCTCGCTGCCCAGGAGAGAACCGGCTTGCCGATGAGCGGGCGTTGCCCGTGCACATGCTTATGCGCCGATCGGCATGGACATTCGCTATCGGCAATCTCGTCGGAGGTGGCGGGCCAGGCAGCTGCAATTAGTCGAACCTTACAGACTGCAATGGGTGGTCGCTTCGCCTAATAGCCGGGAAAGCAGTGACAATAACACCGCCGACCAGCAACTGGCGCAGCAACAGCAGGCGCAGCAGGTAGGCCAGGTGCCGCGGGTGCCGGCACAGGGCAAAGTAGACCGTGCCGTAGCTGCCTGAAAACTGGCATAGGGTCGGCTGGGACCCTCCTGGAGGGCCCTTTTGGGCGTGACCGCGGGGCCGGGCTGGCCAGCAATGTGCCGGAAGAGCCGATAATCGAGAATAGACGGTCAGAGAGCGGCAGGGGCGAGTGGCTTTCACGCCCGGAGGGATACTGCAGTGAAACGTCCGACCATTAGTGACGTCGCGCGGCGCGCGGGGGTGACGAGGGCCGCGGTGTCGTTCGCGCTCAACGGCCAGCCGGGCGTGTCGGCGGCTACCCGCGAGCGCGTCGTCGCTATCGCGGCCGAGATGGGGTTTCAGCCCAGCAGCGCGGCTCGTGCCTTGTCCAATGGCCACGCCGACGCGTTCGGGCTCGTTATCGGGCGGCCCGCCGGCACCCTAGGCTTCGAGCCCTTCTACATGCAGTTCATCTCCGGCATCCAGGCGGAGCTGGCCCCCGACCACATCGCCCTGCTGCTGACCCTGGCCGAGGACCAGGCCACTCAGATCGCCGCTTACAAGGCCTGGTGGGCGCAGCGGCGGGTGGACGGCGTGCTGGTGGTCGACCTGGAGCTCAAGGACCAGCGGATAGCCGTCCTGGAACAGCTGCGCCTGCCGGCCGTGGTGGTCGGCGCGCCTCAGGCCAGCGGGTCATTTCCGGCCGTCTGGTCCGATGACGCGGCCACGATGCGGATGGTGGTCCGGCACCTGGCCGGGCTGGGTCACCGCAGGATCGCGCGGGTAAGCGGCATATCGCGGTACCTGCACACCCAGATCCGGACGGAGGCGTTCGACGAGGCCGCGCAGACGGCGGGACTTGAGGCGGTGGTCGCGGAGGCTGACTTCACCAGTGAGCACGGCGCCAAGGCGACCCGCGCGCTGTTGCAGTCGGCCCGGCCGCCTACCGCCATCGTCTACGACAACGACCTGATGGCCGTGGCGGGGCTCAGCCAGGCCCAGCACATGAGCCTGGAGGTGCCCGCCGACCTGTCCATCCTCGCCTGGGATGACTCCCCGCTCTGCGAGCTGGTGCACCCGGCGCTGACCGCCATGCACCGGGACATCCCGGGGCTGGGTGCGGAGGCGGCGCGGCGACTACGGGACCTAGCCGCGGGCGAGGAGATCGGCGACTTCCAGGCGCCATCGCCCGTGCTCACGCCCCGCGGCAGCACCGCGGCCCCGCCTGACCTCTAGCTCCGGCCGCCGGGCGGCGTAACCTTCCCGATATATGACTGAAACCTTCACTATACCGAAATAAGGGTTGACATCTGCGTGAACCGGGAGCTCAATAGCAAGTACTAAACCGCTCTAGCTCTCGTTGGTTAACCGCTCTAGCTTCCTCTGGTTAACCGCTTTAGGTACATAGCTCAAGTTTTCATTGCTCTAGTTCGCGCCGAGTATCTGCGGGACGAAGGGGATGCCAGTGACTACTCGTGGTTCATGGATCGGAGCGAACTTCTGGTCCCGTTCCGGAGGCCCGCGGATGTGGACCCGCTACGACCCGGATCTGGTTCGCGAGGAACTCGCCGTGCTGGCTGAGCACGGCTGTTCCGTGACCCGCTCGTTCTGCTACTGGCCCGACTTCGTCCCGGAGCCGGAGCGTCTGGACGAGGCGGTAGTCGAGCGCTTCGCCGACTTCCTCGATGCGCACGTCGAGGTTGGCCTCGGCACGATCCCGACGTTCATCGTCGGCCATATGTCGGGCGATAACTGGGATCCGCCCTGGCGCGGCGGGCGGGACTTGTACCGGGATGTGTGGCTCGTCTCGCAGCAGGCCTGGTTCGCCGAGCAGATCGCGCGCCGCTTCGCCCGCCATGAAGCGGTCGCTGGCTGGCTGATTTCCAACGAGATGCCGCTCTACGGCGGTGCGGCGACCACCGAGGACATTACGTCCTGGGCGCGGATCCTGGTCCAGGCGGTCCGGGCGGGAGGGGGCTCGCAGCCCGTCTCGCTGGGTGACGGCGGCTGGGGCCTGGAGGTGTCCGGTAACGACAACGGCTACTCGCTGCGCGCCCTGGCGCCCCTCGTCGACTTTATCGGGCCGCATGTCTACCCGATGTCGGACGACATGGCGCGCCAGTCCATGGCGGCGGCCTTCGCGTGCGAGCTCAGCTCGTCGTTCGGCCGTCCGGTGATCCTTGAGGAGTTCGGGCTGAGTTCGGACTTCGTCTCCGACGAGAACGGCGCGCACTACTACCGGCAGGTGCTGCACACCAGCCTGATCGCCGGGGCAACCGGCTGGCTCGCGTGGAACAACTGCGACTACGACGGTCTGCGCAACCAGGATCCGTACCGGCACCATCCCTTCGAGATGCACTTCGGGCTCACTGACCGGTCGGGCAAGCCGAAGGCCCAGCTCGCCGAGATCGCCCGGTTCTCACGCCTCGTCGGCGAACTGGGCGAAACCGGATGGGAACCCGTCGCCGGCGAGGTGGCGATCGTGGTCCCCGAGCATTTCGAGCGGACCGCCCCGTTCAGCTCACAGGCCGCCCGCACGGACATGCGCGATAACATGCTGCAGTCCTATATCGCCGCGCGCGAGGCTGACCTGCCGGTGGCCCTGGTCCGTGAGCGTGACGGCGTGGGCGACGGCGCGAAGCTGCTGCTGCTGCCGTCAACGAAGCTGCTCACCGCGCCGACGGCCGATCGGCTGGTCGAGCTGGCCGAGCGGGGAGCGACCGTCTACCTTTCCTATTTCGCGGGCAGCACCAGCGTTCAGCGCGGTTCCTGGATACCCTCGCTCGGCGAGATTTTCGGCGTGCGACGGCAGCTATGGTACGGCCTGGTCGATCCGATCGAAGACGACGAGGTGACGTTTACCTTCACCGCCGACTTCGGCGACATCGCGGCCGGCGAGCAGGTCAGCTTCAACGTGGCCGGGAACGAAAGCGCACGGTCATTCCTGCCGGTCGAGCCCGCCGGCGCCACCGTCCTGGCGGTCGACGGCCACGGGCGCCCGGCCCTGCTGCGGCGCCCGATCGGGGCCGGATCGGTGGTGCTGTGCACGTACCCGGTGGAGCACATGGCCGCGCGCACGCCGAGGGTGAACCCGGAGAGCACCTGGCGCCTGTACGCCGCCCTGGCCGTGGCCGCCGGCGTGCAGCGGCCGCTGGCGGCCAGCGACCCCCGGGTGATGACAGGCCTGCTCCGCACCGGCGGCGGCGGGGAGGTTGCGGTGCTCGTCAACACCTCCGCGCAGCCGGTCGAGGTTGGCCTGGTGACCACCGGGACTGCGTCTTACGGGCGCGATAAGGCGCCAGGCGAGACGCTCAAGCAGCTCGTGCTGCCGCCATTCGAGGTCGAGATCCTTTCGAGGCTCACCTAGGCGGCGGCATGCGCGGTCAGGAGGGAGGTTCTAGCGCCCGATGCCTGACCACGGGACCGGCGCCACGTTTCTGCCCTCAGCATGAATGCAGGTAGGAGGAACCCTGACAATGCCCCATCGAATCCGGAGACCGCACGGCGGCAGGATCTGCGCGGTAGCGCTGGCCGCCGCCACCGTCCTGCTCGCCGGCGCCTGCTCTTCCAGCAGCAGCAGCAGCCACTCGGCGGCCGGGAGTTCCAGTTCGGGAACCCTGACGATCGCGTTCGGCAACAACACGCCGTTCACCGATGACTTCAATCCGTTTTCACCGACCACGCAACTGCCGGCCACCGGCCTCATCTACGAGCCGCTGTGGTTCTTCGATATGGCCGACTCATCCCAGACTCATCCGTGGCTCGCGACCAGCTACACCTGGTCCAATGGCGGCGAGACGCTCACCTTCGACTTGCGTCAGGGCGTGAAGTGGTCCGACGGGACGCCGTTCACCAGTGCTGATGTCGCCTACACGTTCAACCTGATCAAGTCGAACGCGGCGCTCAACGAGAGCGCGCTGCCGATCACCAGCGCGGTCGCGGAGGGACCCTACAAGGTCGCGATCAATTTCTCCGCGCCCTCGTATACCGACATCAACTACATCGCCGGGACGACCTACATCGTTCCCGAGCACATCTGGAAGTCGGTGTCGGACCCGTCGACGTACCAGGACCCCAAGCCGGTCGGCACCGGAGCCTACGTGGTGTCATCGGTCACCGGGACGTCCATGGTCCTGACGGCCAATCCGCATTACTATCAGGCGGGCCTGCCCAAGATCAAGACGCTCCGGTACCTGTACTACAACGGCAACACGAGCATCGACCTGGCCATCGAGAGCGGGTCCGTGGGCTGGGGCGGCGCCTTCATCCCGAACATCAAGCAGGTGTACGAGGCGAAGAACCCGAACTACCATGTCATCGACATTCCGGCCGCGATCATCAACATCGTGCCGAACATGGTGAGCGGGCCGACGGCCAGCCTGCCCGTGCGGGAGGCGATCAGCGACGCGATCAACCGGAGCTTCGTCGGCCAGGACGTCTACGACGGGCTGGTCGGCCAGATCAACCAGACCGGGCTCGTGCAGCCGCTCTACAGCGACGTCACCAACCCGGCCCTGGATAAGCCGTACCCGTTCAGTGACAGCCTGGCGGAGAAGACCCTGGAGGCGGCCGGCTACAAGATGGGCTCGAACGGCTACTTCGCGAAGAACGGCGCCGAGCTCAACGTCTCGATCCAGGTTCCCTCGGGCTACACGGACTATGTCTCGGTGCTCCAGATCCTCCAGCAGGAGATGAAAACCGCGGGTATCAACATGAGCGTCGACGCGGAGTCGCTGAGCCAGTATTCCTCGAACCGCTCGAACGGGGATTTCCAGCTGCTCATCGAGTACTACGGCTTCACGCCGAGCCCGTACGTCTACTACAAGAACCTCCTGGACAGCCAGGGCATCCCGGCGATAGGCAAGCTGGACACCGCGGGCGATTACGGCCGCTACAGCAACGCGACCGTGAACTCGCTCTTCAACGCCATCGCGGCCACCCCCGATGTGTCGCAGCAGCAGCCCGACTTCTACAAGATCGAGTCCGTCGTGGCCTCGCAGCTGCCTATCATCCCGGTCTCGGATCAGCAGGGTGACACGGAGTTCAACGGCAATCTCGTCACCGGGTACCCGACGCTGAGCAACCCCTACGCCGAGGACGTCCCGATCCCGCCGGACTTCGCGTGGGTGACGCCGCGGCTGTCGCTGGTGGGGTAAGCATCGGCGGCTAACGGCCGGCCACCCGGCCGGGGAAGGGAGAACGAAGGCATGCGCACCCGCTACTTTGCCCGCAAGTTGGGATTTTACCTGGTCGCCTTGTGGGGGGCGCTCACGCTCAACTTCTTCCTTCCCCGGCTTATCCCGGGAAACCCGGTCGAGGCGCTGCTGGCCCGGATGTCACAGACCGGGAACCCTCCGCCGGGGGAGTACAAGGCGCTGCAGGCCCTGCTGGGCGTGGGCGGCTCCAATATCGCCTCGCAGTACGTGCACTACCTGGGCCAGCTGGCGCAGCTGAACCTCGGGGTGTCGATCACCGACTTCCCGGTCCCGGTGACGACGATCATCTCCACCGCCCTGCCCTGGACGATCGTCCTGGTCGGGACCGCGACCGTCCTCGCCTTCATCGTCGGCACGGCGCTCGGCGCGCTCGCCGGATGGCGGCGCAATAAATGGCTGGACTCGGTCATCCCGGCGACCACGTTCCTCACCGCGATGCCGTACTTCTGGCTCGCGCTCCTGCTCCTGTACCTGTTCGCGGTCCTGCTGCGGCTACTGCCGCTGAACGGCGGCTACGACCCGACGCTGACGATCGGGTGGAGCGGCCCGTTCATCGCCAGCGCGCTCGAGCACTCCATCCTGCCCGCGGTCACGATCGTGCTGGCCCAGCTCGGCGGCTGGCTGCTCAGCATGCGGAACATGACGCTGACCACGCTGTCCGAGGACTACGTGGTGGCGGCCGAGGCGAAGGGGCTCTCGCCGCGCCGCGTCCTGATCAGGTACGCGGCCCGCAACGCGGTGCTGCCCAGCTTCACCGGGTTCGCGATCTCGCTCGGATTCGTCGTCAGCGGTTCCATCATCATGGAGATCGTCTTCTCCTACCCCGGCATCGGCTACGAGCTGCTGCAGGCCGTGCAGAACAGCGACTACGCCCTGATGCAGGGCATCTTCCTCGTCATCACGATCGCCGTGCTCGCGGCGAACTTCTTCGTCGACATGCTCTATGTCTTCATCGATCCGCGTACGAGGCAGCAGTTATGAGCATTACCGGTCCCACCGAGGTCCTGAGCGCCGCTCCGGCGACGCACCCTACCGCGGGCCTGCTCAACAGGCTCCGCGCCGCCGGCCGCCGGCTGCGGGATTCGCCGCGCATGCTCACCGGCGTCGTGATCATCGCGTTCTTCGTGCTGCTGGCGATCTTCGGCCCGCTGCTGGTGCACAACCCCAACTCGTTCGTGGGGCCGCCGCTGGCCGGCCCGTCGGCCAAGTTCTGGCTCGGTACCACCCAGAGCGGTCAGAACGTGCTCGACCAGCTCGTCGTGGCCACCCGCGGCACGCTCGAGGTCGGCTTCGCGGCCGCGGTCATCGCCACCCTGGTGGCCCTGGCGATCGGGATCGGCGGCGGCTTCGCCGGCGGGGTGGGCGACGAGGCGCTGAACCTGCTGACGAACGTGGTCCTGGTCATCCCGGTGCTGCCGCTGGTGATCATTATCGCCGCGTACCTGAAGTCCGGCGGCCTGGCCCCGATGATCTTCGTCATCGCCGTCACGACCTGGGCTGGCAGCGCGCGGGTGCTGCGCGGCATGACCCTTTCGGTGCGGAACCGCGACTACGTCCTCGCGGCCCGCGTCTCCGGCGAGCGGGCCTGGCGGATCGTCATCGTCGAGATCCTGCCGAACCTTTCCGCGTTCATCATCTCGGGGTTCATCTTCACCGTCATCTTCGCCATCCTCACCCAGGCGGGCCTGGCCTTCATCGGGCTCGAGAGCCCGGACACGCTGACCTGGGGCAACATGCTGTATTTCGCACAGAACGATGAGGCGCTTTCCAGCGGTGCCTGGTGGTGGTTCGTGCCGCCCGGCCTGTGCATCGCGCTGGTGGGAACGGGCCTGTCCCTCATCAACTTCGGCCTCGACGAGATCCTGAACCCCCGCCTCCGGATGTACAAGGCCCCCAAGAGCCGATGACGACCATGAGTGAGGAACCCATGACCCCAGCCCCGGCCGCGGCTGGGCCGCTCAGCACCCTCGCCGGCGATGTCGTGCTCCGAGCCGAGCACGTCTCGGTCGAGTACGCCGGAGCCCAGCCCACCCACGCGGTCCGCAACGTCTCCCTGGAGCTGCGCCGCGGCGAGGTCCTCGGCATCGCCGGCGAGAGCGGCTGCGGGAAGTCGACGCTGGCCTACGCGCTCGCCCGGCTGCTTCGCCCGCCGGCCCGCCTGACCAGCGGCACGATCCAGTTCTACAGCCGCGACCGGAGCGACCCGGTCGACATCATGGCGCTGGACGCCGCGGCGCTGCGCCGGTTCCGGTGGGCGAAGGTGTCGATGGTCTTCCAGAGCGCCATGAACGCGCTCAACCCCGTCATCAGCCTGGGCAAGCAGTTCGCGGATATCTTCATCGAGCACGTCCCGGAGATGGGGCGCGACGCGCGCGATCAGCGGAGTCGCGAACTGCTCGAAATGGTCGGCATCTCCCCCGACCGTATCCGGTCGTTCCCGCACGAGCTCTCCGGCGGGATGCGCCAGCGAGTGGTCATCGCGATGGCCCTGGCCCTGCAGCCCGAGATTGTCATCATGGACGAGCCGACCACCGCACTTGACGTCGTCGTGCAGCAGGAGATCCTCGACGAAATCCACCGGCTCAGGGAAGAAATCGGCTTCAGCATCATCTTCATCACCCATGACCTGTCTCTCCTGCTCGACATCAGCGATCGCCTGGCGATCATGTACGCCGGGGAAATCGTCGAGTACGGCTACTCCGAGCAGGTCGCCGCCCGGCCCGCGCACCCGTACACGTACGGCCTTTTGCACTCATTCCCCGAGCTGCGCGCCGACCGGCATGAGCTGAGGGGCGTGCCGGGCTCTCCGCCCGACTTGCGGGAGGCCATCGTCGGCTGCGCGTTCACCCCGCGGTGCAGGTTCGCCTTCGGCCCCTGCCCCAGCACGCACCCGGACCTGCGCTCGCCGTCACATGCTCCCCGCCTGGCGCTCGTGCCGGGGGCCCGCCAGGTCATCGGGCCGGACATCTCCTCGGCGGGCTGGAGCGTTGCCTGTCACCTGCACGATCCGAAGCTTCGCCCGGCCGGGCCGCCCGCTGAAATAACCCAGCCCGCCGGATCCTCGGCGCCCGCCGTGACCGCAGGGGAGGACACATGAGCATCCTGGAAGTTCGTGACCTGAGCGTCGAGTTCACCCAGCGAGGCGGCCCGCGGCTGCGCGCTGTCGACAACGTGTCCTTCGAGCTGCGGGCCGGGGAGACGCTCGCGCTGGTCGGCGAGAGCGGAAGCGGGAAGTCGACGGTGGCCAGGGCGCTCTGCCGCCTGGTCGCGCCGTCGAGCGGCGAGGTGCTGCTGCGGGGCGCCCCGGCCGGACGGCGGGGCCGGGCGCTGCGGCGCTACCGCCGCGAGGTCCAGCTCGTCCTCCAGGACCCCTTCGCGTCGCTCAATCCTTCGTTCTCGGTCGAGCACCATATCCGCCGCCCGCTGCGCATCAGCGGTCATCCGCGGGCCGGGATCGATCAGCAGATCGACCAGCTGCTCCGGTCCGTCAATCTTTCCCCGCCGCGGGTGATGGCGAAGAAGTACCCGCACGAGCTGTCCGGCGGCCAGCGTCAGCGGGTCGCGATCGCCCGGGCGCTCGCTCCGGATCCAGCCGTCATGCTGGCCGACGAGCCGGTGTCCATGCTCGACGTGTCCATCCGTCTGGAGATCCTGAACCTGCTCGACGCGCTGAAGCGCGACCGCAACCTCGCGCTGCTCTACATCACCCACGATCTGGCGACGGCGCGCCACTTCTCGGGCCGCATCATGGTCATGTACCGCGGCGAGATCGTGGAGTACGGTCCGGCGGACGAGGTGATCCTGAACCCCGCCCATCCGTACACCGAGCTGCTCGAGTCGGCGGTGCCGCGCGCCGCCGTCACCCGTGATCAGCTCGTCGTCCAGCGACGCGAGCGCCTGCAGGAGAGGAAGATCGCGCCACCCGCAGAAAGACGAGAGCTGGCCGCGGACACCGGCTGCCGGTTCCGCGGCCGGTGCCCGTACGCGATGGAGATCTGCACCACCCATCCGCCCGACTTCGAGGTGAGCCCAGGGCACACGGCGCGGTGCTGGCTGCGCGACCCGGCCGGGCCGGCCGGGCGGACCGCATGATCGGCCATGCTCGCGCCGGGCGAGCGGAGGGACGCTGATGCGGAAGATAATCAATGCCCCGGAGCGGTTCGTCGACGATTTTCTCGGCGGCCTGCTGCAGGCGCACCCGGATCATCTCAGGCCGGTCCCCGGCTTCCCGCGGGCCATCGCCCGGGTGGACCCGGCCGGGGCCGGGAGGTCCGTCGGGATCGTGACCGGCGGCGGCTCGGGCCACCTGCCGCTGTTCCTCGGCTACGTCGGCCAGGGCCTGTGCAGCGCGGCCGCCGTCGGGAACACGTTCTCCTCGCCGTCGGTCGACTCGATCGTCGCGGCCACCCGGGCGGCCGACATGGGCCTGGGCGTGCTGTACCTGTACGGCAACTACGGCGGCGACAACATCAACTTCGACGACGCGGCCGACGTGGTCGCGGAGGCCGGCATCGAGACGGCCACCGTGCGGGCCGCGGATGACGTGGCTTCCGCACCGCCGCACGCCGCGCGCCAGCGACGCGGTGTGGCGGGCCTGACCCTTGCCTTCAAGTGCGCGGGCGCCGCCGCGGCCTCGGGATACTCGCTCTCCGCCACGGCGGAGGTGGCCGCCCGGGCCCTCGCGAGCACCAGGACGATCGGCGTCGGGCTTTCGCCGACGATCCTCCCGGAAGCCGGGCGGCCGACGTTCGAGCTGCCGGCCGGCGAGATGGAGATCGGCATCGGCATCCACGGCGAGCCCGGGGTCAGCCGCGGCCCGATGACCAGCGCCGACGAAATCGCCGACACCCTGCTGGACGCCATTCTCGCCGAGCTGGAGGCCGGCCCGGGCAGCCGGGTCGCGGTCCTGGCGAACAGCCTCGGCGCGACTCCGGTGGAGGAGCTGTACATCCTGTACAACCGGGTCGGCGACCGCCTCCGGGCCGCCGGCGTTGCCGTGCACAGCGCTCTGATCGGCCGGTACGCGACGAGCCTGGAGATGGCCGGCTGCTCCCTGACGGTGATGGTCCTTGACGCCGAGCTGACCCGGCTGCTCGAGGCGGAGTCTTACTCGCCGTTGCTGCGGGAGTTCAGGTGAGCGAGCAGCCGCAGCCGGATTCCGCCTTGCGCCGCGGACTGGAGGCGCTGGCGGCTCATGAGGAAGAGTTCCGCCGCCTCGACGCCGCGGCGGGCGACGGTGACCTGGGTATCACCGTCCGCTCGTCTTGCGAGGCAGCCCTGGAGTGGCTGCGCGCGCACCCCGGCGCCGAGGCGAGCGCCACGCTGGCCGGCCTCGCCGAGGTCTGCGCGAACACCAATCCCGCCACGTTCTCCTCGCTCGTGTCGCGGGGCCTCGCCGCGGCGGCCAAGTCGGTCGATAGCAGCGGCGACGGCGGGATGGCCGCTGCCGTCACTGCCCTTGAGGCCGGGATCGCCATGGTCCAGCGGCGCGGGGGAGCGGCCGCCGGGGAGAAGACCTTCCTGGACGCGCTGGTGCCGGCGCTAGCGGCGATGCGCGATGCGGCGTCTTTCCCCGACGCGCTGCCCTTGATGCTGCGAGCCGCGGTGCGGGGGACGCGGCAGACGGCAGGGGACCTGGCTCAGCACGGCCGCGCGGCCTGGGTGGGAGAACGGGCCCGGGGCGTTCCCGACGCCGGGTGCGTGGTGGTGATCCGCTTCCTCGAAGCGCTCGCGGGCCCTGGCACCGTCCCGTGGACAGCCGATGCGACCGAAGATCACGAAAGCCGAGGAGGCTCATGAGCTACACCGCCGACGATCACCGTTACGACGCTGTCCGGTACCGGCGCTGTGGCCGCAGCGGGCTAGAGCTCCCGCCGATCTCCCTCGGCCTCTGGCAGAACTTCGGCGCCAACCGCCCGCTCGAGGACGCCCGCGCCATCCTGCGCCGTGCCTTTGATCTCGGCATCACCCACTTCGACCTCGCGAACAACTACGGGCCGCCCTACGGCGCGGCGGAGACGACCCTCGGCCGGCTGCTGGCCAGCGACTTCTGCTCGTACCGCGACGAGCTCGTGATCTCGACCAAGGCGGGCTGGGGCATGTGGCCCGGCCCTTACGGCGATGGGGGCTCGCGCAAGTACCTGCTGGCGAGCCTGGATGCGAGCCTGCGCCGGCTCGGGTGCGAATACGTGGACATCTTCTACTCCCATCGAGCCGACCCGGATACCCCGCTCGAAGAGACACTCGGCGCGCTTGACACCGCGGTGCGGCAGGGCAAGGCCCGCTACGCGGGAATCTCTTCGTACTCAGCGGAGCGCACCGCGAGGGCCGCTGGGATCCTGCGCGAGCTCGGCACGCCGCTGCTCGTCCACCAGCCGGCCTACTCGCTGCTGAACCGGTGGGTCGAGGACGGCCTGCTTGACGTCCTGGAGAAGCAAGGCGCGGGCTGCATCGCCTTCTCCCCCCTCGCCCAGGGAATGCTCAGCGAGCGGTACCTCGACGGGGTCCCGCCCGGATCGCGGGCGAGCGAGGATGACTCGTTCCCGCAGCGGTTCCTGTCCGCCGCGAACCTTGACCGGGTGCGAGGGCTCGCCGACCTCGCCCGCGCGCGCGGGCAGACCCTGCCCCAGCTGGCGATCGCCTGGGTGCTGCGGGATCGGCGGGTCACCTCCGCCCTCGTCGGGGTCAGCAGCGTCGCGCAGCTCGAGGCCAACGTCGCCGCCCTGGACAACACCTCGTTCTCGGCCGCGGAACTGCGGGCCATCGACCGCTACGCCGTCGACGCAGGCATCGACCTGTGGGAGGAGTCGCACCGATCTTGAGCCGAACCGCGGCAAGTCAGCGCACGGAAGGAAGCAGGCGGGCCGGTCAGCGGGTCCCGGCCTGGCGGGCCGAGATCTGCCGCTCGGCCTCGGCTAGCACGTTCACCACGGCGGCGCCGAACCGTACGTCACAGGGGTGCGATTGCTTTCCGGCCTCGGCGTCGGCCACGAGTTCCCGTAGCGCCGTTCGGTATGCCTCCGTCGGGGCGTCGCCTCCCCTCGGCATCGGGGCGAGCCCGGCCGGCCCCCAGAGCGACAGCTCGACGTTCACCGCGGGCTCGGGTGCGGCGAGCGTGAGCGAAGCCGTGCTGGTCGCACCCGAGGAGTGGTGCAGCACGAGATGGACCAGATCACCGGCTCCGCCGTCCGCGGTGACACCGACGACCGGGCCGAGCGCTCCCGCCAGCACCGACAGCGCATGCGGTCCGACGTCCCACAAAGCGCCCTTCTCCCGCCGCCACGGCGAGGATGCGTAGGGGCTGCCTTGGCCGAACGCCGACACGATCCAGCGCGCCCATGCGCCTTCCCACCCGCCGTCCCGGACCGAGGCAAGCCACTCGCGGGTCGATGCGCTGAAACGGGCCGTGAAGAAGACGACAGAGGAGACGCCGGCCCGCTCCACCGCGCTGACCAGACGCTCAGCGCCCGCGGCGGTGGTGGCGAGGGGCTTTTCCAGCAGGAGGTGCTTGCCGGCGTCGGCGGCCTGCGCCGCAAGCTCGGCTTGCACATCGGGGGGCACGGCGAAGGCCACGGCATCGACCTGAGCGAGGAAATCCTCGAAGCTCGAATAAGGCCTGACGCCAAACTCCTCGCCGACGGCAGCGGCCTTTTCCGCGCTGCGCCCCCAGACCGCGGTGAAATCCACCGCTGGTTCGTCGGCCAGTACCGCTGCGTGCGTCACCCTCGCCCAGTACCCGGTGCCGGCCAGCCCGAATTTCATGTTCTCCTCCTCGAGTCCCCGATGGCTGGATATACAATCGGAGACGCTCTGGTAATGACGAGTAGTACTCCGCCCATATCGCAGGCGCCAGCGCGAGATGATCATCAGATCCGGGCCGGCGCTATTACCGTCCGGAATCACCAATAGTATAGCTCATAATGGATCAGGATTGGAACCAGGCAATGCAGATTCTCTTCATCGGGGGAACTGGTCTTATCAGCACGGCATGTGCTGCCGCAGCGGTGTCAGCCGGTCACGAGCTGTGGACCTTGAACCGCGGCAGGTCGGCGCTGCCCAACTTCGCCGCTCCCGATCACATGCTAACGGCGGACGCCACTCGCGAGGCCGAAGTGGCGGCTGCGGTCAAGGATATCCCCTGGGACGTCGTAGTGCAGTGGGTCGGATACACACCGCGCTTGGTGGAGCAGGACATCCGAGTGTTCCAGGACGTCGGACAGTACGTGTTCATCAGCTCGGCCTCGGTGTACTCCAAGCCCCCGCCGCACTGGATCATTACCGAGAAAACGCCGAAGGCGAACCCGTACTGGAGCTACGCGCGGGAGAAGATCGACTGCGAGCTAGTCCTGCAGAATGCACATTCCGAAGCCGGATTCCCGATGACGATCGTCCGGCCTTCGCTGACCTACGGACCCTCTCAGATTCCTGTTATCATCGGCAGCTGGGATAAGCCGTATACCATTGTTGACAGGATGCGCCGGGGCGCGAAGATAATAGTCCCGGGTGATGGGACCAGCATCTGGACCCTGACCCACAACACAGATTTTGCCAAGGGCCTGATCGGGCTTCTGGGGCAGCCAGCCGCGCTGGGAGAAGATTTTCACATTACCTCGGACGAGGCTCTTAGCTGGAATCAGATTTACTCGCTCGTTGGAGCCGCCGCGGGCGCAGAGCCAGATATCATCCACGTCCCGAGCGCCGGGATAATTGCTGCCGACCCGGCAGAAGAGGGCAGTCTGTGGGGCGATAAGGCCTACAGCACGGTTTTCGACAACTCAAAGCTTCGTCAGCTTGTCCCTGGATACCTGCCGACGAAGACCTTCGCGCAGGGTATCCAGGAAACGGTGGCCTGGTTCGATGCGGACGCCAGCCGCCAGGACATCGACCAGGCGGCTAACGCGCGATGGGACCGCCTCGCCGGAGTGTACGAGGAGGCCATGGCCAAGGCAGCGGGATGAAATTACCGCCGGAGGACTCCGTGACCGAAATGCTCTCCCACGCTGATTTCACTCAGCTGGCGATCCGGGTTGACAACGCCGGGCGGTGGGGCCGTGACGATGAACTCGGCACCCTTAACTTCCTGACCGAACAGCGCCGGCTCCAGGCCGCCGGCCTGGTGCGCACCGGGACAATGGTCAGCTGCGCCGGGCAGTTTCACCCGTCTGGTGTCGCGAATCCGGGCCCTGCCTCCGCCACGGCCCAGCTGACCCTGGAATTCGACGAGGGCCCGGACTGGAAGGCCGTCAATGACCGGCTGCTGCTGTCCCTGCATGGTCAGGGCTCACCCACGCACCTGGATGCCCTAGCCCACTTCTTCTACCAGGGCACCGGGTATAACAAGCGTCCGGTCCGGGACGTGAGCCCAGCCGGGGTGAGCGCCAATGCGGTGACATCCAGCCAGGCCGGAATCGCCGGGCGGGGCGTGCTCATCGATCTGCCCGCCGCCCGTGGCCAGGCGCTTCTCGCGCCAGGCGAGGCCGGAACGATGTCCGATGTCACCGCGGCCCTTGATCGGGCCGGGCTGGCCATCGCTCCGGGAGACATCGTGTTCATCCGCACCGGATGGCCGACCGCGAGCAAGTCCATGACCGCCGATACCGGGATGCCGGGGCTGAGCATTGAGTGCGCGGAGTGGGCTCACCGCAGCGAACTCGCACTGATCGTCACAGACTGCGGACTGGATCCCGCGCCGTCGCAGGTAGCCGGCGTTCTCGTCCCATGGCACATCCTGGCCCTCACGCGGATGGGCCTGCGGCTGGTGGACCTGGCCAATCTCGAGGCACTCGCCCAGATCTGCTCGCGACTGCGCCGGTGGGAATTTCTTGCTGTCATCTCCACCATCCCCATCGCCGGATCCACCAGCTCTCCTGTCAATCCGCTAGCGCTGTTTTAGCCGACGGTCCCCGCTGACTACCCCCCTTGACAAGGGTACTGAAGCGGTTAAGTTACAAGACATTGAGCTTTTGTCCCGCCAGGGTGCCAAGGCTCAGCCCGGCCGCCGAAAGGTTTCGATTGCGTAACGGACGCGCCACCCCGCTGTCGGCGGTCATGTCCCGCTGGCCGCGGCTGGCCGCGGCTCCCCTGATACCGCGGCCGGCGGCGGGACCGCTGTGGCGGCCGCTAGCGGCCGTGCCGCCGTGGGCGCTGCTGGCGGCGAGGCGGCGGGGCCGTGCTGCCGCGGGGCAAGAGCACCGGGGGCGGCGCCTGGAAGTGGCCCACGTCCTGGCCGGCGGCCAGGCCGCGCAGCCTGCGCGCCGCCTCCCCGCCCAGTCCCGCGATGTCCCGGTGCATGGCGGTCAGCGGCGGGTGCACCAGCTCGCACAGCACGGAGTCGTCCCAGGCCAGGATGGACAGGTCGGCGGGCACGTCCACGCCCATCTGCTGGGCCTGGCCGAGCCCGGCCACGGCCATCAGGTCGTTGTCATAGACGATCGCGGTGGGCGGCCGGGCCGACTGGAACAGCTCGCGGGTCGCCTCGGCGCCGTGCTCGCTGGTGAAATCGGCCTCCGCCACCACCGCCTCGACGCCCGCCGCTCCGGTCGCCTCGCTGAACGCGTCGGTCTTGATCTGCGTGTGCAGGTACCGCGAGATGCCGCTCACCCGGGCGATCTTGCGGTGGCCGAGGCCGGCCAGGTACCGGACCAGCGTGTGCATGGTCGCCGCATCGTCCCCCCAGACCGCCGGGAACGACCCGCTGGCCGCGGGGTTGCCGACCGCCACCGCGGGCAGCCGCAGCTGCTCGAGCACGGCGATCCGCGGGTCGTGCCGCTCCAGGTCGACCAGCAGCACGCCGTCCACCCGGCGCTGCGCCCACCAGGCCTTGTAGGTGGCGATCTCGGTGGCCTGGTCCTCGGCCAGCGTCAGCAGCAGGGCGATGTGGCCGGGGGAGAGCTCGGCCTCGATGCCGGAGACGAACTGCATGTAGAACGGCTCGAATCCCAAGGTGGCCGCGGGACGCCCTATGACCAGCCCGAACGCGCCTGCGTGGCCGTTGGACAGGGCGCGCGCCGCGCTGCTCGGCTGGAATCCCATCTCCGCCGCGATGGCCACGATCCGCTCCCGGGTGGCGGCCGAGACTCCCGGCTGCCCGTTGAGCGCGAACGACACCGCCGCCCTCGTCACCCCGGCGCGCTCGGCGACATCACTGATGGTCGGGCGTTTCACTTCGGTGTCCTTCCTCGCGGCCGCGCACGGGACCTGCCGCCCCCGTCGCCGGCCGCCACAAGCAGGTTAACTCCGCCAGTTCCGCGCCATTCCCGCCGGGCCGCCGGCCCGTCTGATTGGAGGTCACGCTCATGAGGGAAATAGACCAGGCCGATATCGACCATTGGCACCAGCACGGCTACGTGATCATCGAGAGGTTGCTGAGCGCCGCGGAGATCGACGCGGTGCGGGCGAACCTGTATCGCTACCTGCCGACCTGGGATGAGTTCGTCACCCGCGAGCCGGCCTTCGCCGACCTGCACGGCACCAGCCACCGGGGCGCGCCGGGGTGGGTCCGCTACGAGTTCCCCTACCTCGGCCAGGCGCTGAATAAGGTCGCCCTCCATCCGTTCCTCGCCGCGTTTGCCGAGCGCCTCGTGGGCCATGACCGCATCGCGCTCAGCCACGGCGCAATTGTCGGCAAGTACGCCGGCAAGGGCGATTACGACCAGGAATTGCATCCGGACTACAGCAACAACACGCTCGCGTTCCCGAAGGACGGCACCGGGATCATCGACATTCCCATGATCGTCTACCACACCGACGTCACCGTCGACCTCGGCCCCACCTACGTGGTGTCCAAGGAAATCACCGGCCAGCTGGTGACCGACGGGCACCGCTTCCACTCCCGCCGCGAGTTCCCCGAGCTGTACGCCGCGGAGAGGCCCGCCACCGTCCCGGCCGGCTCGGTGCTGATCTACGACATGCGGACCTTTCACCGCGGCTCCGCGATGCGGGCCGCCGAGGGCGTGCGCTACTCGCAGTTCACTGCCTTCCACACCACCGGCCCCGGCTGGCTCGGCTCGACCAGCTTCCAGGGCGCCGGCGGCTCGCCGGAGATGGACGACCTCATCACCCACGCCTCACCGCGGGAACGCCAGCTCATCGGCTTCCCCGCTCCCGGCGACCCCTACTGGGACAAGGAGACCGTCGCCGGGGTGGCGGCCCGCTATCCCGGGATGGACATGAGCCCCTACGCCCGGTGAGCGCCCGCCAGCCGAGGCTCGCGGTGAGCACGAGCACCAGCCCGGCGCTCGTACCCGAACGACCGATTTATCAGTACGTATAGGCTTTGTAATGGGGACCCTCTGATGGAGAACCACAGCAGCACCGCGGAGGAGACGCGAGAGGGAATGCCGTCGCAGCGGCCTCAAGCCCTTGTCGCCGCGCTTGCCTATTTGCGAGGAGCTGACCCGGTACTCGCCAGGGTGATCGATGAAAATCCTGCGTTCGACCCGGGGGCATGGAACCAGAGATGGCCGACGCTCGACCTCTTCGGCGCGCTCGTCCTTGAAGTCATCGGACAGCAGATCTCGGTGATCGCGGCGACGGCAATCTTCAGGCGCCTGCTTGAACGCTTTGGCGGCGCGGTGCCAGATCCCGGCGAGCTCGCAACCGCCGATCCGTAGGTGCTCAACGAGCTCGGCCTGTCCCGCCAGAAGGCAGGTACGGTGCGTGAGCTCGCAGAACGTTTCCGGGACGGTCGCCTCTCCGAGCTTGAGCTGCGCGCTCTCTCCGATGACGACGCGATCGGACGCCTGACCGAGGTCAAAGGCGTAGGTCCGTGGACGGCCAAAGGCGCATTGCTCATCGCGCACCGGCGGCCAGACCTCGTTCGCACCGACGACGTCGCCCTCCGCCGTGCCATCCAGGTTCAGTACGACCTCGATCATCCGCCGGCTCCGGACGAGGTCGCGGATCTCGCCCGCCGCTGGG